>JAEEGJ010018438.1_pt1 | contig 15582 bp, 9 predicted proteins | sample 8958761 | NCBI WGS metagenome assembly JAEEGJ01 (sample SAMN16246546, study PRJNA631951) | gut metagenome | biome: gut microbiome; feature: rumen; material: RS-attached | host: Bos | place: Iran: Karaj | collected 2018-10
TTCTCCAACTCCCCGAATTTTTCGCCGTATTCGGTCACCATCTTGGCTAATTGCTCATCGGCGAGGCGCACCGACTTGAGCCGCTCGTCGGCCTCCAATTTCGCCACCTCGATCTCCTGCAGTTTCCGCTCGTAGTCGATCTGCGCCGTGCCCGACTTGGCGATGGCGTTGTCGATGATCCGTTGGGGAAAGCCGATCTGGCGGGCGATCTCGTAGGTGAACGAACTGCCTGGGTTGCCGGTCTTGAGCCGGAAGAGCGGTTGCAGCCGATCGACATCGAACAGCATGGCGCCGTTCATCGCCTCGGGGTGGGTGTCGGGGAAGAGTTTGAGGTTGCCGTAGTGGGTGGTGACAACGCCGAAGGCGGCGCTGTCGTAAAAGGCCTCCAACGCCGACTCCGCCATGGCGGCGCCCAACGTCGGCTCGGTACCGGAACCGAACTCGTCGATCAGAAAGAGCGACTGCTCGTTCAGGTTCTCCAACATCACCTTCAGATTGCGCAGGTGCGAACTGTAGGTGCTCAGGTCGTTCTCAATCGACTGCTCATCGCCCATGTCGATGAAGAAGTCGGCGAAGGCGCTCATCTCCGATTGATCGTCGGCTGGCACAAGCAGACCGCATTGCAGCATGTATTGTAGTAATCCAGTGGTTTTTAGGCACACCGACTTGCCGCCTGCGTTGGGACCGCTGATGACGAGGATGCGGTCGGTTTCGTCCAGTTTCAAATCCAAGGGGACGACTTGTTTGCCTTGGGCATTCAGCTTCTTCTCCAGCAAGGGATGTCGTGCCTGCTGCCAGTTGAAATAAGGTGTGTCTTTGATTTCGGGTTTCACGCCTCCGATTTCTTGGGCCAGCAACGCTTTGGCGCGGATGAAGTCGAGTTCGCCGAGGAGGTTCCATGCCTTGCGCAGTTCGGAGAGATAGGGTCTCAACAGCCTTGTGAAGGCCATCAGGATGCGGTGAATCTCGCGTTTCTCAGCATATTCCAACTCTTTGATTTCGTTGGAGGTGTCGAAGATTTCGGCAGGCTCGATGTAGACGGTCTGTCCCGTGGCCGACTCGTCGTGGATGAAACCTCGGATGGCGCGTTTGTCGCCCGCCTTCACAGGGATGACCAAGCGGCCGTCGCGCACGGTGAGTTCCGATTTCTGGTCGACCCAACCTGCGGTCTTGGCGTCACTCATGATTTGGCGGATGCGCTTCTCGATGCCCGTTTGCTTGCGGCGGATGCTTTGGCGGATTTCCAAGAGCTCGGTGGAAGCGTTGTCGGGAATCTCGCCTTTGTCGTCAACGAGACGGTTGACTTCAGTGAAGATGCTGCGGTCGATGAAGATGTTCTCTATCAGTGATTTGAGTCGTGGGGTGTCGGCAGCATTCTCGGAATGTCCATAACGTAGGATGACGTCAAGCACATTGAGTGAGGGCTTCAAGGCGAACAGATCCTCAACGTTGAGGCAGGTGCCGTCAATTTGAATACGGTGGAAGGCCTCGCGGAGGTCGTGGAAGTCGCGCACGGGGAAAGGAATGCCTGTCTGAAGCAGATGGATGAACTCTTCAGTCTGCTCCAAGCTTATGATAATGCGGTTTTTATCATTTGAGAAGGCCACATTTTCCACCTTCTCCAAGCCCATTGTGCTGATGCAATGGTCGGAGAGCATCTGGCGGATGTTTTTGAAGCCGATTTTCTGTTCAAAGTTGGTGGGATAAATCACGGATTGAGAATTTCAGGGTGCAAAGGTACAGAAAAAAGCCTATCTTTGCCCAAAATTTACTAGGTTGATTCTAAAGATTTGAAACCATGATTAGATTGGAAATCTGTGCCAACGGCATCAAGTCGTTGCAGAACGCGATGGACGGCTGCGCCCAGTGCGTGGAGTTGTGCGAGTGCCTCGAAGTGGGCGGCGTGACGCCTTCGTTCGGTACCTTGGCTAAGGCCATTGATATTTCGTTTATCCCCATGCGTGTGCTCATCCGTCCGCGTCCGGGCAACTACATCTACGACGAGGAAGAAGTGGAGATGATGAAGACCGACATCATGCTCTGCAAGAAGTTGGGCTTCGAGGGTGTCGTTATCGGTGCCTTGAACGACAAAGGAGAACTCGATATGGAGACCATCAAGGCCTTGATGGGAGCAGGTGAGGGACTGAAGTTCACTTTTCACCGTGCCATTGATGCCTGCGTGAAGCCTTTCGAGGCGGTTGAAAAGTTAATTGACCTCGGCTTCGACAAGATATTGACCTCTGGTGGCAAGCCCACGGCCTTGGAAGGCGTCCCGATGATAGCGGAGATGCAGTTGCGCTATGGTGACAAAATTGGCATCATGCCAGGTGGTGGCATCAACCTCGGCAATGTGAAGGACATCCTCAACATGACGGGCGCGGTGCATTGCCATGCTTCGTTGGCGCATTGGGTGCCGCGTTTCAATGAGAAGCTGTATCCCAACCAAAAGGACAATACCGGCGCGACGATGGTCTGGACCGAGTCGAACCGCGATTTGATTTACGAAATGGAAAAGATGCTGAACCCGTTTTAATTCATCACAAAACCTACAAAACCAGCAAAACTCTATTATGGTGCGTCTCGGCAACCACCTCGCCGCCGGAAAGGAGCCGGTTGGCGACTTTCCTTTGAGAAAAATGGTTTTGATAGTTTTGTCGGTTTTGTGAAAAAAGAAAAGAATAGCAATGAAAAAAGTATTGTATTGTTTAATTGCCTTGACGGTTTTGGTTGGCTGTCAGACTGCAGAAAAGCCCAACGTCATCTTTCAAAATCTTAACCAGGGCTGGACGCTCACCGGCGACACCTTATCTATAGATATGCAGGTCGATGTGCCCTCGGTGGTGCAGCAGAGCCTTTATGAGAATGGTCTAATACCGCATCCTTATCTCGGCACGGTGGAAAATGACCTGCTTTGGATTTCGGATTATCCTTGGGATTATAGTTTACACTTTGATGCAGACAAGGAACTGATTGGAAAAGAGAATGTTGAACTTGTTTTTGAAGGCATAGACACGTATGCCAATGTTCGACTGAACGGGCAGGATTTGTTCTTTGCCGACAATCAGTTCCGCACTTGGAAGCACGAAGTGAAAGACTTGCTGAAAGAGAAAGACAACCTTTTGGAAGTGTATTTCCTTCGTTATGATAGCACTCAATTGGCATTGTATGAGAAACATCAGCCTCGATTGCCTGAAAAATATGCAGTCTCGCGAAAAGCACCTTATCAGCATGGCTGGGACTGGGCACCTAAGTATAAAAACGTGGGCATTTGGAAACCCGTGAAGTTGGTGGGATGGAATGAGGCAAGATTGGAAAATGCTTATATCGTCACGCAGAAGGCCAATGCAGAAAGGGCTGAATTGATGGTGCATTTGGATTTGGTGAGTGGTTGGGAAGAGGATTTGGAAGTCAAGATTACGGTCGGCCCTTCGACGGGCTCAGGGACCTCGACTTTTATGACACAAAACAGGTCCTTGAGCCTGTCGAAAGGCCGTCAACATACAGTAATGCCTATTTCTATAGACAATCCCCAAATCTGGTGGCCTAATGAGATGGGTGAGCAACCATTGTATGATTTCGAGGTGCGATTAAAAAAGGGTAACAAGGTATTAGACACCAGGTCCTTCAAGACGGGCATCAGAACTTTTGAGATGGTCGACGAGCCTGACAGCATCGGTCGTGCCTTCTATTTCAAGGTGAATGGTGTGCCGATGTATGCCAAGGGTGCCAACTATGTGCCTGAAGAGATGATCGAGACTTGGATTAAACCTGACAACACCTTGAAACTGCTCAAAATGGCCCAAGAAGCGCATTTCAACATGTTGCGCGTGTGGGGTGGGGGCATCTATCCTTCCGATGACTTCTTCAACATCTGCGACTCGTTGGGAATCCTGGTTTGGGAGGACTTCATGTATGCCGGCACGATGTATCCATACGATGAGGCTTTTCTTGAAAACGCTGAAATCGAAGCTGTTGAGCAGGTGAAACGTTTGGCTTCGCATCCATCGTTGGCCTTGTGGTGCGGCGGCAACGAAATCTCGGAAGGCTACTACAACTGGGGATGGCAAAAGTCACTGAATTGGAGCGAGGAAGATGACAAAACGATAAAGGCAGGCTACGACCAACTTTTTGAAACCATTCTGCCTGAGGCGGTGTCCTTGTATGATGGCACGCGACCCTATTGGCCTAGTTCGCCCTCGAAAGGCTGGGGACGGCCCGAGAGCCTAACGGAAGGCGATGTGCACTATTGGGGCGTTTGGTGGGGCGAGCAACCCTACGAAATGTACCGCGAGAAGGTGGGCCGCTTCAATAGCGAATATGGTTACCAAAGCTATCCCGATTATTCGACGCTTCAAAAGATAGCCCAAGGCGAGGAACTGAGCAAAGATGCTGAGGTCATCGCGGCGCACCAAAAACATCCTCGTGGCACGCGCCAGATCGACGACTTCATCCAACGGTATTACCCCAACGTCCAACCTAAGGACTTTGAGGAATACGTGCATCTGAGCCAACTCTCGCAAGCTTATGGCATGGAGGTCGCCATCGAAGCGCACCGCACAGCGAAGCCTTACAACATGGGCACGCTCTATTGGCAACTGAATGATGCTTGGCCCGTGACTTCCTGGTCGTCCATTGACTACTACGGCAATCCCAAAGTGTTTCAAGAAAGACTCAAAACGCTCTATGCCCCTGTGCTGCTCTCGCTTGACCAAAAAGATTATGGAGTTTTCGTGACTTCCGACCTGCTGCGCGACATCGATGGCACACTTTCGATTCAGGTGTGTGACCTTGAAGATAAGCCTCTTTTTGAACAAAAAGTACAGGTTACAATGACGCCCAACGAGAACCGAAAATACAATGTTGAAGGGCTGAGTGAATGTCTGCGAAACGCTGACCTGCAAAAGGTCTACGTGAAATTGGAGCTGACCGAAGGCGATGCCCTCACCGCCGAGCGCAAATGTCATTTTTCGACTTTTTTTGAATAAGACCTGTAACTTTTTTTATGTTTCTCCGTATTACTGGTGTTTTCCGCGAAGAACAAAAGTAAATTGAGAAATAATAAAAACCGAATTGAAATGAAAACAAGATTGATTTTAGCAACATTGTTGCTGCTGGCCTTCGGAACGATGAGGGCACAGGTGAATGAACCCAAACCAATTGATCCCCAAACGGATAGCATCATGAAGAGCCGAATGGCTGAAATGTCGCAAATCCAAGAGCAATTTGCTGAGAGGATGCGTGAATTGGGTATGAACCTCCAATATCTTTCGGATTCAATCGATTGGAAGACTTTTGAGCAAGACATGGAGAAGTGGGGCGCAGAAATGGAAGAATGGGGCAACAAAATGGAGAAGTGGGGCGAAGGTTTTGAACAAAGATTTGAGTATCCTTATGAAAATGAATCATTGAAAAACGATGATTTGCCAGTTCGCTCCATTGTGATTGGAGGTTCGGGCGATGTGCGGATCAAACAAAGCCAAGATGGTTTCTCACTGTCTCGTGGTGACAAAACAACACGCCGCCAGCCTTATATGGCAAATGGCACACTAATTCTTGGCGGTCCAAGTGACTATGAGGTCGCTATTCCACAACTTAATGAGATCATCATGTCCTCATCTGGGGATGTGATAGGAAACGGCTTGATAAAAGGTGATAACCTCAACCTTGTTGTGTCAGGTTCGGGCGATTTGAAACTTGATGTGGATTATGATACCATCTGTGTTTTAATGTCAGGTTCAGGTGATGTCATGCTCAAGGGGCAATGCAAAATGATTTATGCTGATATCCATGGTTCTGGCGACTTGAAGATACAACAACTAATTGCTGGTGAATCACATATCAACGCGACGGGCTCTGGTGAGGCAAAGGTAAACAAGGTGGGCAATGTCACGACATACCATCATCGTAAGACCAATCCACCGACCCATAAAAACCTCCTTTTCGATGCCCATTGGAACGGCTTTGAGGCAGGCTTGAATATGCTCATCGACCCAACTATGACGTATGTTTATAGTAATCCCAATGGCACCACTGGAATGGAAATCCGCCCCTTGCGCAGCTGGTATTTTGGTTTCAACATCGCTGATGTGGGCATCGCCTTCAATAGAAGACATACTGCCGGACTGTTCACAGGTGTAGGCATTGGCTGGAACAATTTTAGCTGGAACAACAATGTCAAGATTGGATACGACCCTGAAACTGATGGATATTCGGTTGTTCCCATTGAATCAGACCAAGTCGTGAAAAACAGCAAATACGGAGCACTGTTCCTTCAAATGCCACTGATGTTCGAAGTCAGACCTACGCGCCACATGTACATTGACGCGGGCGTGACTGGCGGCTTGCGTATTGCACAGTGGAACCGTGTGAAATACGATAATGGGAATTCGGATAAGCAATTTTATGGTGGGATAGGGTCTGGCGTGAATCTTCTCAAATTAGATGCTTCTATCCGCGTGGGTGGTGACGACATAGGCTTCTTCGCCAACTATGCCCTGCTGCCGCTCTTTGAAACGAGCAATGCGAAGGTCCATCCGTTGAGTTTCGGATTCAGCATCAATTTCTGAAGATAGTCCAGGAACGAATAAAAAATGCCGCTTTCGAGCGGCATTTTTTTATTCTCCGGCTTTTTCCTGCCATCGTTCCTTTGCTTCCTCAATGCGTTCGTCGGCACGGTAGTAAGCGTTCAAGGCCAAGTCGGTGGCAGCCAAGTTGACTTCTTCCTTTGCGGTATGCAATCCTGAAAGGATGATGCTCGAGAAACTGTCGTGGCGACCGTCGGTAAGACGGTAAATGCTCCTGCCGATGAGTGAAAGGTTGCGCGCGTCATCTTCATAATCCTCAAAACCGTATTCGCCAATTGGTGCAAAGGCGAGGTCGGCATTCATGCGATAGGCCAGAAGGTCCAAATCGGTTTCTTCGAAGGTGGACAGAGTCGGTAAGGTTTGCGCTTTTTTAGGCTCCAGTTGGGCCACAAGCGGTGCTTCAACCCTTTCTGGAACGACAGTTTTTTCTTTCTTTACCTTAATAACTTGTGGCTGAACGAAACGGATTGTCCTTGGTGGCAAAGCCGTGGCTTCGTTCGTGGTGATGAGCCTTTGCGGAAGGATGGGCTTCAACTCGGCAATGGGTTCCGTTTTTGGCATCGACCTTTCGGGCCACAAGGTGACGGTGAGCAGCAGACCGGCAGCGGCGGCAGCCGAGGCGATCTTGACATAAAGCGGCACGATGGCACTTTTCTTTTTCAAACTTTCCTTGCCTTCGTAGGCAATCTGAGGCACTTCGAGATGGGGCAACTCCTCGGTGAGCTCGTCCCAGTCCATACCTTGGGCCGCGACGAAGGCTTTCAGCTGCTCCGCCTCGTCGGGGCTGAGGTTACCATCCATGTAATCCAGGAGGTAAGCCTCGTAGTTGTCGGTAGTGATAATCGTTTTCATGGCGCTATGTCGATAAGGTTGTCGATGCTTTTCAGTTTGTTTTTGAGTGCGGTGCGGGCGCGGAAGATATTGACCTTGACCTGTGCCTCGCTCATCCCTGTGATGTCGCCGATTTCCTGATAACTGTAGCCTTCGTAATCGCGCAGCAGCAAGGCATTGCGTTGTGCTTCAGGCAAAGTGGACAAGGCTTTGTGTAGGATATCGTTGACATCGGGGTAGGGGTTTTGCGTGCTTAGTTCTTTGGTCGGGGCGAGGTCTTCGATGCTCGCAAAGTGTTGTCGCTGCCTGACTTCGTCAATCATGGCGTGGTGGGCGGTGGTGAAGAGATAGGATTTTGCCTTGGCGAAGTCCACCGTCTTGACCTTTTCCCAAACGCGGGCAAAGCTCTCCTGCACCACGTCCTCGGCCTGCTCGCGGTTGCGGAGGCTCGAGAACGCAAAGCGGAAAAGCCTGTCGGCATATTGCTCCACGCATTGGTTATACTGACTTCTGTCCATCTTTTACAAACGTAATACGTAGTTTGGACGAAAAAGTTACACAAAAAGTGATTTTTTTTCTTCAAAAGGCCGTGAGAAATCGAAAAAAGATGTATTTTTGCAACACATTTATCCCCCGTAGGTGAGATAGACTACGGCCCGCCACCCCAAAAAGGTGGCTTATTTTTATATATTCTATGGAGAAACAAAAGGTTATAGTGTATGTAGATGGTTTCAATTTCTATTATGGATTGAAACATGATGTCCATTGGAAACGGTATTATTGGTTGGATATGGTGAAGTTCTTTGAGATGGGATTGAAAGAGAATCAAGAACTTGTCGCAGTGAAGTATTTTTCTGCCATTCCCGATGATGAGAAGAAAATGAAGAATCAAGATGCCTTTTTTCAAGCCAATAAACAAAATCCAAAATTCCAACTGATCCTGGGTAAGTATTTGAAGAAAGAAATCACTTGTAGAAATTGCGGTTATAAGATAAGAACTTACGAGGAAAAGGAATCGGATGTACGTATTGCTACACAAATTGTATCGGATGCGTTTCAAAAGGAGTGTGATGTTTCGATTATTGTTTCTGCTGATAGTGACATGGTTCCCGCTATTGAGTTAGCCTTAAAAGCCCATCAACGAGTTTTCGTGTATTTTCCACCCAATCATTTTTCAAGCGTGTTGAATTCTATTTGTGGAGGTGCGGTATTCCTCCAACGTTACGAGAAACGTTTTAAGCAATGCGTGATGCCAGATGTTATTCATCTTGAAAAGTATGATTATGACTTGCACATTCCAGAGAAATGGAAACAATTTCAGACACTTTGATACGTTAATCAAATAATTTACTAATGTTGAAAAATTCATTCTAATGCTTTTAAATTATATCACTTGGAACGTCGACCCCGTCCTGATTCATTTGGGGTCTTTGCAGATTCGCTGGTACGGCTTGTTGTGGGCCTTGGGCTTCTTTATTGGCTATTTTGTTATGCGCAAGATATACCGCCACGAGAAGGTGAGCGATGACTGGATGGATAAATTGTTGATTTACATGCTAGTGTCCACTATCATCGGTGCTCGCCTTGGTCATTGCCTGTTCTATGAGCCTGACTATTATCTGTCCAACCCATTGAAGATGCTTGCCGTTTGGGAAGGCGGTCTGGCCAGCCACGGCGGTGCCATCGGCATCTTGATTGGCCTTTGGCTTTATGTGCGCAACTACAACAAATCGAAGAAGGAGAAGGATAACCTTCAGCGTATCAATTACATCTGGATTCTCGACCGCGTTGTGGTGGCGGTGTGCCTCGTCGGGGCATTGATTCGCGTGGGCAACGTGATGAACCATGAGATTTACGGCACGCCCACCTCGCTGCCTTGGGGTTTCGTCTTCCTGCGCGGCGCGGAGCAGTTCTGCGGCACCTTCGACAATTACACGGCCTGCCATGCTTGGGACGCGCCTTGTCCGCCGAGCGAGTGGCTGCCCTGCCATCCGACTGGCCTTTACGAGGCTTTCTTCTGCCTCGTGGCGATGGGCATTTTGCTGTGGATGTACTACAAGCGTGACCTCGGCCACAAGCAGCCCGGCCTGATGTTCGGCACTTTCCTCATCATCATTTTCGGCTCGCGCATCGGCATCGAGTTCCTGAAAAACGTCCAGGTCGACTTCGAGCGCAACATGACCTTCGACATGGGCCAGTGGCTCAGCGTCCCCTTTGTGCTCATCGGCATCGGGATGATTGTCTGGAGCTTTGTGCATCGAAAAAAGGTAGAGATAAAATGACGAAAAAGGCCAGCTACGAAAGTGGTTGGCCTTATTTTTTGGTCGTTTATTGCAAAAATCATAGGGACAAAATCGGACACCATTTTTGGTTAATATGTTGAAAATCAATAATGGGTTGAAAAAAACATAGGGACAAAATGTGAAGCCTCCCCGAAAACCTCTTGACAGGTACTTTTTATGCTTACCTTTGTCCCAAACTAACCCAATAAAACTTCAACAAAATGAAAAAGCTTGTTATTACATTGAGCCTTTTGATAGGCATTGCAGCTAACGGTTTGGCCTACGACTTTTCGGCGGTTTGCGAATCTGGTCAGACATTGTATTACACCATAACCAGCATGTTGTACCATAGGGTGATTGTCGACATGGGCGAAGAATCTTCAACGACAAGTGGCGATGTGATACTTCCGATGTTTGTGGATTACGGTGGCACTACTTATACCGTTTATGGAATAGGACAGTCGACTTTCCATGGCGATACTTTATTGAATTCCATCACCTTGTCCGACAGCATCAATTATATTGGAGAAGGCGCGTTTTCAAGGTGTTCACATTTGCGTGAAGTAAGGATGGGAAACAGCGTTCGTTACATTGAAGATGGTGCTTTTTATCGTTGCAGCCAACTTGAATTTTTGGAATTGCCCAACTCTTTATGTTTAATAGGTTCTGGAGCTTTCAAACAAAGCGGTTTGAGGTCGATTTCCATTCCGAATAGCGTAAAGGAAATATGGGATTTGGCGTTCTCTCATTGTGGTTCATTAACGGAGGTGATACTTCCTGATACCCTTCTTTCAGGAACATCTAATAGTTTGTTTGAGAATTGCATAAATTTACAAAGGATTGAGATGCCGTCCTGTTGTGAAGCTATAGGAGCGAATGCTTTTGAGAATTGCTCCTCGTTGGAATCCATCGTACTTCCCATGCTTAATAATATAGGCTCTAATGCTTTCTCCGGCTGTTCAGGGATGACCGAAATCAAACTATTGTTGAACGATAGGGCTAGAGTTCAATCGTCCGCTTTCAGTAATTGCAGTAACTTGAAACGAGTTGTTATGGATGTTCCCTTTAGTTATGCGGGTATCTTTCTGGAATCCAATGTTTTCGATGGAACGGACTTGGAATCCTTCACGATAAAATGCCAGAAAGTGCCTGAAATTACCCAAAACACCTTTGAAGGCGTCTCCAAAACCATTCCTGTAATTGTCCCTTGCGGATGGGCCTCACAATATGAAGATGCGGAGTATTGGAGTGAGTTTACCAATATTCAGGAAGATTTGTTGTATTCATACAGTATTGTGACTGAATATGATGGCATGGGAACGGTTCAAATCCTTCATGAGCCGACATCTTGTGAGGATGGATTGCTGGAATTGTTGGCCGTTCCACAAAACGGATATAATTTTCTTTATTGGTTTGTTTCAGATTTTGGCTATTTTTATCATGATAATCCTTTAAACATTGAACCATTTATAGATGGCCCAATCAAGGCTGTTTTCGATGGAACTGGTGTTGATGAAAACAGCATAGCATTCGATGTTTACCCGAACCCGACGGAAGGCCTAATTTGCATCGATATTGAGGACTTGGAAAGAATAGAGGTTTATGCTATCAATGGACAATTCATTAAGGAGTTCAGTAGTAACGAGATAGATATTACTGAACTCAATGCGGGAACCTATCTATTAAAGATGTTTACCAAGTCCGGATGGGTTACGAGGCAGATTGTCAAGAGGTGAGGTTGGATTGAGGTGACGCGAAATGTGCGGAAAAAACTCGGTCTTCAACAAAATTATGTTTTTTCGGTAATTTTTTTTCGGTAATTTGGATGAAATAAGTATCTTTGCCCCAAAAAACTAATGCTATGGTAAAGAATATCAATCCGTTTGTCGTTTCGGGAAAGATTGCTCCAGCGTATTTCTGCGATAGGGTGCAAGAGGCTATACAATTGGAAAAAGCAATTGATAATCAGTTGAATGTGGTGCTAACTTCGCCACGTCGTATGGGGAAAACTGCCCTTGTTGACTTTGTTTTCGACAAACCGGAAATCAAGGATGAGTATGTCACAATCTCAGTTGATATTCTCCATACTACAACCTTTCGCGAGTTTATTCTTGTTCTGGGAACGGCGGTTTTCGACAGTGTGGCTACGAGGAGTGAAAAACTGCGCAAACAATTTGTTACTTTCCTGAAGTCGCTCAGTGCGAGTTTCGGCTACGATACGACTCTGAACATGCCCACTTTTGATGTCAAGTTGGGTGATGTGCAGCACCCAGAGTACACTTTGGCGGAAATTTTCAGTTATCTTGAGCATGTTGACAAGCGTTGCATTGTCGTCATTGATGAGTTTCAGCAAATCACACGCTATCCAGAAAAGAATGTCGAGGCTTTGCTAAGGACGCATATCCAGAAACTTGCCAATGCCAATTTTGTTTTTTCGGGTAGTCAGCGGCGCTTGATGGAAGAGATGTTCTTTTCTTCAAAAAGGCCTTTTTATCAAAGTGCGAAATCGCTCCGATTGGAACCGATCGCCTATGATGTTTATTTGGACTTCGCGACCCGACATTTCGTTGGGGCAGGCAAAAGCATAGCATCGGAAGCGTTTTCGTATGTTTATGAGATTTTCCAAGGGGTTACTTTCTATATACAACGGATTATGAAAGATGCTTTTGCGGAAACTCCATTGGGTCAGACTTGCGATATAGAGACTGTAAACCAACTGATTGAGGATTTTATCGATGAGAACGATTCGCGGTTGAGGGAGCAATTGGCGTATATTACCGAAGCGCAAAAGGAACTACTGTATGCCATCCATGCCGAGAAGCAGGTGCAGGGCATCACCTCCATTCCGTTCAACAAGAAACATAGCTTGCGTTCGCCGAGTTCAAGCCAGTCAGCTGCTATAAAACTGCTTGAATACGACCTTATTACACGCAAAGAAAAATACTATTCTATTTCCGATCCATTGATGAGCCTTTGGTTAGATCGAAAAATAGTTTAAGCGTCATTTCCAAACAGTAATCAAACCAAAACCCAGCGCCCGAACACCTCGAACGCTGGGTTTCTTTTTGGCCTAAACGAGGTCTTATTCCACATAATATAACGAGAGGAACTGCGTCATGCGGTCAGAGATGTCTTGCGCCATTTCGTCGCGCTCGTATCGCTTGGCTACATCGCCGAAGTGCTTGATCAGGCTCAGACCCTCGTCGATGTCTTCCTCGTAATACTTCCTGAACTTAGGCTTCTGGTTGCCGTAGTATCTCATCTTGTCGCAATAGTTGTTGACTAACTTCATCATATAGTCGTCACCTTTCACAGAGTCGCCGCAGATGTAGTACATCTCGGGGAACAGGTAAGTGTGAATCTCAACAGGGAACTTCTCGTTGGGGAAGAACTCCTGGAATTTGTCCATCACGATGACAGCGGAATCGAACTGCTCGTGGTTGACCAAAGCCTGAGCCAAGCGCGAATAGGCCTGCTGTGCGTAGGCTGAGTTTCGCACGCTCTCACGGTCGGGCACCACCTCTTCCTGGTTCATGCTGCCCCAGTTGACGAGACCTTCATTGGCTTTGTTGACCAAGAGATCGTAACTGCCGTCACGATACACGCCGCCGACACCTTTATAATAATCTTCGGCCACGACAGGCATGAAGCGGTACGACAAGCCTTCCATGTGCAGGTATTTGTCGATGCCCAACACCTTGGCCATGTCGCTGAACGAGGTGAAATACACAGGGCGTTCCCAGTTGTTGGTGGCCATGAAGTCCAAAAGCATGATGGAGTTCTTGTACAACCAGCTGTCCTTGATCTCCCATGTGATTTCGTCGACGATTTGGTCTTTCATGCTTTCGGGGACGATGCCGTTGCGGATGCAGGCTTCCTTGTCGACCGTAAGTTTCACGCTGCGGCAGGGGATATAGTTGTAAGAGGCACCCATGTAACGCTTCACAGCCTTGGGATTGTGCAAGAAATCGATGACCTGCTTCAGCTCCACTTGCTTGCCCTTGAAGTATTCTTCCTCCTCAACAGGAACTTGTTCGTTGATGCCGTTGTCGTATTCCTTAGGCGTCAACGTGAGGGGCAGACGCTCCGATTCATACACCTTGCGGCCCATTTGGTGGACGTACCAGTAACCGCTCGACAGCATGTAGTTGCACACACGCACATCGGTGCGGAAACCTTCCACCTCTTGTACGTACCACAAGGGGAAAGTGTCGTTGTCGCCACGAGTGAAAATGACTGCATTGGGTGGCAACTGAGCCAAATAGTTCTTCGCCCAGTCGCGGGCCGAGGTCTTGCCCGAGCGGTTGTGCTCTTCCCAACCATTGGAAGCCAAAACGCAAGGCACCGCCAAGAAGCAAATCAGGCCGATGGTCACGGTAGTGACAATCGTCTGTTTCTTGAGCAGTTTGTTGACCCAGTCGATGAGGGCAATCACGCCGTAACCAATCCAGATGGCAAAGGCATAGAACGAGCCGGCATAGCTATAGTCACGCTCACGAGGCTGTTGCGGCGTTTGGTTCAGGTAGATGATGATGGCCAGACCTGTCAGGAAGAAGAGAAGGAAAACAATCCAACTCTGTTTCAGGTCTTTGTTAAGCAGCCAAATCAGGCCGATGAGACCGAGGATGAGCGGCAGGAAATAATAGGTTGTCCGTCCAGGGTTTTGCAGACAGGCAGGCAGGTTATCCTGGTCGCCAAGTCGCGCATTGTCGATGGCACTGATGCCGCTGAGCCAGTTGCCGTGGTTGAGTTCGCCTTGACTCTCGATGTCGTTCTGACGGCCCACGAAGTTCCACATGAAATAACGCCAATACATCCAATTGCATTGGTAGTCAATGAAGAACTTCAGGTTTTGCCCGAAGGTTGGCTTGCATACACTGACGGTTTCGCCACGAATGTTTCTGAATCTCAGGTTTTCGCCCGTGACGATCCCTCGCTCGTCCTTGCGGTAGCTTTCATATATCTTTCGATGTGTTTGTGAGTTTGGTTGCATACTCCACATGCGAGGGAACAAGGTCTTCATCTCGTCGGGGTAAACAGGAACACTGCGCTTGTTGTCGTCGGTTATGACATAGCGGCCAGCTTCTTTGTCCTTGACATAAATAGGATTGCCGTCTTTCACGTCGACGACCGGCGCATTGTAATAAGGTCCGTAAAGCAAAGGCCAGCTACCGTATTGGTCACGGTTGATATAAGCCAGCATCGAAAGGGCTTCTTTGGGTTCGTTCTCATTGATGGGCGGGTTGGTGTTGGCACGGATAATCAACATGAAGAACGAGGAATAGCCGATGAGGATGAACATGAAGGCGAGGATGGTGGTGTTCCAACTCACCTTACCGCGCTTGGCGGTGTACCAAAGTCCCCAAATGATAAGGCCGATGATGACGGCGAAATACACGATGGAACCAAGGTTGAACGGTGCGCCGAGCGTGTTCACGAAGAAGAGTTCCGTCTTGCCCGCCATGTTGATGATTTGGGGTACGAGGAACATGTTGAGGAACCAAAGCAGGACGAGCGAAATGACGCCGGCTAGCACGAAGCCCCAGAACGAGGTCTTCTTCCATTTTTTGAAATAAACCACATACACGATGGCGGGAACACAAAGCAAGTTGAGCAAGTGGACACCAATGGACAAGCCAATGAGGAAGGCGATGAGAATGAACCATCGGTAACTCATCGGGTCGTCGGCCACTTGCTCCCATTTCAGGATGGCCCAGAAGGTGACGGCGGTGAAGAACGACGACATGGCGTAGACCTCGCCCTCCACGGCGTTGAACCAGAACGACTCGGTGAAGGTGTAGGCCACCGCACCGACGAAGCCGGCCAACAATACACCTATTTTATTAATCCATGGCGCGTCTTCGCCTTCCTTCATCCAAACCTTG
>JAEEGJ010018440.1_pt1 | contig 15581 bp, 15 predicted proteins | sample 8958761 | NCBI WGS metagenome assembly JAEEGJ01 (sample SAMN16246546, study PRJNA631951) | gut metagenome | biome: gut microbiome; feature: rumen; material: RS-attached | host: Bos | place: Iran: Karaj | collected 2018-10
GCCAAGATTGCGGGTAGCAGAGGTTCCTGTTTATTAACAAATTAATCGTACTATTGGCTTCCGGGCGCATATTTGCAGGACAAAAACGCGCAATATTGCGCTAGACGTTGTTTGTGGTATAGAAACTATTATACTGCCGCTCCCGCGGCAGCCACAAACAAAGTCTTTTTGCCCTGCAAATCTGCTTCCTCGCGCCAAAATTTCATTACGTCTTTATAATGCCTCCCCTGTACAGCCCCCGCAATCTTGGCCTTTAGACTTTCATATTTCCGTAAATCCCATTATAATTTATTCTATGAAATTCTACGGTGAACTCTTAGTTTTTGCATTATTATTTATTACCAACCTGCGCGTATTTTTTGTACATCATGTGCGGCGAGATCCTCTTGTTGTACTGGCTCCGTTCACCTTTATTGTAGCGATTCTGCAGATTTTCGCATGGAAAATTGATGCTTTTACCATTCTTGGACTCTTAATTGCACTTTTTGTTCTTCTTTCAAACTTCCATGCTATTTTCAGATATCTTGAACGCCTTTATATTGACCATTACAGCCCGTTAATGAGGGTTTGGGCCGCTTTTACAATCATCTTTTCTGCACTCGCACTTGCAGCTACAATTTATTTTGCACCAGTAGAACAGCATTCAAGAAAACTCAACGTTTCAGAAAATCAGTTTCTATATAAAGGAAGCTTTAGAAGCGGTTTTGAAAAGGCCAGTGCTGTTGGAAAAAAATCTCTGACACTTTATGAGTTTGCTCCAGATCAAATATCAGAGACAAACCCACAGAAATGTGAAAATCTTATAGTGCTGTTTGAGCCGGACAAACGAGGCGATACAGAACATTATAAGCCTTATCTTCAGCAGCTGGCATCCCAGGGAATTACAGTTTATTCTGCTGATTTTTATGCTGATGACGGACAGTGGCTTCATAATATTGGCGATAAAAAAATTCTCCGCCGTCTGATTATGGTTATTCAGAGTGTTCTGAACGAGAAAAAGTTTACATCTCAAAAGGAATACTACTCTTTCAACATTTCTCAGGAATATTCAGTTCTGCTTCCTTTACTTCGAGAACATTGTGGTTCCGATAAGAAATTCTTCCTTATAACTGATTTTATGGCTGATATTGCAGCTGATGACTTAATGAAGAAAAATCCGGAAGAAATTGCCGGTATATTAAAACTTTCTTCTATTAATAACTATAAAACTTCTGGATATGGCTGTATTGAACAGACAGATCCTCTTTTAGCAATGGTTCTTGGATTTTCGCGGGATTCTTCTCTTGCAACTCCAATGCTCCTGGCTAAAAAAACTGTGGAGGCCCTTAATGACCTTAAATGAACTGGACGAGTGGCTGAACGCGTTCCTTAAAAAAGAAGACTTTCCTGGAGACCCTTCGCGGAATGGTATTCAGGTGCAGAATTCCGCCCCGGCGGATAAACAGATTAAGACGGTAGCTTTTGCGGTGGACGCATGCGAAGCAACTGCCCTTGCTGCAGCTGAAGGTGGCGCAGATGTTCTGGTTGTTCACCACGGACTTTTCTGGGGTGGTTGCGAAACACTTACCGGTAATTTTTATAAGCGTGCGGCCGCCTTTATTAAAAACGACCTTGCTTTAATCGGCTACCACATTCCTCTTGATGCAAACAATCCTTATGGAAATAACTACGGACTGGCGGCCGCCCTCGGGCTTTCAAAGCTTGAACCGTTCGGGTTCTGGCGTGGAATGAGTATTGGAGTTCGCGGTGAATTCACTACACCAGTGTCTCCAGAAGACCTCAATTCTTCACTTTCAAAAATCACAAAAACAAATGCCCGCCTCTTCCAGTTCGGAAAATCACAAATCAAAACTGTAGGAATTATTTCCGGAGGGGCCGGTGAAGATGTAGATCAGGCTGCTGAACTCGGTTTAGACTGTTACATTACCGGTGAGTTCGCTCATGAGCAATATCATCCTGCAGAAGAATTTGGTATCAATGTAATTGCCGGAGGCCATTACGGCACCGAAACTATGGGAGTTTCCCTGCTTAAAGAAAAAATAGAAAAGGAGTTAGGTCTTCGCACGTTATTTATTGACCTGCCGACAGATTTATAAGTATATTTTTAATATGAATAAAGAATTAAAATCAAAACTGCTGCCACTTTCACTTGCAGTTCTAGTAGTTATCCTTGATCAGATTACAAAAATCCTTGTAATGAAAAATATTCCGCTTTATACAATAGGCGCACAGTTTTTTGGAGATTTTCTGAGAATCATTCACGTAGCAAATACAGGAGTTGCGTTTAGTGTAGGTGCAACCTGGTCTGATACTTTGCGCCGTTTACTGTTTTCTCTTATTCCTCTTATCGTAATTGGTATTGTTGTTGGAATTTACTTTAAGAATAATACCTGGACTAAGGTTCAGCGCTGGGCAATTATGGGTATTGTAGGTGGAGGTCTTGGAAATCTTATTGACCGCTTTTTCCGTGCCGAAGGTGTTGTAGACTTTATAGATGTTAAATTCTATGGACTTTTTGGTCTTGAACGATGGCCAACCTTTAATGTTGCAGACGCAGCAGTTGTTGTCTGTGGTATTATGCTGATTGTTTCATTTATCATTACTTATATAAAAGAATCTAAAGAACAGAAATCTCAGGAATCTGAGAATAAATAAAAAAAGAGGTATTCACATGGACATGACTGATGAAGAAAAAGCGGAGAGACTTGAACGTCAGAAAAAGGAACTTGAACTTCGTGCTAAAAAACGCAATTCAAGACTTTTCCTGTTTTTCGGTAGTATCTTTGAAATCGTAGAAACTCTCGCTGTAATTCTGCTGCTTTTTGTATTTTTCTCTTTCCTGATTTTCAAAGTTTTTACTCTTCCAGAAGCTACTGCACGCACTGTTTTCCAGTTCAGTACTATCGTTAGCTTTATCGGTGGTCTTTTCCTTGGCTTTATGATATATAAAACTTGTGCAAACTTTGTAATCGAAAAGTTTAATCTTACTGATAAACTTTCAAATGAAGTTCTTGGACATTATTCAAAGCGCGCTCGCGCTGCAGAAAAAGAGGCATTAAAAAAATGATTGGAATTATTGGAGCAATGGACAGCGAGGTAGAAACTCTTTTTGCCCGCATGTCTGCAAAAGAAAAAGTTAATATCAACAATCTGATTTTCTACAAAGGAAAATTATATAACAAAGATGTTGTTATCGTAAAATGTGGTATTGGAAAAGTAAACGCTGCTTTATGTACTCAGCTTTTAATACTGAATTTTAAAGTTTCAAAGATTATCAATACTGGTATTGCGGGAGCTACTGGTACTGGTCTTAATATTTATGATTTTGTAGTTTCAACAGAAGCAGTTTATCATGATTTTGATACTGTGTTCTTTGGCTATAAACTTGGACAGGTTCCAGGAATGCCGGAAGCTTTCGTTGCAGATCCAGCTCTTGTAAATGCAGCAGTTTCTGCTTTTGAACATACAGATTTTTCTAATAAGCTGAAAATAGCAAAAGGCCGCATTGCTTCTGGTGATCAGTTTATTTCCGGTGGTGAAAAGAAAAACTTTATCATTTCTAACTTCCATCCTCAGTGTGTTGAAATGGAAGGTTGTGCAATTGCACACGCATGCTATGCAAACAAAGTTCCTTTTGTAATCATTAGATGTATGTCTGATACTGCTGACGAAACTGTAAAAGAAACATATTCGGAAGAAACAGCATCACGTCTTAGCAGCACTTTCCTTCTGGAAGTAATTAAAGAAATATAAATTAAAGTAATATACGTCCACGTCAAGGCACGCTTCGCTTAAAGCCTTGACATGTCCGTTTATCGTTTTTTTTAAGGAGGTTAAACCCGCTATGGAAGTTGTTCAGAGTTTTACTATTGATCATACACATTTGAAACCTGGTATCTATATTTCCCGCGAAGACAAGGGTTTTACAACTTATGATCTTCGTATCACAGAACCTAATAAAGAACCGGCAATGGGACCTGGAGCAATCCACAGTCTTGAACATCTTATGGCTACCTGGTTCAGAAATTCTGAAGTAAAGGATGACGTAGTTTACGTTGGTCCTATGGGCTGTCTCACAGGTATGTATATCATCATGATTGGAAAATACTCTGTAGAAGATATGCGCCAGCTTACAATCCGCTGTCTTGAATGGATTCTTACTCAGAATGAAGTTCCTGCGACACGTCCTGAAGCCTGCGGAAATTATCTTCTCCATGATCTTCCTATGTGTAAGTGGGAAAGCAAACGCTATCTTGACCGTTTGAAGAATGATTTCCATTGTGAATATACAAAGCTTGAAGTAAAGCTTGATGATGGAAAAGTTTTTGCAGACGCATAAGGTAAACTGACAGAATATTAAATGAACATTCTGAACAAATTAAAAGAAACAGCAGTTTCGGTTCTGCCGGTTATGGCAATCGTGCTGTTTCTTGGATTAACCTTTGTTCCTCTTGATAAGTATCTGCTCGCACGCTTTGTCGTTGGCGGGCTTTTGCTTATTATTGGCCTTACAATTTTTCTTCTTGGTGTAGACCTTGGTATTCAGCCGATGGGCGAAAGAACTGGTTCTGCACTGACAAAAAAACGTTCTCTCCTGCTTCTGCTTTTTGTAGCTTTCATAATCGGATTTATTGTAACTGCAGCTGAACCTGATATTCAGGTTTTTGGTGACCAGGTACGGGGTATTTTTCCTGTCGTAAATAAAACAGCTATTACCTTTGTAATTGCAGGCGGAGTTGGTCTTTTTATAATGCTGGGACTCTTGCGCACTGTTCTGAATCTTTCCCTTAAATGGACTTTCTTCATTGCATACTCAGTGCTTTTCTTAATTTCTATTTTTGCCCCTGAAAGCTTTTTTGGAATTGCCTTTGATTCTGGCGGAGCAACAACAGGTCCTATGACTGTACCTTTCATTATGGCGCTGGGTATTGGTGTTTCCAGTGTCCGCGATGATAATGACAACAGTTTTGGTCTTACAGGAGTTTGTTCCATCGGACCAGTTATGGCAGTTCTGATTTATGCGATATTATTGAAAGGGCCTATAATTAATGGTCCACTGACTGGAGCCGAAAGTGCTGCAGTATCTAACGCAGTATCAGAAAACTTTGCCCAAATCGCTGCACACGTCTTCCGCGAATCATTGATTTCTATTGCACCACTTTTTGCATTGTTTATAATCTTCCAGATTTCACTCTTGAAGATGACGAAACGTCAGGTAATCAGAATTATAATCGGTTTTATTTATGCTTTTATAGGCCTTACGATTTTTCTGATTGGAGTAAAGGGCGGTTTTTCGCAGGCAGGCGCAGAACTCGGAGAAAAACTTGGTTCTCTTGCTGTTGAAAATGGTGGTGCCTGGTATGTGCTCCTTATCTTTACCGGACTTCTTTTAGGCGCAATTATTGTCTGTGCAGAACCTGCTGTATGGGTTTTAAGTGAACAGGTAGAAAATGTAAGTGGCGGTACAATTAAAAGAAAGGTCCTTCTTATTTTCCTTTCTGTGGGTACTGCAATTGCCATTGCTCTTGCCATGCTTCGCGCTGTTACAGGTTTTAATCTTAAATATGTTATTATCCCAGGCTACATAATTGCTATGACTCTTATGATTTTCTGCCCTTCTCTTTTTTCCGGCATTGCTTTTGATTCGGGCGGAGTAGCTTCGGGACCTCTCACCTCAACTTTTGTACTTTCATTTACTCTTGGTGCTGCCTCAAGTGGAAAAGGCGGAAATGATTCTTTTGGTGTAATTGCTCTTGTTGCCATGATGCCGCTGCTTGCAATTCAGCTTATGGGAATCATCTATAAACTCAAACAAGGAGGCAAAAAATGAATTATAAGCTTCTTGTGAGTATTGTTCCTCATGACAGCGGGGAACTAATATCTGACGCAGCAAAATCAGCGGGAGCTGGTGGCGGAACTATTGCAATGGGCCGCGGAACTGCATCGAACGGAGTTCTACAACTTCTGGGACTTGGCGATACTTCAAAAGATATCGTCTACATCATTCTGGAAGAAGAAAAATGTGAAGTTGTTCGTACTGCAATAATTTCAGCATCCGAAACAAAAAAACATTTTGGAGTGCTTTTTACAATCGAAGTAAGAAATTTTGTAAAAGCAGGTAATACCGATTCAATCGAAAACTCAGAAATAAAAGGGGGCAAATCTATGGGAACCAGTACATATCAGATGATAAACGTAATTGTAAACAAAGGCTATGCAGAAGATGCAATGGCTGCAGCCCGTAAAGCAGGAGCCGGTGGCGGTACAATTATCGGTGCCCGTGGTACTGCAAAAGAAGGTGATGCAGCTTTCTTTGGAATGAAGATTGTCCCGGAAAAAGAAATGCTGATGATTCTCGTTCCGTCTGATAAAAAGGATGCCATACTCCAGGCTATCACAGCCCTTCCTTGTTTTGCAGAAGCAGGAAGCGGAATCATCTTCTGTAATGAAGCCCAGGATTTTACTCTCCTGGGCAAAAAGTAATCTTATTTCTTACTAGTTTTCAGCAGACGTAAGCTGTTAAGAACTGCAAGGATTGTTACACCGACATCGCCAAAAACCGCAATCCACATATTCGAAATGCCGAGGGCGCTGAGAATCAAAATAGCTCCCTTAATTCCCAAAGCACCATAGAGGTTTTCATAAACAATGCGCAGGGTCCGGCGGCTTATTTTAATTCCGTCTACAATCTTGCTTGGCTTGTCTTCCATAATAATGATGTCTGCAGCTTCAATCGCAGCGTCACTTCCCATATTACCCATTGCAATACCAGCATCAGCACGGGCAAGAACAGGCGCGTCGTTTATACCGTCGCCGGCAAAAATCAGAGTACCACGTTTCTTTCCACCCTTAGAAAGATCTGCAAGAAGTTCTTCAACCTTAGCAAGTTTGTCTGCACTGAGCAGCTGACCAAAAGCTTTTTTAAGACCGAGCTTTGCAGCAACTGTATGTGCGGCACGTTCGTTATCTCCGGTAAGCATTACAACATTTTCAACGCCAATTTTATGAAGACCTTCAACCGTTGCCTGTGAATCATCTTTAATTTCATCGCTGATTACAATGTGGCCACTGTACTTTCCTTCACTTGCAACGTGAATTACAGTTCCGTCCTGATGTTCAGAACATTCACTGTAATCAATACCAAACTGTTCCATAAGCTTTGTATTACCGGCAAGAACTTCCTTACCGTTTACAAGAGCTTTTATACCCTTACCTGCAATTTCTTCTACGTTCTCAAGTTTTACATTGTCGCAGCACTTGTCGTGATGAGCAGCTTTGAGTGAAGCAGAAATCGGATGTGTAGAGAACATTTCTGTATGTGTTGCAAGAGCAAGCAGTTCTGTCTCTGTAATAGAAGAATCTGTTGCGTGAATATGTGTAACAACAAAGTTTCCTTTTGTAAGGGTTCCAGTCTTGTCGAATACGGCAGTTTTTGTACGGCCGAGTGCTTCAAGGTATACACTTCCTTTAATCAGGATTCCATGACGTGCAGCAGCTGTAATACCACCACAGAATGAAAGTGGAATTGAAATAACAAGCGCACAAGGACAGCTTACTACAAGGAACATAAGTGCACGGTATACCCATGTACTCCAGGTTGCCTGCCATGCCCAGTTACCAGACTTAAAGCCAATTATCACACTTGGAATAATTGCAAGTGCAAGAGCAGAATAAACAACGATTGGTGTATAAACACGAGCAAAGCGTGTTACAAACTGCTCAGACTTTGTCTTGTTTTCTGTTGCATTTTCAACAAGTTCAAGAATGCGTGAAAGAGCTGAATCACCGGCATGTCGTGTTGTTCTGATTTCAAGTACGCCCTGTTTGTTGATTGAGCCGGAAAGAACTTCGCTTCCAACAGATACGTGCTGAGGAATACTTTCACCAGTAAGAGCTGAAGTATCAACAAAACTGTCGCCATCTACAACAACACCATCAATAGGAATACGGTCACCAGGCTTTACAATGATTACAGAATCAGTTTCGACTTCTTCAGGATCTACTTCGCGGGTTTCTGCACCAACCTTTACGGTTGCATGATCCGGACGAAGTTTTGCAATCTCTTCGATAGAATCCCGAGATTTATCAACTGCATAATCTTCAAACTTTTCACCTACCTGATACAGAATCATGATAGCAACAGCTTCTTCATATTCACCAAGAAGAATTGCACCAATGGCTGCTACAGACATTAAGAAAGATTCATCCATCAGTTCGCCATGTATAAGGTTAGAAACAGCGCCAATTACAATATCCTTTCCTGTTATCATAAAGGCAATAAAATACAGTACCATACAAACTGCTTCATGAATCAGATCAATTTTTGCTACATCAGGAAGCCAGTTTTCTACAGGAAGATGTTCTATTACAAGTCCAAGTACAAACATTACTGCAGCAAAAATCAACTGCTTTACAGTAAGTTCATGTTCTTCTCCATGCTCGTGTCCATGTTCATGGTCGTGGTGATGATGACCATGTTCGTGACCGCAGCCACATGAACATCCATCGTGTTCGTGATGGTCATGGTGATGTCCGTGTTCATGCCCACATTCGCAGTGTTCATGTTCATGTTTATGTTCGTGTTTATGTTCGTGTTTATGTTCGTCGCTCATTATTCTTTCTCCTTAATATGTTCTATACCACACTCTAAAATACTCTTTACGTGATCGTCTGCAAGGCTGTAGTAAATTACCTTGCCCTCACGGTTTGTACGCACCAGATCAGATTCACGTAAAGTCCTCAACTGATGAGAAACAGCCGAAACCGACATTCCCAGCAGCGCCGAAATATCACATACGCAAAGGTCACTTTTATCAAGCGCATAAAGAATCTTTACGCGCGTTGTATCACCAAAAATCTTGTAAAAGTCAGCAAGGTCAAAAATCATTTCATCTTCTGGAAATGTTGCCTTAACTTTTTTTACGGTCTCTTCGTGAATTACTTCGCCTTCGCACAGTTCTTCATTCTTTTTCATTGAGACTCCTGCTGTTCATTTGAACAAATATTCAATTGAGCAGCTATTCAAATAATAATGTCATTTGAATAATTGTGCAAGTGTTTTGTAGAAAAAATTTACTCATTTGCCATAAACCGCTTTTTTTCTTATACTGATTTTCATGAACCTTTCAAATATTGTAATTGTATTAGACCATCCGGATGAATCAAGAAATATTGGTGCTGCATGCCGCGCCATGGCTAATAATGATATAAGCGATTTACGAATTGTCGGCAACAAAGCAGACTACGACATAGAACATATTCACGTACTTGCCATTCATGCTGGTGCAATTTTTGATAATGCCAGATTCTTCAATTCTATAACAGAAGCAACAAGCGATTGTTCAATTTGCGCTGGCACAACAAGACGCCGTGGTAAAAAACGTGGCAAACTGCTTCTGCCAGAGGAATTTGCAGAGATGGCAGACACTACCACAAACAATTCTGGAAAGGTTGCCGTTATCTTTGGAAACGAACGTACCGGACTTACAGATGAACAGCTTGATGAATGTAATCTTGGAGTTACAATTCCTTCTTCTGATGGCTTCGGCTCTTTAAATCTGAGCCATGCAGTTCAGATTATGAGCTATCATCTTTTCCGTTATTCCCTTAAACAAAAAAAAGGCGAATACAGAGGTTATACACCGCTTACACTAGAGCGCGTAGATCAGACCGTAAAAACAATTACAGATGATATGCAGAAAATCGGGTTCTTTAAAATGCCGGGCCGCGAAGATATGGAAAATTTCTGGAGAAGTGTTTTAAGTCGGGCAAGTCTTTCAGAGGGTGAAGCACAGTATCTGGAAAAGACATTTAATAAAATGGCAGGACTGGCGTCTAAGAACGCTTCGAATTCTTCTCAGCAATAAACTTAACGAACTCTTCTTCTGGAATCGGCTTACTGAAATAGAAGCCCTGAGCATAAGTGATGCCAAGACTTGCAAGGTAATCAAACTGCTCTTTTGTTTCAATTCCCTCAACAACAATCTTTCGTCCCATCTTGAGGAGCATTGAAATCATATTTTCCAGAAGAATCTTTGCATTCTTAGTTCCTTCAGTCTCATCTTCTTTAAAACAAGGCCATAAAAGGCTCTTATCAATTTTGATCATTTCAAAATCTGCTTTAGCTATTCTGGAAAGATTTGAATAACCAGTACCAAAATCATCCATAGAGAATGAACAGCCGAACTTCTTAAGTTCTTCCATATTCTTTTTAAGCATGTAGCCCGAAGTTACCGCAATAGATTCTGTGATTTCAAGATTAACGCAGTCCGGTGCAATATTATACTTCATCAAAAGAGACTTCATGAGTTTTGGAAGATTTGCATCTACAGATTGCAGTCCGGAGAGGTTTACTTCTATATGATTCATATGCTGTTTTTTGAGATTGTTTTCAGATATGAATGCAAATACATGATTAAAAATCAGATTACTGAGCGGCATAATCATGCCTTTCTTTTCTGCAAGCGGAATGAACTCTTCTGGTGAAACATAGCCGATAGTATTTTCATCTTTAAGACGAACAAGAGCCTCGGCATTTGTAAATCTCTTTTCTGCAAGACTATAAATCGGCTGATAATACATTACGATAGAATTATTCTTTATAGATTCAGAAACAATATGAAGAATCTGTCGGCTTCGGATTCTCTTTTCGCGGGCCTTATCATCAATACGTCTGATAAAGCCGATAGAACGGCCGTAGGTTTCTGTATCTTCAGCAAAGTCAAGCAGTTCAACAACCTGTCCATCAAAAGGGAAATCTTCAGGACAGAAAAGAACATTGGCATGAGCATTTAGACGAACAGATCTGTCTTTAAGCTCCCATGGACGAGAGAATCTGTCTGCAAGAATCTCAAGGCAGGTATCGATTTTTGAAATATGCTTGTTGTCTACAATAAAAGCAAGCGTCATTCGGTTCATGCGGTAACACTGGGTTTTAAAAGATTTTTCAACAAATTGTTTTATTTCAACCAGAGTTTCTGCAATTACATTTGTACCTACATAGTTTTCAATGATAGATGCTTCATCAAGTTCCATGCTTACTATCGCATAATTTTTTTTGCAGCTCATAAATTCCTGCAAAACAGTTTTAAGCGCATAATAATTAAAGGCTCGGGTTTCACTATCAAGATATTCAGAAGGATTTTCAAGCGACAGGAACATCAGAAGAATGATGGCAGAAATACCAACACTGGAAATTAAAATCTTTGGCTCAATAATCTGAATACCACCGAATCCGACCCAAAGTGCCATAGTCATAAGTACACAGATTTTCTGTTTACGATGAGCCTTATTTTTCCAGTGTCGAAGGGTCTGAAAAACCGTCATTGCAGAATAGATGATAAGAACTGCATAAACACAATTTACCATCAATCCAAAAGAATAAATTCCATCTTCTTCTATATAATAATCTATTGGTGCAAAAAGAACAGAAGCCAGAGCGAAAACATACGAAACAATGATTACCGAAAGTTCCGGCTTTGAATAACGTCTCTGATCGCGATTAAGTATATCAATATAGAGATAGATACACGAAAGAGCGATATACAGAAAAATAATAAAGCCCTGGTGCGTAAAACGTACAAACCAGAGCGGACATGAATCAAAATAAACAAGTGCAAAAACTGTAGCAAAATCAAACAGCAGATAGAGTAATGCACTCACCATCAAAACAGAAAAAATTTTGTTTGAAAGCAGTTTGATTTTCGGGCGTAAAAAATAGATGACTTCAAGAATCAACATGATTGAGAGAGACGCAATCTGAAATTTTATATGGTTGAATAAAAATGAATTCATCTATTCTCATATTTTACAACGAGATAGATAGAAACGCTAGAAAAATATTTCTATATAAAATAGACTCCTGCTATGAAATTTAAGGCTAAACAGTAGCAAAGATTTAGTGCAAATATAAAACTTTTTTTGAGATTTCTTTATCTTTTGTTAGGAAACGGATTGTATCTTCAAAATTTCCGGAAACAACGTAATCTGGTAAAATGCCTGTTCCTTCTTCAAGATCATTATCGTAGAACCATTCTTTTTGACCTATTGTCAAAATCAGTCCACTATTTTTCAATCTATAAATCAAGATATTTCCATATAGAAAAGCTCCATACGTATTCATTCCTACTGAATAAACATTATCAAACAGTTTTTTTGAATATAAAATAATATCTTCAGAACAGGAAGCAGAGGCTTTACTTGTAAGAAAAATAAGATTACCTTTGAATTTTGTTTTGAATTTATTATTCTTCTTTTCTACAATTTTAGAGTTTTTTAAATAAGTAATTCCGTAAGGACTATCCTTTACAAAGTCTAAAAGCTGTTCAATTAGAGGTGAATTAATCTGTCTGATTTTATATGCTGAGTCTCTATCATTAAAAAACTTTGTTGCAATTGTTTCATCTTCTTTACCAGAATATAAATCGTATAAGAATTCATTAAAATATGGATCTTCCCCACCAGGATTTTGTCTTAAATCAATAATCAGATTTTTTTTATTAAAATATTTTTTACCTAATTTTCTAAAACTTTCAAAGTGTTCTGCATTAGTATCAAAAACAGGTATGTTTATATACACACTATTTTTTGTTTCAACTACAGTAAACACATTTGAACTAAGTGTTTTAGGAAAATAAATACATCTCAATCTGATATTTTCATCATTTACCGATACTGGAAGAAACTTTGTATAATCACGTTCTCCTTTTGATGCAAGGACTCCTAATCTAAAAACTTCTTTTCCGTTATGGATAGATTTAAACAGTTTTTCTTCAGATATACTTATTTCTGTTCCTATAGGAATCTGTGTTGAATCTATAACCTTATAACCTGCTTTTATTTTTATAACATACGTATCAGATAAAAAAATAACTTTTTTATTTCCAAAGTAATAATATGTATCTCCACAACCTATCTTAAAATGACAATCATTTATATAAGGATGAAGATTATTGTATATGTAATCAGATAGTTTAAAAAGACTTATATTTTTTTCATTTGAAAACAATGAGTCTGAGTTTTTAATAAAAGCTTCTTTATCAAATCCCCTTTCTTCCATTTCATCGAAGCCAATATATGAGGATTCCAGCAAATAAATAATATCTTTTAGATTTTCCACACATTCGTTTAATGTAAGATTCTTTTTTAAATCAACTCTTTCAGTTGGTTGATTCCAAAAATACCCAACAATATTATCAGATCTATCTTCCATTGCAAAAAGATTTAATCCTAATAAACCTAGAATTAAAATTAGCTCAATTTTTTTATATTTCATAGTATCCCCTAATTTCTTAAATAGCCACAGTATACATGGAATATCACATATACTGCAGCTATTTTTATAAATTAAAACTATCTAATAATTATTAGTAACCAGTATTATTAGTTTTAACATTGCATGTACATGGCGTTTGTTCATTACAACCGCATGAAGTGTGGAAACAAATATTAATATCACCTCCTACTTGTTCGAGTTCGTTTTCTGATAATCCATCTGTAATCCCAAATGTTGAGAACAGATTCCGCTCTTCAATTAATTCATATTTCATTTTTTTCTCCATTTTGATAAATACTGCGCAGTTTTTTATCAGTTTTTTTATTTTATAATCTATAGATTATTTTTCCTTTTTAATAAACAAAGTCTTTCTTTTTACTGTTCTCAAAATGTTTTTCAAAATGTTCATTGATATTGTCCTTTATAAACTGGACAATGCTCTTTTCTATTTCTCCAAATACACTTCAAAAATTTTATCTTCTTTAGTATTAAAAATTACTTCATTATTTTCTAATGCATAAATTTTCGTATTATGATAATAAGGTTCATTTACTAATACTCTTAGATATTTTTCTTTATCAAAATCTTTTATTTCTATTGTTTTTTCCCGAATTTCATTCATGTTCATATCTACAAAGAAAGACATATCATTATTCCAGGCGCTTTCAATTATTTTCAATTTTTCTTCACAACCTGGTATCAGGTTCTTAAAATCCTGTTTTATTTCTGAATAGTATTTTCGTATATAAACATCCTTATCTTCTGAAGATATAATTCCAGACTTAACAGCTGAAATCAGACAAGGATTTATAAGATCGTCCATAAAATGACAGAAAAAACTGATTGCAAGAGTTTCTCTTATACCATAATTTGCACTAAGAGATGTTCGGGCAAGAGCATCCTGCAGATAATTAATCATCAGATTTTTATGTTTAATCGAAAATATTAATCTGTCAAAAGATACTGAACCAAAATCTCGATAAAGGAATTTTCCAGTTGGTATCAGATTTTCATTTAATTCAATTAATACATTCTGACAATGCGGTTCAAAAATCACACCATGATTTAATAATTGTCTCAATAAATAATTTTTTAGTGGATTAAATATATACTTACAGAAATATTCATCAAAGTTTAATTTTGAATTTTTTAATGATTCTGAAAGATACGATTCATTTTCTCTGAGCAGACTTGTAAAACTTGAAAAACTGCACACTATTTTTCCATCATCACATAACAGACTTTCAGGAACTTTTCGTATAACGTTCCCGAAAACATAAAAAGCCCGATCACCAAAATCTGTAGCATATTTATTTGAAATTCTGAAACCTGTATCGTTTCTTATTCCTAAGGCCGCAATATCTTCAAAAAACTCTACTTCTGGCTCATCTTTTAATACATTTTGTACTATTTCATTTGCTTGAAATTGATTACATGCACTTTCCCAATCTGTTTTTCTAAAAGCTCCGCCAAAAGTATTTAACAAAGTTAGCTTTACAAAAAATAACTTTTCATTCTTTTCATTTTTTACCAGCAGTGTTCGTACGGAAGATGTTGGCGTACAGGAAAAACTGCTATCTTTCTGTTCAACAAACTTATATTTGTCTCCTATCCAGCTTCTATATGCATTTTCTGTTACGGGATGTATGAAAAATGGATAAAATTTTTCATCTGATTCATCAATTACCAGATTTTCATATATAAAATCTGATTCGTTATTTCTGAATAATTTATCTTTACTTGAAAATGGTACCAGAAAGTATGGTAGTCTGAACCATTTCTGACTTTCTGGTCTATACTCTTCTGGAATATCTACTTTGAAAATATTCTCTAACTCTGTACCTTCATAAAGTGAAATATTATTTAACACTTGTTCATCATTTAAGAATTTTTTTAATTTTCTATTCATTTAATTTCCTTTACTTTTTGCAATTTTTTTATCTTTTGTTAGAAACAGGATTGTATCTTCAAAACTTCCGCTGACAACGTAATCAGGCATAATACCTGTACCTTCTTCGAGCCCATTATCGTAGAACCATTCTTTTTGGGCTACTGTCAAAATCAAACCACTATTTTTTAGTCGGTAATTCAAGACATTTCCATATAGAATAGCTCCAAACGTATTCATTCCTACTGTATAAACATTATCAAACAGTTGTTTTGAAAATAAAATAATTTCTTCAGAACAGGAAGCAGAGGCTTTACTTGTAAGAAAAATAAGATTACCTTTAAATTTTGTTTTGAATTTATTTTTTTTCTTTTCTACTTGTTTAGAGTCTTTTAAATAAGTAATTCCGTAAGGACTATC
>JAEEGJ010018442.1_pt1 | contig 15580 bp, 12 predicted proteins | sample 8958761 | NCBI WGS metagenome assembly JAEEGJ01 (sample SAMN16246546, study PRJNA631951) | gut metagenome | biome: gut microbiome; feature: rumen; material: RS-attached | host: Bos | place: Iran: Karaj | collected 2018-10
GAGATACGTGGAGGAATAATGCAGAAAAAAAACGCCGCCGCGGTAATGCGGATGATACTGACAGCTGTATATACGGCCGCCGCAGTGCTTTTGCAGTGCAGCGTTTTTCCGCATTTGCGCCTTTTCGGCGCCATACCGGAGCTGACGTTATGCGTTATAGTCTGCGTATCCTGCTGGGAGGATGAAAAATTCTCGTGCATTCTGGCGGTCTGCGCCGGATTTCTGCTTGACACGGTGGGATCGGACAAATTTACGTTGTCGCCGCTTATGTTTTTGCTTTCGGCGTGCGTTTCCATATTACTTGCAAAGCGCGTTTTCGCGGGCAAGCTGATACCCGCAGTAATATCAGGCGGCGCGGCGCTCGCGGCGGGCGCGGTGAAAACCACGCTTATACTCGCCGCAAAAGGCGCGCCGGTAAACGCGGCGATATTACACACGGCTTTGCCGCAGCTTTTGTACGGCGCGATAGTTTTTATACCCGTGTTTTTGCTGTCCGCTTTGCATTTCCGTATTTTCAGAAACAGTTTTGATTTTGGCAGACTGCGCGCGGGCGCGCGGGCGTGAGGTGACGATATGCAGCAGAATAAAAGAAAATTCAATATAAGATATATACCGCTGTACGTCCTGTACGCCGCCGCGTGTATTTTGTTTTTCGTAAAACTGGTAAACATTCAGATAACGGGCACGGACAGATACGTAAAGACGATGTCCATGACGCACGAGCGCGAGGTCGCCGTGCAGTCTATCCGCGGCGAGATATACGACAGGAACGGCGTGCCGCTTGCGACGAACGAATACTCGCAGACGCTTCAGCTCGACTACTCTTCCCTGCCGGCGGACAACGGCGAAAAAAACGCGACGCTTGCCTCTATCGTCTCCGTGCTTGACAAATGCGGCCGCGAAGCCGAGACCGTGCTTCCGATGACCGGCACGTATCCGCACATGGAATACGACGAAGAGATGATGCAGACGCAGCTTTGCAAAAACAGGATGTATAAGTTCCTTATATATCACAACATAAAATCGGGGCTCAAATGCCTTGATCTGTACGAGGAGATATTAAAAGAATATGCGCTTTTAGACGAGGACGGCGAGCATATATACGACACGCATACGGAGGATATTATAGTCCGGATAAGATACAGTCTTGACTGTACCGATTTTGCGCCGGGCAATCCCTACCCGCTCGTCTCCGACATAGACCTGAAGACCGCCACCGCCGTGCTTGAAAGCGGCTGCAAGGGCGTGCTCATCAAAAAAGACTGCGTGCGCGTATACGGCGTACCCGGCGTCGGCTCAAACGTCATAGGCAGGATAGGCAAGATACCCGCGGACAAAATGGACGAATATCTGGCAAAAGGCTACTCCTACGACGCGACCGTCGGTTTAAACGGTGCGGAAGCCGCGTTTGAGGATATGCTGCGCGGAGAGGACGGCGTGACCGTCTACGTTGAGGACGATTACGGAAACGTTTTAGATTCATACGTTAAAAAAGAGCCCGTACCGGGCAGGAACATATATCTTACGATAGACATAGAACTGCAGGAAGCCGCGGAAAAAGCTCTCGGCTCGCAGATAAGAAAGATCGTCGCCGACGCAAGAGCGACAGGCATAGCGGACAGCGGAGAAAAAGCGGACAGCGGCGCGCTTACGGTATTTTCCGCAAAAACGGGCGAGGTGCTGGCGCTCGCGTCGTATCCGACGTACGATCTGACGACCTTTTCGGAAGACTACGCGGAGCTTGCCTCAAACCCCGCGAAACCTTTGTTTGACCGCACCGTTTCCGGCGCGTATCAGCCCGGCTCCACGTTCAAGCTGGCCACCGCGATATCCGGACTTATGAGCAAGTCCATAACGCAGTTCACATGCATAAACGACACCGGTAAATATACTTATTACGACGACTATCAGCCGTCCTGCTGGTTAAGAAGCGGCCACGGCGAGCTTGAGCTTGTTGACGCGATAGGCGCGTCGTGCAACTATTATTTCTATGAAACGGGCAGGCGCACCGGCATAGAGGAGATGAACAAATACTGCAGACAGCTCGGTTTGGGCGAATACACGGGAATCGAGCTGCCGGAGACGAAGGGCATACTCGCAAGCCCGGAATATAAGGAATCCATAGGTCAGCGCTGGAGCCCCGGCGATACGCTGCAGGCGGCAATAGGTCAGTCGTACAACAGCTTCACACCGCTTCAGCTCTCGTCGTACATAGCCGCCGCGGTCAACGGCGGAACGAGATACAAAGCGACGCTTCTGCTCAGATCCTGCAACTATTCCGGCTCCGACGTGCAGGAAAATCAGCCTCAGGTGCTCGGGATAGTGGAAATGGACGAGACCGCGCAGGACTGCGTGAAGCGCGGTATGAAACGCTCCAAAGAGCTGACCACAGCCACAAAAGAATACAAATTCCCGATAGGAACGAAGACCGGTACGGCGCAGACGAGCAAGACGAACAACAACGCCGTTCTCGTGGCTTTCGCCCCTTACGACGACCCGGAAATAACGCTCTCCTGCGTTATTGAAAACGGCGCGAACGGAGGAAACGCCGCGCAGCCCGTACTCGATACGATATCCTACTACTTCAATTTAAGCAAAAACGGCACGCGTCTGCCCCCGAGACAGACCGAACAAACTCCGGCCGAATAAAACGATATAAAACATACACCTAAGGAGCAAAAAAAGGAAAAAGCTTATTGCAGTGATACTGGCAGCGGTAATGCTTGCCGCGGTCGCCGCGGGATCCGGCGTTGTTGCGCTTACTGATCCGACAGCCGACTGGGAGCAGACCGGCGACCCGTCCACTTACCTTGATACGTTCGCGCCCGACGGAGCAGGCTTTGTGACTTCTCTGCTCGGCCTGTTCTGATAAATTAAGACAAAGCAACAAAAAACGGCCCTCTCCCGTTTTACCGGAAGAGGGCCTTTTTATATTTGTTTTTGCTTATCAGTATGAAACGTACAGATCGTTCAACGCCGCGTCTGCGGCTTCGCTGTCGGACAGATCTGCCGTCGTGATTATCGCCGTGCCGATACCGTTCTGCGTGTAATTGAGCTCCGCTATATGCGCGGCGGCGTTGAGCGGTACGTACAGAACGCCGTCTTTGACAAACGGCGCGACGGGTATCCGATACGTGTCGTTATTACACTTAACGTCCGTCCCGTCCGCTTTGAACGTAAACGTTTTGTTTTTATACGTTACCGCAGCCGTGTTGTCGGATACGGTGACAGTCATATCCTTGATCACGCCGAGCGAGGCCGCGGGAACGAACAGTCTGTTCTTATACATAACGGGCACGGCCGCCGTATCCGCTTCGTAAACGGGGACAGTCCTGCCGTTTGATAACGCGTACGGCCTGCTTGACGTAAACGACGCGCCGTCTCCGACGACCGTTTTTACGTTATCCGTAAGCTGTGTTTCTTTAGCTTCCGTCCTGTACGCATAGCTGAAACGCGCGTTGGGCGCGGCGTCGCCGAGGTCCAAAAACTGCATTATCTCGCCCGTTTCCGTACTGTTGTCCGCCCACTTGAAATCGAAATCAGAACCTAAACCGCAGGCGCCGTCGTCAAGTTTTATTACGACGTAGTTTTCACCGGTATATATTTCGCTTTTTCCGGCGCTCTCGGTTTCCCAGCCGTTGTTTACGAATTTTTCAATTGAGCCGTTATCGCGGTTTACAATAAGGTCGTATCCGTACCAGCCGGTTTTGCCGTCACTGTCCGTGTTGATGAACAGATTCATCCAGTTTGTACCCTCCGGGGAGGTGAGCTTATCCGCGCAGACGGCGAGGAAATACGTACTGCCGTTTGCTCTGCTGACCTTTGCCGATACAATATCGTTTCTGCCGGTATTGTTTTTATAGCTTACAAGTCCGCCGTTGCCGAGCGAATCGCGGTGGAGCGTGTCGCCCGTGGTGTCGCGGTATTCGGGCCAGACGTCCGCCCACTGCGAAAGTCCGCCGTCAAGCGTTATATCGTGCTGACCGGACGCGGCGGGGGCAGAACGGCTACCCTTGAATTCGCGCAGGAATTTTGCAAGCTGATAATAGTAATTATCGCCGAAACCGCCCTTCATAGGCTCTATGTCGCGGCTGAATTCCGGGTTGAAGCAGTCCACGTAAAAACTTGAAGACCATGAAATATACGTGTTTGCTATCGTCGGATGACCGCTGCCGTTCCAGCGGCCCGCTGCCCATTCGTTCCATTCGGTTATAAGCACGACGTACGGGTCAACGCCCGCGGCGCGCTCCATCTGCTCCGCAAAGAAAAGTCCGTTCCCGGTCGTTTCAAGGTTGAACTGGAACTCGTCCTTTGTCCCGTCTTCAAGCTTGCCGACTTTCGGCTGCTTGCCGTTTGAAAAGCTTCTGCCGGAGCTTGTGTTCGCGAGGATCGCTGCGGAGATTGAAATTTCCTCCACGGCGTTATCTTTTTTGGTGTTGTATGAAGCCGGCTGGGGCGTCTCGCACATCCACGTCCAGAAATCCTTGCCTTTCTTGACGTTTTCTTTGAGCGCCCAGCAGCGGCGCCAGGTAAAGTTTTCGTCAACTATCTTTTTGGATTCTTTCGTCATACTCTTGAAATTGCCTAAGATAAGCGGCTTTCCGTCGTATCTGACGTAAAGATCGCTGTACTGCCCCGTTGAATATACGTCGTCCCACAGCTCGAGAAATACGTTCTCCACGTAGTCGACGTTGTCTGCCAGAAAGAAGCATATATCGGGAGTATCAAGTCCTTCGCTTCTCATTTGCTCGTATTCTTTGAATATTGCCTTATAACTCGTAGTCTGCGGATTGCCGTTTGTGACGTCCAGAAATATGAAATCAACGCCTATATCGGACAGCATTGACGCGTGCTTTCTTATTATCCAGCGGTCGTTTGTCAGATAATATCCGAAATAAGGCTCGCCCCAGTAGTGACCCCAGCCCTCGGGACCCTGAGTATATACTTTTTTAACGGCTTCTATACCGCCGTCAAGATACGTCTGATAATGATTATAGATTTTCTGGTCGGGATAAGTCACGCTCGTCGGAGTGAACCATATCTGATAAAACATTCCCACAAGCTTGTCGCGCGGAGCCGCGGCGCCGTCAACAACGGCTCTGTCAAGATCATCCGTCGCAACCCACGTGTCGGAATAAAGATCGCGCAAAGCCGTTTTGTCCGCGGGATAATACGGCTCCGGCACCGCGTCCGTCCATTTGATTTCAACGTTGTCCACGTACGCGCCGCCGCTGTTTCCACCGGACGACCAGAGACTGAAGAAGCCCTTGCTTTCGATATTATACGTAAACGCCGTTTTTATTTTTTCGTTGCCTTCCGCGTCCTTTAAGATCACGTTTTTCTGGTCTTCTATGACAGCGGAAAACAGCGGTTTGAACTCGCCGTCGCGCTGCACTTCAACGGTTATCACGTTGTTTTTAACGTCGTCCGTCACTCTTACGCGCTGAGTTTGGGAGAAATTGACGTCCACTTTGAAAGTCTTGACGGTCGGCCACGTTGATATGACGCCGACTTTATCCGCGTGGAATGCGAGCCATATCCCGTTCGTGCCGACGGCGGCAAACTGGTTGCCGTATTCCGGCAGGCGCAGGCCTATATATTCGGAAACGTTGTCAATATTTCCGCCTCTGTTGGCGTTGACGTCCCATTCGGCTACGAAAACGTCCGCTTTTATCTTGTGTTTGTTTGCAAGGTACGCGTGGTTGGTCTTACTGCTGAAAACGCCGTCCTTCTGCGTGCCCTCGTCGTTTACGTACCAGTCTTCGTTTGACGCGGTTATCTTTTTTTCAAAATCCTGGCTGTACGAATAGCTCTGCGGTTCAAACTGTTCCGGTTTGTCTTCTACGTCGTCTTCTTTTATGCCGTCGTCAAAAACGTAGACCTCGCCTGGTATTTCCGGCTCCGTCACCGCATTTGTTTCCGTATCCGACGTGACGGGCTTGCCGTTTTCACATCCGAAAAGAAACAGCATGGCGCAGCATAATACAATGCATATCAAAGATAAAACGCGTTTCTTCATTTTCCCCTCCGTAAATACGTAATTCTATACTATTATAATTTTACAACATAATTCTTGCAATTTCAATTGCAAAATAACGCAACTATATTGCAATTTGAATATATTTATGATATAATATTTAAAAAGGAGGGCGCTTTATGGAACTTTGCGGATTGTATACGGTGCACCGTCAGGAGCGCGGCGCGGACTCGTTTTCGTATCCTGTACACATACACGATTCACACGAAATACTTATGGTGACGAGGGGATGCTGCGGCATCGTCATAGGTGACACGGAGTACGAGCTTGAAGAAAACGACGCGGCGCTTATATTTGAAAACGAAACGCACGGTCTTGTTATCCACAGCGCGCCGTTTGAGTTTTTCGCGGTACAGTTCATACCGTCCGCGGACCGAGAAGCCGGGCTTGATAATCAGATACGGAAGCTTGCGGAAAAATGCAGAAACAAAAGCGGCGGCGTTTTTAAAATAAACGGCGAGATTTGCCCCGCCGTCGTATCGTGCATGCGCCGCATCTGCGACGAGCGGTCGGATTCTAATATTGAAATGTACTTTACGTATATCAAAGCGATAACGTACGAGCTTGCAAACAGCAGCCTGCAGAAATCCGGCATAGAAAAAAACAAAAAGCGGCAGATTAACGGCAAGGTGGAGCTTCTGAGCGCCGTTACGGAGTATATAGGAACGAATCTGAACATGATAAACGACCTGTCTTTTATAGAAAAGGTCTTTCATTACAGCAACTCTCACGTAAACAGGATATTCCACGATTATCTGTGCGTTTCCGTATGGCAGTATATAACCGCAAAAAAGCTTGATCTCGCGTATAATCTCATCCGCGACGGATACAGCGCGCAGACCGTCGCCGCGAAATGCGGTTTTAAAGATTACTCGGTGTTCTACAAATCTTTCGTCAAGCATTTCGGCGTCTCGCCGTCCGCCGTCAAGCGCGGGCGTGCAGACACGTTATGATTTTTCAAATATAAAAACAGCTGGCCGGTCATGTCAGCTGTTTTTTCTTTTTTCGCGTTACCAGATGATTATGCGCTTTTCCTCGGGGATATACATTTTATCCGTCGGTTTTACGTCAAAGGTCTCGTACCATTCGCTGAAATTGCGCGGCATCATGTTTGCGCGCAGCTCAGACGGGGAATGAACGTCCATTTTAAGAAGCAGCTTTATAAAGCCCTCCTTGGCTTTTAAGCACCAGACTCTTCCCCAGTTTTTGAAATAAGCCTCAAAATCCGGGTTTTGCCGCTTGTGCATTATCTCTATCGTCACCGCCATGCCGCCGTTGTCCGCTATGTTTTCCGCGCAGACAAGCTCGCCGCTGACTTTGCCGCCGTGGAACGGGATGCCCTCAAACTGCTCTGTCATCTTTTTCGTCAGCCCCTCAAACGTCTTCATGTCCTCTTCCACCCACCAGTCAAAGAGGTTGCCGTTTTCGTCAAAATGCGCGCCGTTGCTGTCAAACGCGTGGGAGATCTCGTGCCCTATTACCGCGCCGATGCCGCCGAGGTTCTCCTCCGGCTTCTGATCTATTGAATAAAACGGTTTCTGCAAAATCGCCGCCGGGAACGTTATGTCGTTTCTGAACGGGTCGTAGCAGGCGTTTACCATGTGTGCGGGCATCTGCCATTGTCCGCGGTCGGTCGGCTTGTTCAGCTTGTCAAGCCCGCGCTTTTTGGTAAGATGCATCAGCTTCTTTCTCGCGTCAAAATACGTTTCCTCTTCCGTTACCGTCAGCGTGTCGTAGAACGGATCGTATTCGTCCGGATATCCCATTTTGATCTTTATGCTTGACAGCTTCAAAACGGCTTTTTCCTTTGTGGCGTCGGCTAAAAACGTATTCTTCCTGATGCGCTCTTCATACGTTTCTATTATCTCTTTTACTATGGAAACGGTGTCTTGCCTTGCCGCTTCGCCGAAATATTTTCTGCCGTAGTAAACGCCGATCGGCTGATCGTATACGCCGGAGATAAGTCTGTACGCCTGTTTTTCGACAGACGGCATTTCCCTTACGCCGGTCAGCTTTCTCATGGCCTGCGTGGAAATCTCGTGTATCTGCCGCGACAGCGCCGGCGCGTAGGCGAACAGAGTCCTGACGTAGCACCAGTGGATGAACAGCGGGAAATTCTTTTCGTTGTATATCTCTTTAAAGCCTTCGACCATGCGCGGATTTGACAGAACTATCGTATCCGGCGTGTTTTCTCCGTACAGCTTTTTCAAAAGGCCTGAAAGATCAAAGGGTTTCAGCATCTCGCAGACTTCTTCCGCCTCGCGCGGATTATACAGCTTGTAATAATTCGCCTGGTCCTTCATGCAAAGCGCTTTTCTGCGGAGCATATCGTCAAACGCTATGGTATCTTTGATATACTGCTTCTGCTCCTTTTTGTCAAGCGGCGAGAGTTTCAGCATCGCCGTCGCCATTTTTCTGTAAAGCGAGAGCATATACATTCTCACTATCGGCTTTTCGTAGTACGACGGGTCAAACAGCAAAAGCTGCGGGTCGTCGATGCAGAAGCTGTGGCGCGTCGTATCCTTCCAGTCCTCCTGGACGTTTATCTCAAACGGGAAAATCACGCAGTCTTCAAGAAGCTCGGCGCTTTGTTCGTTGAATTTCGCCGGCGAATCTATGCCTTTTATCTTTTCAAGCAGCGGATGAAGCGGCTTCATTCCGGCTTCGCTCCGCGCATCCGTGTCCATCGCTTTGCGGTAAAGGCGCACGGCGTCTTCCAGTATCTTTATATCCGGCGTCTGCTCGCCTTTTTCAAACGCGGCGAAATCCGCCATAAGAAGCTTTTCAACGTCCTCGTCAAGCGTCATAAAACCGCCTGTCGCCGGTTTGTCCGCCGGGATAACGGCCTGCTGTATCCATTCGTCGTTTACGGCGTGATACAGATCGTCCTGTATCCTTACCGCCTCGGCATTTTTGCTCATTTCTTATTCTCCTTTGTTTAATTTGCTGTCCGAAAATTCCGTGTTGATGAAAGCAACTCTTGCAAAGTCTTTGATATTGTGTCTTATGATATAGTCTATATACGACATAACGACCTGTGCGGTGTAGATATATCCGCAGGGGTTAAGATGTCCTTCAAGATAAAATCTCTGTTTGTATTCCGCGGTTTGGACCGGCATATACTCGTGCAGGTCTATGACGTAGCAGTTTGAAAAATGCTCTGCGATCTTATGTATGACGTCGTGCTGCGCGGCGAGCTTTTTCGCGTGCTCGTGGTCTTCCGGAAGATCCTCTTTCGGCATGGTCAAAAGGAAAAACTTCGCGTCCGGGGCTATTATTTTGTATCTTTGTATTATCTCGCAGTAGCGGCCGGCGAAGGTGTCTTTATTCTGCCTGTAATCTTCGTCGCAGACGTCGGACAGGTCGCCCACGGGCTGGCAGAGGCCGAAAAGATCGTTCGCGCCGAGGGCAATTATGTAAGCCTGCGCCGCTTTTTCCGTGTTCCAGAAGCACATGTTCGCGGCGTATCCGTCGCAGTATTCCTTTGCGGTCATGCCGCCGCGGGAAAAGTTGTAGACCTTGCAGCCCGCCGCGCGCGCTATGTACTGCCCCCACGAATAGTCGAACATATCAAGGTACGACTTGCCGCCCGTCGGCAGCGACACCTCAAATTCACCTGACGACAAACTGTCGCCCACGCACGCGATGGTGCGGAATATACCGCAGAATCCGCCGTCGCTGACAAGCCTGTCAAGCGGCTTTTCATCCGGATCAAAATAAAGCTTGTTCAAATCCATTTTTTACGCCTTTCTTTTTATCTGTACTTTTTAATTTCGTATCACTTGTAGGGGCGAGCATTGATCGGGAACCCCCAAAAACTCGTATCTCGTTTTCGGGGAACGCTCTGCTCGTCCGTTCTGAGCGTCGCATCGGCAACAATTCATGCGCCGCAGGGACCTTTTCGGATGCAAGACCCCGTCCTGCAACAGCGTCACATCGCCTTGCGGCAAGATTCTGTTTGTAAAGGGGGTTCCCCCGCCCGTGAACCCCCAAAAACTCGACAAGCTCGTTTTCGGGGAACCCCGGTCGCCCCCCTATCCACCCCCTTAATCCCCCGCCATCCCCCCAACTATGTCGGGGCTTTTCATGGGGTTCCTACCCGCCGCCGCGCGGCCCCTCAGATACTTCTGAGGGAGCCGGGGTTCCCCGCCGCGAAGAGCGGTGGAGGTTCCCGGGAGGGGTAAGGGGGTTTGGGGGTTGACGAGCCTTGCGCTTCCGGGGGAAGATGAAGCAAGGCGAGGAAAGCGCAGCGGTCGAAAAAAATCAAGCACAGTCGCGGCAGCGACGCGAAGATTTTTTCGGGCACCGCAAGCGGGCAGGGGTGAGAAACACCCAAACGAAATCTGCACGGCATATCATCTCGTGCCACCCTCTGAATTCTGAATTCTTAATTCTTAATTCTTATTGTTTCCGCGCCCCCTCAAATCTTTTGAGGGAGGGGAAAGAGGGGGCTTGGGGGGGAGGTTGAGGGGTGGGCTCCACCCAAAGCGAACGGCTTGCACGGCATATCGGCTCGTGCCGCCCTCTGAATTCTGAATTCTTAATTCTTATTGTTTCCGCGCCCCCTCGGATCTTTGATCCGTGGGAGCCGGGGTTCCCCACCGCGAAGAGCGGTGGGGGTTTCCGGGAGGGGATGGGGGGTATGGGGGGTTCTCGGCGAAGCCGAGCTTGAGGGGAGGGTAACCACCCATATTCGTCCCGTAGGGACACCTTACCTATTCACTATTCACTATTCACTATTCACTCGGGAGGGAAAACCCCTCCCCTACGACGGACGACCAACGGTCGCCCCTGCATTCTTAATTCTTAATTCTTAATTCCTCATTCACACCCGCAGCAAGCCCGAAAGACCTTCCGCCGAAAACGCTCCCGCGCGCTCTATCGCCGCACGGCTGTTTTTGTTGAAATTCGTATGGCCAATATATCTGTAAAGCGCTGCGATCTTGTCCGCAAACTGTTCCTCCGTTTCACACCTCGCCGATATGAACCGAACAAGCGCGTATTCGCAGACGACTCCGCACAAAGCGGTCTTTATATCGTCTCCCGGAAAATCCGTTATAAACATACGGTTTATGATAAGATTCTCAAACCATCTATCCGCTTTTGGGAAACGGTTGTCAAATGCGGCGATATCCTTATACAGCCGCTCTTCTCCGTCCCTGTCTTTTCCGTACTCATAAAAATCCTTATAAACGACCTCGGCAAAGCGCTCCGACGCCTCCGCCATGATACCCGTATACATAGAAAGCAGACCGAAATAAAAGTACGTATAGCCGTGATCAAAAACGTCCGGCAGAAGAGCCGCTATTCTTTCTCTCAGCGGTTTTTCGCGGTTTTGAAGCGCCTTTACATAACCCGCCATAGGCTCCGGCAGAGGCGAAGAAAACGAAAGCGGCGCATCCCGCATAAGCAACTCAACGACACGCTCGCAGCTTGCGGAGCAGCCCGCGTGTTTTTCGGTAAGCGACCGCGGGTACATACGGCACACCGCGGGAAGAACTTCTTCTCCGCAGGCTATCTGCAGCGAGCAAAGCCCATCCTCGTTTATCAGCCTGCATTTGCCCGTATAAGACGGCTTCATCATCGCGTAGCGCTCCGGCGCGGGATCGTCCACGACCGCAAGCGCGCAGTCGAGAACATATCTCAGCTCCGCCGGGCATTCGAGCCCGATCAACCTGAAATATTCCTCATCGGACACGGTTATCCCCCAACCTCCGCAGCAAACGCTCCGGCAGTCTCCGCATTTGCATTTGAATTTATCGTAATAATCAGCTTTTATCATAATTCTTTCTCCGTTTCTCACGTCACGTCTTCCCATTCAAATTCAACGTAATCAGAAGACAGCTCGATCAGAAAATATGACGTGTACCATAGCTTTATCATCATCTGACCATAACAAACGTAATGATACAGGTATTCAAGCTGTTCGCCTGAAAGGGCGGTAAATTCATCAGTGTTTATGTGTTTATAATCAAACCGCTCTCCGGTTTTGTCCGGTACGGATCTGTAAACGTCGACAGAATCCCCGTCGTCAGACAAAAGATGAAATCTTATTATAAGCGATTTTGCATCAGAATGTGTGAATTTTATGGAATCATAGTTTGCAATATCACTGTTAAACGTAAACGTCAAAAATTCCCCGTTTATATTTACAATCTTTATAACACAGTCGTGCGGAACAGGTATCGTCGGCAGCGTGTCACGGTTCAAGCAATATTTTTCGATCATTTTTAACTCTCCTTAAAACATTTCCGCGCTCGCAAAAACAAGACTATTTTCTATAACATTAACACTTCTATTATACCGCAAAACCGCAACAAAGTCAAGACGGTATAAATCTTGACTTTTTAATATTTTCGTGATATAATAACATAATAAATAAAAAATTTAAGGAAAAACAAGTATGAAATACGTTTCGACTCGCGGGGGGATAGAGGCTCTGTCCTCCGCACAGGCAATAAAAAAGGGGATAGCGGACAACGGCGGCCTTTTCGTGCCGGATCACATCCCGCTCCTTACCGATTCGCTGTTTGACAGACTTGCGAAATGGACTACGCGGAGCGTGCCGCGGAGATCCTCTCCCTGTTTCTTACCGATTACGACAAGACGGATCTTCTGATAGACTGCAAAAAGGCGTACGCGAATTTTGACACGGATCCGCCCGCCCCCACGGTAAAATTCGGGGAGAACAAATATATGCTCGAGCTGTTCCACGGCCCGACCTGCGCTTTCAAAGACATGGCGCTTCAGATAATGCCGCGCCTGCTCTCCCGCGCGCTTAAGATGACGCGCGAAAAACGGACGGCGTACATTTTAGTCGCAACCTCGGGCGACACGGGAAAAGCCGCGCTTGAAGGCTACCGCGACGTTGACGGCGTACGCATAAAAGTATTCTACCCGGTTGACGGCGTGTCCGATATACAGAAGCTGCAAATGTCTACGCAGGAAGGATCGAACGTCTCCGTCCAGGCGATAGAAGGCAACTTTGACGATGCGCAGAACGGCGTAAAACGCATTTTCGCGGACAAAGAATTAAACGAAAAACTGCGTGAAGCCGGCTACGTGCTGACGAGCGCGAATTCTATAAACTGGGGTAGACTTGCGCCGCAGATAGTTTATTATATTTCATCATATATCGACCTTTACAACGCCGGCGAGATAAAGCGCGGAGAGCAGATCTGCTTCTGCGTGCCTACCGGCAATTTCGGCAACATTTTCGCCGGATATTTGGCGGCGAGAATGGGTCTGCCGGTAAAGCGCTTTATCTGCGCGTCAAACAAGAACAACATTTTGACGGATTTCTTACAGACCGGCGTATACGACAGGAACAGAGAGTTTTATCAGACCTCTTCCCCGTCTATGGATATACTCATTTCGTCCAATCTTGAAAGACTTCTCTACTTCACCGCCGGCAAAGCAAAGACCGCGTTATATATGAAGCAGCTTGCGGAAACCGGCAGATACGGGATAACGGAGCAGGAGCTTGCAGAAATACAAAAGCTGTTCGTCGGCGGCTTCACGGACGAGGACGGCACGCTCTCGGAGATAAAATCCGCGTTCAAAGAGACGGGCAGGCTGATAGACACGCACACCGCCGTAGCTTACAGACAAGCGGAGCAGTACGTACACGAGACAGGCGAAAAAGTCGTGACGGTCTCAACGGCAAGCCCTTACAAATTTGCCGCGTCCGTACTTACAGCGCTCAACAAGAAAGTAAAAGGCAGCCGCGGAGTGCTTTCGCCGCTGTACGAGTTATCCGACGTGACGGAAACGCCGATCCCCGCGCCGCTCGCTTCGCTTGAAGGCAAACCCGTGAGATTTTCCGGCGCGATAACGAAAGAAGATATGCCGGATTCGTTATTTGACTGATATGGGGAACGAATATACGGCGATAGCCGCTTTATACGACGGCTTCAGAGGCGAATCGCCCAATATGTGGGCGGCGTATATGGATGAGCTTTTTTCCCGTTACGCCGAAAAAAAGCCGAAAACGGTCATAGACCTTGCGTGCGGTACGGGAACCGTCACCGCCGCGATGATCCACCTCGGCTACGAGATGATAGGCATAGACAAATCCGAGGAAATGCTGGCTCTGGCGCAGAAAAAAGCGCCCGGCGCGCTGCTTTTACACCAGGATATGCGCTGCATCGACCTGTACGGTACGGCGGACGGCGCTGTCTGCTGCCTTGACAGCGTGAATTATCTTCCGTCAGGCGACGACGTCTGCCGGATGATGAGCTCGCTTCACAAATTTTTGCTCCCCGGCTCGCTTTTCATATTCGACGTGAATACGGAAAAAAGATTTACGGAAAAATACGGCAAAAACGATTTTATACTTGAAGACAAAAACGGACTTATAGCCTGGTCGTGCGACTACAAGCCGCGGCTCAAACGGTGCGATTTTTACCTTTCGTGCTTTATTCCGGAGCCTGACGGCAGATATATACGCCGCGACGAGGAGCAGTCCGAATACTGCTATTCAGATAAACAATTAAGGGAATTTGCGAAAAAGTCCGGCTATGAAGTTCTGGCGGCGCTTGATCGAATGGCGCTTCACGAAGCGGACAAAAACAGCGAAAAGGTACATTATATATTAAAAAGACTATGAGCAGAATTATACGCGCAATGACGACCGACGGCTCCGCCGTCGCAATGGTAACGGACACGACCGATATAGTAAACAAAGCGATAAAATATCACAACACCGCGCCGACCGCAACGGCGGCTCTCGGCAGAGTGATGACCGCCGCGTCTCTTATGGGCGCGCGTCTCAAAAACAAGGACGACTCTCTGACGCTCACGTTCAAGGGCGACGGACCCGCCGGGATAGTTATGGCGGTCTCCGATTACAGCGGCAACGTCAAAGGGTATATAGAAAACCCGTCAGTCGATCTGCCGCTTAAACCGAGCGGGAAGCTTGACGTCTCCGGCGCGGTAGGCTCGGGTTTCATGAGCGTGGTGCGCGACGTAGGGCTGAAAGAGCCGATGACGGGCATCTCGCAGATAGTATCGGGCGAGATAGCGGAGGACGTGGCGACGTTTTTCGCGCAGAGCGAGCAGACGCCGACGCTCATATCGCTCGGCGTTCTCGTGGACAAGGACCTGTCCTGCGCGGGCGCGGGCGGCGTGTTCATACAGCTTCTGCCGCACGCGGACGAGTCTATAATAGACAAGTTAGAGAAAAACGTCGGAAAAATCACCGGGCTTTCCTCACTCATAGCGTCCGGAAAAACGTGCGAGCAGATAATGGCGGACGCGCTTGACGGCATTGAATACGAGCTGTTTGACGAAATAGATACGGACTACGTCTGCGACTGCAGCAGGGAGCGTATGCTCCGCGCGGTAAAATCGCTCGGAAAGCAAGAGCTTCAAAAGATATTCAGCGAGTAGGACACGGTGGAGATATGCTGCCGCTTCTGCAATAAAAAATTCAGCTTCAAATCTGATATAATGGAGTAAGATCATGGAAAGTGAAGTTTATACCATACCGCTTACGTCGATAATCGACGAATTTCAGCTTGAGGTCATATACGCGCCGGAAAA
>JAEEGJ010018443.1_pt1 | contig 15580 bp, 14 predicted proteins | sample 8958761 | NCBI WGS metagenome assembly JAEEGJ01 (sample SAMN16246546, study PRJNA631951) | gut metagenome | biome: gut microbiome; feature: rumen; material: RS-attached | host: Bos | place: Iran: Karaj | collected 2018-10
ACCTCCGACATCGCCATCGGCAACGTGATCGGATCCAATATCTTCCACACCCTGCTGATCCTGGGCATGACCGCCCTGGTCATGCCGATCGCCATCACCCGCGCGAACCTGCGCCGGGACATCCCGATCACCCTGGGCGTCACGCTCTTGCTGATTCTTGTCGGGAAGGCGCATTCCCTTTTCGGGCTGGGGACAGACGACAGGCTCTCCCAATGGGCCGGGCTCGCCTTCCTGCTCATCTTCGCCCTTTACATCTGGTCGTGCTTCAAGTTCGACGACAAGTCGGCCGACAGCAAGGCCGAGCAGAAGACCTTTACCCTTGCGGGGGGCATCGCGCTCGTGCTGGTGGGCCTGGCCGGCCTGGTCGCCGGCGGCAAGATCTTCGTCGAAGCCGCGTGCGACCTGGCCTCCAACCTGGGCGTCTCCGACAAATTCATCGCCATCACGGTCCTGGCCGGAGGTACCTCCTTGCCGGAGCTGGCCACCTGCGTGGTCGCCGCCGCCAAGAAAAAGGGACAGCTGGCCCTCGGAAACATACTCGGGTCCAATGTCTTCAACATCCTGCTGATCCTTGGCTGCGCCGCAGCCATACACCCGATCAGCTTTGCCGGCATCAACTGGGTTGACCTGGGAACCCTGCTTGTCAGCGCCCTGCTCGTGCTGTTCAGCGCCTTCTTCTTCCAGAAGAATAAAGTGGACCGGGGTGATGCGACCCTGCTCCTGCTTACATTCATCGCTTATTACATCTGGCTATTCATCAATCTATAGTTATGCGGAAACCCAAGATTCTCCAGAAATTCACGCCGACGGAGTACCGGCTCCAGAATGTGGTCGACGGCCATATCCTGAGCGATTCGGGCTGGACCCTCGCCGACCCGGAGACCCCTTCTCCCTCCCTTGTGAGGGCCATTTACCAGACCAAGCAGTTCCAGCCCCGCGAAGACCTCGACGGAATCTACCGTTATGCCAACTGGCTCCCGATCCGCCGCACGCTCCGCAAGTCCTGCGCTCCCGTGACCTACAAGAGCAAGGGACTGGCCAAGCACCTGGGACTCGACAACTTATACCTGACCTTCTCCGGCTGGAATCCCAAGATCGGCGCGAAGATGTCCACCTGTTCCTTCAAGGAAACCGAGGCCTTCTCCGTCTGCGCCCGCCTGCCCGAGAACAACCGGCAGATCCTGGTCGTCCAGTCGGCCGGCAACACGGCCCGCGCCTTCGCGCAGGTCTGCTCAGACAACGACATCCCCATCGTCATCTGCGTCCCGGCCGACAACTACCGCGACCTGTGGTTCAGGAAGCGCCTGAAGAAATGCGTCAAACTGATTGCCACGCCCTCGGGCACCGATTACTTCGACGCCATCACCCTGGGCGACAAACTCTGCCAGGACGCCCGCTATTTCGCCGAAGGCGGCGCCAAGAACGTCGCGCGGCGGGACGGCATGGGCACGACCCTGCTCAGCGCTGTCGAAACCATCGGACGCATCCCGGACGCCTATTTCCAGGCTGTCGGCTCGGGTACCGGCGCCATCGCCGCCTGGGAGAACAACCTGCGCCTCATCGAGGACGGCCGCTTCGGCACGAACAAAATGAAACTCTTCCTCTCCCAGAACGCCCCATTCACGCTGATGTACGATTCGTGGAAAGCGGGACAGCGCGCCCTGGTGGACTATACGCCGGAGCGGTCACGCCGCGATGCGGAAGTCATCCTGGCCAAGGTCCTTTCCAACCGCAAGCCGCCGTACAGCATCGCCGGCGGCCTCTTCGACGCCCTGACGGACACCGGCGGCGACTTCTTCAAGGTGAGCAACGACGACCTGGTCATGTGGATGCTGATGTACCGCAACCTCGAAGGATACGATATCTTCCCGGCGGCCGCAACGGCTGTAGCATCGCTTGAGCAAGCCGTACGTAACGGTCAGATACACAAGGAAGATGTGGTGATGGTCAACGTGACGGGAGGCGGCAGCCTCGCCGCTCAGAGCAAGGGCTATGTCGTCAAGGAGCCCGATCTCATTCTCGACCCCGACATGCCGGCCGAGCAGATCATCGCCGCAGTTGGCAGCTTATTCTAATTCATTCAAACATATATTCATTCACACAAAAAAACACTATGAAGAATTACTTTGATCTTACAGGCCGCGTGGCAGTCGTCACCGGCGCCTCGACCGGACTCGGTCTTCAGATGGCTAAGGCTTTCGCCAGCCAGGGTGCGAACCTCGTGCTGCTGGCCCGCCGGATGAATCTCCTCGAAGAAAACGCGAAGGCGATCCACGACGAATTCGGCGTGGAGGTGCTCCCCTTCTCCTGCGACATCACCGACACGGAGAAAGTGAAGGCGGCCGTCGCCGCCACGATGGAGCGCTTCGGCCGCGTGGACATCCTGGTCAACAACGCCGGCACCGGCGCCGTCGCCCCGGCTGAGGAAATCACCGACGAGCAGTTCAAGCACGAGATGGACATCGACCTTTTCGGCACCTTCATCTGCGCGCGCGAGTTCGGTAAGGAAATGATCAAGGCCGGTTTCGGCCGCATTATCAACATCGCTTCCATGTACGGCCTGGTCGGCAACATGATCTGCGGCAGCTCCCCGTACCATGCAGCGAAGGGCGGCGTCGTCAACCTGACCCGCGCCCTGGCCGCCGAGTGGGGCAAGCACGGCATCACCGTCAACAGCATCTGCCCGGGATACTTCTACACCGACCTGACGACCGCGACCCTGGATTCCGATTATTTCCAGAGCCTCGCGAAGGCCAACATCCCCGTCGGCCGTTACGGCCAGAGCGGCGAACTGGACACCTGCGCCCTCTTCCTCGCCTCCCCCGCCAGCACCTACGTCAACGGCCAGAACATCGCCGTCGACGGAGGTTATACTTGCGTGTAATCAAGCGAGTAATCAACGAAAAACGCGCCTGATCAAGGCGCGTTTTTTCGTTAGTATACGGATATCTATTCGCCTTCCAGGGCCAGCAAGGCGGTGACGGGAGTGCCGTCGGGGATGTGCTGACGGCCCTTCAAAGCAGGCAACTCGATGATGAAATTGTCGTAAACCGCCTTCGGGTTGAACTGCCGCACCAAACGGTTCACCGCGCCCACGGTGCCACCCGTCGCCAGCAAATCATCGTGCACCAGCACCACATCATCCGGCGTGATCGCATCCGCATGGATCTCCACCGTATCCTTGCCATACTCCTTGTGATACGACTCGCTCACCACCTCCGCCGGCAACTTCCCCGGCTTGCGCGCCAACACGAATCCGGCCCCCAACTTGACCGCCAGGGCCGAACCCATCACGAAACCGCGCGACTCCACGCCTACCACCTTCGTGATGCCCTTGTCCTTATACAGTTCGTAGGTCATGTCCACGATGGTGCGCAGCGCCTCCGGATTCTTGAACAAAGTCGTCACATCATAGAACAGAATCCCCTTCATGGGATAATCCGGCACCGTCCGGATGTTCGCAATCAGTTCTTCAATCGTCATCATAGCCAGGTCCTCCCGGTCACTTGACCTCCTTGCCGGCAGCGATCCACTGTCCCAAAAGATAGCAGACAGCCGCCACCGCCATGCCGTTGATCGCCGGGAAACCCCACTTTACCAGGTTCGCCACCACGGCGCCGGCGACCACGCCAAACACGGCCCACCAGTCCACGGTCTTGTGCGGAACCGCGTCGGCCAGATACTCCTTGCGATGCTTGAAGTAACTGATGATCAGGATGATGCCGACAGGCGGCAGCGTGGCATTCAGGATGTTCAGCCAGCCGCAGAAATTCCAATAAAGCCACACGGCGGCCAGCGTGCCGATCAAGCCGGCGATCAGCACCATCGTCTTCTTCGGCAGGCCGAAGATGTTCGACAGGCCCAGGCCGGAAGTGAAGAGCGCGTTGTCATTCGTCGTCCAGATGTTCAAGCCCAGGACCAGCACAGCGATGTAGAACATGTTGAGGTTGAGCATCACCTCGAAGATGTCGTTACCGCCCGCATAAATGCTGGATACCGCACCGAAGAAGAACATCAGGCTGTTGCCCAGGAAGAAGGCCACGACCGTCGTGATGCAGGCCACGCGTGCATTCTTCGCGTAGCGCGTGAAATTGGGCGTCGCCGTACCTCCCGACACGAAACTGCCGACCACCAGGCCCGCGCCCGCCAGGATGCCGAGGTCCTTGGTCCCCTTCGCGAACTGCTCGACCAGGGTCGCATCACCCCGCTGCACGGCCAGGATCATGGCCGCCGTGCCCAGGATGGCGACGGCCGGCACCGCGATGTAGCTGATTACCGTCAAGCCCTTGATGTCGAAATAAGCGCTGCCGGTCATCAGGATGCCGGCGATCAGGACCAGCAGATAACCCTGCCACGGCATGTGGTCTGGCGTCACTTCCAGGCCCAGCAGCTCCTTGGCGACCGGGATGGCGAACATCGCCAGGCCCACGCCGAACCAGCCGATCTGCGTGAAGGAAATCATCGCGCTGGGCAGGTAGCTGCCCTTTTCGCCGAAGCTGCGGCGCGCCAGTTCATCCAGGGAGAATCCGCTCTCGCCGCCGATGTAGCCAAGGGCGCCGGTGTAAGCGGCCAGGATCAGACCACCGAGCAGGAGGGCCAGGAGGAAGCCGCGGAAATCCAGTCCGGCGGCCAGTTTCTGTCCCGCCCACATGCTGGCGGAGAAGAAGGTGAAGCCGAGCATCACCATGAACATGCTGAGGTTGCTGAGTTTTTTACCCTTCATATAGCGTTTGGATTGATTTGATCGATGCGATGCGGCGGTCGGCCAGGGCCCGCAGGTCCAGCTGGCGGGCGTCCTCCCTTATGCGGGACTCCGCGCGCCAGAGGTCTTCCAGCCCCGGCACGTCCAACTCCTGGAAATGTACGGCCTCCTTCCAGGCCTCGAACGGAAGCGGCCCGGCCCAGCCCAGTTTCTCCTCCGTCAGGGCGACGGGATCGATGAGGTCGGCCCGGTCGCGGATGCCGTTCCAGTACTCGAGCACCTCCTCGAAGTGCAGCGGAATCTCATAGCGCCGCGCTCCCCCGTCGTAAATGATGCATTTCTCATATAGCAGGTGCGGCCGGTCCGCGATGAAACGCCGGAAATCCGGGCCGACTACGCCGCCCTTCCAGCCGAAGTCGATGCAAGGCAGGTTGATGCCGCTGACGCCCTTATCCTCATAGACCGTGAACATCCCCTCGTAGAAGAAACAGTCGATGCCCTCGAAACCCGGGAACAATTCGCGGAAGCGGGCGGCATAACGCTCCATCAGCGGGATGGCGCGGGTGCCCCCGATGGTGAAGAAAATGAAACGTTTCAGACTGCCCCCTTCCCGGACGAAGCGATCCAGGAAATGGTCCAGGCAGAAACGGAACGTGTCCCCCGTAGCCAGGATGTCGCCGATGGCCAGCACCCGGTCCCGGGCGGCGCCGACCTTCTCATACTTGATCTCCAGGCCCTTGATGACGTGGTCCTCGATCTTTCGCTCGCAGGAGAGGAAATGGTTGTCTCGCACGTGGATACCCCGCTGCCAGCAAGCCTCGTCGAGCGGATAATTGAGTCCGCCGCGCAGGATCGTCAGGATGTCCAGGCTGCTGCCCAGGCCCCCGTCCTGAAGGAAATGGAAAGCATCCGCCGTCTGGCAAAGCAGCGAGCGGCGCGCCATGAAATCCACCACTTCCGGATAGCCCATCAGGCTCCGGGAGTCCGGGTGGCTCAAAACGAAATAGCGGTTGGTGAACTGCGGGGAATGCAATTCATAGATGTTCGTGTCTTGATACGGCCCGACCAGTCGGAGCCGCACGGAGTCACAATTCGGATTGGTCATTGAGTGTCCCGATTAGAATTCACCGGGATACAAAGTTACAAAACGCCACGCACCTTTCCCCGCTCCCTTTCAAAGAGTTATCAACACTCTATGAACACTCTTGCTGCTGCAGTAACTATCTGAAAACATAAGTCCCAACAAAGAACCCATCTTTTTCTTCGAGTTTATAGGCGTTGATGTCGCAGATAGAACCGGCTACGATCGGATGATACTTATCTTCCACGCCATTATAAACAACAACGTCGTTTTCGCCTACTTTTACAGACACGTCATAAAAAGGTAGAGGGTTGGCCGCTTCGGTAGGTTTTTCAGCACTAATAAAAATAACGTCGAACGAGGTTGATCCGCCAGGAGCCATCATATATACTGTCTCAGCAGCCTCCATAGGAATATTATTTCTCCAGAAAGAAATAACCTGATCAGTTTCATTAAAAAAACACCACGTCATATTATACTCGTGACGTTGTTCGGGGGGAACTGAATAACATCCACTCAAAAAAAGGACAAATGCAAGAAGAAGATATTTGATGACCGTTTTCATAATAAAAGGGTAGGAGTAAATCAGAAAATATTCTGGATTACAGTAAACGCACCATGGGCATTCATACATTGGACACCCACTCTCCATTCATTCAAATCGTCTGAAGGCGCGACATCAATTTCGATCTTACTATCTTTGGAAGAATAAACGGAAATCTCATCCATTTGGAGTTTGTTCCCATCACTCACCGTCCAATGTTTGGAGGTCCTTGTTACCACATCGCTGATATATTCAAGACCGACTCCCCAGGGATAATGAATAGTTACGATAAAATGTCCCCCATCAGGACCTACAGAGACCGTGTCTTGAGAGAACTCGATGGGAGCCCACTTCCCGTATATGCTAAAGGGATCATATCCCGTTTCTGCTCGACAAGAAGACAATATGATTGCAATAATAACACAACCAAGCGCCCAAGATCCTCGTTCATATAATCTATCTAAAATCATACCATATTTTTTTGTTATATTGATAGTTATAAGAGACATTATTTTCGTCAACATATGTCCAGATGTTGTCGTTTACCCCGTAAAAGACATTATCGTACCTACCGTCATATCCCCAGTTCAGAACCGCCCTTTTTACAATTTTTTTGTAATAATAGCGACTAATTATGAAAAGCGCAAGTGAAATTTAAATAATCGCCAAAAAAACGGAACAAACATTCTATTTTGGCGACAGGAAAGGCAGTCTTGCGACATCAAAGGATGTGCGCCAGCAGAACGCCCAGGTAGTTGCCGACGGCGTAGCCGAAAATACCCACCGTGATACCCGTCAGGATGATCTTGCGGTTCTTCATCGCATCCGCGATCATCGGTACGAACAGCGGCGAATTGATCATCGCCACCGAAGTGATGATCGTCGTGTCCGCATCGATCTTCAGCAACTTACCCAGCAGCAACTGCAACCCCAGCGACAGGAAAATGATGAACGAAATGTACAGGAACATATACAGTCCCGCCTTCATGTCGATCGTCGCGATATCCACCATCGACGACACCACCAGGCTGAAAATCAGCACCAGATACATCCCCGCGTCATAACTCTTCGTCCAAGTCCGCACCTTCGGGATAAACGAAGCCCCGATCGCGAGCGTAGTCAGCGACAAGATCAGCACGATCATGTTGACCTTCCCTGAGATCAGGTACGAAAGCCCCAGGCTGATCCCCACGATCAGCACCGACAGCCCCAGCGCGCAGAGCGTAGGCACGAAATGCGCCTTCGTGAAAATGTCCCGGTACATCTCATCCTCCGACTGCGCCATCTTCGAGACCTTTCCCTTCGGCTCCTTGGGACCCTTCCCCCGGCGCTCCTGCCGGCGCTCCTTCGCAGCCGGGAGCCACTCCCGGATCAGCCGGATGCCGATCGCCAGCAAGAAAATCAGGTAAATGAAACTCGCCAGCATGTCGAAGGTGTTGAGCATCACATACGTCTCTTCCCGTGCCCCCAGCATCATCTTGATCGAAGCCAGGTTCGGCGTGCCGCCGGTATAGACGCCGACCGCCATCCCGGCGATCGCCTTGCCCTCCTCGCCAAGGTAATCCTTGAATATCCAATACCCCAGCGCGGAAACCGCGAATACGGACACGAGCCCGATCACCAGTGCCACCATCGCCTTCCCTGCCGGCCAATGCTTGAAATCGCAGGCAAACAGGATCAGCGGGATCGCCAGCGGGATCGCCACCGACACCATCGCATTCTGCAGCGGGAACAGGATCTCCCCCAGGCCGTCGATGCGGAAAATGAAAAGATTCCCGAGCAGCACGCCCAGGAAATACAAAGTCAGGATAGCTCCGACTTTACCGAAGAACTTGACCTTCCGGCACAGTTTCACCACGAGGGCCGGCACCAAGAGGTAAAACGCCAGCGCCACAGCAAGAATCAATACTTTCATTCAGTACACGTAATTTCCAGAAAAACAACACGCTAACCCTCTGCAGCCAACTGCTCTTTCGACAAGACGGGATTGGAATAAATCTTCAAGAAAATATCCGTCAGCTCATCCCGGTCCAGCGAACGCTCCACCTTGGCCAGGCGGTGCGCCATATACTTCTTGAAGGCCACGACATCCTCGGGGGTATAATGCTCCGCATACTTGTCCGTGCCGTTGACCAGGTCATAACACAGGTAATTGGTCTTCCAAAGCTTATAGCCTTCGATCACCCGGCGGTCCACTGCGTGGCGGATCCACTGGTAGCGGTCGTTCTTGTCGCAGAGCGAAGCTGCCTCGATCTCCTCGGAAGTCAGGGGCTTGCCAATCTGCAGGTGCACGTGCCCCTTCTGCTGGCGGATGCCCATGATGATGCTGTGCATGTCCTCGTTGCGCTTCTTGACGTACTTCTGCGTCCGCGAAATCAGGATTTCCCGGGCCTTACGCACGTCGCAGGGCTCATACTCGTACGAGATGCTCATCGGGATGATGTGGAGCTCCTCGAAATTCTCCTTGAAGGACTTGGTCCCGCTCATGTCGAACATCTTGAGCAGGCCCTGCTCCGTGATGTCGATGCCGTTCTTGGTACGGCCCTGGCGCTGCGCGATCCACATCGAGGACCGGCCGGAAGTGATTCCCTGGCGGATGTACTTCGAAAGAACCTGGGAAGACAGATAGAGCTCACGGGCGGACACGCCCCGTACCACGGTGACCATGCGGTTGCAGCGCAGCAGCGCCTCGACCGTCTTGCTGTCCTTGATCAGGTTGTCGCCGACCGCGATTTCGGTCTGCGGGAGGGCGTTCTGGAACAGGACATACTGGGTCAGGGCGGGATCCAGCACGATGTCGCGGTGGTTGGACATCATCAGATAAGGGTGCGAGGTGTCCGTCAAGTTCTCAATGCCCTCGTAGGTGAAAGAAGTCATCGTCGACTCGATGACCCAGGCCACGGCCTTGCTCATGACGACCTGCTGGAATTCATCCACGGTGTGGATTTCCTTGAGCATGTTGCCCAGGTAGTCCCGCCGCTCGTGCGGGAAGAGGTATTTGGAGATCAGCCGGGTATAGGGATGGCTCGCCAGTTTCGCAAAGGCGGCCGCCGCTTCCTCGTCGGAATACGGGGCGATACCGGCAAACTCATTCAGGTTCTCAACAGTTTCTGCCATGGTCGAAACGATTTGGACCAAAGTTAGCAAAAAATCAGACGCGATACAAGAGCGAACTGTCGCCGTAACTGAGGAAGCGGAAACCGTTGTCCAGCGCATAGCGGTAGATCGTGCGCCAGTCTCCGCCCACGAAAGCGGAAATCAGCAAGAGCAGGGTGCTCTCGGGCTGATGGAAATTGGTGACCAGCCGGTCGACCAGGCGGAAGCGGAATCCGGGCACGATGATGATGCGCGTGCCAATCTTCAGTTCATCCAGGTTCCGGGCGTCCAGATAGTCGACAATCGCCTGAAGCGCTTGTTCCGTTGAATAATCGTAATCCCTTGTGTATGGGACCCATTGTCCGACATCTTCCGGCCTACCCTGCTCGAGACAGGAGACCCCGGCGTAATACAGGGATTCGAGGGTCCGGACGGATGTCGTACCCACGGCGACCAGGGTCTTGGGCGTCCCGGCGTTCCGTGCTTCCAACAGCGTCTTCAGGAAAGCTTTGCGAACCGTAAACGGCTCCCGGTGCATAGGATGGTCCGCCACATTCTCGCTCTTGACGGGCAGGAAGGTACCCGCTCCCACGTGCAGGCATACCGTTTCCGTATCGACGCCCTTGGCGCGCAGGCGCTCCATTACTTCGGGCGTAAAATGAAGCCCCGCCGTCGGCGCCGCGACGGAACCGCGGATGCGGGCGTATGTCGTCTGGTAGCGCTCGAGGTCGATCGCTTCCGTATCCCGGTTCAGGTACGGCGGAATCGGCACCTTGCCGCAGGCATCCAGCACATTGGAGAAGGGCTCACCTCCCTTCCAGCAGAACTCCACGACGCCGGTCTGTCCCTCGCGGGAAACGAGGTCCGCCGTCAGATCCAGAGCGGCCACGGCAGGATCTTCACCGGTATTGGCGAAACGGAGCGTATCCTCCTTCCAGCGCTTGGCATTGCCGATCACGCATTTCCATCGGCACGATCCGCGGGATGCGAAGATCGTATTGTACTCGGGCGGATCGACGGGCTCCAGGCAAAAGATCTCGATATGGGCGCCCGTTTCCCTGCGGAAAAAGAGGCGGGCCGGCACCACTTTCGTGTCATTGAACACCATGATGGCGTCGGACGGGATCAGGTCCGGCAGATCGCGGAAGATGAACTCGTCGACCTGTCCGTTGCGGTAGCGCAACAATTTTGACGCGTCCCGTTCGGCAAGCGGATACTTGGCGATCCGTTCGTCGGGGAGGGTATAGTTGTAATCTTCAATCCTAATATCGATCATGGCGTCACAAATTTACGGCAAGAAATAGTAGAATGCAAAACTGTCTTTCCAATTCACTTTTGTAAACAAATAATAACATTTATGATACATATTGTAAATTTACAAATAATACAAATCGTGTTAATATGGATTGTGGCATCGTGTGAATAAATGTATCATTAGATAGATTTATCGAAAAACGGACTGACTAATAAATAGCTCAAACTCAGATATTTAGCTATATCTACTTATTGTTGATCGCTGATAGTTAACCCTTTTGGCCCGGACAGAAAGGATAAATGGGTGTTGAAAAGTGACTATGCTAAATACTATATTGCACTAAATCAGTAACTTATCAAGTATTAACTTGAGTAAAGTATAATCATATCCGTACCCAAATATCAACAAGATATCAACTTATCAACAGAAATTAACAATCATAAATTGTAAATCAGTCTTGATTCTTTACTTTAATATGATTACATTTGTAGAGAACATTCACAAGCGCTCATGAACTATCGACTGCAGCAGTTTCTCTCCGCCGAGAACATCACACAGGCACAATTTGCCGACATCATCGGTGTCGCCCGGGCCAGCGTGTCCCATATCATCGCCGGTCGCAACAAACCCGGGTTCGATTTCATCCAGAATATGTCCCGCCACTTCCCCGACCTGAACCTCGAGTGGCTGATCAACGGCAAAGGACGAATGTACAAGGAAGGGCGTCAGAAAGCCGCTCAAGAGATGCAACCATCTGAAGGACAGTTGTTTTCATCTCCTGAGCCCAGCATCCCGGAAGCCCCTGCGCCCATTCCGGAGCCGGTTCCCGTCCTGCAGGAACCCCTTCCCCAGAATCAATCATTACCGGAGAAGATAACTTCCATGGAGAAAATGATTGACAAGCAACAATCTAAAGTAATACTTCAATCAACGGGCCGCATTATTACCCGTATCGTCGTCTTCTACGACGACGGCACCTATCAAGAGTTGCGGGAAGTATGATTCAATCTGGATAGTTTTCGCTATATTTGTTCGTATCAATAGCGGAACCATGTCCCTCTTCGAAAAGAAAATACCGGAATCCCTGAGCCGCGAACTATTCGGCCTGCATTTCCCGCACCCGCTCGGCAGCGTCCCGGGAGAGGATCCTGCCGGCCGGAAATACAATTCATTCCGTTCCTGCAGCTTCGTGGAAATCGGCCCGTTCACCCCTTCGGACGACACCTCCGGAGACTATCTGACTCAGGCTCAGACCGCCTTGAAACAGGCGATCCTGAATATCCGCATAAAGCCGCCCCGGAGGCTCTTGGCTGCCAATATCGCCCCGCTCACGAGCGCCCCTGACTGCGAGTCGGTCACACGCGACCTGCTGCAGTCCTTCACGTTCATGTACGATTTTGCGGACCTGTTCGTCATTGACACCTTCCGCAAGAACCGGGACGGCGTGGCTCCCCTGCAAAGCGCCGAATTCCTCTCCGAATCCCTGGACGCGCTGATTGACATGCGCTTCTGCTACGACCGCTACAAACCCATCCTGATCCGCGTGGACAACGACATACGCCAGGGCAGCCTCGCCGGCCTGCTGGATTATATGATGTATTCCGGCCTGGACGGCATTATTGCCGGCTACGAAAGCTATCCGCTCGAGCTCGTGCGCAGGATAGGCTATTTCACCGGAGGACGTTTCCCCATCGTCGCCTGCGGCAGCATTGACACCCCGGATGAGGCCGACGAACTGCTCGCCGCCGGCGCCACGCTCCTGCAGGTGGACCGAAGGCGCGCCCGGGGCATCCTCCGTCACTTGATCGACAAAGAAAATTCAGCTCAATAGACCATGACCCAAGCATCGGTTTGCACCATCGGCGACGAGATCCTTATCGGTCAGATCGTCGATACCAATTCTTCCCATATCGCGCGCGCGCTGAACGAACTGGGCATACGCGTCACCCACATGGTTTCTATAGGTGACGACCACCAAACCATTATCAGTCAGCTAAAAGAAGAACTGTCAAACAACGATATCGTTATCGTGACCGGCGGCCTGGGCCCCACCAAGGACGACATCACGAAGAAGGCCCTGGGTGAGCTTTCCGGCAGCCGCTACGAGCTGGGCAACCTGGAGCAGAAGCGCATCCTCACCCGCATCCTGCATTCCCGCGGCCTTGACGCGCTGGAGAGGAATATGCAGCAAGCCATCGTCCCGGATACATGCGAGGTTATTCCCAACCGCAAAGGAACGGCTCCGGTGATGGTATTCCGCTTTGGCGGGCGTCCCGTCCCGGACGGAGACCATCGTCCCAGCCCCGTGGACTTTGGTCACCCCTGCGTGCTCTATTCGCTGCCCGGCGTCCCTTTCGAGGCCCTGGGCGCCCTGTCGGACGTCATGAATGACATACGCTGGCACTTCGCGCTCTCCCCCATCTGCCACCGGACCCTGATGACCTACGGCATGGCGGAGTCCGCCCTGGCGCAGAGGATCGCCCCTTGGGAAGACGCCCTGCCCCCGGACATGCACCTCGCCTACCTGCCTAACCAATTGACGGGCGTGCGTTTACGCCTGTCCGTCTATGAAGACGACCAGGCCGATCCCCACGCGCGCATGGATGCTGAAATAGAGAAACTCCGTCCTCTGCTGGGCGATTTGCTCTATGCCGAGGAGGACACCAACCTCGAGTCCGTCATCGGCGGCCTGCTCCGGGGCACGTGCCGCACCCTCAGCGTCGCCGAATCCTGCACGGGAGGCATGATCTCCCATCTGCTTACCACCGTTTCCGGCTCATCGGAGTACTACCTGGGATCCGTGACCTCCTATGCCGTCCCCGTGAAGGAGTCGCTGCTGGGAGTAAAGGCCGAAACGATAGAAAACAACGGCATCGTCAGCTCCGCCGTCGCCGCCGAAATGGCGGAAGGAGTCCGGAAAGCCACGGGCAGCACCTACTCCGTCGCCACGACCGGCTGGGCCGACGCCTACGGCGACGAAAGGGAGCCTGCAGGCACCGTCTGGGTCGGCGTCAGCGGCCCGGAAGGCACCCGCACCGCCCGTTTCAACTACCGCAACGACCGCAAGCGCAACATCGAGCGTTTTGCCGCCTCTGCCCTCAATGAATTGCGGAAATACATAGCCAATTCGCTCAAAAACAACGCATAAAACATAAATGTTTATTGCGTTAACTTTTTTGTTACATATTAAATATGGGAAGAAAAAAGCCGCCGGGACAACCCCGGCGGCTCTCTTAATCGATGCTCCCTACTTTCTCCGGCGGAACACTCTCCGCCAGAGATAGACGAAAGCCGTAATGATCGCAGTAAGGAGCATCAGCATGACTTCTAACCTTTAAAATGCAGCAATCAGCTCCTCGTTGCTATAGGCGTCCGCGCCATAGCAGGTCTTCAGATAGGCCAGGCCGCCCAGGTAATCCTCTTCGGTGAAAGAGTTGGTCGCTTCCTTGGCAACGACCACATCGTAGCCGAGGCAATAAGCGTCGGCGGAGGTGTGGCGACAGCACATGTGCGTGTGAAGGCCGGTGATGACGACGGTCTTGACGCCCAGTTCTTTCAGGAGAATGTCAAGGTCCGTCTGGAAGAAGCCGCTGTAGCGGCGCTTCGGCACGACGTAATCCTGGGGCTGAGGAGCCAGTTCCGGGACGACCTCGGCGCCCGGGGTACCCTTGATCGCGTGATCGCCCCAAATCTGCAACTCACGGTCGATGCCCGGCAGATGGGAGTCGTTGCAGTAAATGACGGGAACACCTGCGGCACGAGCTGCATCCAGCAGACGGGCGGTGGCAGGAAGGATTTCAACGGCACGGTCGCATCCGATCGAGCCGGTCACGAAGTCATTGAGCATGTCAACGACCAGGATGGCAGGATGATTGAGTTTCTCCATTTTTTACAATTAATATTGAAAGTGTTGCCAATTTAAGGAACAAAGTCACAAAAAACAACTATTGTGCCAAGAACATCAAATCAGTCCGCCCCACTCTTCGGTCTTGGCGTCGAGGTCGCGTTTGCAATCGAGGTACTCGCGTGTCAGTTCCATGATGTCGTCGGTGGGCGACGGCGCCTGGAGGACGGCTTCGATCTCCTGCATCCGGGTCTCCAGCTTGCCGATTTCGTGCTCCAGCCAGGAGATGCGGTCGCGTACCTTGCGGCTCTCCCGCGCACGGGCCTTGGAGGCCTCGTAGTCCGTCTTTTTCCCGTCATTCCCGGCGTCGACCGGGAATCCGGATGGCCGATCAGGTCGGCCATGACGTTCCGCGTCTTCAGCATTACTCCCCTTCCTCTCCAACTCCTGCAGGCTTTCCAACCTGCGGCGCTCCAGGAAGTCCTGCACGCCGCCCAGATGCTCCTTCACCTTTCCGTCCCGGAACTCATAGATCTTGTCCACCAGACCGTCCAGGAAGTCGCGGTCGTGGGAAACGACCAGCAGCGTCCCGTCGAAGGCTTGCAACGCCTGCTTCAGCACGTCCTTGGACTTGATGTCCATGTGGTTGGTCGGCTCGTCGAGGATGAGGAAGTTGTGGCTCTGCAGCATCAGCTTCGCCATCCCGAGCCGGGCCCGCTCCCCTCCGCTCAAGACGGACACCCGCTTGTCGATGTCCTCCCCGCGGAATAGGAAGGCCGCCAGGATGTCCCGCAGTTTCGCGCGGATATCTCCGACCGCAATCCGGTCCAGCGTGCTGAAAACAGTCTCCTTCTTATCAAGGACATCTTCTTGATTCTGAGCATAGTAACCTATGCTTACATTATGTCCTACTTTAGATTCCCCGGCCAGGGGTTGCAACTCTCCGGTGATGGCCCGGATCAAGGTGGTCTTGCCCTCGCCGTTGCGTCCGACCAGGGCCACCTTCTCCCCACGCTTGATCTCCACGTTCGCATCCGTGAAGACGACCTCGCCTGGGT
>JAEEGJ010018444.1_pt1 | contig 15579 bp, 12 predicted proteins | sample 8958761 | NCBI WGS metagenome assembly JAEEGJ01 (sample SAMN16246546, study PRJNA631951) | gut metagenome | biome: gut microbiome; feature: rumen; material: RS-attached | host: Bos | place: Iran: Karaj | collected 2018-10
TTTTAGTAGTGTTTGCCTTCTTTACATGCATTAGCCTTGTGGCTTGTGGCGATGACGGGAGCAGTTCTGGCCCTGAAGGCGGCGAAAGCAGTGGGGCTGAAGAATCAAGTTCGTCGGATACCGCGCAGTCCTCGTCTGTTTTGCAGTCGAGTTCGTCATGGATTGCCGACACCACCAAAATCACCTACGCGCTCAAGCCTTTCGACGGGCCGCTTTCTAACCCGCACAAGGGATTCACGGTGCCGACGGGTGGTGCCTGGGTGTTCGTGCCGGAATTTGAATACGGTCCTTACGGTTCCCTGAACAACAGGGCGTGGGACCTGGTTTCGTACGGTTCCGGTTACCTGCAGTGGAACAAGTTGAACCCGGCAAAAGGTGTTTACGACTGGACGGAATTGGAAAAACTTTTGAATGCTTTGGCCGAGCACAACATGGGCTACGCCTTGCGCGTGTTGCCGTATACGCCGTCCTTTATCAAGAGTGATTTCCCGCCGGAGGAGGAATACGATTGGACTCCGCCTTTTGTCTACGAAATGGGGGCGAAGAAGATACAGATTGACTTGCGTGGGACAGACTACCATGCATACGCTCCAGTCTGGGATGATTCCGTCTATATTTGGGCGGCAAAGGAATTTGCAAAGGCTCTGGCCGAAAAATACGATGGCGATCCGCGTATCGAATACATCGACATTCGCACTTTTGGCGAATGGGGTGAATGGCACACGTCTCACATATTGGGGAGTGAGATGCCTGCCGATTCGGTGTTGATCGACATGCTGGACTATTACGCATCCCTGTTCAAGAAAACCCAGCTGGTTCTGCCATCTAACGGTTTTGGTGATGTTTATACGCATGCGCTTGAACTCGGCATTACCAAGCGAGATGATGGGTTCATTGGCATTCCCGGCAGGCCGGATACGTTGTTGCGGGCGTACAATGCGAACCTCCCGACCATCGCCGAGAACATCGCCGGTTACAGGACGATGCTGACCTACGACGACCTGATTCCCGGAGGTAGCCAGAAGTGGACTGCGGAACGCTGGGTGGACGCCATAACTACGGCGCACCTGACTTACTACGTGCTGGATCAAGATAACGACTGCGGTTACTATTTCTACAAGGACAATAAGGCCCTTGCGGATTCAATGAGCAAGGTCATTGGGTACAATTTCACGGTGACGCAAGCGGAACTGGTGACTATCGCGACACCTGCCTCCGGAAACGCCACCGATATCACAAGTATGCTGTACGTTACCGTTAAGAACACCGGCGTGGCGCCCTGTTTCTTCGATATCTACATGGTGGCGGAATTTGTCGATAGTACGGGCAAGGCCCTCGCACAAATTGGCGTGCCCCTCCTCATTCCCAAGGGGACCTTCAAGGACGGTAGTTCGCAGATTTTCTTCTTTAAGACACCTGGTGTGGCGAATGTTGTAACCCAGCCGGGCGTTTCCGTGGCACTTTCCCTCTACGAAAGCGAAGATGCTTTCAAGAGCGGCAAGAATCCGACTGTTCGCTTCGATAACGAAGGCCTTCAGGAAAATAATAAGCTACTATTGGAACCCCGATAACGTGTAGACTTATGTCCCTGCTGCTTGCTCTTCTATTTCTGGCTTTGTTTATCAGTGCCATTGTCCGTGGAAAGTTTTCTTACGGCAAGGCGGATTACGATTTTCATGAGCATCCGGTGCAGTTTGTCATCGTTGTCGTATTCATTCTGGGAGTGTCGGCGCTTTGCTTTTACCGATTCCTCGTCGAGATGGAATTCATTCGGTAAATTTCTACATTTGGGCGCGCTATGCTCAAAAAGAAATTCCTCATCGTTTTTGACTTGGACGGGACTCTGTTCAATACGCTGGGCGACCTTGCCGTGGCGGTGAATTTTGCGCTGCGCCATTTCGGGCTTCCGGAACACGACGAACAGCGCGTGCGGACTTTTATCGGGAATGGTTCGATGAAGTTGATTGAGCGTAGCATGGGGGAGGCCGCGCTCCCTGAAAATATGGCCCGCTCCGGTGTGACCGTCGAAATGGTTCACAAGGTCTATTCAGATTTTTACTGGGAACATTGTACCGAACGCACACTCCCGAATCCGGGAATCGTTGATTTTCTGAACAACTCCAAAGCCCGTGTGGCGATGCTTACGAACAAGCCGCTTCGCCCCAGCGAAAAAATCCTCGATCACTTTGGGCTTCGCGACCGCTTTGAAGTTATCCTTTGCGGCGACACTACGCCTGAACGCAAACCGAGCCCCGCAGGCTTGCTCAAGATTCTTGAAATGGCAGGCGTCTCTCGTGAAGATGCCGTCATGGTGGGCGATGACCAGCCGGACATTCTTGCAGCCCGCAATGCCGGGGTCGATTGCATTACGCTCCTTTGTGGCTTTGGAAAACCGGTGAACTTGCTTCCGTTGAAGCCCGAAAATACGGTCGAGAGCTATGCGGAAATGTGCCAGTTGCTGGCTAGAATCTCTAACTAGTTTTTTTTCTATATTCATACCATGACTTTTAAAATTATATCTTCTGTTCTGGCGGCAACTCTCGCCCTTACGGTCACTTCCTTTGCCGACGAGGCCATCCGCTTTGTTCCCGAAAATTACCCGATAGGCGTCTTGAATCAGGGCGATACCAAGCATATCGTTTTGCAAGGTGCTAATATCACGGACAAAGAAATCGTTCTCGAAAACGTGTTTGGCCAAGGCAATGGCATGTCGAACTTCAAGTACCCGAACAAGATTCCTGCCAAGGGCACGGTCAAGATTGAATTCGACTTTAATTCTGCCGAAATGGAAGGTCAGATTAAACCGGTTGTGGTGTTGGTGGATACCACCGGCAAACCTTATCTTGCCAATATGGATGGCATCGTGAAGGTTCCGTTCATTTTCGGCGAAAAACTCTTTGATACGGGCTACTACGCCAAGGGCGAAAAGCGTGAATGGACTTTCTATGTATGGGGCACCGACAAGAAGGAGCGTCCGGACTTGACTCTCGCGCCCGAGTCCGCCAAACAGTTCTCCATGTCTGCCAAACCCGTAATGCTGAACGTGGACAAGTTTGACCAGATCAAGGAAGGTGGCAAGGTCCCCGGTCTGAAAATCTCCCTTTCGACCAAGGGGCTCTCCCGCGAAGGCTGGGAACTCAAGCAACAGAGTATCCGGAAGATCGTTTCGTTCAAGAGCAAAAAGTACCCGAAGGCTACGCCTGACGTGCTGATTGTTGGTTTCTGGAAGTAAAAAAACGGCTTTTTTGGGGCTTTAGCCTTGCAAAAAAGCCCACTTTTATCTAATTTTGACCCACCAATGAACCAACGGGATGTAGCTCAGCCTGGTAGAGCGCTTGAATGGGGTTCAAGAGGTCGCTGATTCGAATTCAGTCATCCCGATAAAAAACACCGCTTTAAAAGCGGTGTTTTTGCTTTAGAAGCTTGTATCGGTTTTATGCCGGAGCGTTTTAACTCTGCTTTTCTTCCTCTTTAGGCGAATTTTCGTCATCGCGTTCATCTTCGCCCATTTCTTGTTTCGCAGATTCTGCGGCCATTTTGAGCGGATGGTCTTCGATATAGTCGAGGCTCACCTGGAAATTTTCGCCCTTGGGCTTTTCGGCATCTTTCTTCAAGGCGGCAAGTTCGATGGCGGCGGCTTCGTAGTCGGCTTCGGTCACCCATTCGGGTCTCCATACGATCACGCGGTTACGGCCACCTTCCTTACCCTGGTAAAGTGCCTTGTCGGCCATTTGGATGCTGCGGTCAGCGCCCAGGCGTTCGTCGAACTTGGCGACACCGAGCGTAATCGTAATCTTGATGGTGAAGTCCGCATAGCGAACGGTCATCTTTTCGATCTGCCTGCGGAAACGTTCGGCGACTACTCTAGCCCCATCGAGGTCCGTTTCGGGTAACAGAGTCAAGAATTCTTCGCCACCGTAGCGGGCGAACACGTCGTATTTGCGCAAAAGTCCGCGAATCGTCTGGGCAACCGACTTCAGGATAATGTCGCCACAGGCGTGTCCGTAGGTGTCGTTGATGTTCTTGAAATGGTCGATATCGATAAAGATAAAGCAGAACGGCTTGTGCGTGCGTGCTGAACGACCCATTTCATTTGCAATGTTCTCGTTCATCTCGCGGCGGTTCGGAAGTCCGGTCAGTTCGTCGGTCTTCGAAATCAGTTCCAACTTCTTGTTGGCCTCTTCCAAATCCTTGGTACGTTCCTTGACTTCCTGTTCCAAGATTTCCCTATGGGCGTTCAGTTCTTTAATCTGGCGCTTGATGGTGTCGTGCATGGAATTGAACGCGTTGCTCAATTGACCCAGTTCGTCTTTGCGGTTGCCCATGTTGATTTCGTCGACATCGAGGTTCCCTTCACTAATCTGGCGGATGTGCCTGGTCATGCGGTTCAGCGGAAGCCCAAGCGTATAGAACATCCATGCGGCGACAAGGAAGATAATCAGGATTGCCACAATCAGGATGGCGAGACTTGCCTGCGTTGCCGAGGAAATAAGTTCATCGATTTCTCTCTGCGGCTGGAAGGCGAAAAGACCGAAGTCCGTGTTGGAATCAAAGTAGTAGTTGACAAGGTATTTTTCGTTGTCGGACAGCTTCTGGAATTGGGCCTTCTTGATATCGTAGTTGCGGGGGTCGATATCTTCCAGTCCCAGTTCCGAAATCTTGTGGGAATCGGTCAGCCAGCGCTTCAAGTCGGGGTGGTAAAGAATTTCACCCAGACCATTGATGGCTACGAGGAATCCGTTCTTGCCGATTTTGTAATTCGGAAAGTTGGTCCAAAGTCTGCGGAGCGAGAATGTGGCGAGCAGGAATCCGGTAGAACTGGACCTGTTCATAATACTGATGCCGAACAGGCGCTTGGGGGGAGCGTCTTTTGCTTCCCTGAACCAAGGTGTCATGTACGGACGGTGCTGTGTAATACGCGAAAAGTCAATGGGATAAGGACTTTCTGTCGGAATGCCGACCATGGAGTTGTCGCATATGAATTCAAAATTTCGATCGTACAACGTTATAGTTTCACCTGAAATGAACAGCGACGATACGCTATAGCTTTTGAGGTAGCTTGCGGCGGTATTGGGGTCTAGGCTCTGGATTTCAGAAGTCTTGGAAAGAAGCGTCAGGCGGTCGCCGAACTGCTTCATTTCGCTAGACGCCATGTAGCCAATCTGAGAAAGCATTGATTCGTTGTTGTTGAAGCTCCACTCCAACATCAGGTTGGTCTGTTTTGACGTGAATATAAGGATACTCCCCGTGACCACGAGGGTCATGGAGAAAATCAAAACGATAAGCACCTTGAAGACGATGCTTCGCGAGAAACCTGATATCGTAGTGGTAGACATAGGCGAAATCTTCTAAAGTCGGTTATTTCTTGCGCTTGCGGAGGAAGGCGAACAGGAACCCGAGGATAAGCATGACGGCGAATACGAAGGGGGCTGTCTTCATGTTGTCGTCGACGACTTCGTTTGTGGAGTCCTTGGCGACTTCAACCTTCGGCTGGCTTTCTTCGTTGATCTTGTTCCAGGCGGCCTTGAATTCGGCTGCCGTCATAATATTGGTTGTCGGGTAGTTCAACTTTTTGTCGATTTCGATAGTGAGGTCTTTGAATATCTCGTACAGTTTGTCTTCGGAATAGAGCGACGGAATTTCCATCTGTTCCCAAATGGCGCTGAACAGGGTGTTGAGTTGCTGTTCCAGTTCGCCCCATTCCGGAATGGCCACGTAGGCGCGACCGGTTTCTAGTGCGCGGACCAGCACTCGGTATTCTTCGTCTTCGGCCCAAGTCTGCAAAACCTTTCTAGAGGGTGGCAACAGGCCAATCTGCTTGGTGTAGGCGTCCAGGTTTTCGTCGTCGGTCAAGAAGAGCAAAAGGTCAAGAGCTTCTTTGCGTTTGTTGCTTGCCGGAATGGCGAGGTTTGAACCGCCGATAAAGCTGACGCTTCCGACCTTGCCCCTAGGAATGGGAACCGCAATGACGCTGTCGGAACCGATTCGGGCGTTAGAAAGGCCTCCCATGTTACCGTGGATACGGGTCTGCATGATGATTTCGGAAGTGCTCACGATAAAGGCGAGTTCGCCATTGTTGAATTGCTGGGCAATCTGTGCCGTATTGGTCTGCAGGGCTTCGGGCGCTACGAGCGTATCCATAATAAAGTGGAGGTAGCTTGCAATGCCTAGGAGCGTTTCTTCAGAAAGGATGTTGGCGTGCCATTTGCCGTCGGCGTCTTTCTTGATGAACGAACCGCCGTTGCTCCAAATCCAGGGGGCAAAGTTGTGAGGAAGGTTCCAGTCGCTCCTGCCGGGGAATGCGTAACCGCGTACGTGGGCACCGTCTTCAAGCACTTCGTCTTTTTGGTTGACTTTGCGAATTGCGTTCTTGAATCCTTCGTAGGTTCTAATGGAATCTTTAGTGATGCCGTGTTCAGCAAGGATTCTCTTGTTGGCAAGAACAGCTCGAATATCGATAAACCAAGGCACGGAATAGATTGTCGAGTCTTCGTCGATATGGGTCGTGTTCCAGCTGACGGGGACAAAACGTTCCGGTTGAATTGCCGAAAGTTCTTCGTTTAAAGGCTTAATTTCTTTGCGGGATGCAAAGTACGGAATCCAAGTAGTGCCAAGCTGCAATACATCGGGGGCCGGCTGAGTTCCGGAAAGCGCTGCCGTAATGCGGTTCCAGGCTTCACCCCAGTCAAGCACTTCGACCTTGGTCGGAATGCCTGTTTTCTTGGTGTAAAGTTCAAGACGTTTTTCGAGGATTTCTTGCGGAGATGCGCCATTGGGCATAATCCAAACTGTGAGCGGTTGCTTTTTAGGGGCGGCCATAACTGCAGTAGATGCAATAGCCACTGCAAGAATGGAATGCATAATTCTATTCATCTTCAAACCCATGAACAACTCTCCTTTCTTATCGTATCGTCATGAATATTTGAACATTAAAATAATAAAAAAAAGAGAAAAGTGAAAAAAAACACGGATTTGGTGGCCGCAAAGATAGTCCAAAATGGAATAAAAATGGGAAAAAACGCCGATGTTTGTAAATAAATGTAAACAAGTGCGGCGGAATGTGACAAAAATCAAAAAATAAGTTTTTTTATGATGAATATCACCAAAGAATCATTTTTTAGTTATATTTTTTCACGTCGTAAGAAAACGATAAACAACCCTTAAGGAGTTAATAAAATGAAAAAAGGTATCATTACCCTTCTCTGCGCCGGCATGATCGTTCTTTCCGGCTGCTATGGCAAGTACGCATGCTTCAACAAGCTGCTCTCCTGGAACGGCTCTCTTGGTAACAAGTGGCTCAACTCCATCGTTCACTTCGCTATGTGGGTGATCCCGGTTTACGGTATCGCTACGTTCGTGGACTTCCTCGTCCTCAACACTGTCGAATTCTGGACTGGCTCCAACCCGCTCGCTGCTGGCGACTCCTACTATGAAAAGGACTCTCAGGGCAACACCATTGCTGCTGTCAAGAACGCTGACGGTTCTATGACTGCTGAAATCACCACCGCTGCTGGCGAAAAGGCCGTCCTGACCCTCCAGCGCGATGAAAACGTTATCCGCGCCATCGACGCCGAAGGTAACGTTGTCGCTCAGCGTGAACTCGACAAGTAATTTCTTACTTGATTGATTTTCAAGGACCTTGGCTTTTGCCAAGGTCTTTTTTTTATATATATTTGAGGCATGCTGGGGCGCGTTTGCAATATAACGATTGTGTTATTGACGTTTTTACTGATGTCTTGTGTCAAAGACGACATCAAGCGTGGAAACGATGCCTTGCGTATTGGCGACTATGAACGCGCCATTGCCAATTTTTCTAAAGCACTCGATGTAGAACCCGCCAACCGCGACGCCCGTTACGGGTTGGCCCTTTCTTATTATGCCGAGGCGGAGCAGGCGGACCGGATTAACGATTCCTCGTTTGTCCGTTGGAGCCGTGCGGCCCGTGAATTCAAGATTCTTTACGGCCTTGATAGCAGCGGAAGCATCGATGCCAATTACTCCACGTGCTTGTTCTACTTGGCCCGCGCAACGCTTGGCCACGATGCGTCTGCGAACGTGCTTCCTTTATTGGATAAATCTATTAGCTTGGATAGCCTGAACTATTTTAGTTATAACCTGAAGGGCTTGATTCTCGCCCGGAGCAGTGTTCCCGGAGACCAGAATAGCGCAAAGAACATATTCATCCATATCGTGACTCGTGAACCTGGGTTCATTTCGGCATACATTAACCTCGGAAATATCTACTGGGAAGAAGGCGATGTGGAATCGGCCTGGGATACTTGGTCTGCGGGCTTGCAGAAGGCACCTACAAACAGTTCTTTGATTTACTGGACTCAGGTTGCCGAAGATTCTTTGAAGTCGATGGTGCTTTCGGGTAGACTATGAGCGTAAAAAGCGAAAAGTCTATGGCAAGCATCTTGGACAGGGCTTGCGATTGCGCCTTGTTGCATCAGGGTGGCGAAGCCGATGTTTACGAACTTGCATGTGGCGAAGACTTTTATGCCTTAAAGTGGTACCATTCCGGTTGCCGCTTTGAAGAATCCGTCGTTGACCGCCTGAAGCACTTGAACATTCCTGGGCTTTACCGAGTCCGCGAATCGGGCGTTCGCGACAATACGCCGTACTTGGTTTATGATTTTATTGACGGCGTGAGTTCGGCAGACGTTCCGGCGATGCCGGTAGCGGTGGCGCTGAAGCTGTTGCGTGGTGTCGTGCAGACGCTGGATGCCCTGAATAAAGAAAACATCCATCACGGCGATATCAATCCCTCGAATGTACTGCTTTGCAAGTCCGGCAATAGCTTGCAGACTTATTTGATTGACTGTGGCATTGTGGGCCCGGGCGCCTTGGCCTATGCGGCGCCGGAACGCTTTCAGGGCAGGTCTGCCAGTATGCAGAGCGATCTTTACAGCCTGGGGATGCTTTTGTTCCGCTGGATTGCTGGCGTTGATTTGCTTGAATCGAATGTCTACAATGAACTTGCGGCCCAGGCCCAGGCTATCGAAGGCATGGATATTTCTTCGCGGCTTTATGACTTGGAATGCTGCAAGCCGCAGGAACTTTCGGCGCTGGAGCCGTTGTGGAAGGCCTTGCTGCGCGAATCCCTGGAAAACCGCGCCGAGGATTTTGACGAACTTGATGAACTTCTGGAAATCGCTCTCGATTCAATCGGCGTGGGGGAGGTAACCGTCCAGACTGCTTTACAAAAATATGCCGTCGAAGCCTTGCCCGAAAAAATGGGAAAAAAATTCCCGACGGAGCGAAAAAGCGCTTTCCCGTACAGCCAAAACGATAACGAAAACAAAAAAAACACCTTAAAAATTGCGGTTTTGGTCGTTTTTGGACTTATATTAATTGCAGTGGTGTTTTTCGTCTTGATTGGGACAAAAGGTCCCGACATCGACGAAACAGGAAATTTGTTGCTTCAGAAATCCAGAAGTCTGGAATCGGTTGAATCGGGATTGGAAAGTCGTGGAAATTCTGCTCCCGATACGCTTCCGCCTGCGGTACTGAAGGATTTGCCTACGCCCGTATCGGAATAGTTTTTGAAAGAGGTTTCGTATGAAGTCAGAATCGATGCTCGCGACAGAAAGAATGCTCGATGTCGTAAGAATCTTGTTGGACGAAGTCCAGCCGGAATCTCTTTTTGTGAAAATTCTTGAAGTGGCCAAGGATGTATTGCATGCCGATGCCGCGGTCCTTGATACCGGCGGCGAAAATGCAATTCACTTGAGCAATCCCGAAAAAGTTTCAATTTCTATTTCTGCAGTAAAGCAGGCCAAGCTCGAAAAGAAGGCCGTGGTGTGGAACCAGCTCGATGACGATTCCGCCGACCTTTCGAAGTCTATTGTACAGAACCAGCTGACAAGCATCATGGTGTCGCCGTTCCGTACGCCCGAAAGCGAAGCCGGTTACCTGTACTTGCAACGCGCAGCCCGCGAAGAACCTTTTACCGAAGACGATAGCGCCCTGTTCGATTCCTTCGTGATGGTGTGCGAAAAGTTCGCGTTTGCCGCCTTCGACCGTTTGCGCGACAAGGAATCCTTGAATGTCTTGCGCAATGTCATCCGCAAAGACGGCATTGTGTATTCGAGCAAGGCCATGTCCGACTTGATCGCTCTTGCAGACAAATTAGCAGGGCTCCCGATGCCGGTGATTATCCGTGGCGAAACGGGAACCGGTAAAGAAGTCATTGCCCGCTATATTCACAGGCATAGTCCCCGCGCAGACAAGCCTTTTATCGCTGTCAACTGTGGCGCCATTCCGGAACACTTGATGGAATCGCTTTTGTTCGGACATGCCAAGGGTTCATTTACGGGAGCCATTGAAACCCGTAAGGGTTTTTTTGAAGAAGCCGATGGCGGAACGATTTTCCTCGATGAAATCGGTGAACTGCCCATGAACATGCAGGTGAAGCTTTTGCGCGTGCTGCAGGAAAAGCACATTACCCGCGTGGGCGACAACCGCGAAATTCCGGTGAACGTGCGCATCATTAGTGCAACGCATGTAGACCTGGAAGAAGCTGTCAAGGCAAAGCGCTTTAGGGAAGACTTGTACTTCCGTATTCAGGTGATGCCGGTAGAAATGCCGCCCCTGAGAGACCGCGGACAAGACGTTGTGCTCTTGGCCGAAGAATTCCTGACCCGCTATGGGGCGGAATACGGTCGTGGAAAATTCCACTTGAGCCGCAACGCCGAAAAGGCGATGCTCAGCTACCACTGGCCGGGTAACGTGCGCGAACTCGAAAACAAGGTCCAGAAGGCCCTGGTTCAGGCGGTGCATGGCGTGATCCAGCCGGCCGATTTGGGCTTAGGCGACATCCAGTCGCAGGCCAAGGAGTCTCCGCGTACGCTTAAGGAAGCCCGCGAAATTGTGGAACGCGAAGTAATTGGCCGGGCGCTTTCTGACAGTAATGCGAATTTGACGCTCGCAGCGACGATTTTGGGCATCGACCGCAAGGTTCTGCGCGAAATTATGGAAAGATTGGGAATGAAAAAGGAAGACTATAAGAAATAGTTTTATATATTTATTATAGCCTAAAAGATGGTTGGCACGGAATTTGCAAGAGATTGAGTATGAAAAAGACTACTCTCATAACGACAATTATGATGGCTGCAGCGCTTAGCTACGCTGCTCCGTCTTCTGCGCGTCCGGAGTCTTCTGTCCCGACCCCCGCCGAGAATATGGAAATTTCGCGAGAAATGCCCAATCTCGGTGCAAAGGAAAGCGCAGATTGGCAGAAATTGCGCGCAGAACGTCGTGCTGCCCGAGAGCAAATTCTTACGGACTTGCGCAACAGTTCCGCCGCGGAAAAGAAAAATATCCGCCAGGAAGTCTCGAAAAAACGAGACGAAAAGCCTCGCTTGGAGGGGGAAATCCCGAAAAATCAATCTCGCGAACGTCGTCCTTTTTATGAGCAACCTGGGTCTCATCAAATGAACCCGATGCGAGAGATGCCCCATGGTCCGGGGCCGGCTCCAATGAATCCCATGTATCCAATGGGGCCGATGTATCATCCCCATCCTTAGATGCGCTTCGTTGCAGTAGTGCTCTTGTTGCTTACGTCTCTGCTTTATGCCGAGACGCAAGAATCTGTGTACTACCGCGCCATGAAGGCTGAAGAAGCCGGTGATGTGTCGGCCGCCCTTGCCGCCTTTGAAGAAGCGGTTCAGATTCCCGGCCCCTATACAGAAGAAATTCGTGAAATTATTGACGAATATTATAAAGCCCTTGACACGACTGAGAAAAAAAAGAATCCGTGGTCGCTTCGTTTTTTGGGCGATATCGGTTTTTACGGTTTGCATTATAACGAATATGGCGGTGTAGAGAAAGTCAGTGAAACCGGTGGCGATATCTTCTTTTCGCTAACGCCGTTCGTAGACTATTCTTCGGGCGACTGGATTCATTCCTTTGGGTTGGGTTTTTCGGGCGACTGGTTTGTGGCAAACGACGACATGCCCGTGCTTGATACGAACGACTGGAACATTTCGGTCGGCCTTGAATATTCCTTGGTCGGTAAATCCCTGATGCTTGACGTGGGTGCCGATATCAAGATTGTCGAAGGCGCTTACGTTTCTCCCAATTTTTATGTGTGGGTGGAACGCGATTTCTACCGCTTTGAAAAGCCGCGTGTCGGTGCGGCGGCCTGGGGGTACTATGATCCCGATGGTCCGCTTTCGTTTGCATTATACGGCTCCTGGCACAGGATGGTTCCTTACGGCTTGAACTGGTCTGTTTATGTGGGGGCCCGTTTCGAGGCGGATTCCGCGGTGGATTTTGTGAGCTATATCGAGTCGTATAAGAATGCGATTGATGAAAAGGAACAAGAAGATGAATGGAATCAGGAGTATCCGAATCAGTGGGAATATTATCCTATTCCTATGTATGGAAACTGGCAGAACCCGATGCAGGTTTGTCTGGAAACCTATGGACCGGAATGCTATAACTGGAATGTCGGAAAGCTGGATTCCATGTATTGGGCGCAGCAGAATGCGTCTAAGGATACGACGTCTTCCGTTAGTGTAGCGATTCCCAAGTATTTTGCCAAATGGTTTGGCCCAACCCTCCGTTCACGGGTGTCCTATAAGTTCAGGCGCAATATAACGCTCGAGGCGAGGCTCAATCTGTTCTACGGTTTTGTCTTGGATGGCCCGGATAGCAATTACGAAAAGATGCGTAAATTCAGTGGCGTCTGGGGAACTATGCTTTATTGGAAACCGAATGCATTGACGCTCTATTTGGGCGTTGAACAATTCTACAAGCATTACAGCTTGCCCCGATATTATAAGGGCGTCTATCCGGAGAACAGTATTCTTTCTGAAATGAAAGTCGGCTTCAAGTGGGAAATTTAAAAACGAAAAAAGCAGGACGACGTCCTGCTTTTTTATGGAGATAGTGGGAGTCGAACCCATGACCTACAGATTGCGAACCTGTCGCTCTACCAACTGAGCTATATCCCCAGGATGTAGGCGCAATATAACTTATTTTGCGACCATTGGCAAGTCGCGCGCCTCTTTTTCGGACTAGTTCCCGCGGTTGTCCATCGAAGAGAACATCAAGATGATTTCTTCGGTGAAAAGCGAACCCGGGAGTCCTTGTGCAATTTCAAGAGCCTTTTCAAGATGGTCTTGGGCGTTGGCCTTGGCCTTCTTGAACGCGTCCTTTTCGTTCAGTTTTTCAATAATCTTTTCGGGAACATCGGGCTGGTCCGCCTTTGCAATCAAGGCTTCCATTTCGGAGCGTTCCTGTGCGTTGCAGCTTTCGAAATAGTACAGCAGCGGAAGCGTGATCAGTCCATTGCCTAGATCGGTGAACTTGGCCTTGTCCAGATTCTTGCTGCCAAAACCATAGTCCAAGAGATCGTCAACGATTTGGAATGCGATTCCAAAATGGCTGCCCATTTGGGCGCACTTGTCGGTGTTTTCCTTGTCGAATCCGGCAAGGATTGCTCCGATGCGTGCGGCCGCAGCAATCAGGGAGGCTGTCTTTCCGTCGATGATGCGGTCGTATTCTTCGAACGAGAGACGCATGTTTCCGGACTGGTCCAATTCCAGGATTTCACCGGCGATTAATTTGTCTGCAGCTTTGGAAAGAACGGTCGGAATGTCGTGAGATTCTTCGTCAATCACGCATTGCATTGCCTGCGAAAGAACGTAGTCGCCGATCAACACGGCCACTTGCGTGCCCCATTCGCGGTGCGCGGTCTTTTGTCCGCGGCGAATGTCGGTGCCGTCGATAATGTCGTCGTGCACAAGGCTTGCAAGGTGCAAAAGTTCAATGCCAGCGCAAGCGTGTGCCACGCGCAGAGGATCGGGCTTTTGCGCGCCGCTTTGTGCAATCAGGCAAAGGAGTGTCGAACGAATGCGCTTGCCTTTGCGCAGGAACAGCGATTCCAGTCGTTCGCGGATTCCTGCAGGGGCATTCTTGGCGACGCCGAGAATGACCTTTTCGGTAAGTTGCAATTGTTCTTGGACAAGTGCGCGTGCCTGAGACAGCACGGTCTGAAAATCTGCCTTAGTCGGAGCCATTGGAACCTTTAAACATCCAGGTCGTTCAAGACCTTGTAGGCGTTAGATTCAATGAACTTGCGGCGCGGTTCCACGTCTTCGCCCATGAGCATGCTGAAGATCTGGTCGGCGGCGACGGCGTCTTCCACATAGCATTGCTTGAGGAAACGCTTGGACGGATCCATGGTCGTTTCGGAAAGCTGTTCCGGAGACATTTCGCCAAGACCTTTGAATCGGCTCACCGTCACATTCTTCTTGTCTTCGAGCTTGGCCATGGCCTCGTCCTTGTCGTTTTCGTCGAACAAGTAGGTTTCCTTGGTGCCGACCTTGAGCTTGAACAGGGGCGGCATGGCGAGGAACACGTGACCGTCGTCGATGAGCGGGCGCATGTAGCGGAAGAAGAAGGTGAGTAGCAAAGTCTGAATGTGAGATCCGTCCACATCAGCATCGGTCATGATCACGATCTTGTTGTAGCGGAGCTTTTCGAGCTTGCATTCGGTACCGAGACCGCAACCGATGGCGTTCACCAGGTTCTGGATTTCTTCGGTGTCGAGCACGCGGTGGAGGCTTGCCTTTTCCACGTTCAAAATCTTACCGCGCAAGGGGAGAATGGCCTGGAATTCACGGTTACGGCCCATCTTTGCAGAACCACCTGCAGAGTCACCTTCCACGATGAACAGTTCGCATTCCTTGGGGTCGCGGCTGGAACAGTCGGCGAGCTTGCCCGGAAGTCCACCGCTTTCGAGAACGTTCTTGCGGCGGGCGAGGGTGCGGGCCTTGTGGGCGGCTTCGCGGGCCACGGCGGCGTTGTAAACCTTGTCCAAGATAATCTTGACCGCGGCCGGGTTTTCCTGGAAATATTCTTCCAGCTTTGCGCCGAAAGCAGAGGCGACGTAGCCTGCGATTTCGGAGTTGCCAAGCTTGCGCTTGGTCTGGCCTTCGAACTGCGGCTGCGAGACCTTGATGGCGATTACGGCAGTCAAGCCTTCGCGAATGTCGTCTGCGGTAATCTGAATGTCTTTCTTGCCCTTGGGCATTTCTTGCGCGAACTTGCTGATGACGCGGGTGAGGGCGGTCTTGAAGCCCGTCACGTGAGTTCCGCCATCGTAGGTGTTCACGTTGTTCACAAAACTAAAGAAGTTTTCCTGGTAGCCGTCGTTGTACCACATGGCCACTTCCAAAGGATACTGGCCTTCGGGAAGCACCAGGTGAATCGGGTCCTGGAACAACTTGGTGCGGTGTTCGTCCACGTAACGCACGAATTCAGACACGCCACCCGGATAGCAGAACGTATCAGTCTGCTTGTTTTCGGGATCACGTTCGTCGGTAAGCGTCAGGCGAAGACCGCTCATGAGGAAGGCGAGTTCGCGGAAACGCGTGGCAAGTGTGTCATACACGTAAACGGTTTCGCTGAAAATCGTATCGTCCGGATAGAATTCAACGGAAGTACCGGTCGTACCGTCGCTTTCGCCGAGGTCTACCTGCGGACCGCACGGAACGCCACGGGCGAATTCCTGCTGCACTACGCGGCCGTTGCGGCGCACGGTAACAACCAGCTTGTTGGAAAGGGCGT
>JAEEGJ010018445.1_pt1 | contig 15579 bp, 8 predicted proteins | sample 8958761 | NCBI WGS metagenome assembly JAEEGJ01 (sample SAMN16246546, study PRJNA631951) | gut metagenome | biome: gut microbiome; feature: rumen; material: RS-attached | host: Bos | place: Iran: Karaj | collected 2018-10
GTGGAGGTTGGCTTTAAATGTGGATTCGTCCGCGAGGATCGGGACGGGCTCAGTGGCTTTTGCTTTCCTTTCCTCGACCGGAATCGTATAAGTGGTGAACGAGTCTTCCTCCGGAAAAGCACTTTTCTTCTTATTCTTGCATCCTGTTGCACTTGACAGTGTACATGCGGCCAAAGATACTAACGCAATTATTCTTACTACTGGCTTTTTCATATGACGATCCCTCCTATATACATATGACGATACTTTAGAAGAAGTTGTTGCGCAAGTGGTCATTCTTATGTTGTACTATTTGTAAAGTAAAATTTTTTTCTCGTACCTGCGAAGAATTTTCCATTGTCATGTGTCTATAGGATAGATGCGGACATAAGGAGGCAGAAGAAATGGATAGAAAAGAACTTGAAAAGATCTACAATGAAGCCTACCGTGCGGTGTACTGGACGGCATTTTCTCTTCTGAAGAATGAGGACGATGCGCAGGATATCGTGCAGGATACGTTTGTTGCCCTGATCAACTCGTATGACAGCATTCAGGATAAAAGCAAGATCGTACCGTGGCTGAAGAAGGTCGCCGCCAACAAGTCCCTGAATCGTCTTACGAGGACGAAGACGGACAATGTGGAGGACGAGTTCTTTGATACAGTCGAGACAGTTCCCGAGGATTTCCTCCCGGATTCACTGGTTGAGTCGGAAGAGACGAGAAAGATCATCATGGATATCATCAACAACTCTTTGTCGGAAGAAATCCGGATGACGCTGATCCTCTTCTACTTTGACGAGATGAGCACCAAAGAGGTCGCAGAAGCTCTCGGGATCCCGGAGGGGACCGTTTCGCGGCGCATCCATTCTGCCAAGAAGAAAATCAAGAAGGAGGTCGAGAAATATGAAGAAGAGAACGACACGAAGCTGTTTATGGTCGTACCATTCTTAACGCAATTGTTTGAGAAAGAAGCCGAACAGGTGCCATTTAGACCTATTCCGGCATCACTTTTAAATCTGTCCGCATCTACCGGAGCTGCAGAAGCAGCCGGGTCTGAAATTGCCTCACAGGCATTAAAGAAAGGGACAGAGGTTATGCTTAAGAAAATCATTATTACCAGTGTATCTGTAGTTTTAGTAGGCGCGGCCACAGCCGGGATCATCTATTTCGCGACGAGAAAAAATGAGAAAAACGATGTGAAAAAACGTGCCGGAAAGAATGAAGAAAACGAGATCACAGCGATCGATCCGGATACAGAAGATACAGGATCGAACGGCGAAGATCCATCCGGCGCGAAAAGCACTTCCGACGCGGCGGGCGCGGAAGGATCAACAGGAGCATCTACCGAAGAATCTACAGCAGCAACCACGGAAGCTGCCACAGAAGATACTACAGCTGCTCCGACAGAAACAGAGGAGGTCGAATCTGTATATGACCTCAGCGGAATGTCTGCAGAAGAGATCGCAGATCTTTGCGATGGCCTGACTACTAGAAAGATCCCGAAGGTCGGAGATACATTAGAAGACGTACAGAAAACGTACTTTGATGTTAGGCCCTGGCGCTTCACCGGAGCTACTTTGCTCGAAGGAAGATACAGCAAGTCCGACAAAAGCAACGTTAATGTCATTTTTGTAAGTGGTGTATATAACGACGGATATCCGAAAAACGGCGGACCTCACATCGATAAGGTCGATTATTTCGGAACAGGTCTCGTCATCGATATCTGTGATCCAGAGTTGGCCGATGAATTTATCGAGATCATGAAGCAGAGACATCCCGTTATTGAGCAGAAGCCGGACGGGTCCTGGAAATCTGATGATTTTGTTGTCGGCCTCACCCCGGTCGACTTCTTCGATAGGAGTAAGGGTACTCACTTCCAGATCGCATACGGCGAAAAGAGCAACTGGTATGAGTCGGTCGCTGGAATCTTCGGATTCGGATATAACATCACGACGGGAGATCCTACAGAAGAAACGACTGCGGATTCGAATTGAAGTGCTTTTCCATATGAATAAGAGGACCCCGAAACTATCGCGGTATCGGGGTCCTTTCTTAGTTCTAGGAGAACTCATTTACGTCTTTTCATCGAACAACGTTGACAGATAATCACCTTGGATGTAAACTACTCATAAGTATAATACTCATGAGTATAAAAGGAGAGGCGGGTATGTTTGGACGGATCAATGAACTAGATTATCTCAATTCTTTATATAGCAGCGATCGATTTGAATTTCTCGTCATGTACGGTAGACGGAGAGTTGGCAAGACAACTCTTCTTCAGGAGTTTGCAAAAGATAAAGAAGTGATATTCTACCCTGCTCAGGAGAAGAATGATTCCCTAAATCTCAGTGATTTTTCGAGGATGATTCAACTGAAATTGGACGGTATGTTTATCTCCCCTTTTGAAGGATGGAAGGAAGCATTTGAGTATATTGACAGGAAGGTGAGTCGTCGTATGGCAATTATAATCGATGAATTCCCTTTCATCGCGGAAGAGAATCCTACGGTTAAATCGATTCTTCAGCATGCTATCGACCATATGTGGAAGAATAATAAGAATATCTTCCTGATACTGTGCGGATCTTCAGTTAGCTTTATGGAAACAGATGTTATGGGTAGGAAGAGTCCGCTACATGATCGGCAGACATCTGCATTAGAGATCAGACCCTTTGATTATCTTGACAGCAGTCTCTTCTATCCTCGATATACAAATGTGGAGAAGATAATCGCATATGGAATCCTCGGAGGAGTGCCCAGGTATCTGGAAGCCTTTGATGACAGCCTGACTTTGGAGCAGAATATTGCATCCAAGATTATCCGAAGAGGAGCATATCTTAATGAGGAGCCGACCAACCTTCTGAAAGCTGAGCTTCGCGATCCGAACGTTTACAACAGTATTTTGAGTGCGATAGCGAATGGTAGAAATAAGGTGCAGGAGATCTCTGATTATATTCATGAAGAGAATACCAAAGTATCAAAGTACCTGGTTGTACTGCAAACGATGAGACTTGTTGAGAAAAGCATTCCCTGTGGAGAGAGTACAAGTACCCGCAAGGGAATTTATCGGCTCACCGACAACTTCTTCCGATTCTGGTTCAGGTATGAATTCACAAATAACGTGTATTACGAGATGTTAGGTGCAGATAAAGCATCCGTCGAAATAATAGACAGCATATCGGATTATATGGGAGATGCCTTTGAAGGAATATGTATGGAATATATGATCAGAAAGGGGAAAGAAGGCAAACTGCCGTTTGTTCCCTATAAAATCGGAAAATGGTGGGGGAATAATCCGTATATCAAGGCACAGGATGATGTAGATATACTCATGATAGACAGGAGTGGCAAGAAGGGTATTTTTGTAGAATGCAAGTTTACTTCTGACAAGATGCCTCACAAAGAGTATGAAGATCTGAAAAATGCAATGGAAGCATTTCCTGAGATAAGAGAACGCTATATGTATTTTATCAGCAAATCCGGATACGATCAGTCGGTGATTCGCCATGCAAAGGAAGATGGCGCGATCCTTCTGAACCTAGATGATCTGTTCAAAGACTGAAAATTCTTGTAAAGAGAATCCGAATGCCGGAAATCAAAATCTGCCAATTCGAAACATAAGGGAAATGCGTTGACAGTGCCTCTTTGCGGTGCTACCATGTAGATAAACTACAAATGTAATTTATCAGATGGGAGAGCATATGAGCAGTAAGGAAATCAAGAAACTTCCGGATGCGGAATTTGAGATCATGCGGGCGATCTGGAGGTGCAGTGAGCCGGTGACTTCGCCGATCCTTACAGAGAAACTCCGGCTCGCTCTTCCCGAGAAGGACTGGAAGCAGCAGACCGTCATGACGATGCTGGTCCGACTCGAAAAGAAAGCATTTCTCCGTTCGGAGAAAAATGGTAAAGAGAGATACTATTCTCCGGCGGTGTCCGAAGAAGAGTATATGCAGATCGAAGCGAAAAGCCTCCGCCAGCGCTTCGGCGGATCTCGTGTCACAGGATTGGTAAAGTCACTTTGCGATGGCGGAGATCTCTCGGAAGAAGAGATCTCGGACTTGAAAAAATGGCTCGATGAGCAGTAAGGAGAAGCATGGGAAATCTTTTTCAGACGATCATCTTAAACTCGCTGAATATGACATTGGTCGCACTGCTTCTGATGATCATTCTTCGCGCGCTTAAGAATATCCAGTCTCCGAAGATCCGGTATTATTCCTGGCTGATCGTGCTTCTCGGATTTCTGATCCCTGTACGATTCTCGTTCGGTTACGCACTGTTTCATGTTTCAAATGCATCCGAAGCTCCGGCGGTAACGGTCGGTGCAGGTACGACTGTGATAAAAGCTGCGGAAGCAGGGCTTTCGTGGAATACGATCATGGCCATACTGTTTGTGATCTGGCTTCTGGGTGCCAGTGCTTTTGCAGCAGTATCTTTCGTCCGCTTTTTCCGATGGAAAAGAACGATCCTGAGACTTTCAAAACCTTCCCCATATTACGACGCATTTGTTTCCACGTTCGCGGAAGAGATGGAGACCGATCAGGTGGAGATCCGTATCTCGGATGCGGTATCTTCCCCCATGATGATCGGCCTTTTCAAGCCGACCATTTTGCTTCCGATCCGTCACTATGAATACGATGAATTAAGACTGATCATCAAGCACGAACTGACGCATTATCTCCACAGGGATCTCTGGTTCAAACTTCTTTTGATCCTCTGCCGGGCCGTGCACTGGTTTAATCCGTTTATGGTGCTTTTCGCCAGGTCGATCGAGCAGGAATGCGAATACTACTGCGATATGTCGGTCATGGAAAATGAGCCGGAGAAGATGCGGAAGGTCTACTGCAACTCGATCGTAAATACACTGGCGGATCAGGTGAGAAGAAACGGCCGGGAGATGCGGCCGGTTCTGGCAACGAGTTTCTATTCGCCGAAATCCGGACTCAAACACCGCTTCTCCATGGTGCTTCGGGGAAAGACGAGAAAGGTCATAGGTGTCCTTATCCTGGCGGGGATGCTGACAGTCGTGTCCGGATTTGTACTGGGCGAAAAGAGCGGAAAAGAAGCTTCCGGAGTCAACAGCAAGATCCACCAAGTGGATGTGATTGAATCTTCTGAAGAATACGAAACGGATGCGGAATGGTCCGAGCAGGAAGTGGAAGAAACGACTGATTACGAAGAATATACCACATGGGTCGAGGATGAGGATCAGGTGGTATCGTCTGCATATGCCGAAGCCTCGGATTACGAACCTTCTGTATCGGAGAGCGTCATGTGGACGGGTGAGATGGAGACCTCGGACGAAACGCAGGAGGCAGAAACGTTCATCAGTGAGCAATATGAAGTGATGCCTTCTATCGGCTGAAACGATCGGCTATATTTTTTTGCGCTTAAAAACTACACATGTAGTAAATGAAAGAATGGCGAGGAACATGAGGAAAATGTCGCAGAGAATTGTGGGAGCGGGCTTAGGGATCCTGATGATCTTTTCTGTTTCCTGTAAGAATAAAAACAAGGGAAAAGATTCTTCTTTGAAAAGCACTTCAGGTGAGATCACTCGTGAAGAGATCGTGGCTCTGAATGACGGGAAATGGGTGAAAGAAGATGACCCGTATTTCGAATGTAAGGAGATCCCGCTTTCCATCCGTCCGGAAGAAGGAAAAACCATCAAAGATTATGAACTCTTCCATATGACGATCGGCGAAGGGAGACTCGTAGCCGGACTGTACTCGAGCTATACCGATAGAAGCGACAGCAATCGGATCGTAACCTTCAATATGGATGGAGAGATCATCGGCAGTGCAGCGATACCACATGGAGAAAGCCTGATCTCTGTTGTGAATGGAAGAAGCGGAGATATCCTGGTCATGACTGATGTGGAGAGTTCCGATAAGAATAATGCATTCATGCGGCTATATAAAGTCACGGAAGGGACGGAACTGGTCAAAGTACTTGATTTTTCTAAGGGTGTTAGAATGAGTGGATATTCATTTTTTGCCGTGATGGAGGACGGATCCTATCTTGTTCACGATTATGGCAGAATCCTGCGCTTTAGTCCTTCCGGGGATATTCTGACGGATATGACTGTTGAGAACTCACAGCACACGATGATACAGACCGGCGGCGAGTGGTACGTGGCTACCTTTGAGTGGAATGATGATTACACGGAGGAGGTGAACTCCATCTGGAAGGTCGATCTTTCTGAAGGAAAGACGGTTGGTGAGAAGATACGGATCGATAGTAAATGGCTCATGAATTTTGCGCAGATGAATGACGCATGTTACCACGCGGATGTGAATGGTATATATAAGATCGACATGAAGAATAACACTGAAAGCCTGGTCCTATCCTGGAACGAGACAGACTGTGTGCCCGGGATCATGCGTGATCCGGTCTTTCAAGTCCCGTCAGCGGATGAAGTGCTTTTCCTGAAAACGGATTACCCGGAAGAACCTGCAAAGCATGCCGGGCCGGTGTATTCGCTGATGCGCCTGACTCGTGCGAAGACGAATCCTTATGCCGGAAGGAGGATCCTGACTGCGGCGGTGGCCGGCGAAGAAGGCAAAACAACTTTCCATGAGATCATGAACAGTTACAATACTGATCCAAATAGCAAAGCACGCATCCAGATCGTGGACTATAACGGCCTGTTCGGGATCTATGGTGCAACAGAGACGATGGAAGATCTTCTGGACCGGATCAATCAGGAGATCATGTCAGGAAACGGTCCGGATATTCTGATAAACTGCGCCGGATATCCGAGATTCTCTACAGGTGAGCGGATGGCGGACATGAATCCGTATCTGAATGGCGCTTCCGGGATCACAAGGAACGAATACTACGAAAACATTTTCGGTGCCTTTGAAACCGATGGAAAACTCTATCAGATTCCGATCTGCGTCGAGATCAGCGGTCTGGCTATCAATGACAGTGCCCTCGGAAACAGACACGGGTATTCTATTCGTAATCTCCAGTCTGCATCAGAAGAACTTCCATCAGGCATGACGCTGTTTCCAGTATATGCCTATGAGGATATCCTGGATATGCTCCTTCCTGAAAACCTGAAATACTTCGTAAAAGATGACGAGCATACCTGCCAGTTTGATTCTGAGGAGTTCTGTGAGTTTCTGGAGTTCTGCAAAAAATGTGGATCGCCCAAAGAATCTATCGGCCAGAGTGATGGCGCCTGGACAGATCCGATCGAATTCCTGGATCTGGAGACGGTTGCTGCTGTTCCATATACATTTAACTCGTTCTTCCACTACGGAGAATATATGTCAGCGCTTCACGGAAATGTTCTCTTTAGCGGGTATCCGGTAACAGAAGGGAGCGGGATCGCGGCGAAGCCGGTCATGTCAGCCGGCATCTGCGCCTCTTCTTCCGGAAAAGACGAGGCGTGGGACTTTATCCGGTATATGCTTTCTTCGGAAATACAGAGAAGAATCGCCGGATCCGTCGGAGGATTCCCGGTGCAGCGGCAGGCATTCTCCGAGTATATACAATCACAGATCGATCTATACGAATCCCGTCTGGAAGGAGAGCCTGCCTCGGAAGGAGAGCCTGCCTCGGAAGGAGACATCAAGATACGGGCGATCCTTAGCGAGAAGGAGAAGATACTGGATGGCCTTTCCGATCTTATGGCAAGCGTGAGTACACAAATCTCCTCAGACCCGTATATTCAGGAGATTATTAAAGAAGAGTCCGCCGCTTATTTCGCCGGACAGAAAAGTGCGGAAGATGTGAGCCGTATCATCCAGAACCGGGCAAAGACGATCGTTCAGGAGAGAGGATAAGATACATGTTGAAAAAACAAAATCGCCAACTGAAAAAACTAGTGTCGACATTTCTTGTGGTATCGACAGTCCTGACTATGGCAGGATGCAAGAGAAACTCTGCATCAGAGAAGAAGGGAGGGACACAGGTTGCCTCCAGAAATCGGAAGGAAGTCGTCGCGGAGTCTGATCCGTACTTCTACATAACGGAGAAGGAACTGTCTATCCCGGTTGAAAAGGACCGGAAAGTAGTCTATGCCGATTTTGGAGAATGCAGATTCGTCGGAGATCAGGTCTTTGTTTCCTACATGCTCTTCTACGAAACAGAAGGAGAGCCGGAAGGCGTTTCTGGAAGAGTGCTTTTCGATAAGGATGGGAAGCTTCTTGCGGATCTTTCTTCCAAGGCGGAGTCGAAGGAGCGGATCGAGAAGATCATCGAAGATAACAGCCATGAACTTTATGCGATCACTTTCGAATTGTCGGAATTTACTTACTCTATCCAAAAACTCAATCAGGACGGATCACTCGGAGAAAAAAGAAAACTGCCTGTGAAAATAGACGAAGAAAGTGAAGTGCTTTTTCTTCCGGATGGAAACCTGATGATCGCCAATATGGGCGAACTGAAGATAGTTGCGCCGGATGGCACGCTTGCCGGGTCAAGCAGCCAGGAAGAATTCATGGGATGGGTCTTCATTCAGGACGGGAAATACTATGGCGGATGTAACCACTATTCCCCTGAAGATTGGGATGAAAGCTATACATACATCCGGCAGATCGATCCGAAGACAGGTGAGTTCAAAGGAGAAAAGATGCGTTGCGGGGATCTCTCACACATTTCCCGGGGAATGGACCGAAGCTATCTGATTACGGAGGGAGAGATCACGAAGGTCGATCTTCTGGACCTTTCTAAGAATCAGGTGGTGTTCAGCTGGAATGATACCGATTATGATTCCGCGCGGATCCTGGATACGAAGGCCAGTTCGGATCAGGAATTCTATTTCATCGAAGAATCGGGAAATGCGGAATCAGAAGAAAACGACGATCCCAGAGTGGAACTGAAACTGTTGCAGGCTGTCCGCGCAGAGAAGAATCCCAATGCCGGGAAGAAGATCATTCTCATCGGCGCTTTCGAGCAGGATGTAAATATCCGAAGACATGTCATCCGGTATAATCTTGACCCCGATTCGTCCTGCCGGGCGGAGCTTTACTACTATTCTCTCAACGATGTTTCCGCATCTTCGGGACTCGATATGGAGAAACGCGTCGCGGAGAAAATGTCTCTGGATCTGCTGAGTGGTAACGGGCCCGACATCCTGATGAACGCATCGTGGCTTTCCCGGTTTAATTCGGACAAAGTACTGGTGGACCTGAATACTCTTATCGACAGCACAGATGGTATGGGACTTGACAGGAATGCATATCTGGATAGCGTTTTCCGAGCCTCGGAACAGGACGGGAAACTCTACCACTTGCCTCTGACTTTCTATGTGCGCGGCTGGGCCGCCAACCGGGAACTCCTGGGGGATACATCATCTTATACGTATAAGGAATTTCTGGACGCGTGTGAAAAACTTCCCGAAGATGTCTCTGTATTCACGGAAAGCCCATATAACGATCTGCTTTCACTGCTTCCTGTTTCTGAGTTTGTTGATTATGAAAAGGGTCAGGTGCATTTCGAGGATCCGGAGTTTCAGCAGCTTCTGGAACTGGTCAGAAAATATGGCTCACCGAGAACACATGAGCAGCTTGCGAAGGATATGGAAGATGAAAGAAAAGTACGACCGGATAGCGGAGTGCTTTTCCGTGAGAACATGCTGGCCTTTACATTGGAATCGTTTGAAGATCTTTTCTCGTATGCCAGAGCGAAAGAAAGACTTGGAGGAAAGGGTGTTTTCTGCGGTATCCCCAGCCGTTTCGGCGGTTCTATGATGGCAAGGGTAAATCTATCTATGGCGATCTCCGCATCTTCCAAGAATCAGAAAGAAGCCTGGGAATTCCTGCGGTTTATGGTATCGGATGAACAGCAGGAGATGATGACGGAATCCCTAAACTGCAATTTCATTCCCGTTTCGCGAAAAGCACTGGATCTTCAGAATGAAAGGTGGATGGCCTTTAGTCAGGAGCGTATCGAAAACTTCGTTCCCGATCCGCGGTATCCGGATGAGAAGCCTCTCGAAATTACCGATGAAGCACTCTCGGAGTACATGAAGATCCTGGAGAGTATCCGGCTCATTTCATCTTCCGATCCGGAGCTGATGTCGATCGTGATGGAAGAAGCGGCAGGATACTTTACGGATCAGAGAAGTCTCGATGAAGTATGCAGAACGATATCGAACCGGGCAAAGACGATCGTGCAGGAGAGAGGATAAGGCCGGGCGGATCAGGGAAAAAATGGAAGAAGGATAAACGAAAAAGAAAAGGAAGTGCTTCTGATGATCAATAGAGGAAAAAGAATAGGGAAGAAACCGGCGGCTGCTTTTCTCGCGGTATTGATGGTCCTGACCATGGCGGGATGCCGTAAGCCGAAAGAAAAACAGAAGAAAGAGTATCGTGTTGTAAAGGAGACCGACCCGTATTATTCCGCCTCAGAAGTGGAGCTGCTTATTCCTCGTAAGGAGGGAAAAGAGCTTCTGCAGCTTCTCGTAGATGAACCGGAAATCTCGGACGGAAAGATCCGCTTTAAATTCGATGCGAGCTACAAGGTTCCGAAAGAACTGGACGACAAGCAGTACCTATGTGCGCAGAACCTCGATAACTTCACGGAAGAAGAGAAACTGGCGATTTGGGAAGAGTGGGTCAGCTATTTCGATGAAGGCACGGCCTGCTTCGACCTTAACGGGAATTTCCTCGGAGTGGAAAAAGAAGAGGAGGATCCTCTTGCTTCCATGCCCTGGGCGGACGAACACACGGACCTGTTTTACTGTAAGTCTCTTCCGGATGGAAGAAGTCTCGGCTGGAGCTTCGAGAAGATAGTGCTCTTTGATCCTGAGGGAAAAGAACTGGCGAGCTACGCTCCCGAGCTGTTTGCGGGAGATGTTTTTGTGGCGGGAGATGAGATCTTTGTTTCCTGCCGACACTATGAAGAGGAAAAGACCGAAGCGTCGTATGACTATATCGTCCGGCTGGATGGCCAGACGCTGAAGGAAAAGGGAGATCAGATCCGCCTTTCCGGGTCGGTCAGTAAGGGGGATGTCTGTTCGAGTGATCAGGGGATCTTCCGCATGAGTTCCAATGGAATATATAGAATCAATACCGATAGTGGAAAAGAGGAAGAATTTCTTCTCTGGAGTGATACGGATCTGAATTATGTGGGCGTGATCGGAGATGGCGCGCAGATTGGTAGCGATACGTGTCAGCTGATCAAGTATGTGGACGAGGAAACAGATGAGAATGGACATCTGGTCATGCACGTTCTTCTTGTCACGCTTACTAAGGAAACGAAAAATCCGCATGCCGGGAAGACCGTGCTTACCCTCGGTGATGCGCGTGAAAACGATGCGGATCTTGTTAATGCTGTGGTTGCGTATAACTTGCTTCCGGATAAGAAAGTGCGGATCGAAGTGCACGACTATTCCTCCTATGCAAGTGCATATGGCGCTTACGAGAAAGTTATCTCCAAGATCGCGGATCAGGTTTATCTCGATCTTCTCGCCGGGACCGGTCCCGATATCCTCGTGAACTTCGCTACCTCTCCTTCTTTTCAGACGGAAGATGTTCTTCTGGATTTGACGCCGTACATAAGCGGAGATGCCGGGCTTTCAGATCAGGAATACTACAGCACGCTTCTTCGTGCGTATGAAAAGGACGGAAAAGTATTCCATCTTCCGACCAATGTGGAGCTCTACGGGTTCTGGGGAAACAGCGCACTTCTTCCGGAGGGACCGGCGATCTCTGCCTCTGATTTTGATGCTATCCGCGACAGTTTGCCGGAGAATACGATGCTTCTTCCGCCTATGGAATATGACGATCTTCTGAAGATGCTTCTGCCTCTTAAAACGGGCCGCTATATCGATCCTAAGAAGAGCCGGGCGGACTTCTCCGACGCCTCCTTTGCCGAGATCCTTGATGTGGTGAAAAAGTATGGTTCCCATATAGAAGAACCGAATGAAGAAACTTATGAGGAAGCTATGGCAAAAGCACCGGAGACGCTTCTTCGTGAGAGTATGGTCGCGATGATCCCGTGCATCATCTCTGCTCCTTCCGACTATAAGAATTGCCTTGTGCTTCAAAACGGGAAGGGAAGAGTCTATGCATTTGGCGATGGAAATGGTCAGCAGGCAGCGGCCGGCATGACGATCGACAGCAGGATGTCTGTTGCGATCTCGAAAGAGACTCCTTATGCGCAGGAAGCGTGGGACTTTATCCGGTCGCTTTTTAACGAAGAAAACCAGAGGTACTTCGCAGAAAGCCTCGGCGGGATCCCGGTGATCCGAAGTGAGGTGGAGGCACTCTGCGAAAAATGCGAGATGACCGAACCGGAGAAAAGTGCTTTTGCCGAAGAACTGGAAAGAACACATGAAGTGCGCGTCACCGACGATGCGGTCCTGAATATCGTAAAAGAAGAAGCAGAAGGATACTTCCTCGGACAGAAAGATATAAACGCAGTAGTAAGCACGATCCAGAACCGCGTTGCGACGGTGCTGAAAGAGCGTGGATGAAATACTCGAAAAAATGTAAATCTTCGTGTTAAAAAGACTTCACTAGTTCTGATTATTGAATTGCTGTATGGTTTCGAGGCGGATAACATGTTTCGTAATTTTTCGCGATTTCTTTCTGATTTTTCGTAAGGAGAATTGCATTTCGAAAAGAGCGGTGTTTATAATGAAACTGGGTATGAACTATATGATTTGAAAGGAGAATGGGTGGTACTATTTTTCCATGAAAAAATTAAAGAGAATCATGGCGTTCGTTCTTGCAGCGATGCTGCTGCTTTCAGTCTGTCTGACTGTATCTTCCTGTAGGAAAAAAGAAGCGAAAAAGAAGACCATTTCCGAAACAGATCCCTGGTATACCACAAAGAGAATAGAACTAGATCCTAAGCTCAGCGGAGCTGATTATTTCAGCGTCATCCCGGAAGGTATGTGGATGTGTAATGACAGGTTCGTGACTCTATATACCGTAGAAGAAAGACTTGAAGAAAACGATTCCTATTATTATGAACTGATGGGCATCTTCGATATGGAAGGGAATCTTCTTCAGCTGGTCGATCTCTATGACACAATGTTGTACGGAGTTAAGGGAACGGGGCCTGATGCACTTGCTATCTGTGAAGGTGAAAAGGGCATTCGTCTGTATTTTGAGAACTTCGCGACGGTCGAAGAATCTGATGCTGATGAACCGTTCGTATCGCCTACTCAGGTCGGCAACATGACGATAAAAGAGTTCTTTTATTATTGTGAGTTTGATCCGGATAGCGGAGAGGTGGTCGTGCCGCCGCAAATGATACATACCGATCCGGATAATGTATATTTCTATAGTATGCATATCATTGAAGGATATGAAGTGGGCAGTGCCGTATCGTATGACGTGAACCAGAATCCGAAGCTGATGATCACTGTTTCCAGGAACGGGGAACCGCTCTATCATGTGGAACTCGATTCAGTATTCGGCCCCGGAGTCGCACGATTTGTAGATAACATGTACGGTTCCGGAAATGGCACGGTCATTATTGACTGCATCGGAAAAACTCCGATGGCCGCCAAACTTGATCTGAAAACAGGAAAGATGACCAGACTTCTGGACGCAAAGCCGATCAGTGCCAACCAGAGGATCTCCTCGACCAGCGAGGGAAAAGGATATCTGACCAAGGCGACCGGTATCTATGAATATGATCCGACAGGTGCGAACGAAATCTGTGTCCTGAACTACGATCACTGTGATATCAACCGATATGAGAGCCAGACGGCAAATGTGCTTTCTATAGATGAAAACAAGGTGATCCTCGGCTGCAGTCCGCGGATCGAAGGTGAGTATTTAATACCGGACCCTGTGGTCGTCTATTTTCTTGATAAGGTCGAAAAGAACCCGAACGCAGGAAAGACTGTCCTTACGGTGGCCAGTCTCAGCGACTCTGTCACGTATTATGAAGGAGAGGCCATGAGGCGCTTTAACGAACAGAATCCGGATTACCATGTGCAACTGGTGCTTTACGATCAGAACGCTTATAAGACGACCGGTGACATGACCGATGATATCGATACGAGTGACCGTCAGATGTACAGTGCCATGTCGATGGTCAGCGGAAGCCTTTCCATGGACATCCGTTCCGGAGACGGGCCGGATGTAGTTCTTGGTGCGGCGCAGTCGATCGACCTGCTGGACAGCCAGTATCTGATGGACCTGACACCGTATCTGGAGAGGGAGACGTATGATAGTTCCAAGTACTACTCGAAGATCATCGATGCCGCAAAGATCGATGGGAAGGCCTATTTTATCCCGACGTCATTCACGATCGCGGGCATCATCATGAACGGATCCAAAATGGATGAGAATCAGGTCGGCTTTACCTATGAGCAGTACATGTCCTATGTAAACGAACAGCGTAACGGATCTGAGCCGGTCACGGAATATGTCAGCAGGCTTCACTTCCTGAATCTCTGTTTCGAGAGAGATTATACGCAGTGGGTACATGAGAAGATGATGAATATCGACCAGGGAGACTTCCGGGAACTGGCTGCTTTTTTCAAGGAAAAGATTCCGGCGGGTGTTTCCGCGACGGCGATCGAGTCGCCCTTTGACTTTGATCCTGACGCGCCCGAAGAGATCAAGGATGTAATTTTCGTCGAAGATATCAGAAGCAGTTCTGACCTCGGGCATTACAACTACTATTTCGATAACAACATCAGGATCTTCGGTCTCCCGTCCAAAAACGGCACAGGTCCCTCTGCCAATATCACAAATTCTTTTTCGATCACGGAAGGTTCTCCTTCAAAAGACGGCGCGTATGCGCTTCTTGATATCCTGCTCAGTGAAGAGATCCAGAAAGAAGCATTTGATACGATCCCGATCAACCGGGCGGCAACTTCGTATCGTATCGAAAGACAGTCGGCGAATAACTACAACGGATATTGTGACATGACCGGTCCGTACTCGATCAACAATACTCCGCCGATATTGCGCAACCTCTATATTTATGAGCCGTATCTGGAGTTCCCTCAGATCTTCCTTCAGACGCTCGAATCCATCGATACGATCTTTCTGTCCGACAATGCGATCATGATGATCGTGGACGAGGAACTGCCCGCGTATCTCCTCGGCCAGAAAGATCTCGACAGCGTGATCGCGACGATCAACAACCGCGCGAAGAATGTGTTTAGCGAGAGGTGATCTTAGAAAATAAAAAGCCCTTCGGTCTTGAAGTGAACCCCCCAAAGTTTTTGTCTAACTTTGAGGGTTCACTTCAAAAATCGTTTCAGGATACTTGCTGGCATCTTTAGCTTTTTCTTTTTGAGAAGAGAAAAACGTGATGACTTTTCAGAAATTTTCCAAATAGTGTAACCATATGTGAGAAAATGTCGCTAATAAGGGTGAATGCGCATGAAGAAAACGGAGGAGAGTTTCTTGGAAGACGATAAGATCGTAGATTTATTCTTGTCCAGAGACGAACAGGCTATCACTGAGACGTCAAAGAAATACGGCAAGCGGCTTCGACGGATCGCATTTGATATCCTGTGCGACCACGAGGCGGCGGAAGAGTGCGAGAACGATGCGTACTTAAAGACATGGAACCTGATTCCGCCTCACGAACCGCGGACGTATTTCTTTGCATTTGTTGGTAGGATCGTCAGACACTGTGCGCTGGATATCTGCAAGGCCAATCGCCGGCAGAAGC
>JAEEGJ010018447.1_pt1 | contig 15578 bp, 9 predicted proteins | sample 8958761 | NCBI WGS metagenome assembly JAEEGJ01 (sample SAMN16246546, study PRJNA631951) | gut metagenome | biome: gut microbiome; feature: rumen; material: RS-attached | host: Bos | place: Iran: Karaj | collected 2018-10
CTGGGACGAAATCAGTGTTGGCAACAGGGTAAGGGAAAAAGACCAGATCCGTACCGGGATAGAATCCCACGTCGCCATCACGCTTTCTGACGGTAGCTCCATCGTGGTCCAGGAAAACTCACTCGTGGAATTCACTACGCTCCAGGCCGAAGATGGCATCCAGACCGCCCTCACCGACGTGAAGACCGGTAAAGTCAGGTTTGACGCCCAAAAGCAGCATTCCGGCGGAAGCTTCAAGTTCAAGACGGCAACCGCAACCGCAGCTATCCGTGGCACGGACGGTTCCTTCGGAAAGACAATCAAGGACAAGGCAACATACCTTTCGCTCGGACGAGGCAACGCAATCTTGCGCCACAACAGCACTGGACAGGAATGCGAGGTCAACGGAGGCCAAACGGCAATATTCCGGGGCGAAAAGGGCAGCTGTAAGGTTTTTGACGTAAAGTCTTCGGGCAACAAGGATTTTGTAAACGCACTCGATACCCTACTCGACAACGAGACCATCACTGAAGACCAACTTAACGACTTTATCAAGAATCTCGACGCCGACCTCCAGGAGAGGATGAACAAGGCCATCGAGGCCATCTCCTGTAAGTTTGAAGACCTCGAAGATACCATTACCGTGAGCAAGGTGAGCCTCAAGGGCGTCTGCAGCCCGGGAGTGACGCTTTCCCTGTCGGGAATCACGTTCCAAAGCAATGGCGAAGCATTTGAAATCCAGACGGAATGGGCCCCGAAGGCCGCTGGTGCCAAGAAATTCAATGCGACCTGCACCGGCAGTCTAGAAGTCCCCTGCAAGCAGGAAAAGCAAAAGGGAAAGAAGGGCAAGCAGCCCGTTTGCAAGAAAGAAGTCACCATAGAGTGCGGTACGCTTACCACCTTCTACAAGAACCCCGCTGACACTGTCGCAGCCGACACGGCCGCAGCACAGGACACGGTTAAGGTCGACTCCGTTGTCGCAAAGCCCTTCGCCGTGACCACCCCATCGCCGGTAACCGTCTGCGAGCCCGGGTCCGTGACCATCGAAGGTACATTTGACCAGACCGACCCCAAGGGAACCCTCTACGTGAAGATGGGCAACTACAAGTCCAGGAACCTGGTACCCCTGAGCGCGAACGGCGAGTTCGTCCACATGATTAACATTAGCGACATCGCCGGCAACTGGAACGAGTCCAAGGTGACCGTCGAATACAGCGGTGCAAGCGGCAACCACAACGCGACCATCATCCTGAATGTCGACAAGACCTGCAAGCAGGTGAACATGAAGCGCCCGGCTCTCACGTTCGTGAGCACGAGCCCCATCCGCTGCGATGCCAGGTTCGCCCTTTCCGAAGCGACAGACGACATCGTGATTGTTTCCAAGGAAATTGACGGCAATGCCTACGGCGAGACATCGTACAGGCAGAACTCGAACCTCGCCCTCAAGCTTACGCCGGGTGTCCACAAGTACACGCTCAAGGCAACCGACCAGGCCGGCAACACGGCAAACATATCCAGGAAACTTGGGTGTTTCCCGCCCCACACGGCATCTATCGAAGTGATTGGCGGGACCTACGACCCCATGCGTTCGCCTCCGCCACCGCCAAACGCATCGAACGAAATCCGCAAGATGTTGCGTTTCAGGATTGTCGGCGTGTTGCAGCAGGACCCCGCACAGGTCAAGCATGTCAAGGTAACGCAAGACAATAAAACGATTGTTAACGACAATGGCGACCAGATTACCGACCTGGACTACAATATTCCGATAACGCTTTACCGCGGAACAAAGTCCATCGTCAACATTTATGTCGAAATGATGAACGGCAAGAAGTATAATGCCGTCAAGATTTACGGGGACAAAAAATGAAATACGCTTACAAAACACTGATTTCGACTATCGCCCTCAGTTCGGCAATGATCTTCGCGCAGGCCCCCGCAGAAGCACCTGCGCCTGCAGCCGCACAGCCTGCAGCACCGACCGCAGAACAGGCAGCCCCCGCAACACCGGCTGAAGCGGCCCCCGCAACGGCACCCGAAGCCCAGCCGGCCGCTCCCGTAGCGGAAGCCCCGGCAGCACAGCCGGCACCCGAAGCGGCTGCGCCTGCACCGGCAGCGACCGAAGCGCCTGCTACCACTGCCGAAGCAGCACCCGCGCCCGAGGCACCGGCCCAGGCCGATTCCCTCGCCAACACTGCAGCGGCCGCACCGGCAGATTCCACGCAGCCGGCACCTGATAGTACCGTCGCAGCAACCGCACCCGCCGACTCGGCAGCAAGCGGATTTGTCGCCGACACGACAACGCCTCCGCCCTCACTTTTCGAAGGCACCGAAATTGCAGGCGACATTCACGGGTTCCTGAAACTCGACAAGTCGCCCTACATTGCGACCGACATGCTCATTGTCCCCCCGAACACGAGCCTTGTTATCGAACCCGGTGTCGTTATCTACTTCAAGCTGGGCACGGGCATCCAAGTGAACAAGGGCCAGCTGGTTATCGCCGGTTCAAAGATTTCGCCGGTAACCCTCCGTTCCGCCTTCGACCGCAGCAAGCCGGGCGACTGGCAGGGCATCACCATTACAGGTGACCAGCGCGCAGAAATCCGCAACGTGCACATTAGCGACGCCGCAGTCGGCATCGCCATCGAGAACGGATCGATGGACCTGAAGGATGCGAAAATCGAGAACACCTCGGTGCGCGGCATTTACGCCCGTAACGCATCCGTCGCCATAAGCGACTGCGAATTCACGAACAACCAAGTCGCATTGGACGTTTCGAACTACGCGTACGCAGATGTCGACCGTGTTTCCTTCGAAAAGAACAAGGTCGCCATCATGAACTCGCCCCTTGCCGAGACCCACGTTTCGTCCTCGAAGATCGAAGAAAACGAGTTGGGTATTCTCAACATGGGCAACAGCCTCATCACGTTCAACAATACCGAAATCACGAAGAACGAACAGGGCGTTTCCTCTGTCGAAGTGCTCCCTCCCGAGATTATCGAATCCGTCAAGGGCAATACGCTTGACCTGAACAACCAGGCCGAAGCGACGGCATCAACCCTGCCGCCCGCACCCGAGATTCCGGGTATCGAGCAGAGGCAGGTGCGCGCCTCCGACAAGATCGGAGACATTGTTGCCGAAAGGCTTGAGACCGAGACCAAGACCGACTCCACGCAGTCCCGCTGGAGCGTCATCGGTAACGTGATGCTCGGAACCGGATTCCACTATATAAAGACCCGCAGAAACTACACCGACGACGAAATCGTCCTCGGGACCGATACCATCGCCCCGGGTAACCACTACAAGAACAACTTCCAGGTCCCCGGCCTCGCCTCTCGCGCCAGCGCCTACTTGCTCATGCAGTCAGTCGACGGCCAGACACTCGAGTTCAACACCGACCTTACCATCGATTCCTGGAACAAGTTCTCCCCGAACCCGGTAACGCTGAGCTACACCGACGCCGTCAACAAGGTAACCCTCGGTGACTTCCAGCTCGTCGGCGGCGAAACCTACATGGCGGGCATTCCCGTATTCGGTATCGACTATACGCTTTCCCTGCTCAAGAACAACGCCGACCAGCCCCTGTTCCAGTTGGGCGGATTCTTCGGCGAAGCCCAGCGGAGCCTCGTGGCAGGCGCTCGCCACCCCTACCTCTACAACGACTACATCGATGACGGTGAACTTCAGGCACAGCGCCTTGCCTACGGTGGTTTCATCAAGTGGGCTCCGGTACGTCGTTTCGATGCAAAGTTCGGCGTGATTTACGCAGACGATGAACTCGAAGACCCGCTGCTCCGTGACGGTGCAAATGAAAGATGGTCTACCAGCGACCCGATGCAGGAATCGTTCACGCTCTATGCCGACGGAAACTGGCTATTCTTCCCGGGCGATATCGAACTTAACGGACAGATCGCCGTGGGCCGTGCAGACACCTCCGATGTCGTACGCCAGCGTGCCATCAACAAGGTGTTTAGCGACGCCGGCATTAGCCCCGTCTCTTACAACCTCCTGCGCCAGCTAATGCAGAACCAGTCCAAGATAAACTCCCTCTCTGACGCGGAACTCTATTCCATCTTTAGCGACAACACGACCCTCAACAGGAGCCAGATGCGCGACTCCTTGCGCACCCTTATCCGCGAAGCCAAGAACATGCAGAGGGATACCGAGGAAGACCGTGACGAAGACCGCGTGCTCGGCCTCAACTGGGGCAGCCAGAACTTTGCTATCGGGGCATCGCTCAACTGGAATATCTACAAGACAAGCATCAGCGGCCACATCAAGTACGTGGGCGAAGACTTCTACAGCGCCGGTTCCCCGAACCAGCTTTCGGACACCCGTGAATTCGGTGGCCGCATCGAGCAGGACATTCTTGGATTCTGGGATCTGGGATTCTCTTACCAGATCAGTATCGAGAATGCCGCCAAGGGTGACAAGACCAACATCTTCGGCCTTGGCGAAGGCACCGAATGGGGCCTGTTTGCCGATGAAGACAGCAAATGGTTCGACAAGCACGAACTCGACAACGACCGCACCAAATACATCCAGAATGCCGGTATCGACAACACGTTCAAGGTCAACAAGAATGTCGACGTGAACGTGGGTTACAACTTCGAATACAAGACCCAGTACAAGCCCTACCAGCTCCACTACAACTTTACCCTCGAAGACGGTATTTACAGGGATGGCTGGTTCAACACACGTAAGGGCCGCGACTCCACGATGATTGTCGAAGGTGATGACACCACTTACGTGGACGCCGTACGTTGGGGCGAATACACGGCCCTTTCCAAGGAAGCCTTCCTTGCCACACGATTCCAGGAACGCCTCTTCAAGCACACCTGGAACCTGGGAACAGCTATCCGAGCCTACAACTCCGTATTCAAGGTTGGCGGCCAGTGGACCTACCGTACCGATGGTTCCAAGTTCCACAGGGATAGCCTCATCGAAGGCCTGAACCTCTCGAACGCCACCTGGGAAAAGCTGGGTTACTACTTCGGCGGTTCCGACTACTTCGAGCAGACCTACCCCATGTCCGTGACCACGACTCTTGCAATCCTGCAGAACAGGTTCTCGCTTACCCCGAGATTCAAGAGTTACAGCCGTGACGACATGAGCGAAGTGGAAATCTCGATTGAAGACGAATTCGAGATGCCCTTCAAGAACAACTTCTTTGTTCTCGGCGTGAACGCAGGCTTCCGCTACATGATCACCGACTGGGAAGAAGAAGGTGAATCCTACGATGAAACCGAAACCGACGTAACCGGCAACGTGAACCTGCGCGTGAACCACAACAAGCGCTTCTACACGGAATGGTACACCGGTGCAGCACTCTACTACCGTCCGGACAATCTGAGCAACGAATATAAGGATGTCTACGTTGGCGTGAACGCTCACTTCGTGTTTTAGTGAGTAAAGCGATTTTTAAAGGCGGGCCGAAAGGCTCGCTTTTTTTATTTTTTGTAATAATGTTCACCTACCGCTACAGAGAACTGCCTGTCGCCCTCGAAAAGAAGGGCCAGTTCCGCGAGGCGCTCGCCCGCGAGCTCAGGCTACACCCCGAGAAGATTTTCAACCTGGAGGTGGAGCGGTTTGCGCTGGACAGTCGTCGCAAGGGAGCGCCACACTGGAGCTACAACGTCATCTTTGACGTGGAACGCCCGCTTCGCGCTTCGGGCAATGCGGCCCGCGGGCTTATCGAGGCAACTCGAGAACGCGAGACACTCGAAGGTGACCCGCTTACAGCAAGTGTCCCGATGGCAAGCCACGTGGACATTATCGGGGCGGGCCCCGCAGGGCTGTGGGCAGCCCTCCACCTGCTGCGTCGCGGGTTTACCGTAGACTTGTACGAGCAGGGCAAACCCGTAGAGGAGCGTTTCCGCGACATCCGCAGGTTCTTCGCCGACCGAATCTTCAACGAGCATTCCAACGTACTGTTCGGCGAAGGCGGGGCCGGCGCATTCAGTGACGGCAAGCTCAATACCCGCAGCCGCAATATTTTCTCGGAAACGGTCCTGCGCGACATGGTGGATTTCGGCGTGGACGAGAGCGTCGTCACCTTCGCAAAGCCGCATATCGGTACCGACAGGCTCGTGCTGATGCTGCGCCAGATACGTGCGGAGATTGCACGGCTTGGCGGGAAGATACACTTCAATACCGCGCTCGAGGATGTGGAAATTAACGGCGGGAAGATCTGCGCGATTAAACTGCGTGACGTTTCTAGCGTGTCGCAGGCATTAAACGGCACAGCGGGTTCGCCGCATGCATTAGACGGCGCGCCGGCATTAAACAGCGCCGCCCGCTGGCAAAAGTGCGAGGCGCTGGTACTTGCCACGGGGCATTCCGCCCGCGGAATTTACGAACTTCTGGCCGCCCGCGGGGTTACGCTCGAAAGCAAGGCTTTCGCGATGGGCGTGCGCGTAGAACACCCGCAGGCCCTTATCAACATCAGGCAACTCGGGAAAGGCGTAGACACGCGCCTCACGGGAGCCGCAGAATACTTCCTCGCTACCCCGACACTTAACAAGACTAGTAGCGCCTACAGTTTCTGCATGTGCCCGGGTGGAGTTCTGGTGCCCTGCGCATCGGAACCGGGAACGCTCGCCACCAACGGCATGAGCTACAGCCGCCGCAACGGCCCCACCGCGAACGGCGCGATTGTCGTACCCGTAGAGGCAAGCGAAACGACCTTCGGCGGGCTCGATTTCCAGCGCAAGACGGAGCGCGACGCCTTCGAGGTCGGCGGCAAGGCATACGCCGCACCCGCACAGACCATCAAGGCATTCCTCGCCCACCACGCCGACAAGAATTTACCCAAAACAACTTACCCCTGCGGGCTTGTCGCCTGCAACATGTGGGACTGGCTCGACAAGAAAATCTGCAGTTCGCTTGCAGAAGGTTTCCAGAATTTTGACCGCAAGATTCCGGGATTCATTGAAGAGGGCCTGATTGTAGCCCCCGAGACGCGCACGAGCTCCCCGGTGCGCATCACGCGCAATAACGACACGCTCGAAAGCGTCAACACGCAAGGGCTATTTGTGCTCGGCGAAGGAGCGGGCTATTCCGGCGGAATCGTCACGAGCGCCGCAGACGGCGTAAGACTCGCCATCCGCGCGAAGAAATGCAAGTAAACCGAATAACACAATAAACGAAATTCGTGAACGGCAATCCCGCTAACAATTTGCTGTTGTTTAACTCCCTTATGATTTTCGCTGAAGTCCGCAGGGACTAACAGTCACAAGGACTTCTGCAGAACCCGCCTATCGCAAACCCCTTGCGATAAACCAATTTCTGCCGGAACAAATGTCGTGTTCTTTGCGGAGAGAGGCTATTTACAAAGTGAACACTCGAACGAAGTGAACGTGTGAACGTGTGAATAGACTCTCGTTGCACATCCTTCAAAAAAAACAGGCCTCATAAAGGCCTTATATGAACAACATCTCTCCGATGTTTAAATCCCTATTGATTTTCGTAGAAGTCCGAAGGGACTAACAGTCACAAGGACTTCTGCAGAACCCGCCTATTGCAAATTCCTTGCGATAAACTAGTTTCTGCCGGAGCAAATGTTGTGTTCTTTGCGTAGAGAGGCTATTTACAAAGTGAACACTCGAACGAAGTGAATGTGTGAACGTGTGAATAGACTCTTGAAGCAAACACTTTAACAAACTTTACTTGAATTTCACGGCAGTCCCGTACACGATAATTTCTGACGACCCCGCCATGACAGATGACGTCGCAAACCGCACGTTTACCACAGCGTCACCACCGATACGGGACGCTTCCTCTATCATGCGCTGCATCGCGATGTTGCGGGCGTCGTTCAGCATCTCAGTATAACCGGCAATTTCGCCACCGATAATCGTCTTGAGGCCCGCAAAGATATCGCGCACCACGTTCTTGCTGAACACGACACTGCCCTTCACCACCTGGATAGTCTCAATTTCCTTGCCCGTAATAAAATCTGTCGTTACAATCTGCATGTTCCATGCCTCCTTTTTGCATGAATATATAAAATTACTCCGGTGCAGAGTTTTTTTCAGGAGCGTCGCGCGACAAGACTTTCAATAAGCACGATAAACAGCACATCGACCGCCACAAATATGGCAAGCCACATGGCGGTTCCACCCTGGAACCCGTAACTGTGCAGGCCAACCCCGAGCAAGTTCACGCCGAACCAGCAAAGGAACGTTACGATCACGTTGAAGCAGTTGAGCAAGGCGAAGGTGCGCGCATTCACCAGGCGGCCAACACGCAAATGAAGCAGGAGCATCGCCCACAGGATTACGAACAGCGCACCACATTCCTTCGGGTCGAACCCCCAGAAGCGACCCCATGCGAAATCGGCCCACACGCCGCCCAGGAGCGTACCAAGCATTGTGAATACTGCGCCAAAGACGAGCGTGCCATACAGGAGCGAATCGAGCGGGGTGCGCGCATTTTCCTTTTCTAAAGATGTGCGGAACAGCGCCATGTGCGCGACAACTCCCGAAAGAATCATGCCCGCAAAACCGAGCGCAATCGTGAACACGTGAACCGTGAGGAAAACCGAGGAATTCAATACGGCAGGAATCGGCCGGAAGGTATCGCCCGGTTCCAGCACGAATTTTGCGAAAAACAACAGGAGAGCCGCCATGAACGTCACAGGAATCATGAGCGAGAACGTGCGGCGCTTACAGAATATAAACGCACCCGATTCAAACGCCATCAATAGCATAGCCACGAGCAACACGATTTCGTACAAACTAGAAAGAGGAACGCGGGCGGCAACGTATGTGCGCAAGGCAAACAGAACCGCAAGTATACCTGCCGTCGCGATGCAGGCCAAATTTGCGGCAACATCCAACTTCCGCGACCTGAAAATCATATTCAACGAAGCAAGCAGACAGGCGATAAACGCCAAGATAAAGGCAATCAATGCAAAATTCGCCTTGTGGTAAAACACTTCCGCCGCAAGCCGGTTTTCATCAACCGTCACCGACTCCGAAGAAGATTCCTCGACAATGGAAAACGCAGTTCCATTTTTCACCGCTTCATATTGCAGCACATTCGCATAAAGCCGCTTCATTTCGGATGTTGCCGGATGGCTGTCATCCCGGCTCGCATAGAGTTCCAGCAAGTTCCGCGATGGCGCCAACTCCGCATAGCTCACGTAGCGGCGGTCTTCGGGCAAATCCAAAGCCTGCGCCGCATCGCTACGCAGCACCTTGAACAGAGCAAGGTTTTTCGCCTCTTCGGGATTGTTCAGAATCAGACGCACGACGTTCCCGGCAGAGAGCTTTCGCACCTCCAGCCTTTCGCAGTATGGTACATTTCCGCACTTGAATGTCACGCGCCCGCTCAAATCATCGAGGAACCCGCGGGCAAACGAATCGAACGGGCGCACCGCAGAATCTACCAGCACGGGAGAATCCGCCTTCAGGCCTTCCCAGACGGTCGACGGTTGCGCAGATGCCTGTGAATTGGCAGGCACCATCGCGACAAGCCCAGCAACGAGCGCCAACACCTGAACAGCCCCCTTCCGCGCACCGCGCACCTGCACCACATAATGGAACACCGCTCCCAACAGGAACAGCACCATGAATGCGTACGGCACAAAGTGAAACGGGTCGTAATAAACCTTGTACATCGAGATGACCTTGTCCTTCGACATAGGCAGGTCACCCCGGAAATGCACGTAGTAGGGCCAATCCGCGAGCAAAACGGATTCATCCAGATTCGCGGGCTCTGCGCCCAGGCTATCGTCTGCCGCATAGAACTTGAGCTTTTGCGCAGTTCCGCTAGAATCAGGGAGTTCTACCGAATTCAAAGAAAGCACCTCGAACCCGTTGTACTCCCGCTTGATTTCGCTGCCGACAACACCTCCCGCAAGCAACACGAGCAGGGCAACATGCATGAGCCAGAGGCCCGCGTTCTTCCAGCCTCGGGGCATCCGGAAAACCATACTCACGACAAGGTTCACGCACGCAAGAATTGCGATACTCTTGAACGCGGGCAACGGCACAATGCCCAGTGCCCATATAAAGTAACTGTCAAAGAAGCGATCTACCGCGATCGATGCCGGATAACCCGCCGCCTCCGCATTCGCCTGCGCCAGGGTTCCCCAGAACGTGAGCACCAGGAACGCGACAAGCAAAACCACAGTCACCTTCAGCGAAGCCAACTTTTTCAATAATTCTTTCGTTCTTCGTCTTTCCACTTTCGTCTAAACAGCCTCCACCCAAACGAACTTGCTTTCGTCGAGTTTCTGTTCGCCATCAAAACGATAAGCGACAAGCCGTCCATCGCCACGGTAACCCGCCACACTGTAGTCCAGGCAACACACGTTGTCGCGTATAAGCTTCGGGAGGCCCGTAAGCCAGTAGTGCCCGAAGAACACGGGCCGTTCGTTCTCGCCGTAATAGCCATGCCCAAGGACTTCCGCGGGCGCATCGCAGGCCGGCAGTTCCACTCCCGGCTGGAAGGCAAGTTCCCGCAGACTGCAGCCCTTCGGGTCAATCCACCATTTTACCCGCGCCCGCTTGCGGAGCACGTTTTCCCCGTCGCGGAACGTGATTCCCGCGGGCAAGTTCATCTCGGGCCCCTTCAAGAAGTAGTTTATCGGGTCAAAGAGTGAATCATCGTATTCGTTAAACTGGTCGTTCGCGCAGGCAATAAGTTCATCAAAGTTCCCGTCAGCAAAACTGCGGATGCCCGCTGCATCTAGCGCACGTGCGGCACCCAAGTCAAAGCAGGCATGCTGCGCCCGGAACGAATCCTCTTCGATAAAGAACGGAAGCGTCTTCAAGAAGTCGAGCATGTCCTCGAATTCCTTTTTGCGCCCCTTGTAGCTTTCAACCGTCCTCGTGTGGATTGCCACCTTGTTGAAGCTGTGCTCGCGCAGGTAGCCCCCGGGAATGCAGTGAATCACGTGAGAGCCGCCTGCGCCGTTCAGTTGCCAGAAGCAGAGCGCATTGAATTCGTGGTTTCCCATCAGGGCGACCGCCGAACCTGCGTCGCGCATGGCACGCACCAGGTCAATCACTTCGCGCGACTGGCTCCCGCGATCGATGTAGTCCCCCAGAAATACGACAGAACGCGCGCCCCCCGGATAGCGGAACGCGCCCATGGATTCCTCGTACCCGAGCTTTGCCAGCAACAGCCGCAACTCGGTGCAGTGCCCGTGTATATCGCCGATAAAATCAACTGAGGAATTCATGACTGAAATATAATTTCTATTTGCCCGCCCGTCGGCATTTTTTATCTTTTTCGCATGTTCCACCCAATACGCCACTTTATCACCATCACAAAGCACAGGAACGAGGTCGTGCGCCTCTGCTTCAAGGCGGGAATCGGGTTTCAGGGACTGTTCCACGACCTTTCTAAGTACTCGCCCACGGAATTTATCCCGGGAGCGCGCTACTACAGCGGCAAGGAATCCCCGAACAACGGGGAACGCCGCGATACGGGAATGAGCCTCGCATGGATGCACCACAAGGGCAGGAACAAGCACCACTTTGAATTCTGGTACGACTACGAACTAGCCACCAAGAAGATCGTGCCGATGGACATGCCCGACCGCTACATCAAGGAAATGTTCTGCGACCGCATCGCCGCATCGAAGACCTACAACAAGGCAGGCTACACGCAACGTTCCCCGCTCGAATACCTCGAGAAAAGCACCGCCAGGGAAAAGATGACGGAAAACACCTACCGAAAGCTCCTGTACCTGCTGCGTCTTCTTGCCGAAAAGGGCGAAAAGGAGACACTCCGGTTCGTGCGGCACTGCAAGGTTCTGCCTCTCGCCGAGATAGCCCCGAGCACGTCCCCGTAAAATCCTATATTTTTGATGTCGCGGATGGTCGCGACCATAACCCCGCGAAATAACAACGTCGGGCACCAGAACGGAAAGGCCAATATGGAAATCGGAAAGATTAACCGCGCGCGCGTCGATGCAGTCATGCCCCAGGGTTTCTACCTGGAACTCGAGACCGGAGGCCGCGTGCTCCTCCCCGGAAACAAGAACCAGTTTACGCTCGAAGAGGGCGAAATCATTGACGTTTTCGTCTATATGGATTCCGAGGACCGCCCCATTGCGACTCTCGACAAGCCGTTCGCGCAGGCGGGCGAATTTGCGGTACTTACCGTCAAGGACGTGAACCGCGTGGGCGCGTTCCTGGACTGGGGATTAAACAAGGACCTGTTCCTCCCCTACAAGCAGCAACTCGGCGAGCTCGTGGAAGGCGACCGCTGCGTTGTCTACATTCTTGTGGACGAGAAGAGCGGAAGGCTTGTCGCCACCGAAAAAATCAAGACGTTTATCGACTACGACACCGAGGACCTGCACGTGGGCCAGCGCGTGGAACTTGCCGCCTACGAGGTGACCCGCGAATACGTCGACTTCCTGGTCGCTTACCGCTACACGGGAAGGCTCATGCTTACCCCGGGAATGCAACGCATATACATCGGCGATACCATGCCCGGATTTATCCAGCGCATCACAAATGACGGAAAGATTACGCTGAACCTCACGCCCGTGGGCTACAAGGGCGTAATCAACAGCGACGCCCCGAGCGCCATTCTGAACAAACTAGCAGAAGCCGGCGGCTTTTTGCCCTACGGCGACCACACCGACCCCGAGACCATACGCCAGGAATTCGGCATCTCTAAAAAGACCTTCAAGAAGATTATCGGCGGGCTCTTCCGCGACGGAAAAATTACGATAAGCGACGACGGAATCCGCTCCATCTAGGGCCGGGCCAGCTTTTACTACTCGCTTTTCGCGTTCACTTCGTCCGGGTTCACGACGCGGATTTCGATGCGGCGGTTCTGCTTGCGGCCCGCCTCGGTGCCGTTGTCCGCCTTCGGGCGGCTGGAGCCATAGCCCACCGCAGTCACGCGGTCCTTAGAAATTCCCTTGCGAATCATGTATTCCATCACGCTGTTCGCACGGTCCTCAGAAAGTTTCTGGTTCAGCTGGTCACTGCCTTCGCTACTCGTGTGACCCTCGATTTCGACTTTCGCCTTCGCGTTCCTCTTGAGCCCCGCAATGGCGTTGTCGAGAGTCTTGAGCGAGTTCGGGATAAGTTCCGCGCTGCCCGCCTTGAAGTTCACGCCCGTCAGTTCCGCACGCGTATCGTCGAAAAGCACCGTAATGCCGCCCGTGCTCGCCGTCAGGGAAACATACGGCGTCGTACCGCATTCGAACGGTCCCGTAAGGCTCTCGCAGAGCACCGTGTAGGAATCTTCGCGCGGAATCATGAAGGCGGCCTCGCCGTACATGTCGGTAACTACGGTAATCTTGTTCTTGGGCTTCTTCTGGCCCTGAAACACAAGCTTTTTCCTTGCCTGCGGAACATCGTCGTAATTCGTGTAGGTGACATTCAGAACTGCGTGCGTCTTGTTGGGAGCAAGTTCACCGGCAACAGAAAGGGCCGGAGCCATAAGGCCAATTGCGGCACACGCGCAGAGAGCAGTAGTCAAGCGGAAAAAAACGGGCATACACACCTCATCCATAATCAATAATCCGCGACAAAGATAAAAAAACGCGACAAATGGGGAAAGAGGGCATTTCCAAAACAGGTGCCAAATTCTATCTTTACGCGCGGAAACAATAAGGAGCCACGGGAACCGCGTGGCCATCATAGGAGAAACGATGAAACACCTAAAGATTGCGGCAGCACTCCTAACCATGGGGCTCGCCACCTCCGCATTCGCCATCGACGGCGAGTTCGGCCTCAAGGGCAACGTGCAGACCCAGGTTACCAAGTCCATCGCCGACGAAGACCACAACTTCAGCAGCGGCTGGATTCGCGCCAACGTGGGCGGCCAGTACAAGAGTGAAAACCTCGACGGGCTTATCATGCTGCGCATCTTCGCGCCGGAATTCGGCAACAAGATTGACGGCAAAATGTACGACAAGATTCTCGCCGATCTCTACTGGGTGAACTACAAATGGAACCTGGGCGACAGCGACAAGCTCAACCTCAAGATTGGTCGCTGGAAGACAGACTGGTCGCAGTCCACCCACTTCGGTACCTACGTAGACAAGGACCTGACCAAGCGCGGGCTCTGGATGCGCGACTACAGCCACAACGCCCTTGAACTCGGCTGGAACCACGGGCTCAGCAACCTCACTGCCATGCTCGCCACGCAGGACGGCAACGCTAACCGCGGCTACCTGCGCGTGGAAGAAGACATGAAGTTCACCTTCCCGCTCGAAGTGAAGGTCGCCTACCGCGGAAACCTCATCGACGTCCTGCAGAACACCGCCTACGTGACACACCGCGTGGCTGCCTACGCAAGCTACAACGTCCTCCCGATGTTCCGCGTCTACGGCGAATATGCCTGCGTGTACACACAGGACGACGACCTGAATACGAACGCAAGCAACTACATCGCCCCCGAAACCAAGTACTACCTGCCGGGCATCTACTTCCAGCCGTTCTACCTGGGTGTCGATTTCGCCCCGAAGAGCGGAATCTTGAGCACGCTCATGAGCAACCTCATGGTGGAATGGGAATACATCAACAAGCGCGACAACCTGTACGCCGTAACCGAGCACACCTACGACGACTGGGCATGGACGGTTGCATGGAACAAGAAGATTGGATCTTCGAGGCTCCAGTTCAGCGTTTATAGCGAAAACGAGATGAGCGACGTGGGCCTCGCCTTCCGCCTCACCTCCACAATCAAGTAAAAATCAAACGGTTTCTGATAGCCAAGTAAACACATTTAATCCCCGTGTAAGCGGGGATTTTTTGTACCAGAAGCAGACCGACAAAATGAAAGCCCCGCATTGCTGCGGGGCCTTTCCTTTAAGTATCTCTTGGATTAGAACCAGTACTTGACAACAAGCTGGAGAGTCCACATCTTGGTTTCATCCTTGAACGTGGAACCATCGAGATCCGGCATTTCGGTATCATCCTTTTCGAGCTTGGTCATGTCCATGATGAAGCGGAGACCGATGTCGAAGAGCTTGCCATCGAGATCAAGAGTTGCACCGCCGCCAATCACGAGGGAGGCAAAGAACGTAGCGCATTCCCAGGAGCCCTTGGCATCGCTGTAAATCGTTTCGTCGGTGTAGCTATCAACGTAATCAACAGAGTGGTTCGCAACCAGCTTCAGCGTGAACTGAGGACCGGCTTCGAAATAGATCTGGTGAGTCGGCATCACGCGGAGCAGAATCGGAAGTTCGATATCGAACATGAAGATGTCTTCGTTAACTTCAACGTAGGTATCGTACCAGTAGCTGTAGTAAGAATCCAGGTTACGGACAAAGCCCCTGATTCCGAGGTTGAATTCCGGAGACACGCTCAAGATATCCATGATGCGATAGTTGAACGCCATACCGAAAGCCACGCTGTAGCCAAGCCATTCATCGTACGGATTGGAATCTACTTCGTAAGCCTTGCGCCATTCAGCATTGTCATACTGGTCCGGTGTGTTCCAGAAAGAGCCATAGCCGACCGCAATGTGCGCAGCCATGTTGAACGGCCTGTCGAAGAATGCCGGCTTCGTGCCTTCGTCGCGGCTTACCTTCTTGCCTTCGTCCATGTTCTTGTATTCAACATCAGATGCAGGCTTTTCTTCGGTAGTGGCCTTGTCGCCACTGTCCATATCGGTGTAAC
>JAEEGJ010018448.1_pt1 | contig 15578 bp, 11 predicted proteins | sample 8958761 | NCBI WGS metagenome assembly JAEEGJ01 (sample SAMN16246546, study PRJNA631951) | gut metagenome | biome: gut microbiome; feature: rumen; material: RS-attached | host: Bos | place: Iran: Karaj | collected 2018-10
CACCCTTCAGGTTACTCTTGAACAGCCTATTTCTTACTTCCTTACCATGCTTACCTACTCCTGCTTCTTACCTATGTGTGATTCCTTCTATCAGGCTCACGGTGGTGTATACGGCGTAGAAGAGTACGCAGCAGCTTCAGCAGATACCAACGCTTACACCTTTGGTAACTCCGATGATGTAGCTTCTCAGGTATACTGCGGACCTTTCCTTCTTCAGAAGTTGTTAAAGGATTCCGAAATTCTCGTTGTTGCTAACCCCGGTTACTACAACAAGGATCAGGTTAGACTTAAATCCATCAAATGGGTATATGATAACGTAGAAAATGCAACCGCATACTACAACAACGTTATCAGCGGCACATATGTTGGCATGGGTCTCGGTGCAGCTAACGGTACTCTTGACCTTGCTAAGGCAGACGGCACATTCGACAAGAATGCATACGTTTCAGATACCACTTCCACCACATACTTTGGTGGTCTTAACTTAAACCGTGGTACTTACGCTCTTGAAAGCGGCACAGTAGCATCATCTCAGACTGAAAAGAACAAGGTTGATACTCACACCGCTCTTATGAACAAGAACTTCCGTAAGGCATTAATGCACGCTTTCGACAAGGCTACACAGAACGCACCTGTTCGTGGTGAAGACCTTAAGGAAGCTAACTTAAGAAATATGTACACTCACCCTGAGTTCGTTAAGCTTGAGAATGATGTAACCGACAAGGACGGACATACCTTCACAGCAGGTACATTCTACGGCGAAATGGTTCAGTACTATCTTGATCAGCTCGGCGCTAAGATTGATGTTACCGATGCTACCAACGGCTGGTACAATCCCGATGCAGCTAAGGACTACCTTGCAAAGGCAGTTGAAGAACTTGGTGATTCCGTAACATATCCTATCAACATCGACGTTTGCTACTACTCTGCAAACGAAGGTCAGACCGCTCAGGCAGCTGCATACAAGCAGACTGTTGAAGCAGTTCTCGGCGACAAGGTACAGGTTAACCTCGTAGAGGCTAAGACTCCTGAAGATTACTACGCATCAGGTTACAGAGCTTCCAACGGTGAAGCTGGTAACTACGATATGTTCTATGGTTCAGGTTGGGGCCCCGACTATGGTGATCCTTCCACATACCTTGACACCTTCCTTGGCGAAGGCGCAGGCTACATGACAAAGGTTATCGGTCTCTTCTAATCGAACAGACTTAACTGAATAAACTATCATGATGCACAGGGAGTCTCGCACTCCCTGTGTAACTTGATGTTTAAGAGAGTTGTTAGATTTTTTTGGTTGGGGTTATGTTGTTATTTATGGCAGGCCACACAAATTAGAAAGGATGAATAGTTAAATGAAAAAGTACCTGTTCAAAAGAATACTATTCTCGATATTTTCACTTCTCGTGGTGGTCGTACTGGTTATGATTATGGTATATTCGCTCATTGAAAAGAGCGCTATTTTTCAGACAGACGATACTTGGAATAAGAAGAGTAATAATGACAGAGGATTGTACGAGCATGTACAATACCAGAAATACGGATATCTTACTTTTGAAGATTATTCGAACTTCGTAAAGAACAAATACATGGAAATTTACGGAGACGATTATTATAAACAGTCCGACTATCTTGCGGACAAGAACGCGATTCAGAAGGCTGAGACCTTCCAGGAGAATCCCACCGTTCAGGAATTTATTCAAAAATATGCCGCTAAGGGCTATGAATTCAAATATTACGCACCCATGCTGTACAAGTCCGGCAAGACCAAACCCGGCGGCACGGGTTATTTGCTTGCTGTTGACAATACCAATGTTTTTGTACGTCTCGGAAGATACCTTAAAAACTTCTTCTCAATAGAGACCACCAAAGACGTTCAGGATCCCGGTCTTACAGACCGTTATGTGCGTTTCGAGAAGGACCCCTATTCCGGATTGTTTGCAATCGTAGGTTCCGGTACCCAGCACAAATATCTTTTGTATTTTAACAACAGATTTCCTTTTATTCACCAGAACTGGTTCCGTATTAATCTCGGTACTTCTTACACCATGTACAGAGGTCAGGAGATTACCAACGTTATTACCAGACCCACCGGTGATTTGAAGAACACCAGACAGCAGTTCCCTGCAGATTTGGGAACTGACAAATACTCTGATACCGCAATTGATTTCCATACGCTTTCATACAATGCTTCCGGCGAGTTAAGCGATGCGGAGAAAGAACAGTTTACTGACAACTATTCGGTATACACATATCAGAGACGCGGACTTTCTCCCCTTGGAATCTCATTTGTAATGGGTCTTATTTCTACTGTGCTTGCGTACCTTATCGGTCTTCCCATTGGTGTAAGAATGGCCAGAAAGAAAGACGGTCTTGCAGACAAGATCGGTAACGCCTACATAGTATTTATTATGGCAGTACCTTCTTTGGCATATATTTTCATTCTTGCCGCAATCGGAACCACTTTGTTCCACTTGCCTTATAAGTTTGCCACGGCTGAAGTTAAGATTTTGGCTTATATTCTCCCCATTATTTCACTTACGATTCCTCAGGTTGCAGGTCTTATGAAATGGATGAGAAGATATATGATAGACCAGATGAATTCGGACTATGTTAAGTTTGCCCGTGCGGAAGGTCTTTCTGAGAAAGAAATATTCAGGATTCATATTTCAAGAAACGCTATGATTTACATAGTACACGGTATTCCCGGTTCAATCCTGTTCTGTCTCGTAGGTGCATTCATTACCGAGACGGCTTATGGTGTACCGGGTGTCGGCAGATTGCTTATTAACTCCGTCAGTCACTATGATAACGGTATTGTAGTTGCAATGACAGTAGTATATACTGCGCTGGCACTTACTTCGGTTATAGCCGGCGACTTGCTCCTTGCAAAATACGATCCCAGAATTTCTTTAACTGCAGATAAAGGAGGCGGAAGATAATGGAAGATTTAAAGAATTTGTCTCCTGTGCAGGAAGATTCACTCTTCAGATTTATAACTGAAGAAGAAAAGGTTTCCCCGGAGAAGATAGTTGCACCCAGATATTCCTACTGGAAATCTGTATTCAGAGTGTTTTTCAGAAAGAAAAGCAATATTGTTCTTTTAGTATTGCTTGCCTTACTTTTACTTGCTACATTCGGCGTTCCGCTTGTTTTTGATTATGATGCTTTGGAGAACGTTACGGATGCCAGCACATACAACTTAAGTCCCGCAGCTGCCCTTGCAAGATTTGGCGGTAATCTCAAGTACCTTTTGGGAACCGGTGCTGCCGGTAATGCTATTTCCCTTGGCATTTTTGCTTCGGCACAGACATCCTTGAAGCTTTCGTTTATCTGCGGAGTCATCAACATGTTTGTGGGCGTATTGGTCGGTGCTTTTTGGGGTTATTCCAAAAAAGCAGATGCCGTACTTCTTGTAATTTTTAACATTTTCGGTAATATACCCAGCCTTTTGGTAAACGCGGTATTGGTATATGTTATCGGCCCCGGTTTCTGGAGCCTTGTTATTGCTTTTACCTCCTTGGGCTGGCTTGGAGTTGCGTTCTTCTTCAGAACGCAGGTAATGGTAATAAGAGACAGAGAATATTCTCTTGCTTCAAGATGTCTCGGAACTCCCGTAAGAAGAATTATCACCAGAAATATTCTTCCTTTCCTTACATCTGTTATAGTTACATTGCTTGCGTCTGAGATACCCGGTTATATCAGCAGTGAAGTATTCCTTTCATATGCAGGTCTGGGTCTTTCCGCAGCTACCCCTTCCCTCGGTCGTATGATTAACCAGGGTCAGGGCGCGTTCCTTACATATCCTTGGGCATTCTGGCCTCCCGTAGCTATAGCCAGCTTGCTTTCATTGATACTTTACCTTCTGGGTCAGAACCTTGCGGATGCATCGGATCCCAGAACACATATGTTATAAGAGAGGTGCGACATGAGCGATAATACTAACAGAAAAGTCCTCCTTTCACTTAACAATGTGGACGTTAAATTTAACGTAAGAGGACGTACACTTCAGGCGATACGTAACGTATCCCTTGATATTTATGAAAATGAATCCCTTGCTATCGTAGGCGAGTCCGGTTCCGGTAAGTCTGTTCTTACCAAGACCTTTGCCGGCATGCTTGATTCCAACGGATATGTATCCAACGGTTCCATCATTCTTGCGGACGATGAAATCTCCAAAACCGACGTTGAACTCACCAAGAGAAACCGTCGTACTTTTGAAGATTTTTATGAGTTTCTTAACAAGAATTCCGTACTTGAGAGAGGCGCAGAGGAATTCCGTCAGATTAATGACAAAAAAAGAGAACTTGACAGTCTCGACAAGCTTTCTCCCGACGAGGAAGCAGATTTTGCGGCAAGGATTAAAAAAGCCAAAGATGATGTGGTAGACACCACCAACTATCTCTGGTCTCTCGATAAAAAGCTTAAAAGCGACAGACCCGAAATCGACAAGACCGAAGCCAAGATTAAAGAGCTTCAGGCTGTTGTAGACAGCATTGTCAAAGAAAAAGAAGACCTTTTACAGAAGCGTAAATCAGCCCTTAAGTCCGAAACTTCAAAAGCAGATAAATTAAAGGCTGATATCGAAGCCTTAAAGGCAGCCCGTCAGGCTAAAATTGCCAAGGCTGATTCCGAGAGCAACCCTTACGGCCTTAAGAACGAAGTTCTTGAGAGAAACAAAAAGATTGCATATGAACTCCTTCTTTCCATCGGAAGATATCCCCTTAAGGATCAGATTGTTTTCCGCTATAAGCTTAAGAAGGCTTTTAAACTTGCCATGAGCCTCGGTGAAGACCTTAACGATGCCGCGACCCTTAACAAGGTATTTGAAACCGTAGCCTTCAGAGTTGAGTTCCGTTCTTTTGACGAAGCTACTCAGACCGTTCATGGTTATGCAATCATTGACTGCGCCAAGATTAAATACACCAACGACTGGCAGCAGATAAGAGGATGCCGTATTGCGACCGTATTCCAGGATCCCATGACATCCCTTAACCCTGTCATTACCATCGGTAAGCAGATTATGACCGTAATCCTCAAGCACCAGAAGTGCTCACAGGAAGAGGCCAGAAAACGTACCATAGATATTATGGACAAGGTAGGTATCCCTGACCCCGAGAAGAGATTTAACGATTATCCCTTCGAGTATTCCGGCGGTATGAGACAGCGTATCGTTATTGCGATTGCTCTTTCCTGCCAGCCCAAGATTCTTATCTGTGACGAGCCTACCACTGCCCTTGACGTTACCATTCAGGCTCAGATTTTACAGCTCATCAAAGACCTTCAGAAGGACCTTGGTTTCACTACCGTATACATCACCCACGACCTTGGTGTTGTGGCCAACGTTGCGGAAAGAGTAGCCGTTCTTTATGGCGGTCAGATTGTGGAAGTCGGCTCTGTAGAAGAGATTTTCTACGACCCCAGACACCCTTACACATGGGCACTTCTTTCATCACTTCCTCAGCTTGCTGAGCGCGGTAAGGAGCTTTTCTCCATAACAGGTACACCTCCGTCACTTTACAACAAGATTGTGGGTGATGCGTTTGCACCCCGTAACCAGTATGCTCTCGCAATTGACCTCGTTAAGGAGCCTCCGGTATTTAAGATTACCGATACCCATTATGCCAAGACCTGGCTTTTGGACCCTCGTGCTCCCAAGGTTGAAATGCCCGAGAACATCCGCAATCTTCACGAAAAGATGCTTAAGTCTTACGTGAATGTAACTGAATAGGAGGCAGCATTATGGATAACAGTGAAAAGAAAGTATTATTATCGGTCCGTAATCTTGATGTTGTCTTCAAATCAGGCAAGTCAAAGTTTAAGGCGGTAGATAATGTAAGTTTTGACGTTTACAAGGGTGAAACCCTTTCAATAGTAGGAGAGTCCGGCTCCGGTAAGACCACAATCGGACGTGCAATAGTAAGAATCAATCCCTGCTCAAACGGTGAGATTATCTATGACGGAAAGCGTATTTCCGGCAAGATTTCCCGTAAAGAGGACAGAGAAGTAGTCAGAAAGATTCAGATGATCTTCCAGGACCCTTCCGCATCCCTTAACGAAAGAGCCACCATTGAGTACATTATTTCCGAAGGCCTTATGAACTTCAAACTCTTTAAGAACCAGAGAGACAGAATTGCTAAGGTCGAAAAAATAACAAAGGATGTAGGTCTTCTTCCCGAACACCTTACCCGTTACCCTCACGAATTCTCCGGCGGTCAGAGACAGCGTGTCGGCATTGCCCGTTCCGTTGTAATGGAGCCTGAGTTCATCATCGCCGATGAGCCTATTTCGGCTCTTGACGTGTCCATTCGTGCACAGGTACTTAACCTTTTAAAGAAGTTCCAGGAAGAAAAGGGCTTAACATATCTTTTCATCGCACATGACCTTTCGGTTGTCCGCTTCATAAGCGACCGTATCGTGGTTATTTACCGAGGAAAGATTATGGAGATTGCAGAGTCCGAAGAACTCTTTGCATATCCTCTTCACCCTTACACCAAGTCCCTTATTTCAGCGATTCCCATTCCGGATCCCGCCATCGAGAAGAGCAAAAAGCTCTTGATTTACGAGCCCGAGAAGATGCATGATTACTCGGTTGAAAAGCCTGAACTTGTTGATCTCGGAAACGGTCACATGGTATACGGAAGTCCTTCCGAAATTGCTGAATACAAGAAGATAAGATTTGGCAACGAACAGTAATTATTTTCTTATTAAGACACATAAACTTAGGCAATTGCTTCCGGCAATTGCCTATTGCTTTAAAGAAAGAAACATATGGAAGACAAAAAAATAAGTCCCATAAGGGTAATACTATTTGCCATCGCCTTAGGTGCCGCTATTTTTTTCATGGCGCATACCATGTATAAGATGACCAATCAAAAGCCGGGCAATTACGATCTTGAAGCCACAGGCGATAAAGAGACCATATTATTTTCCCACGGAATTACCTGTACATATTATTTTGACGGAAACAGCAATTACATTAAGCAAAAGAAGCGCGAAGCGGAGTCAATATACAGCGGTTCACTCTTAAGACTGTACAAACTTACCGACAGCAACACCGAATACGAAGGCTTTACCAACATCGCCACCATCAACAAGAGCATCGGCACCGACGTGAAGGTCAGCGACGAACTCTATGAAATACTGGAGGATGCGTACAAAAAAACTTCTCTCGGAGAGAATTACAGTGTTTTTGCGGGTGCTTACTACGAGCATTGGAACAGCATTCTTTCTTTGGACGACCCGAGTGCTTTTGATCCGCTTTTTAACTCCGACGAAGCAAGCCGCCTTGAGGCCCTTCGCGGGCAGGTGACGGATATGTCCAACTTCAAGCTTACTTTCAAGGGTGACAATACAGTGCGCCTGGATGTGTCCGACAGCTACCTTAAGTATCTTGAGGAAAGTGAAGAATCGGCTACGGTTTTGGACTTAAATCTCTTAAGACAAGCTTACATGATTAAGTATGTTACCAAGGCGCTGACTGACAAAGGCTTCACCAAAGGCCGCATTACCACGGATGCAGGTCTTTACGTTGACCTCGGCGACTATGGGACCGGAGGCTATGCTCCTGCCGAAGTCACAGGCGGTCAGCTTATGCTTGCAGACCCCATTCCGGTTGATAAGGGCGAGTGCATGACAGGTATTTCGGTTCTCCCCGCCGGCGAGGCAACAGATTGCTATTACACGGCCATCAAAGACTCGCAGACTTACTACAGGTTTCCTTTTCCTACGTTAAAAGAAGGCGGTTTTCCCAATTACGTGGGCAGCTCCTATGTCAAGAGTCATGCAAGCGACAACATAGTCAATGCTATGTACGTTAACATCCTTCTGAATTCTGCGGCCGACGACAGCGAAGTAAAGCGCATTATTGACGGAGCAGAGAACTTCGAATGTTACGTTTTCGAAATAAAATAAAGTAATTCTTAATAAAGGCAGGAGATTACCACAATCTCTTGCTTTTATTGTTTTAATGTGGTAAAGTATTAGCACGCTGTATACAGGGATACATATATGTATTTTCCTTTGTCGGCAAATAGTTTTAAGAGAGGAATGGGAGATATTTATGAAGAAATTCACAGCAATGATTTTGGCACTTGTTTTAGTATTTTCTTTGACCGCTTGCGGTTCATCATCTGCCAATTTGAGATTTGTAACAGGCGGCGAGTCCGGCACATACTACGGCTTTGGCTCAGTTTTGGCCCAGCATGCCACCAATAACGCAGGTATCAAGGTAACCGGCCTTGTAGGCAACGGTTCCCAGTCCAACATCAACGAGTTAAAAGAAGGCAACGCAGAACTTGCATTCTGCCAGTCAGACGTTATGGCTTACGCTTATAACGGCACCAATCTTTTCGATACACCTATCACAAACTTTTCAACAGTAGCGGCTCTTTATACCGAGCAGGTTCAGATTGTTACTTTGGACGCATCCATTAAGACCGTAGCAGACCTTAAGGGCAAGAAAGTTTCCATCGGTGCTGCAGGTTCGGGTGTTTACTTTAACGCTATCGACGTTCTCGGAGCATACGGCCTTACCGAGAATGATATCGAGCCTACCTACCAGAGCTTCGGTGATTCTGCCGACGCACTTAAGGATGGCAAGATTGATGCAGCCTTCATGGTAGCAGGTGCACCCACCACAGCGGTAGTTGACCTTTCCACCACCAAGCAGGTATACCTTGTATCCCTTGATGACGAACACGTTAACGCTCTTTTGGAGGCATCTCCTTACTACACCAAGGTTGTGCTTCCCGCCAGCACCTACAATATGCCCGAAGATGTTACAACCGTAGCTGTAGGCGCAGTAATTCTTGCCAGAAACGATGTTTCGGAAGACGCCATCTACGCATTCGTAAAAGACATCTTTGAAAATGCCGCTAACCTTACCGACAGCCACGCAAAATACGCAGAGATTAACCTTGAGTACGGCGCATCCATCAAGTCCGTACCTTATCATCCCGGCGCAGCCAAATATTTTGCAGAAAAAGGCTATAACGTTAAATAATCGGTACTGTCTATACAAGGACGGCGGATTCTTGTAAAGAATCCGCCGCTTTTAGTTTAGATTGTGTCAAAAGGAGAATTGGTACATATGAGTAAAGAAACCGAAAAAACTTTACAGACCGAGATGACCTCCCAGTCGGAAATTGACGACATCATGAAGAAATACGACCGTGAGTCAAACACCCGCATCTGGGAAGGGGTTTCCAAGAAGATTATTGTGGGCTTCATGTCGATTTTCTCGATTTACTGTATCTACATGACGTTGTTTTCCACGGCGCTTCCGGAGACAAGGCTTTCTTTGTTCTTGGGATTCATCACCATCATCGGTTTTTTAATCTATCCCGTGAGTAAAAAGAATGTGCGTGTGAACCACATGCCCTGGTACGACATAGTGCTCATGACGGTGGGGGCAGGCTGTTTCTTTTATTTTGCCTTTACTGCCAAGTCCATTATCAAGATGGTGGCCAATACCGGTATCGGTCCTCTTCAGGTAATAATCGGAACCCTTGGAATACTTATTATGATTGAGCTTTGCAGACGCTGCGTAGGTGTGCCGATTCTGTGCGTTCTCGGAGCTCTGCTTCTTTATGCGTTTATCAATCAGTTTACTTACGGCGCAAGCTTCTATAAGGCTCTTCGCGCCATTATCAACAAACTGTTCTATTCCACAAACGGTATTATCGGAACACCCACGAATGTGTGCTATACATATATCGTTTTGTTCATCATCTTCGGAGCTTTCCTTGAGAGAACAGGTATATCCAACTTCTTTATTTCTTTTGCCAACAGAATAGCAGGCTGGTCCTCGGGCGGTCCCGCCAAGGTGGCGGTTATTTCTTCGGCACTTTGCGGTATGGTATCGGGTTCATCCGTAGGTAACACGGTTACCACAGGTTCCGTCACCATTCCAATGATGAAAAAAACAGGCTACAAGCCCGAATTTGCCGGCGCGGTTGAGGCAGCTGCATCCACGGGCGGACAGATTATGCCTCCCATTATGGGCGCTGCGGCATTCCTTATGGCGGAGTACATGAACTTACCCTATGCTCAGGTGGCTTTAAAGGCTGTTTTACCGGCGGTATTGTATTTTGCTGGTATTTTCATAGCCGTACATTTGGAGGCCAAGAAACTGGGCCTTAAGGGCCTTAAAAAAGAGGACCTGCCCAAGTGGAAGTACCTCTTTAAGAATTGTTACCTTATTTTGCCGTTGGTGCTTCTCGTATGGCTGGTATCCTCAGGCGCACGTACCATGGCATATTCCGCGGCTCTTTCCATCATAGCCGCTCTCGTAATAGGCTTTATTAATATGCTTGTGACTGCAAGAAGCGAGAGAAAGGACGATAGCTTCGGTGCAGTTCTCAAGGATACATGTGTAGCTACCTTCAAAAGCTCGGTAGATGCTCTTCACGCAGGAGCCAAGGGTGCTGTTACAGTTGCTGTTGCATGCGCTATGGCAGGTATGATAGCGGGATGTATTACCGTTACGGGTCTGGCATCCATCCTTATTAACGCAATTGTTCAGGTAGCGGGCAATGCCACAATCATAGGCCTTGTGCTCACCATGATATGCTGTATCATCCTCGGCATGGGCGTGCCTACCACGGCCAATTACTGTATTATGGCATCCACCTGCGCACCTATACTGATTCAGTTAGGTTTCCCTGCGGTGGCAGCTCATTTCTTTGTATTCTACTTCGGTATCGTGGCGGACATTACGCCTCCGGTTGCCCTGGCAGCGTACGCAGGCTCGGCAATAGCCAAGTCCAACCCTATGAAGACGGGTGTAAACGCCACGAGACTTGCCATAGCGGCCTTTATTGTGCCTTATGTATTTGCATACAGCCCGGCAATGTTGTTTGTGGATACCACACCGGTGCAGGTAGTCATAATCGTGGTAACGGCTATACTCGGAATCTTCGGAGTGGCTGCGGGTATCGGCGGATACATCTTTAAGAACATGAATCCGCTGTTCAGACTGCTGATTATAGGCGGCGGCCTCACACTTTTAATCCCCGGAGTGCTGACAGACATTATCGGTGTGGCACTGGTGGCCTTCGTATGTGTGGCTGATTTCTTAAGCGCCAAGAGACTTAAGGCTGCCTGAGCCTATAATTATCAAAACGGTTATACCGCTCTGAGAAATCGGAGCGGTTTTTCTGTGTGTCAAATAACAAGGGCGGCACCACTTCTTGTGTTAATCGATAGAAAAAATTAAGAAATGTTTCCAGAACTCTCTTGAAGATATCGTCATCAAAGAAGTAAATTTTAATTCTATAACTTCCGTTATGGAACCGACAACAATTCTGGAATACTATGAAGGTTATGAATATTGCTACGACAGAGAAAACAAAAATCTCTTGGTAAGATATTCAGAAGATGGTACACTTGAGAAGTACGTATACGGCAACGGTCTTATTGCTTCATCTGAGACAAGAGAATCTCATAGCCCCAAGTACAGAACATACCTCTACGACCTTAGAGGAAGTGTAACCTTTACCCTTGATAGCTCTGCCAATATCACTTCAGAGTACCGGTACAGTACTTACGGAAAAAGAAATGTAATAAAGGGCAGCACCACCTCAGAACTCGGCTACTGCGCAAGAGATGGCGTGTTAACTGAGGTAACGGGCCTTCTTTACATGAGAGCAAGGTATTACTACCCTAACCTCATGCGCTTCATAAACCAGGATATCGTAACAGGAGATATCAGTAATTCCAACTCATTAAACCGCTACACATACGTAGAGGGCAATCCTGCGACGATGATTGATCCTTTTGGATTGTGTGCGGAGAACACAATTAAGGGAGGCATAAAAAAGACAGTAAAAGGTGTAGGACAGTTGGGCATGGCAGGAGCAGCTGCGTATGGAGGAATAACCATAGCAGGTATTAGTGGACCAATTGGCTGGCTTGGTCTGGGTATCGTTCTGATATCAGGTGTAGTTGCTAATTTTGGACTTTCTGATGCTGAAGAAGGCATAGATGAAATAAAAAAAGCAATTAATGGTGATGATTTCCCCAGTTACAACTTTGTCAGAGATGAGTACTTCCATGGGAACAAGAAGTTTTATAGAAGCGTCGATGAGAGTACTTATGGCCTTATGCTTATTCTTGTTATGGCTAAAGAACGTGCTGGTGGCTTTGACAGAAGAAACCCAATGGATGTTTCTTCTGAAGCAAGTAACCAATATAAAGGAACAAGAAATCCACAGAATGATTTTTTAAATAGACAAGGAAACAGTACATTAGAAGATCATGCAAGCAGACATAGTAATTTATCTTCAGAGGAATATTTAAATGCAGCAAGAAATTTTATGGAAAAAGTACCGACAAACACTACAGAATCTTTTGTATCTAAAGGAGGAGCATACTTCAGATATGATACAGCAACAAATGAATTTGGAATAATTAATCAATATGGGGGTATTTCTACATACTTTTATCCAGACGAAGGAATAACATATTGGTTACAGCAAATAGAGTTATATGCCATTAAATAAGATGTGCTTTTTGAGAGGAGAATAGAAATGAAAAGATGTCCATGTTGTGGCTATTTAACAATTGATGATTCGGATGAAGTAATAACTGATATTTGTAAAGTATGCTATTGGCAATACGATGAGGTTTCACAGAATAACCCTCGAAAAAGCATAGGTCCCAATAGGGTTTCATTAATTCAGGCGAGGGAAAATTACAAGAAATTTGGTGCTATTGAAGAAAGATTTATTAAATATGTACGTAAACCAAATATAAATGAAATGTAGTGGAGCATAGTCAAACAATCAGATGTGATTTTATCTACTAATTCCGTACATCTAAAGCGAATGAGACGTGTGTTCTTATTCGCTTTTTGCGTAGCGACGAGTCATGTGACTGATGTGCTTTCGAAGGATAATATTAGTGCTTGCCGAAACTCCCCTTTGAAGCACGCCCTTGTTTTTAAGAACTGGAAAAGATCCAGTGTGGTCAATAAATATTAGCTGTAGTTTGCAAATTACTACCTGTGTAAATAGCAATAATGATTGATACAAAGGCCTTCTAGATACACAAGAGTGAAAGCTTTCTGTAAATGACATCACCTAAGGTCTTCTGTGATACGCTAAATCATAGGAGGTCTTTTGCAATACTTATAATCAATAATTATACTTTTTATGATCTCATACCGCGTTCAATGCCTATTAACATTAGGAAACCTCTAAACAATTGTATTACCGCTTGACCGAAAACTTGGCTCTATAACTTCCGTTATGGAACCGACAGCAATTCTGGAAGACTATGAAGGTTACGAGTATTGTCACGACAGAGAAAAAAAGAACCTCTTGGTATGATACTCGGAAGATGGTACACTTGAGAAGTACGTATATGGTAATGGCCTTATAGCGTCATCTGAGACAAGAGAATCTCAGAATCCCAAGTACAGAACATACCTCTACGACCTTAGAGGAAGTGTAACTTTTACCCTTGATAGTTCTGCCAATATCACTTCAGAGTACCGGTACAGTACTTACGGAAACAGACACCAGACGGAGCCGGAAAAAGCGAATATCTTATTAGATTGGGCATGAGTGCTTTATGATGAAAACAGAAGAGTTGATAAAAATAACACAGAAAAAAGTAGAGTCATGCGGAGAAGAAGTTTATAACATAGAAAAGAACATGCAGACTGAAGTGAATTCTTTAAGGCATGCTATTTCTTTGCACAAAGAATCGCTCGTGATGTCTCTGTTAGAAAAACATCTTGACTTTATATTAAAACATGAGGATTTTGCTATTATTTTTCGCCCTATAAAGCGGAAAGGCTTAATAGAGTGGTTGCCTTGTGTTGCTTATCTCTATCACAGTAATTGGACGCGGGTTACTTTGCAAAACGCGAAATGCTTGAAGTGCAATTGGAAAGGAACCGCTGCGAATCCTACAGATACTGATTTATATTTTACTATGGATAATGACCTAGAGTTTCTCAGAAAAGCATTTAAATTACCATTCTTAAAATGCCCTCTTTGCGGCAACGAATTATCGACTAAAGCGATATGGGTTGAAGGTATTGAAGAAGAAAATACTTAACATCCATCCCCGAAGATAATTAAGTGTCTTATTATATACACGTTGTCAGCGGTGTATTCTGAATCTAAGTGGATAAAAGAACGGATGGTTGCAAATCCAACATATGAATAGCTGGAAGAGTAAATGATTGCGAATCGGAGCAATCGCGGAAAAGATTCGACATTTAAACTTTCTTAGGGGCAGACTTCAAGGCCTCCGCTTAGGCGGGGGCCTCAGACTGTAGACAAAATGAGTGTGAGAACGACGTTCTCACAGAGTGTATGAAACTTTTTCTGTAAATAGCAATCAAGATTGATACAAGGGTCTTCTACGATACGCTAAATCATAGGAGACCTTTTATCATACTTATAAAATATGCTTTTCAAAAGCCGGAGCCGCATTCCTTGCTCCAATTAAAATGTTTGCAGAACAAGACTTTCAAAGTGGGCTGAAATGATTTAAAATCTATCTTAGTTAAGTTTCGACCGGGAAAGGTTACATTATGGAAAAAGCAAAAAAAACTATTAAAGCATTATTTATTACGCGCATCTGTCTCTGGGTTATTGCGGCAGTGTCCACGATTATCTGGATGTGGTATTCTTTTAAGCTTCATGCAGACGGAATATTCGATCCTTACGAGTATGCTACGCTTTTAAGACCGGTTATGTATACGGGACTTATTGTGGCGGTTGTGGCTATTCTGGCGGCTTTTCTGCTTAGGAGAATTACCGTGGAAATAAAGAGACAGAACGGAATAAGATAAAGGAATTTGGGATATGTCATATTATTTGATTAAAGAACTTTTGGAGGAAGCTTCCGTGGAGGAGTGTGCCCGCCATGAACACCCTTATGTGGCGCTTGTGACAGCGGCGGAATTTGACGCGGACAATCCTTTTTTTGACATGGGTATCGATATGGATGTGGAATATGAGCATCCCGGACTTACCAAAGCGGTGGTTAACTACGACTCTCTTACGGGATGTTTTTCCATACCCGACAGGGATAATATTTTCGGAGAGCCTCACAGGTTTTCTTTTGCCCTTGACGAAAAGGGTATTGCGTTTATAAATGACGACGGAACTGCCGAGAAACTTATTAAGAAGGTTAAGGCGACGAGAAAGTGGCGCAATCCTTCCCTTGAGCGCTTTATATATGATTTCCTCGAAAGAATCGTTGAGGGCGATTTAAAGCTTTTTGAGGGCTACGATAAGAGGCTTGATGAATTTGAGGACAGGATTCTCAATGGCGACATGGAGGATATTATGGAGCCCCTTCTTGATATCAGGGGAGAGGTTTTGGAGATTCACACCCATTACGAGCAGCTAATGGACCTGATTCAGGAATTTATGGAGAACGAAAACAATTTCTTTAAACAGGAGAATTTACGATTCTTTGACATGTTCCTCAACAGAATCTATCGTCTCAACGACCTGGCCAATTCCATGCGCGAGCGTGTCATGCAGGTAAGAGATTTGTACCACACTCAGTTGGATGTAAGGCAGAATAAAATTTCCACCGTTCTTACCATCGTGGCT
>JAEEGJ010018451.1_pt1 | contig 15575 bp, 13 predicted proteins | sample 8958761 | NCBI WGS metagenome assembly JAEEGJ01 (sample SAMN16246546, study PRJNA631951) | gut metagenome | biome: gut microbiome; feature: rumen; material: RS-attached | host: Bos | place: Iran: Karaj | collected 2018-10
GGTGTTATAATACACTTGGTTGAAGGCTTGCAAACTTTAGGCTGTACATGACTGTACAGCCTTTTTTGGAAGGAGAAGATAACTTATGCGGCGATGTGACGGGAGGAGTAGTATGGGTGAGATAGACAATGATACACAGTTTTTGTTGAGTGAAACTAAGAAACTTCTCTCGATTATTAATCGATTGGAGAAGCGTTTTCAGCGGAAGTTTAGTTTGGATGGACATTTGTTTGGTAGTATTGGGGAGATTTTTGCAGAACGGTGTTATGGGCTAAAACTGTACAATAACCTCTCGACAAAAGGTTATGATGCAGTTACAAAGGACGGGAATAGGGTACAAATTAAAATAACGCAAATTGATTCAGTGGATATTCAGAAAGCAAAGCTTGAACCTGACGACAACGATTATCCTGATTGGATGATAGTTTTATTTTTAAACAAGAAGGATGCTAAGCTATATGAGGTATACAATGGTCCAGGATATTATGCATTTAGGAATGCAAAACCTATAAACGCGGGGTATTACAATAGATCAATACTGAGTCTGCATAATGCTGATAAAGAGATTCCGGAAGTGGAACGAATAAAAACTGTGAAAGGGATACTGTTAGAAAAATGGCAGCCGGGGATGAAGAACTGATATAAGATGTATTTAGAAGAGAGAATAGTATATTATATTAAACGAGGAGAAGGAGCATAAAGTGTGGGGGCTGAACTGAAGAATGGTAAGAAAAACAAGCGTATTGGCATTGCCAGCAAAGTGAAGAGCGTAAAGAAGGCAACGAATAGCATCATTTCTTGGGGATTGATTTTAATTTTAATCTATGAGATCGATGCTGTTCGAGGGGTATTTAAATTGTTTTTTATGTGGCTTGAATCTATGATAAAGCCACTCTTTTCCTGGTTTGACATTGTTGCCTTTATTGTGAAAAATTACAAATATGTTGAATATGCTGCTATTGTAGCTATCCTAGTGGGGCTAATTATTAATGTTTTCCTTAAGGTTTTAAAAAGTTGCAATGAAGGAAGAAACCGCAGAGCTAAAGGCGATAGTGTTTTTGAAAACAGATTGCTGAAATATATATATGGCAATTATCCGGGGCGATGCTTCTTAATATCGGGCTCATGGGGTACAGGAAAGACATACATTTTAAATAGTTTTTTGAAAAGGTATTATTCAGCTTCTAACAGAAGCGTATATAGTATTTCATGCTTTGGTTTAACAACTCGTGAAGAAGTTGTAGCGGTAATCGATAAAGCCATTGAGGATTCAGATGATTCATTTAATGCGGTTGCAATAAAAACTATTAGTAGGGTACCTGTAGTTGGTGATATACTTGAATCCTTACTAAAGAAACGCTATGGGTATAATTCGATCAAAAAAGACTCTATCTTAGTATTTGATGATTTTGAAAGGATTTCTCTACGCGTTAATAAAATAACTGAGCAGCGCCGAAAACGTGAGGAACATCGAATTCCAGGAATGTCTTATCAAGACAAAGACGCACATGTTCAGTCGATGCAAGAGAATACAGCTGCCATTTATGCGCTTGAATCAACTATGAAGACAAATACTGACAAAATGGACTTTGATAGGTTTGTCGCAATTACAGGTGTAATTAATGAATTGATAGAGAAAAAGAACTGCAAAGTTATCGTTATCTGCAACACGGATATTTTGGGCGAACGGTTTGTTAATGCAGTTTTTAGAAGCAAACTAAACAACATTGAATATCGAAAAGGAGTTTTGAAGGAAAACAAGGAATCTGTTGCACAAAGCGTTGCAGAAAGGATTGTGCTCGAAGACCATCAAAAGAATGAAGAGATAAATAAATATATTATTAACGACGGAATACATATTTTGGGTGAATTACATAAAACAGACAATCTTAGAGAATATGAAAGTCTGATTGAGGCATTTATTATTACTGCGGATGTTTTTCCAACAAGGGTTGTCACAAAAGGTCTTTTGGAGTCTTTGCTAGTTAGTATTGTAGTTGCGAATAAAAAAGTCATGAGAGACAATATTGAATCGAAATCTGCAAGAATACGACCTGGAATGAATTTAGGATTTGTTTTATCAAATAGGCTATTTTCAAAATATCGTTGGATAGGCGGTGATTTGGCATTCTATTGGCTTGATAACCGAGAGCATCCGAAAGAAGCTGAACGAATTGCTAATGAGTGGGAGAATTATCCATATTTTGAACTTGAGCAAGAACTGATACAAGAGAATTATGAGGCAATTATGCAGTACGAATTTGCAATGGTTCACTTAGGCTTTGTTTTGGATCATATCATTAAGTATCCGCTGATAAATGTCGATTGGACAAAGTGTTTTGCGAAACTGTTAGATGATTATAATCTTAATGATGGTGGTGAGATAAGTCGGCTACTTAGTGATTTTGAAGTTTCTTTGTCTGGCAAGTATAATGCGTTTAATGAGATAGCTTTCGATATAATTGCAAGAAAGAGTAATAATAGGAGAAGCAGTAAAAGCGGCATTTTGCAAAATGAGTATAATAGTTATTTAGATAAAAAGGGGCTGAAAGAGGGGGGGCTTTATTGAAGACAACTAATTCTAACGAAAGCATACAACTTTTTGATGATCAGCCTATCAGAACTGCTTGGAATGAGTCTGAAGAGGAGTGGTACTTCTCTGTTGTGGATGTGGTAGGTGCATTGACTAATCAGCCTGATCAGCGGGGAGCAAGCAACTATTGGGCGAAAATGAAGCAACGTCTGAAGGAAGAGGGGGCAGATCAGTTGCTGACAAATTGTCAGCAACTGAAACTTAAATCAAAAGAAGACGGAAAGAGATACAAGACCGATGTAGCCAATACAGAGCAGATTCTCCGCATTATCCAGTCTATTCCGTCACCTAAGGCGGAGCCGTTTAAAATGTGGTTGGCGCAGGTGGGAAGAGAGCGCATAGAGGAAACCTTGAATCCGGAATTGATCGCAGAACGGCTGGTGGCCACATACGAGCGTAAGGGCTATACAAAAGAGTGGATCAATCAGCGCCTGATGGCAATCAGTGCCCGTAAGGAGCTCACTGATGAATGGAAGAGTCATGGGATAGAGCAGGGCAAGGAATATGCAATGCTGACTGATGAGCTGACCCAAGCATGGTCAGGTATGACTACTAGAGAGTATAAGAACCTCAAGGGATTGAAGAAGGAAAGTCTTCGGGATAATATGTCTACGACAGAACTGATCCTGAATATGCTCGCGGAAACAGCTACCAAAGAAATCTCGCAGGTTGAGAACCCGGAAGGCTTGAAGGAGAACATGAAAGTAGCCGGACGTGGTGGTAAGATAGCGGGCGATGCGCGTAAGGCGATAGAAGATGAAACCGGGAAGACGGTTATTACCGGACAGAATGCATCTCAATTGAATCATGTGGTGACGAAGATGATTGAGGCAAGCGCAGGTATGACCGGTAAGGACGAGGATACTTTATGACCATCGGAATGATAGTAGCGATGCGCCAGGAGCTCGAGTCCTTCCTCGCGGGAGCGGGGGAGAGCCTCGGTACGGAGCGCATTGCGGGATATGAGATCAATCAATACAGAATAGGCGACAACCGCATCTATGTGGTGGAGAGCGGCGTCGGTGAGATATCAGCAGCGGCGGGGACGCAGCTGCTGATCACGAAGTATGCCGTGGATATGATAGTGAACTTCGGCGTGGTCGGCGGGCTGACTGCGGACATGTCGCTCTCGGACGTGGTGTTTGTGGAGCGAGTGGTGCATTACGATTTCGATGCGTCGCCGTTTTTTGTGGACCGCGTGCCGGCGCAGTATCCGGGGTATGAGAGCGTTTATATTCCCGCGGATGAGAAAGTGCTGGAGCGGGCCTGTACTGCATTTCCGCAGCTCCACAAAGTGACCTGCGCATCTGCGGACAAATTCGTGGACGGTGCGGAAGCGAAGCGGGCGCTGCACGAGCAGTTTGACGCCGATATCTGCGATATGGAATCGGCCGGGATATTGCTGACCTGCAGGCGCTGCGGCGTGCCGGCGATCTTTATCAAAGCTGTCAGTGACAATGCCGAGGGCGGCGCGGAGCAGTTCGAGGCTATGATAGACAACGCAGCGCGTGTCTGCGTGTCGGTGGTGCAGGAGTTTGTTAATTCGCTGAATGTGTAAATATAAATCGGTTATTTGACAATTATACGCAAAAATCCAATTTATAATTTGACATTATGTAAATTTAAGCATATACTTACCCTGAAAGGAAGGATTAAGTATATGCTTATTCAATTTTCTGTGAAAAACTATATGTCGTTTAAGGAGAAAGCGGTATTGGCACTGAATCCGTCTTCTGATTCTGAGCATCCTGAGAACATAATTGAGAAGGATTGCTATAAGGCTTCAAAGATCCTATCTATATATGGGGCGAACGCTTCGGGGAAAACCAGTTTATTTAAGGCTATGACTTCTGCGGTTCTTATGATAAAGAACTCAAATTATATACAGGTTAACCAGATCAATAATCTTTTCGTACCCTTTAAGTTTGATGAAAAAAGCATAGCGGAACCCTCAGAGTTTGAGTTTATATTTATTGCCGATGATGGGAACAGATATGTATACGGTTTTTCCGCGGACAATAAAAGGATACTCGAAGAGTATCTGTATTTATACAAGACTCAGAGGCCGACCATGATATTTGAGCGGAGAGCAGACGAGTATGAGTTTAAGTCACAGAAGGCGATTCTGGAGCCTTTGATCAGGTTCAATACACCCAATAAGCTCTTTCTGGCCACGGCGACAAACTGGAACACGGAGAGCACTATGGCCCCTTATAAGTGGCTGACGGAGAAACTGATTACTTTTACGGACGCGTTTTCGCTGGCGAACCTCTCATTGGCCATGTATAAAAGTCAGAAGAAGGAAGACTATATTAAATTCACTGAGAATTTATTACAGACCGCAGATATTAATATTTCTAAGATCAATATCAAGGTTAAGAAGACAAAAGTCAGCATGCCCATAGGGCTGACATTGCCGCAGATTACGGTGAACGGTCAGGCTATAACTCCTAACGCCGATCAGGAATTGGAGCAGCTGGAGATACATACCGAGCACCTGATATCGGATGGCGAGAACGAAGCGAAATATATGCTTGGAATCGGGGAGGAATCATCAGGCACAAATCAGCTCTTCATTCTGGGGCCGTTCCTGAAGGATGCTTTTGATAACGGTCTGGTTGTTGTTATAGATGAAATAGATAAGAGCCTTCATCCGTTTATTGTTAAGTATCTGGTAAATATGTTCAGAGACGAAGAGATAAACAGAGGCGGCGCACAGCTGATCTTCACGACGCACGATACTTCACTGCTGTCACTTTCGACGTTCAGAAAGGATCAGATATATTTCACTGAGAAGAATAATAAGACCGGAGTTTCAGATCTTTATTCTCTCGATGAATTCTCTGTAAGAAAGACCGAGAATATTGAAAAAGGTTATCTTCTCGGGCGTTACGGAGCTATTCCCTATATTCGCGGGGAGGAACTGTAATGACGAAAAGACAGATAAGTATTAAGAAGCGCGGGTCTGCGCAGAGAAAGGATAAATCGGTCTATCTGATCATCACCGAAGGGAAGAATAAGACTGAGACTCTGTATTTGTCGCATTTTCAGGAACAGGGGAAAGATTATAGGATTCAGTTTGTTAAGGCCGGTAATAATACTGACGCAGAGTCGCTATATAAGATCCTGACTGCTAAGTGGGAAGAGAATGAACTGTCCGAGGAGAAGGGGGATAAAGGGTTTATTGTTTTAGATATTGACAATGATCCTCTGAAGGCGCCAAAGGTTCAAAAAATCATCCATGATAATCGTTATCCTGCAATTGAGTTCATTGTTTCGAATCCGACCTTCGAAATCTGGTTTCTGCTGCATTTTAAGTATACTACCAGACAGTATGAAAACGGAGAGGCTGTTATCAAAGATCTGAAGAAGTATATAGAGCGATATGCGAAGAACGGCGACTATTTTGATGAACTGCAGGGAGGACTGAAGCAGGCATTAAAGTATGCTCAAAGGCTGGAAACGCATCATGGGGATAAACCCTGGCCCGCAGTGGAATGCAATCCCAGAACTGATATGGGGAATGTGATAAAGAAGTTTTTGTAGCGGTAAACCCTTAATCGGTGTTATAATACACTTGGTTGAAGGCTTGCAAACTTTAGGCTGTACATGACTGTACAGCCTTTTTTGGAACATATATCCTTGCACTTTTTGGAAGGGTGACTCATATGGGCATTATCATTTATTACGCAATATGCACGATCATCTCCGTATTGATGCTGCTGGGGATACTGTCTCAGATCCGACAGCATAATACTCTGCATGTCCTGTTTTTCCTGCTCGTCTGCATCGCGGATCTGGGGTACCTGCTGATCGCACTCTCGACGTCGCTTTCCGAGGCGCTGCTGGCGGTCAAACTCAGCTATGCCGGCGCTTTTCTGCCGATATTCGTTATACTGGCGAATGCGCAGTTCTGTATGGTGCGCATTCCGCGTCCGATCGTTGCGCTGCTGGGTGCGGCGAATGTTGTTCTGTTTGTCTTTGTGTGCTCGATCGGCTATTCCGAGATCTATTACAAAACCGCGGAGATACTTGATTATCACGGCGTGACCTACGTGACCAAGACCTATGGGCCCGGGCATACTTTCTATCTGATACTGCTGGTGGTGCAGACATTTTTCTCGGCGGCGCTCGTGGCGTACGCTCTGATCAAAAAGAAAAATGTGGCCTACCGGACCGTGCTTTTCCTGGCGATAGCCTTCTTTGTGACCGTTTCCGTATTTTTCCTCGAGAGGATACTTAAGCTCGAGATCGAGCTGGTGCCTTTCTCGTACATGATCATCGCGGGCATATATCTGACGATCTCGTACCGCGACCAGACGTACAAGGTCTCGACGGGCATCGTGTCGGTCTATGAGGAGCAGAAAAACTATGTCTGCATTTCCCTCGACCGCAGCTTCAAACTGATGGATTACAACGCGAATGCGGAGCTGGTCTACCCCGAGATCGCGAAGGTCCACATCGATTCGAACCAATACGATGAATCGGGCGATCTCTACCGCGATCTGATCGGCTGGGTGCAGACTCTCAGAGGCTCGGATTACGTGCGCATCGAGCGCATCCTCGAGCGCGGCGACCACTGGTACAAGGTGACCGCGCAGCGGCGCGCGAAGAATATCGGCTATGTGGTTGAGATGGTCGATGACACCGAGAACCAGAAAAATATGATGCTCGTGGTGAAGGCGCTCGCGGACACGAAGGCCGCGGAGCAGGCGGCGCAGGACGCGAACAACGCGAAGTCGGAGTTCCTCGCAAATATGTCGCATGAGATCCGCACGCCCATCAACGCGATCCTCGGCATGAATGAGATGATCCTGCGCACCTCGCAGGACGAGAAGATAACGGAGTACTCGGGCTACATCACGGAGGCGGGCAATTCGCTCCTTTCCCTGATCAATGATATCCTGGATTTCTCGAAGATAGAGGCGGGCAAGTTCGATATCGTCGCCGGCACTTATTCGCTCGGGCAGATGATCCGCGCGGTCTACCAGATGATGCTGCCGAAGGCGAACGCCAAGGACATCGAGCTGATCGCGGAGGTGTCGCCGACGCTTCCCGACAGGCTCTCGGGCGATGAGAACCGCATCAAGCAGGTGCTGATCAATCTGATGTCGAACGCGGTAAAATACACGAACAAGGGCCGCGTGACGCTGCGCGTGAGCGGCAGCGACCTGCCCGATAACAGGCTGGAGCTGAGGTTTGAGGTCGAGGATACGGGCATCGGTATCCGCGAGACAGACCTCGACAGGCTGTATGACAGCTTCGCGCGTTTTGACAGCAAGAAGAACCGCAACATAGAGGGCTCGGGCCTGGGCCTCGCGATCACGAAGAAGATCGTGGACAAGATGGAGGGCCGCCTCGAGGTGACCTCGGAATACGGCCGCGGAAGCACGTTTACGGCCGTTTTGGTGCAGGATGTGAAGGACCGCAGGCCCGTGGGCGATTGGAATGCAGCGCAGGCCGCTCCGGAGCCGCGCAGGGAGTTCCGCACGATCAACGCGCCCGACATGCGCATCCTCGTGGTGGACGACAACCGCACGAACCTGCTGGTGGTACAGCAGCTGCTCTCGACCTCGCAGCTGCGCCTGGAGACCGCCTCGGGCGGCGAGGACGCGGTGGAGAAATGCGGCAAAACATCCTACGACCTGATCCTGATGGACCACTATATGCCCCGCATGGACGGTATCGAGGCGATGAAGCGCATAAAGGAGCTGTACCCCGCCTACGCGCACACCCCGTTCGTCTGCCTGACCGCGAACGCGATCAGCGGCTCGGAGGAGTTTTACCGCGAGCAGGGCTTCGACGGGTACCTGTCCAAGCCGATTGAGTACGCGCGGCTGGTGGAGGTTATCGAGGGGTATGTGAAGTGAGAGGTTTTTATGGCAAGAAAGATACTGAACATCGGCATGCGCCCCGAGTACGCGAATAAGCAGTACTGCAGGACACTGGCACAGGATATACTGACTAAGGGGCAGATCACCGGCATGACCGTGCGGCAGCTGGCGGCGGAGATATTTACGCACGGGTTCATACATAGCCGCTACGCAGGCCTGCCGGCATGGCTTCAGAGGAATCCGTTGGTAAAACGGATATATACCGCCTGCGACAACGGCGTGGACCTCGCGGATGCTGGGGACACGCGGGTGAGGAAGTTCGGGTATGCGGTGATATATCTGTTGTGCCCGAGTAAGAAGATTTGAGGCAGGGGGAAGACATGGGGACGGTTCTTCTGTCTGCGAACTGCGCAGACAGAAGAACCGTCCCCATGTCTTTCCAGGGCTCATGCCACCTGTTACAGCACTATATCATAATTCACTTCTATCCCAAAACGTTCGCTCAGGTACCCTGCGATCACCTTCGCACTCGCCAGATGCGAGAGGAATCCCGGATGCGAGTGGGCTCCGATATTCGCCTCGGTGGTATTCGGCAGGGGCAGATAGTCGACGTTTGTATCGCCGGTCTCGGCGCGGTACTTATCCATGGCCCGCCTGATAACAGGCTCCATCTCATTGCCCATCATCCCGTAGGCCCAGAGCAGCAGGGATGTGGGGTTCTTGGCTCTCAGCTGCGAGAGGAAATCATAGACCGCATTTTCCATATTCTGCAGATCTTCGGCATTCATGCTGCCGTCTTCGTTTTTGCGGCTCTTGCACCAGCCGTATCCCTCGACCTCCATGCCGGGCATATTGAACGAACACGCGTCGTTTGTTCCGAGATTGATGATGACGGCGTTGGGCACCCAGCTCGTAAAATCGTGATCGCGCATGCTGCCGAACGACTCGTTAACGGGTCCGGGAGCGAGTCCGCAGACCTTGTCGTAGATGCGGGGCATGTTGTGGCTGCGGTTGTTGTCCCAGCCTACATAGAAGCCCCAGCCGCCCTGCGAGATCGACCTGCACTCGGCGTCAGTCATGAGCTCGATCATGCGCACATATGTTTTCGAGTAGCTCATGTACATCGCGAGCCACTCGGTATCCTCCTTCGCGCCGTAGCTGCCCTCACCCGAGGTGATGGAGTCGCCGATGAATTCCAGCCTGAGCTTTTTCTCCTCCACGGGCAGGAACTCGCCGTCCGTGCGCAGCCCGGTCACGGTGAGGTGTATCTCGGGATTGTCGCTCATAGCCTGGAGCTCCCTGTAGAATCTTACGTTTTTCACCGGACCGTTTATCATGCTCCTGTATAGGCAAATGCTGTTTTTGCCGGGCATGAGCATCCGGCGGAACATCACGGCGCGGTTGACCTCGCCCGCGACCCAGATCTCGTGGAAGTCATATCCGCACTCGACATCGGCCCACAGCTCGCTGCCGGTGCAGTTTACCTCTATCCCGGAGTGTGTCCAGAACAGCGGGAGCGGCGAGGTTTTCCCTGCGGTGCGCCCGTGGATCTTTAAGTTCGGAACCTGTAATATATCGTATTCTTTGAGCATTTTTCCTAACCTCCGTGAAAACAGACTTATCAATTTCCATATTAGCAGAACCGGTTTATTCTGTCGATTTGAAAATGCTCGCTTCTGTGGTATAATGATACATTATGAGCATACTGGTATTTTTGATAATCCTTCTGGGATTGATCGTTTTCATAGGCATCCTGAACGAGAGGGTATTTAAGCTGCAGAGCGACATCGCGCTGATATTTTTCACCGTGATCATCGCGCTGCTTTTGGTCGTGCTGCGGACTGTCCTGCCGTCGGGCGCGCTGACGGGCTTTATCGACGGCCTGGGCGAGTTCGGCTTCGAGGAGTACCTGATGGACGGCGTGCTGTGCTTCATGCTTTTCGCGGGCGCAGGCAAGGTCAACATGGGCAAGTTCAAACAGAACCTCCGCCCGATCTGCCTGCTGGCGCTGCTCTCGACGCTGCTTTCCTCGTTCATCTACGGCGGACTGTTTTACCTGGTGGCGCTGCTGTTCGGGATCCCGATGGATATCTGGACCTGCGTGCTGCTCGGATGCGTGGTGAGCCCGACGGACCCTATCGCTGCGACCGGCATCCTGAACAAGATCGGCCTCTCAAAGAGTGTCTGCTCGGTCATCGAGAACGAGTCGCTGTTCAATGACGGCACGGGCGTTACACTGTTTATCTTCGTGCGTTCGATAGTGCAGAACAGCGGACAGAGCAATTTCTTCGTGCTGATGGGGCGCGAGATACTGGGCGCCGTGGCCGTGGCTCTGGTCGTTTCGTTCCTGCTGTTCAGGCTGCTGCGGCTGACGCGCGATCCGGTCAGATATATCCTGATCTCGCTGCTGGATGTGGCGCTCGTGTATGTGATCTGCGAGCATCTGGGCTTTTCGGGCGTTATCGCGTCGGTAGTCTGCGGCATGTATTTCTCGTATCAGATGGATGAGATCGAGCGGCGCGTTAAGGTTGTGGACCCGCACGAGTACTACCGCGATTTCTGGGAGATTCTCGAGAGCATCCTGAATGCGATCCTGTTCGTGATGATCGGCCTGCTGGTGCTCGACATCGAGATCAGTCGGTACATCTGGATCATCCTGCCGGCATCGATACTGATACTGATCGTGTCACGCGCGCTCGGCGTGTTCATGAGCAGCCTGATGACGGGGCGGCGGATCCCGGGCAACTACAGCCTGCCCGAGTTCGTGACGCTGATGACCTGGGCGGCGCTGAAGGGCGGTCTGTCCCTGGCGCTCGCGGTCGGGACTGCGGAGTATCTGCCGCGTGATATTTACAATGTTTTCATCAATGTGACCTACATCGCCATTTTCTTTACGGTACTCGTACAGGGGCTGAGCGTGGGTAATGTATACAGGCGGCTTGAGAAGCATAAGCTCGCCAGACAGAAGAGGGCAAAGCAGTGAAGATTATCATTGTCGGCCTCGGGGAGGCCGGATATACGCTGGTGAAAGCACTGGCAAACGACAAACATGACATTACCGTTATCGACCGCGACAGTGCGCTCGTGGACGAGGTTACGGATGAGTTCAGCGTGAACGGCGTGGTTGGCAGCGGCGCGTCGAAGGAGACCCTGCTGAAGGCGGGCGTTGAGGGCGCGGACATTTTCATCGCGCTCACGCATGTCGATGAGGTGAATCTCCTCAGCTGCATGCAGGCGAAAAACTGCGGCGCGGCCAAGACTGCGGCACGTCTGCAGATGCCTGACCTGAGCGCCGATGTGGATGCGCTGAAGCAGGAGTACGGGATCGATTACATCGTGCGCCCGCGCATCGATATCGCCGAGGAGATCTACAGGAATATGGGGCTGCCGGGCTTTGTAAAGCTCGAGGGCCTGTTCGGCAATACCGTGATGCTGATCGATGTCTGCGTCATGCGCGATTCGTGCTTGAAAGGCCGCACTCTCGCGTACGTCCGTGCGAATATCCGCAAGGACATGCTGATCAGCACGGTCATCCGCGACGATAAGCTTTTTATCCCGGACGGCAATTTTACGCTCGAAGAGGGCGATATCCTGACGGTGTGCGCGTCGCAGGGCGCGCTGGAGTCGACGCTCGAGACGCTCGGCATCAGCAGGAACCGCGACGACAGCGTGATGCTGGTGGGCTGCGGGATCATAGGTGAATATCTGACTGAGATGCTGCTCAAAGACGGCAAACGCCTGACGATCCTAGAGAATGACATCGCACGCTGCCGTCATCTGATGGAGCGTTTCCCCGGAGTGAATGTGGTGTACTCCGAGGGCGAGATCACGGAGGTCCTCGAAGAGGAGGGCCTGCACCGCACGGGCACGCTGATCTCCCTGACCGACAGCGACGAGACCAATCTGGTCATCAGTATGTTCGCCTGGTCGAAAAAGGTGCCGTCCGTTATCACGCGCGTGGACAAGCAGAGCCATGTACGTCTGCTGCATAAGGTTAACATCGATATCACGGCGTCTCCGACGGAGCTGTCGCTGCAGCGCCTGCTGCATTATATCCGCAACCGCGAGAACCGCAAGACCCTGCGCGATGTGCTCGGCAAGAGCCTGAAGCTCTCGAAGCCCGCCGCAAAGGAAAACGCGGGCGCGCTCAGCACCTACCACGGTTTTTACCGCGTGGCCGAGGGCCGCGCCGAGGTCATGGAGTTCGGCGCAGGCCGCGATTTCAAGGCTCTCGACATCCCGCTGCGCGAGAAGTCCTTCCACCTGAAGAAGGGCATCCTGATCTCCGGCATCATCCGCGCCGGCGAGCTGATCATCCCGACCGGCGATACCTCGGTGAAGGAGTGCGACCGCGTGCTCGTCACCGCGCCCGTTGAGAAGGGGATAAGGATGCTGAATGATATTTTGGGATAAGCGAAAATGAGCCTGTCACTATTGGTGACAGGCTCTCGTTGCATTTGCAAAAAAAGTGGTGTGCCGAACCATGCTTATCCATCACAGTCTCACACCTTGTGCTATTATTATACATGCATTACTTACTGTAGTCAAGGAAAACAATAGCTTCGCCACTGTCATCTCTCTTGATTATTTTCATCTTCCGAGCTCGTTTTGACATATAGAATTGTTTTATAGCATCATTGATAGCTATCGCCGGATCAATCTTGCATCTACGTAGATCAAGAATGACATTCGGCGATTGACGAAGTGCATTTTGTACATTTCTCTTAATAGTCTGCTTACTATTCCCTTCAGGTGCTTTTATCTCCCAGGGAATTCCATTGACTACTACATCGGGAAGATAAACTCCTTTAATCTGTGACGGGGGAATTAATTCGACATCAAGGCCCTTTTCCAGAAGGGCTTTGACTGTTGCGAATTCGTGTTCTTGAAGATGGACTCCGTTTTGTCTTAGAGTGCCGGGAGATGGTTGAGTTTTTTTATTCATATCGTAATTGTATCATTTGTTCGTTCAAAAAGCAACAATAAGCATTGATGTCAGATTTTTTGTAATCATCGCAATTAATACAAGAGATGTTCAAAAGATGATAATTGTGGTAGAATGTGTGAATAGAAGCGAATCTTCGGAAAAGAGGAAGAAGGAGCGATTATGAGACGAAGGAATTATGCCATGAAGAACCGAACCGGTCTCTGCCCCGTCTGCGGGCAGTACAGTTTTACGGAGCCGCACGATATCTGCCCGGTATGCGGATGGGAAGACGATAAGGTGCAGCTGCGCGACCCGGATTTCGCGGGCGGTGCGAATGAGATGAGCCTGAATGAGGCACGGGCTGCATTCAGAGAGAAAGCGAAAGAGGATTGACCGACATGAGTATTAAAAACAAGAAATATATACTGTCGCTAATTGCTGTGGCGGCAGTGATAATAATCTATCTGCTGTTTCAGGATAAGATCGATGCCTTCCTTAACGATGGGCAGGGCAATGAACCCGGCTACACCGCGACCGCGGATAACCAGACGGGGGATTCGGGCAGTACAGAAAATGCGCAGAATTCGGGAACCTCATCTGCAGACAACTCGTCTGATAACGGAAGTGTAAGCGATTCGCAGAGCGGTAACACCGTCACTACTCAGGAACCCGATCCCACCGACACTCCCTCCTCAGATTACGTCACCTACAAATTCCGCTCAAAGAAGCTTCTCGACCAGCACTACGACAAGCACGGCAAGGAGATGGGCTTCAAATCGGCGGCTGACTACGAGAAGGCAGCGAGCGACGTGGTGAACAATCCCGACGCGCTGAACAAGATCGAGAAAGAGGACGGCGACTACGTTTATTATGTCGAAGCGACGAACGAGTTTGTCATCGTTTCGACCGACGGATATATCAGGACATACTTCCTGCCGAGCGCAGGCAAGAGCTATTATGACAGACAGTAATTTATAAATCTTTAACAGTGACAGGCACCGGAAACGAGTGCCTGAAGCGAAGCGAAAGGAGCAACCCATGTACGAATGCCCGAATTGTGCGGCGAATCTGCGGTTTTCGATCGAAAAGCAGAAACTGTGGTGCGAGGCGTGCGGAACCGAGCTGAGTCCGTATGAGGTGGTGAAGGACCGCGACGCCGAGGAGCGTGAGGTCTTCGAGGTTACGGTATTTACGTGCCCTCAGTGCGGCGCCGAGATCGTCAGTGAGGACACCGAGGCAGCGGCTTTCTGCAGCTTTTGCGGAGGTTCGACGATACTCGACTCAAGGATCAGCGAGGCCAGACGTCCCGCGCACATCATTCCGTTTACGCGGACCAAGGCCGATTGCGCAGCATCCTATAAGAAGCTTGTAAAGAAGTCTCTTTTCATGCCGAGCGAGCTGATGAGCACGAAGAATATCGACAGCTTCCGCGGCATTTACATTCCTTACTGGATGTACGAGACCGAACTCGAAGGCCATGTGTGCGCCGATGTGGCGAGCCGCCATTCCACCTACAAAGGCAATTACGAATTCGTAAAGCATTACAATTACGAGACCGACGTGAAGACGAATTACAAAGGCATGACCTTTGACGCGTCGGGCGCGTTTTCCGATAATCTGAGCAATGCGATCGCGCCGTTTGACACGACGCAGCTGCAGCCGTTTACGCCTTCGTACCTGAGCGGTTTCTACGCGGACACGATGGACGTAAACTGGGACACCTATTCCGAGGATGTTACGGATCTGGTGGCGGAGGACTGCACCGAGAGGCTGATGAACGATCCGGCGCTCAGGGATTACAAGGTCGATGCGGACAAAATGAAGCCGCAGCTGACTCCTTCCGTGGGGAAGAAGGTGCTGACGATGATGCCCGTGTGGTTCATGAGTATCAGGCACAAGGAGCCCGGAAAGGAAGACCGCATTTCCTACGTGGCGGTCAACGGTCAGACAGGCGAGGCAGCAGGCGACCTGCCGATCTCTTTCGGCAAGTATTTCATCGGATCGCTGATACTCGCGGCCGCGATATTTGCGCTGATGTTCTTTACCGTGTCGCTGAACCGTGTCTCGAGTACGGTCATGTCATGCATTCTGCTGATCACGATGGCGATCACGTATTACGCGCAGGAGAACAAGATCAGGAAATGGGAGTCGGGCGAGGATGACAAGGGCCAGAAGGCCGCGCATATCCTGACGCCCGCGAAGAATTTCGATCCGATGACAG
>JAEEGJ010018452.1_pt1 | contig 15574 bp, 14 predicted proteins | sample 8958761 | NCBI WGS metagenome assembly JAEEGJ01 (sample SAMN16246546, study PRJNA631951) | gut metagenome | biome: gut microbiome; feature: rumen; material: RS-attached | host: Bos | place: Iran: Karaj | collected 2018-10
AGCTCGAGATCCTGCGCCTGATCAACCAGGTGCGCCTGGGCGGGTTCACCTCGGGCAAGCACGGCATCCTGCACATCCACCTGGGCAACCTGAAGAGCCGGATCGACGTGCTGCACAGCATCGTGGACCAGTATCCCACGCTGATTTCCTACATCTCGCCGACGCACTGCAGCCGCACCCGTGCCCTCTTCGACACGTGTGTCGACTTCGCCAAGAAAGGCGGCATGATGGATATTTCCACCGGCGGAACTCGTTTCGCCGAAGCCCACGTAGCGGTAGGACTGGCGCTCGAAGCCGGTGCACCGCTCGCGAACCTCACCTTCTCCAGCGACGGCCACGGCGGCGTTCGCCGCGAAAATCCCGTCACTGGCGAAATCACCTACACCCCCGCGCCGTTGACACTCAATTTCAAGGAGATGGTCGCATTGGTCCAGGGCGGTATCCTGCCGCTCGAAGATGCCCTGCGGCTCATCACATCCAATCCGGCCAAAAACCTTTCACTGAAACAGAAAGGCCGGATCGCGGTGGGCTGCGACGCCGACTTCGTGGCCCTGAACGAGGACCTCTCCATCCACAGTGTCTATGCGAAAGGCAAGACAGTTTATGAAGCGTAAATTATTTTTCCTGCCGGCTTCGCTGCTGCTGGCCGTCATCGTACTCTTCTCCTGCGGGAGCAAGGAACTCCTTTTCACGCAAGGGACCGGCATGGTTCCCTATGCCTGCCAGGGTCCTTTTGCAGGCAAAACGGTGCAGATCTATTATCACATTCCAGCCGGCGATGTCCATACGATGCCGGTCCAGTTCGTATTGCACGGAATGAGCCGCAACGGCGACGGCTACCGCGACCGCTGGATACCTCTTTCCGACCAGTACAGCTTCATCCTGCTGGCGCCGCAGTTCAATGAGGAAGAATTTCCGGAGATCGCCTACCAGCAGGGAAATGTCGTAGATGAGACAGGCTCCTTCCTGCCCAAAGAGGAGATGACTTACCCCATCATCGGCGAGATCTTCCGCTATTTCACCAAGCATAGCGCCTCGCGGGCCCGGAAGTACAACATCTACGGTCATTCGGCCGGCAGCCAGTTCGTCCACCGTTACCTGTTGTTTGGCGACACGCCGGAGGTGGATCGGGCCGTGGCCGCCAATGCAGGCTGGTACACGTTCCCGACCGACACGATCGACTATCCCTACGGAATCGGCGACAGTGCTCGGAAGATCGGGACGGATATCGATGCGTTTTACGGTAAAAAGATGATCGTCCTGCTGGGTGATGCCGACACGTTGCGTACCAGTTCACTCCGCCAAACCCCGGAGGCAGATACGCAAGGTCTGACACGCCTCGAACGCGGCAACACATTCTTCTCCTTCTGCCAGCAGGATGCCGCTACCCGCGGCGTAGCGTTCAACTGGGAGAAAGCCTACGTACCCGGCGCCGGCCACTCGGACGCCAAAATGGCGCCCGCGGCGGCCCGGATTCTGTACGGTCAACAGTAAAGTGCTGTCATCAACCGACGGTGGCACCATTGCAGAGGCGTTCCTCCGGAGCGACGATGCGCATGGTGCCATCGATCTGTTTGGCCATGAGGATCATGCCTTTGCTTTCGATGCCGCGGATGACGCGGGGCTGGAGGTTGGCCAGGATGCAGATCTGTTTGCCGACCATCTCTTCCGGCGTGTAGTATTGGGCGATGCCGCTCACGATGACACGCTGGTCGAGGCCAGTGTCGATAGTGAGCTTCAGCAGTTTGTCGGTCTTGGGGACACGCTCGGCTGCCAGGACGGTAGCTGTGCGGATGTCCATCTTCGAAAACTCATCGAAGGTGCAGGCCTCTTTGGCCGGCTCGAACTTCGGCGCGGCAGCGGCCGCTTCAGCGGCGGCAGCTGCTTCGCGGGCCGCCTTGATGTCGGCCAGCCGCTTGATCTGCTTTTCAATCTCGGCGTCTTCGATCTTCGAGAAGAGGAGTTCAGCCTGATTGAGCTTGTGCCCGACGGGGAGCAGGTCACTGCGTCCGAAATCATCCCAGGAAAGCGGCTTCACATTCAGGATCCGGTTGAGTTTCTCCACGGAGAACGGAAGGAACGGAGCGAAAGCCACGGAAAGCGAAGCGCAGAGCTGGATCGAAGTATAGAGGATGGTGGCCGTACGCGTCATGTCGGTCTTGGCCACGGCCCACGGCTCGGTGTCGGAGATGTACTTGTTGCCCACGCGGGCGAGATTCATCGCCTCGCGGAGCGCTTCGCGGAACTTGAAGGTCTCGAGATTCTCTTCAATAGCCTGCTTGAGGACCGGGATCTGTGCCAATGCTTCCTTATCAATGTCCTGCAACTCGCCCGGAGCCGGGACACAGCCGCCGAAGTATTTGTGCGTCAGCACGACGGCCCGGTTCACGAAGTTGCCGAAGATGGCCAGCAGTTCGCTGTTGTGACGGGTCTGGAAGTCTTTCCAGGTGAAATCGTTGTCCTTGGTCTCGGGCGCGTTGGCGGTCAGCACGTAACGGAGCGTATCCTGCTTGCCCGGGAAATCCTGCAGATACTCGTGGAGCCAGACGGCCCAGTTGCGCGAAGTTGAGATCTTGTCGCCTTCGAGGTTCAGGAACTCGTTGGCCGGCACGTTCTCGGGCAGGATGAAGCCATCGCCATAGGCCTTGAGCATCGACGGAAACACGATGCAGTGGAACACGATGTTGTCTTTCCCGATGAAATGGATCATCCGCGTATCGGGGCTCTTCCACCACTTCTCCCAGCTGTCGGGCAGCAGTTCGATGGTATTGGAGATGTACCCGATCGGTGCGTCGAACCAGACATAGAGAACCTTGCCTTCCGCCCCTTCCACAGGCACGGGCACGCCCCAGTCGAGGTCTCGGCTCACGGCACGGGGCTGGAGGCCGCCGTCGAGCCAGCTCTTGCACTGGCCATAGACGTTGCTCTTCCATTCCTTATGTCCTTCGAGAATCCATTCGCGCAACCAGGGTTCGTAGTCATTCAGCGGAAGATACCAGTGCTTGGTCATCTTCTTCACGGGCTCGGCGCCGCTCACCTTGGAGTGCGGGTTGATGAGTTCGTCGGGGCTCAGCGTGGAACCGCATTTCTCGCACTGGTCGCCGTAAGCGCCTTCATTGCCGCACTTGGGGCAAGTACCCACGATGTAGCGGTCGGCCAGGAAGATCTTGGCTTCCGGGTCGTAGAACTGCTCAGACTCCTTCTCGATGAACTTGCCTTCCTCATAGAGTTTGCGGAAGAACTCGGCGGCGTAGCGATGGTGCGTGGCCGAAGAGGTCCGGGAATAGATGTCGAACGTGATGCCGAAATCAGCGAACGACTGCTTGATGAGCGTATGGTATTTGTCAACGATATCCTGGGGCGTACATCCCTCCTTGCGGGCCGCCATGGTGATAGGCACGCCATGTTCGTCGGATCCGCAGACAAAGAGCGTTTCGCGCCCACGCATGCGCAGGTAGCGGACATAGATGTCGGCAGGAACATAGACGCCGGCCAGGTGGCCGATGTGGACGGGGCCGTTGGCATACGGCAACGCGCAAGTGATGAGATTTCTTTTCTTCATAATCGGTTCAATTCTTTGGAAAGTCTGTTCTTTACTGTATTGAGAAGCTGCAGCCTCGACACGAGATCCCGCAGGGTATCGGTCTCGCCGCTGCGTTGTGCGAGCGTGATTTGTTTCGTGGTGGCAGCGCATTGCTGCTCGGTGATGCGGAGCTTGTAGAGCAGTACGGATTTGGGCACGGTCCGCGCCAGTGCCTGATCTTCCGGCGTGATGGATTCTTCATACGTCTTGACTGTCAGCGCATGTTCTTCCAGGATCAGGTCGAAGACCGCCTGGTTGAGGATTTCGTCTTCGCTTGTGGTGAAGTAACGCACAATCCGCTGCTGCATCGCTTCCGGCTCTTCTCGGGCCAGCGTGGCTTCGAAGGGGAAATAGCGGTCGAAGAGGGTACGGTACAGGTCGTTCACGAACACCAGCCCGTCGTCATCCAGGGAGTTCCGGATATACTGCGACACCATCATCTCCTCTACCGGCTCGGCGCCATAATACATATCCTTTTCGAAATGAAGGGGATATGTGCCGAATTTGATGAGATAGTAGCAGAGCTCCCGCTCCATGACAGCCAGATACGCGTCACGGACAGGGTAGCCGGCGGTCGGCATGCCGCTCTCCCCTTCCCCGCCCTGCAGATCGGCGGGCATCTCATCCGGAAGCGGCGCTTCCGGACGGTCCACGGCCTGCTGCCAGCCCTGGTTCTGCTGGTCTTCAAAGCGCCGGCGCGAACGCTCGAGCGCCTTTTTCTTGCGCCGGAACTCCGAAACCTTGGCCAGAACGGAATCAATTTTCTGGTCGAACTTCTCGGCCACCAATTCCACATAGATATTGCGCAGGATCGGATCAGCCACCGCCGATACACTCTGCAGGATGTCACCGATGACCTGGGCCCGGCGCACCGGGTCACGTTCACTCTCCTCCAGCAGCAGGTCGCTCTTGAACGAGATGAAATCCTTCTCGTTCTCCTCGATATACTCGCGGATCTCAATCAGGCTGTGGCTCTTGGCAAACGTGTCCGGATCGTCTTCCGGCGGCAGGAGCACGACTTTGACGCTCAAACCCTCCTCGAGCACGAGATCGATGCCACGCAGGGCCGCCTTGACACCGGCGGCGTCGCCGTCGTAGATAATGGTGATCTTCTCGGTGAAGCGCTTGATCAGGCGGATCTGCTCGACGGTAAGCGAGGTGCCTGACGAGGCCACCACGTTGGTGACGCCGGCCTGGTGCATCGAGATCACATCGGCATAGCCTTCGACGAGGATGCACTTGTCTTCCTTGGCGATGCTGTTCTTGGCCTGGAAAATGCCGTAGAGCGAACGGCTCTTGTCGTAGATTTCGCTCTGCGGGCTGTTCACGTATTTAGCGACGCTCTTGTCGGTTTTCAGGGTCCGGCCGCCAAAGGCAATCACGCGGCCGCTGATGGAATGGATCGGGAAAATCACCCGGTCGAAGAAGCGGTCGTAAAGCTCCCCGGTCCCCTCCCGCTCCAGACAGAGTCCGGCTGCCACAAGGTATTCAGGCTTATAGCCCTCTTTCAGGGCCTTGTTGCACAGGGTCAGGGGACGTGAAGCGGCGTATCCGAGGCCGAACTTGCGGATGGTCTCGTCGGAAAACTTGCGCTCGCGGAAGTAGCTCAGACCGATGGCCTTCCCTACCTCCGTGTTCCAGAGGACGTCGGCGTAAAACTTCTGCGCATAGTCCGTCACCACCAGCAGGCTCTCGTAGCGCATGCGGTGGGCGATTTCCTCGGCCGTCTCTTCTTTCTCGACAATCTCGATATGGTATTTTTTGGCAAGGTAGCGAAGGGCCTCCGTATAGGTCAGGTGCTCGTGCTCCATCAAGAACGAAACGGCACCGCCGGCCTTGCCGCAGGCAAAGCACTTGAAAATCCCCTTGGTCGAAGAGACACTCAGCGAAGGATTCTTGTCCTGATGGAACGGGCACAGTCCCAGATAGTTCGCGCCGCGCTTGCGCAGTGACACGAAATCGCCGATCACCTCTTCGATCCGGACGGCGTCAAGTATCTTGTCAACGGTGGCGCGGTCGATCATCTATTGCCCCCTCAAGAGTTCAAGTTCTTCCTTCGTATACAACAGCGGATCCAGGATCGGTGACATTTGGTCTGTAAACAGATAGCACGCAGCAATGAACAGCAGCAGCAAGGCGCCCAGCACAATCAGGACAATCCACACCGGTTTCAGATGCCGGCGGCTGCGCTTCTTCGTAGGCTCTTTCGGCTTACTCGCAACCACGGTCGTAGGCCGCTTTTCCTGCACGGCCGGCTCTTCAGCATCATGCCCGGCCTGACCTTCGGCGTCATGCCCGGCCTGACCTTCGGCGTCATGCCCGGCTTGACCGGGCATCTCCTCCGCCCAACGGGCCTCCCGCGGCATCTTGATGGCAATCGCCTCAAAACCGATACCGTCGGGCCAGATGTCCAGATCCTCATCGGGCACAAAGAAAAATTCATTGCGCGCATTGGCCCGCATCACACCCAGCCCCGGCAGCTTGCAGCTTTTCCGCCCCTCCAACTCCGAGCAGAGACGGCTCAGGCACCAGCCCAGCTCCACGCCGGCCTGATCGTGCGTCACGCCGATTTCCCGGCGCACCTTGTCGAGCAGCAAACCCCCGTCCGTCAGCGTGACATCCGCCTTGCGGAACGACATCCGCCGATACGGCGGATGAATGGTGGTTTGCCGGTCGGAATAACTGGCCGGCATCATTTCGGCCGTGAACGTACCCAGATATGGGACGTCCACCCGGTCGTTCTCCACGATAAGCTCCTTGATGCACTTAGAAAACAAATTGATCTCCATAGTCCGGCCGTTGGGTATTCAGTCAACTTGCAAAGGTAATAAAAAACCCGTTTCCATTTTTTATTGTAACTTTGAACCAACCAAAAAGAATTGACTTATGTTAAGATTCCTGTTAATGCTTGTCCTGGCCTTGCCGAGCCTCCCCCAGGACGGCCTTCCCACCACGGTGAAAGAAATCCGCCAACGGTATGCCGATACCCAGCAGAGCATCGCCATGATGCATGAAGAAGAGCACTTTCGCTCAGAAATCGTAACCACGATCCAACGCAACATGCCGGGCTCAGGCATCCGCAAGGAGACGGTTACCTGCTACTTCGCCGAATTCGGCGAAGACCTCGATCCCGACTACCGTCCGTATTTCGTGACCCGCAAATACAATGTCGCGGCCCTGAAATTCTACGAAGAGTATCTCTTCGACGCCGAAACCGGAAAACTGCTCTTCGTCTTCCTGCAAGCCGATTCCATCGAAAACGCCGGAACGAAAGACGAGACACGCTACTATTTCGGTCCCCAGGGCTTGATCTCCGAAAACCTCAAGGGAGAATGTTGCGCGACCGCCGAGGAAGCTGCAAAGATGGCCAACGAATGCTACCAGGCCATCAAAGCCAGTCTCAACGGCTTCCGGAATCTGGTGGATTATTAGTATCTGGCTGGACGGCAGTTCCGCCTGGCAGGCCGATATTTGCGCTGCAATGTACACATCTGATTTACAGGTGTTTATACAAGTTGATCCCCCTGTTTTTCAGGGGGATCAACTTACGTAATCAGCTGACAGTCAATTGCGTCCGTTGCAGCGAAAAAAAACAGCGGCTGACAATGTTTATTTACAACAATTGTTATCTTTGTGAAAAACTAAGATTATGAAACAGTTGAAACTATTTCTTCTCGTAGCTGCACTCATTCTGCCCACCTTCCTCCTGGCAGCCGCCGGACCCGAGCCGCTGGGGACCTTTTCTTCTGATTTCAACGATATGACCCTGCGCGTAGACGGCAACAAAGTGACAGGCACGTACAACTACAGGAACGGACGCATCGAGGGAACCCTCAACGGCCACACGCTCACCGGCCGCTGGATACAGGATAACGGCAAAGGCCGCATTCTCTTCGTCTTCAACGATGACTTCACCGCTTTCACCGGAAAATGGAGCTACAATGACGCCGAACCCTCCGGCAAATGGGACGGCAAGTTGAAGTAACCCTTTTGAATCTGAAATAAAAAAAGACCAACCTCGAAAGGTTGGTCTTTTTGTGCCCGGAACAGGACTCGAACCTGCACAAACTTGCGTTTACTAGTCCCTGAAACTAGCGCGTCTACCGATTCCGCCATCCGGGCAAACCGTTAGGGACTGCAAAGGTAGTAAATAATTCCAAACTTCATAAAAAAATTTAATCCGCCCCCCAAAAAGGCCTGTCCACAAAACTTTTTTGCAGAAAAATTTTGCACTCCCGATATTTTGTCCTACATTTGCAATCCCAACAAGGGAATAACCTTCCTCAATAGCTCAGTTGGTCAGAGCACCTGACTGTTAATCAGGGGGTCGTAGGTTCAAGTCCTACTTGAGGAGCTGCTCAAAATCAAGCACTTACGGAAACGTAGGTGCTTTTCTTTTTGGCATTAGTCGCAAAAAAGTCGCAGTTTCAATGTGTTTTAAGACTGATTGATGACCGTTTTAACGGAAATCAGGGGGAAAGATCAGGGGGTATAACTCGGTTTTATACAAGGTTCTCTCCTCGCAAAACCTTTCCTAATCAGGCAACATGGTTTGTAGCCCGTTCCGCTTCCGCCAGCATACGGCCACAAATAACGGCACAAACTGTCAACTATATATCAATATGGGTTGCAATGCCCATGAACTTCTTTTCTCAAAGTTAGCAATCTTTTCGGAATAACGTTCAGCATGATCAGTAAAAGAATTCACCTCGGTGGTTGGCCGGGGTGAATATCCTAATCCTTATACTTGATTGTTGCAACGTCTGTATCATAGGTGAAATCCTCAATGGTCTGCCCTGTTTTTAACCAGATTTCTTTTAAAAGAGGATTCGACGCACATTTCAGAGTTACCAGCAAGGAGTTATTGCTTACATCAAGACTGACTAAGCGATTGTTTGTACAAAACAACTCTAATAGATCCACACAGTCACTGACGTCAAGGCTAATTATCTGATTATCGAAACAATGCACTGTATTCAAAGCGGTGCATCCCTGCAGTTCGAGATTATTGAGTTGATTACCATCACAAACCACTTCTATCAATCTATTGAAGTTTTTCAAATTAAGGGAGGACAGTCGATTGTTCCGACAGTTAAATTCCACTAATGCCGTGCACCCGTCCATAGTAATGCTTGAAAGCTGATTATTCTGACAATAAAACAATTCCAACTTTGTGTTTTTGCTCAAGTCAAGGCTTGTCAACTGATTGTTCTCACAATACAGGGCAAAAAGATTCGGGAAATACTCTATTCCGGACAGGCTTTTGATTGCATGTGACTCATATTCTGACCCCGAGTATTCGTTGGTTACTTCAATCCACTCAACATCGAGCGCTTCCGTATAGGTAACGATCCCGTCTTTGTTTGTATCGAACCAATAAAGGCAATAGTTCTCAAACAGCGGGTCATCGAATCGGACAATTTCGGGTGTCGCCGCTTGCTCGATACGAATGTGTACATCATTTGGTGCAGACTTGGAATAAACCAAAACTTCCCCAACCCGGACATTTCCATCATTCTCGGATACATCGAGAATGATTTGATTCGTTTTGAGCCCCTTTGTTTCGACATACTTTATCCAGTCTGCTTCCGACTTAACTTCAAAGTCAATGTTGGATTTGATCTCAACTGACAAAGTGTGTCTCTCGTGAGAAAGACTGTATTCCGGCGTGGTAACGGACAATTCATTCAACTGATTTTGTTTGATAGAAATCGTGGAAGAAAGGGGACCTCCGTCTTGTTTGATTGTGACCTTGCCTTCCCTGCTGTCATAAGTCTTATTCTCAGAAATATCAAGCACCACGGTTAATGTTGTCAGTACTTTGGTCATATTATATGTCACCCAGTCCTTGCAGTCATTCTCCACGTCCACACTGAACTTCACATTAGCCTGGACTTCAATATTGAGTTGTTGAGCCTCGTTGGTCAAATCATACGACGTCTGAGATACCATCAGCCCATTTTTTGCCGTCTGTGATATGAAGACTGTCCTGGTCAGTTCTGCACAAGTGAATGTAACCATACAGACACGGTGATTATACGTTGTATTTTCCTCACAAGTGAATGTTATCCTGCTGCTGACAGCTTCTTCTCCTGCTGAAGGAGAAACTATACACCATGGCTGATCGCTCTTTACAGACCAAGGCTTGTTGGCTGTAAGTGAAACCGTTTGTGTACCTCCATTATCTGGAATCGAGATGGAAGTTTGATCAACAGTCAATATCGTTTCCTTCTCACAAGAAGCAAGAATGGTTAGCATTACCAGCAAGAAAAAAGTAGCGATTATTTTCATGGCCAAAATGATTGACTCTTTCAAAGTTAATGAAAAACCAATAGAACTCAACTATTATCTCCCGAGAAAAAGTCTAACTCTTTGCATAATCAGTAAAAGAAATCACCCCGGTGGTTAGCCCGAGGTGAGTTCTATCAGACGGAATATGCAATCAATCAATCGGAGGCTGGTAAAACTCAAGTTGATCCACTTTTGCGGAACCATTAACCGCGATAGCAAAGCCATTATACTCAAGGACACAATAAGCCTCTATAATATGCACACCATTGATCTCTAGGATGAGGCGATTTTCTTTATAAATAATATCGATTTCATAATCTGTATCCTTATAGCTTGTTTTAACTTGTCCCCGTCTATGACCGACAGTTTTACCCTCAGACACTCTTTGGAATTCAACAAAATCTTTCCCCAACATAAAGGCACAATAATTATCATCATCAAGATAATTAAGGGCAAAGCCTAATCCAACAACAGCCCCGGGAACAAGCGCAGAGAAAGCGAATCGAGTATCTTTAAATTTAGCTTTGATTTTAAAAGGACTGGAAATGTCTATAGGAACATAACAACTGACCATGGCAGCGGTTGCCTTTCCCTCTAAACAAAGAGCTCCATCTTTTATTATGGCTGAACTGCGATTATCAACAAATTCATTCCACTTGAGGTTATTTGATTCAAAATCCTCAATTAGAACTTGCGCATTAGTTATCAACGGCAAAAAAGCCAATACGAAGACAATCAACCTTTTCATAGTATTATAATAACTAGTTTTGTTTCCCTAATCTGGCTTGAAACTCCTGAATTAGACTCTCATATTTTTTTAATAACCTGTCACAAGATTTAAAATACTCATCACGATGAGCCGCCATAATCGAACCTTTTTCGGAGTATATTTTAATCCTATACACCAAGTCTGATACAGAACCGCCTCCCTCTGAAATCATAACTCTTGTTCGTATCTGAACTTGAGATTCAGGAAATAATTGATAGACCCACGGTGTTTGAATAAAGCCGGATAGAGGATCTGAGTTTTGGATTTCATCGAAATAGTTGAGCAAAATTTGATGAATCATTTTCCATGCGAGTGTGACATCTTTTGTCCCATCATCATTGATCGAGTAATACTTAGGATCGACGATTACTGTGAAGTAATTGTTCACAATATCGCTTTCTGAAGAACTAGCATAGAATGTGTCTTCCGTCATCGTATAGCTTATCGCATTCCGCTTGTCTTTCCTGTAGAATTTAGTGTTAATTGTTACATATCCGGGACACTCAAATTTCAAAGAAATAAAATCACCGGTAACAATTGACGTTACATTGCCGTCACCGATATAATTACCGTCAACATAGATTTTGGCATTTTCCGGAACAACGGAAATCTTGATTTTTTTCGCCGCATTTGCTGAGGATAATGCGAAAAGTGCAACGAATACGATTAATACGACTTTTTTCATTTTATAGGACTTGTGTTAAATATTAACAACGTAAAGAAGCGGATTTTATTAGTATTATCCTCTCTTTCTTTTTTTCTTCATCCCTGCCCCGAGAATGGTGTTAAATAAACAGAAAAAGTGTGGAGCATTTAGTTTATCTGGGTAGAGGTTCTGGAATACCTTGAAGCAAATAAACAACACCCCACACTCGTATGGAACACGCCGAAGCGGCGAAATAGCCATACAAGTGATGAAGGTCTGCTTCTCCTTGCTTCTTTGAAATTTTCCAGATTTCTACCCAAGGATAAAAGCTAAAACACTTTCATCAATATGTCTTGTCCCGAAGGACAATCACAAAGATAATAAATGATTTGATATACAGGTGCTTTTTTGGTCGTATCGACCTGCTTTTTAATCTTACGATACTCGGTAAATAGTTTATCAAACCGGGGAGAGCACAATCGCATTCCCCGGTTCAATTATTCCGTTACTAGCTCCACCGATTGGGCCACGATGTCGCAGACAGCCCTTTCGCTTCCGTCCGAGGCAACGTACTTCCTGTTCCTTAGCCTTCCGCAAATATGGACGAAGGATCCTTTTTCCAGCTGATCGAGGTTTTGGATTTCCTTCCCTTCCCACGCAACGACATTGTGCCAGGTGGTTTCGATGACTATGCTGTCATCCTGTGATTTGTACGCATAATCGGTGGCTACAGAGATGTTGGCAACTTTGGTGTCTCCTATGTCTTTCACATTGACACTCCCAATGATGCCCCGGATTTCGATTCTGTTCAAGGATTCCATAGTAGTAGGTATTGATTTGATTGTTCGTCTGAGAAACTGAAATAGGCATCTTTCCCTGCGATTATATGGTCAAGCAGGGAGATGTCGAGTAAAGAGCAAGCTTTCCGGAGATTATCAGTAAGGCCTATGTCTGCCTTGCTGGGTTGTTCATTGCCGGAAGGATGGTTGTGGCACAGGATGATTGAGGAGGCATTGTGGAGTAATGCCTGCCTCAATATCGTCCTGCTGTCGATAGCTGTTTGAGTGAGTGTGCCCTTCGAAAGCATTTCCATCGAAATCACTTTATTACAGGCAGTGAGAAAGATTACCCATGCTTCTTCATGGTCCAGATCGTAAATGACGGGATAAAACAACTGAATTGCGTCCAGACTGTTCCTGACAGTTTCCATATGGCTTCAGATATTGGATATGAAACGTGATTCCTGCTTCTTGAAGGAATATCCCTTCCGCTTGATAGTCGATGCGTATGTCAGCATCAAAGACCGTTTTGCCCTTGTCGCTGCAACATACATCTTCTTCCATTCGTTGTTGAAGAAGTCTTCCTTCCCGGATTCCGGCATGTCCTTGCAGAAATAGGGATTGGGGAAGTTTCCTTCACAGAGTCCCATCACATAGACAGTATCCCATTCAAGTCCCTTTGCAGAGTGTATCGTAGAAAGCGTGAGATAGTCTCCATCTGACGGTATCTCGCAATCCTCATAGTCCTTGCGGTAGAAGGCAGCGAATGTCTCCTTGTCCGATGCAAAGGCCATCAGGTAATCCGAGATGGTCTGGAACTGCATGGAGAGTAAAAGAAGATTGTCGTAATCCTGAGAAGTGGCTCCATCATCCTGTGGATCCCGCATGATCCGCTCGATGACACAATCCATCAGCGTCGGGAAATCAACCGCTGCACAGTCATCCCGTATGGAGAGAATCAGCTGTCCCAGATCCGATGCGAAGAACCTGCTCCTGCGCTTCTTTCCATCCTGCACGATGTCTATTCCTGCATACTGAGCGATCTTGCCTATGCTGTATGGATTCTCGGTATCCAGTATACGAAGGATGTGGTTCAGGAACCGGATATGACGCTTGACAATCTTCCTCCCACCAAACACCTTATATGGAATCTGCTCCTGCTTCAATTCTGCAATGAGCGTATCCAGATAGCGGAGATTGTTGCAAAGGACCGCATTGGATGAGAGACTGCCATGCTCCTTTACCTGGCTTATTACGCATCGTGCCTCATCCTGTTCCGTGGGACATTGACGCACGGATACAGAACTTGGAGCGTTGGCGTATGAAAGAAGGGGATGGTTCTCACAGTCCGTGAAACGGAAGGTGTTCACATAATCAGCTATCTCCTGTCCGAACGGGCGGATTATCGTAATACATGAAGTGGGTGTACCGTCAATCCTGACAGTAGTTTTCTTGATTTCATATCACTTGGCCAAATCCGTTGCCTTAGCTTTGCTCTCTATGCCCAGATCCTTGTATATGTCCTGCAGCACTTCTTTTACTTTTTTTGCTGGGACTGGAATCTGTTTTTGGATTTTGGAATTGACCAGCACGGCAATCGAGGCGCTGCTACCTTATAAGGACAAGATACATACGATAACGGCTGACAACGGAAAAGAATTCGCCCGCCATAAGGAGATTGCGAAGGGACTCGATGCCGAGTTCTACTTCGCACGTCCATACCACTCTTGGGAGCGTGGCGCAAACGAGAACACAAACGGGCTGATACGCCAGTACATCCCGAAAGGCACGGACTTCAGCGAGCTGACAGATGAGATGCTTGCCGAGATTGAATGGAAACTAAACCACAGGCCCCGTAAGTCTTTGGGTTACAGGACACCTTTGGAATATTGTAAACAATTATTTAATTTTGACTTTTGACGTGTGTTGCACTTCTAAATTGAATTCACCATGGAAAGAATGCTGTCCTCCCTTCTTTTATTGCTTTGTACCCTGATCGTCCCGGCACAGAACGTCCCCGCCCTGGAGCAGCTCCAGGCGGATCCCCGGAAAGCCTATGGCACCGACTACCCCTACGGATTCAGGATGGAAGCCCTTACGCCTGCTCCGCGCGGATACAAACCGTTCTACATCAGCCTTTACGCCCGTCACGGTTCACGCTATTACCATACCGACCGGCTCTACAAAAAGTTGGATACCCTGTTGACGGCGGCCCATGAAAAAGATCTCCTGACCGGGGAAGGCGAAGCATTCTATTCCCGTTACCAGAAAACTGTACAGGAACTCATAACAGGTTTCGGCGAGCTGACAGAAGTGGGCTGGCAGCAGCACCAAGGCATCGCCTGCACCCTGTACAATCGTTTTCCGGAAGTGTTCCGGAAAGGCGGCAACGTGCTGGCCGTGGCTTCCCTGGCGGGGCGCTCCGTCATGAGCATGTCTGCTTTCTGCCAGGAACTCGTCCAGTGCAATCCGAGGATCGAGATCCGCGAAGAGTCCTCCCGGTTTACCCTGGATGCAGTGATCCCGACCTACGAAGAGAATCCCAACCGTCGCGAATGGCCCATGGCGACAGGACCACGCTGCGAGAAAAGACGCAACGTCATCGAAATGGACACCACCCTCAACAAGAAGATTCTCACTCGCGTTTTCAAGTCGACGGAAGGACTTCCCGGAAACGTCCGGCAGATTCCCGGTTATCTCATATCCCTGTACACTTCCCTCCCGTCCATCAACCACGAGGGCATGATGGAAGGCATCCTATCCGACGGGGACCTTGTAAAAAGCTGGGAATCCAACAATCTCCGGACCTATTCGGATTACTTCCGCATCCAATACCGGACGATTCCCATTCTCAGGGACATCATCCTGAAGGCCGACGCTGTCCTGGACGGCTCCAGCGACCGCATCGCCGACCTCCGCTTCGGCCATGACAACATCGGCGCACTGATCGTGCTGATGGGACTGAACGGTGCCGACCTCGACCCGGAAGACCCGCTTGCCGTGAAAGAATGCTTCCAGAACTGGAATATCTGTAAAGCGGCCAACATCCAACTGGTCTTCTACCGCGGCCGCCATGCGGATGACCCGATCCTCGTCAAATGCCTTCTCAACGGTTCTGAAGTGACCCTCCCGGTCGCCACTGACCGTTTCCCCTACTACTCCTGGTCCGGCCTCAAGGCATTCTATCTCAACCGCATCGAAGCAGTTGAATAAGACACAAAAAAAATGAGTCGTCGACGCATCCCGCACGGACCACTCATACTAACCACATAATTAATAACACTACAACTAATAACCAATAGACTGATTCAGCAAGAAGAACTCTACCTCCTCAATCCGATACAAAGGTACATCATTTTTTATATTTGCAAATTTTTTCAAAAGATTTTTTTGAAAATTATTTATTTTCATCAAAATTCACTATTATTCAACTCATTACAGATAAGCATTGCTCCATTTAGGTCCTATTTCCCACCTAAATATCCCTAATACAAGAGCACGGAAGA
>JAEEGJ010018457.1_pt1 | contig 15572 bp, 10 predicted proteins | sample 8958761 | NCBI WGS metagenome assembly JAEEGJ01 (sample SAMN16246546, study PRJNA631951) | gut metagenome | biome: gut microbiome; feature: rumen; material: RS-attached | host: Bos | place: Iran: Karaj | collected 2018-10
AGAATGATAGATATCTTCTATTGTCTTATTATCATACGTCATTATCTTATTACCTTCTTTTGAATAATAATATTATTTCGAATAGCACTAATCTCATCAATTAACATGTGATAAACACTAAGTACATCTTCCTTATCATATCTATATGGAATAAAGAACACAATATTTTGAATTGATTGATTAAGAGGTATTCTACTATTCATTTTTATTTTATCTAAATAATAAGATTCATTATAAATAGTATTAAAAATATTATCAATCATATTTTCATCAAATTCATCAATTTGTTTATATAAATATGGGATGATTAATTCAAAAACAACAAAGTATTCACGTTTTCTAGAATCATTTGTTTTAAAGTTAACAAATTCTTTTACTAAGATATCTAACTTACGATACTTACTTATAGGTATTGATGCAGATGAAATACCGCATAGTTTTGCAAATATTGTACTGAAACTTTTTATATAATCAACTTCATCAAGAATAGCATTTGGATCAAAAACAACTTTTAATCTATTAATAATCTCATTATTATGTAAATCATATGGGAAAGTAGCTACATCAATAAGATGAAAATCAATTAAATCAAGTTCTTGTTTATCCATCTTATTTAATATATCAATGATATAGTTAATGGATATATATGATTGTTCTTCAGTAATACGATTTGAAAAGAATGCTGTTTTAGAAAATATTAGCATTAAATAATCCCATATATCACTAAGTTCACCAAATTCTACCCCAAGTTTTCTTTCTACTTTAGCTAAATTATAAATCTTTTTAGTATCTTTTAAACTATACATATTAAACCTCTATATTTTCATTAACTTTAATACTATTAACTAGTTTATTAAACTTATTTATATTATCTTCATTTGTTGTTAGTTCATATATAATTACTAAACTAATATCATTAACATTATCATTATCTAAATCATATTCAATATACTTTAAGTATACTTCCATATTGTTTGTATAAGAAAGTCTAATGATATCATCAATTACTTCTTCATTAAATTCATAACCTGCTTCAATAATATAATTCTTTGTTTGATCAATATGAAATTTATAAGCTTTCATAAGTTCATCACTAGAGTAATTATCAATAATATAACTATATATACCAATAAAAGAATCATCTAATTTATTATCACAAAATAATCGATAATCACCTTTTTCTTTTTGACATACATAATTAAAATCAATATTAACAACAAAAGTATCATAATCAAAGTAATAATCAAAATGATCTTTAATAACAATATCTTGTTTATCAAACGATTCTTGTATTTTTAAATTATATTTATTAAAAGTAGTTAGTGAATAATAAAAAGATAAACACATAATGGATACTAAGATAATAGATATGAATGAATATTTACGATAATTACTACATACATAATGAATAGGAATATATAAAGGACTAACAAATAACAGAATAGCTAGTTTCATATTTCTAATAACCAACATATCTTCTTTATAAATAATGTCATCCAATGTATATAATAAACTCCATACAAAAGTAATTAACGTAATAACAGAACATAATAGAATAATATAATAATATAATTTTGATGTAAAAAGGCCAACACGATTTAATCTTAATATTATTAAAGTTAAAGTAAATGGTAATAAGGCAATATAGATAATATAAATGTAATCTTTTAACTTAATATCCATCCCCTGCTCCTTAGTTATTTATTCTACCACAATTTTATAAATAAAAAAGAACTTTTTAAGTTCTTTTAAGCATCTTTCTTTAAGAAACTAAAATAAAATAATTTTTGTAACCAATCATCAGTTTCTTGAGATAATTCATATATTTGTTCATTAGGCATATTAGATAGTAAATATTCTTCTACTCTATCAATATCTAGTTTTTGTGCATAACTATAAAACTCTTGATAATTATTAGTTAATTCTGATACATGCATACAGAAATTCTTTAAGTTTTTATATTCAACGATATATTTATCTTGATTATTCTTTAAATAAGTTTTATCAATTGGATATCTCTTTATATAATAACCTAAATCTATATATGACCAAATATATTCACTTCTTTTAATAGCTTCTACTAACTCCTTAGAATTTAATTTATTTAATATTCTTTTAGCTCTTGATACAAACTTCTTTTTATTAAATAAACTATCAAACTCTTCTTCAGGTAATAGATAATTATCACGAGTAAAATCACGTATTTCTTGATCAATTATTAATAAATTATTAATATTATCGTTCATAATTCCCCTCAACTTCGTTTAATTATATCACAAACTATTAAAAAATAAAAGAAAAGAACTATTTTCATAGTTCTTAGTTACAAGAATAACCCATTACTTTAAGGCTTTCTTTAATTTCACTTAATGATTCTTCTACATTAGATTGTGTTGTTGTTCCTGTTAAATAAACTTTACCATTTTTTAGTTCAATATTAACATCTGTTGACGAAGTATTTAATAATGAAGTAAATGCATCTTTCATAGCACTATATTCACTTTCTGTAATACTCTTTCCATTTTCATAAGAAATAACTATATCTTCTTTTTCAGTGATTGTTGAACCATTCTTTGTTATTTTAGAAGTACTTTCGATTTTAAATAAACTTTGAACTTGAGACATTTTACAAGTAATTGATGAACCAAATGGTTTAATTACAAAGAAAACTACAACGGCTGCTATTACTAGTACAAGAATACCAATTATTAAACCCATATTATTTTTTTGTTGTGGCATAGGTCCCATTGGGCCATTCATTGGAGGTTGATAATTATTCATTGGTTGTTGAAAATTATTAACTGGTCCAGGGGCTGGTTGTGGGCCTGGTGTTGGTGTAACTGGTCTATTCATTGGTGTTGGACTAGGTACTGGATTGTTAGCTGGCATAGGTGTAGGACTTGGAGCTGGATTATTTGCAGGCATTGGTTGTGGTGTAGGTCCTCCCATTGGGCCATTCATAGGTTGTGGCATTGGTGTAGGTGTTGGCACACCATTATTTACTCCATTATTCATAGGAGTTGGATTTGGCATTCCATTATTCATATTATTATCATTCATTTTTTTTCCTCTCTACTTTAAGTTAAGTATATATTAAAACGTGTATTATGTCTACAATTATTAAAAAAAGACTATAAAATAGTCTTTTATTTACAAGTAGCTCCGGATGAAACAAAAGCATCTCTTAAACCTTCAAGATCATCATATGATTCAGATGTGATATCAAAAGATAATAATACCTTACCTCCTGCTAATGATGATTTGAAACCTGTAACATTACCCAATTGTGAATAATTCTCAGTTACACTTTTCTTTATATTGTTTGCCATTTGTTGTCTACCAGCTTCATCATAAGATTTACCATCTGTTCTTGATATTGTATAGTCAAAATGTATTTTTGTATTAACTCCATCATCAGTCATCTTTATATCAGTTGCTGTCTTAACACCATTACCTGTTACTGTTTGTGTACAAGTTGCAGTCTTTGTTGTAGGAGTTTTATCTTCTTGTGGTATTATTGTACCACTACCTTGATTATTTCCACCAGATGGAGTTGTTGAACTACCATTATTTTTACTAGGAGTTGTGGAACCACTAGGAGTACTCCATCCAGATGGAGCATCATATTTCTTTTCAAAAGGATTAAAGATAAGTAAAGCAACAACACCAAGTATTAAAAGAATTAATACAATACCAACAATGAATCCGTCTCCATTACCTTTATTAACTGGAGTTGAATTATTAATTGGAACTTGGTTATTATATGGTTGTTGATAATAATTTTCCTCTACTTGTTGATAACTACTTTGTTGTACTGGTTGTACAGGCTGTTGTGGTTGTTGAAAATTATTTACTGGTTGTTGTGGCATTGGTTGTCCCATAGGCTGTGCTGGCATTGGTGTCGGAACTGGTTCTGGAGTGCCCATAGGTTGAACGGGTTGAGCCGTAGGTTGTTGTCCAAGTGGTGTTGGAACTGGTTCAGGTGCACCCATAGGTTGATTATTTGGCATTCCATTATTCATTCCATTATTCATTTGATTCATATTATTATCATACATATATATACCTCTCTATTCTAATTAAATTATAAAAAGATTAAAGATAAGTGTCAATTAAAATAAAGTATTTATCTCTTATAAATGTAAAAAGATGCCTAATGCATCTTTTATTTTTCTTTCTTCTCTTCTTTCTTTTCTTTCTTACCTATTCCATAGTATTCACGAATAGCTTCTTCTAGTTCATCACGAAGTTTAGTATTTTCTTTTAATAGTAATTTTACATTTTCTCTTCCTTGACCTAGTTTTTCACCTTTATATGCATACCATGCTCCAGTTTTTTCAAGAATTCCACAGTTTGCACCTAAATCAACGATTTCGCCTTCTTTAGATACACCTTCACCATACATAATATCAACAGTTGTATTTTTAAATGGTGGTGCTACTTTATTTTTAACTACTTTGATGTTTGTTCTATTACCCATTATAGAGTCAGCGGATGCTTTAATAGCCTCACCACGTCTGATTTCAAGTCTTACACTTGAATAGAATTTAAGAGCTCTACCACCTGTTGTTGTTTCAGGGTTACCAAACATAACACCTACTTTTTCACGTAATTGGTTAATAAAGATTGCAATTGTCTTTGTCTTATTAATTGTTCCTGCTAACTTTCTTAATGCTTGAGACATTAGTCTTGCTTGAAGACCAACATGAGAGTCTCCCATTTCACCATCAATTTCTGCTTGTGGAACAAGTGCTGCAACTGAGTCTATTACAACAATATTAATGGCATTACTCTTTACTAAGGCATCACATATTTCTAGAGCTTGTTCACCTGTATCAGGTTGGGCAAGTAATAAATCATTTATATTAACACCTAAATTCTTTGCATAAATTGGATCAAGAGCGTGTTCAGCATCAATAAAAGCAGCTCTTCCTCCTTGTTTTTGTACTTCTGCAATAGCATGTAAAGCAAAAGTAGTTTTACCACTTGATTCAGGTCCAAAGATTTCGATAATTCTTCCTTTAGGATATCCACCTACACCAAGGGCTATATCAAGAGATAGTGAACCACTTGATACTGTTTCAATATCAACATGACTAGAATCTCCTAATCTCATAACTGCACCTTTACCGAATTGTTTTTCGATTGATGCTAATAAATCTTCCGTTATTTTATCTTTATTTTCTTTCATTGTATCCTCCGTTTATACTCAAACCATAATTCCTAATATAATTTTATATTTTTTTATATTATAAAGCAATGAATTTTACAAAAAAAAGAAGTTAGTTATCTAACTTCTACTTCAATATCTAACTCGATATTATCACTTCTAATATTAATAACTGTTTCGCCAACATCCATGGCTTTTATAACCCCATTATCAATAGTTGCAATACTTGGTTCCATACTTGTAAATACTAAGTTAATATTACTTGCATTATTAGGTACAAATCCAAGATTTAACCTGTATGTTTCACCTTTAGATAATGATATACGATTATCTTTAGAATTAATTGATAATAATGGTACTGGTATTACTTTAATAGATATACTCTTACTTATTTCACCTTTATTAACATAGATTGTTGCTTCCCCTGGATTATTAGCTCTTACAATACCATTATCTACTTCAACAACATTATTATCACTACTTGACCAAATTAAATTAGTATTGGCATTTATTGGATCAATCTTATAACTTAATTCTTTAGAAGAATCAACATACATTGTAATATCTTCTTCAATAAACTCTAATTCATTAATTTCAATGTCATTAGGGTTTTCATAAACAGTGACAGTAATCTTATCATAAGCATTATTTCTTAAGTCTTTAACGGTTATTTCTGAAGTACCTAATCCTATAGCTTTAACTACGCCATTTTCAATAGTTGCAACTTTAGAGTCACTAGATGCGTAAGATAGTTCAATATCTGTTGCATTTAACGGGAATAATCCAACAGTTAATTCATAACTATCATTTAAGTATAATTCTAAATCTTTCTCTCTTATTTGAATCTTTTCCACATTAACTTTATGTTTAGTTACTTGAACATCAATTATTTCTACTTTAGAACCTAATCTTGCTAATACTTTAGTATCACCAACATTCAAAGCTTCAATAATGCCATCATTAACACTAATAATATTAGAATCTGTTGTTTCCCAGTATACATCAGGATTATTAGCTTTTAATTTGATTTTAGATCCAACATTTAAATTAAGATTATTACTTGTTAAATCAAATGGTTTATTTTCAAATTCTTTTTTAACATTTACTTTTAATGTTTTACTATCGCCATTGAAAGTATATGCTTTAACATAAGCTATTCCTTCTTTATTAGCTTTTATATGACCATTATTATCAACAGTAGCAATATTATTATCACTACTTACAAAATAGATACTCGTACTGTTAGTATTTAATGGATATACCTGATAATTAATATCATATTCACTATCTACTAATAAATTAATTTCATTTGTTGTTAAACTAAATGATTCTATCGGAATATCATCTTTAATAACATGAATTATACATGAAACATTTAATTTATTATATGGAATAGTTGCCGTAATAGTAGCTACTCCTTCACTTCTTCCATAGACATTACCATTATCGGATACTTCAACAATATTTGGATCACTACTTTCCCATGTAATCTTTCCTTTAAAACTGTTAACAGGATAAATAGTTGCTTCTAAATCATAAGACTCATGTTCTTTAAGTCCAAATTCTACTCTATTTAATACGATAGTCTCAGGTAAATCATTATTTTCGAAAGATATAATATTAAAACGAGTTAAGGTTCCTATAAATAATGTAATAAAGATAATAATTAATAAACCTTTTATAATTACTTGCCTCTTTTTATCCATATTCTCACCTATTATAAGTATAACATATCAAAATAAATTATCAACTTTAAGATAACCATCAATATCCTTATAAATAGCAATACATTTATCATTATTTATAAACATTACATAATCACTATCATAGATATTTTCTAACTTAACACCATTATTAATTTTCTTTAATAATATAGGATCATCAACAATAATTTTTTTCATATTAAATATATCTTTAATAGGAATAATATCATCACTAGTAATATCTTCTATATTTTTAGCATCAGATATATTAAATTCTCCTACTACTTCTCTTTTTAAATCAATCATTGCCATAGGTATAGATAGTTTATTACCAATATCATTTATTAAACTTCGAATATAAGTTCCTTTAGATACACTAACTCTAAATGAAAATGAATCATTATTAAAGTCAACAAGATTAATATCATATATCTTAACTAAATGTTTAGGTAATTCAACAGGAATATTATTTCTTGCATATTCATATAGTTTTTTACCATTTACTTTCACTGAAGAATAAATAGGTACTTCTTGCTCATAACTTCCTTTAAAAGAATCTAGTGTACTTATTAATTCTTCTTTACTAAGTTTATAATCATTATTTTCTTCTAATACTTTACCTGTTATATCATAAGTATCTGTCTTAATACCTAATTTAACAGTTGCAAGATATGTTTTATCATGATTAGTAAGAAGAGGTACTAATTTACATCCTTTGTTAATACAGATTACAAGTAAACCAGTTGCAATAGGATCAAGAGTTCCTGTATGACCTACTTTTTTAGTATTAAATTTCTTTATTATCTCATTAACAACATCACGACTAGTCATATTTTTTGGTTTATTAACTAATATAATACCATCCATATATACCTCCAAAAAAAATAGTATTTGCATACTATTTTTAATTAAACATACAATTCATCCAATCAATTGGGCCAGCTAAGCCACCACTTGTTCCACCACTACTAATATTTTTAAATATAAATCCTATTAGCATTGGTACAAAGAAAGCTACTACAGCCCATACAATTCTTTTTACAATTGTAGTTGTTGATTTCTTAGCTTGATCATCAGTACCAGCAGCTACTATTTTAACTAAGTCAAATACAACCATTACCATTAAAATAATAGGTATACCATATTGAACAATTTTAATTAACCATTTAAGTATATTGATAATAAAACCAATATCACTACAAGTTACATTTGATAACATCATGCTTTATCCCAACACCTTCCTAATGAATGACTAGAAGCGTCATTATTACCTGTTCCAATATCAATAATCTTTAATGTTAAACTTACTATTAAAGGTACAAAGAATACTACAACTGCAGCAATTATACGATTAATAATATGTTTCATAAAATCTTTATCATCTGGATTAATAACTTTTTTAACTACTTCAAATATAGTATATCCTACTAATCCCATTGGTACTAATAATCTAATAACATTTAATATAGCTTTGATAAAAGTCATGGCTTTGATGATACCAGAACCATCTCTACACCAATCAAAACTAGCTAAACTATCTAATATAAACATTCAAATCACCTAAAAATAATTATAAAACAAATTTAATAAATAGTAAACCTATTTATTCTTAAGAACAAAGTTATAAGAATCTCTACACATGTCTTTTATATCATACTCTGCTTTAAATCCTAATTCTTCAAAAGCTTTATCGGTACTTGCATAACATGCATCAATATCACCAGGACGACGATCAACTATTTTCTTATTAACTTTAATACCATTAACTTCTTCAAAAGTATTAACAAGTTCTAGAACACTAGTTCCATGTCCTGTTCCAAGATTATAGTATCTAATACCATTATTTCTATTTTTAAGAGCTAGTACATGACCTCTTGCTAAATCAACAACATGAATATAATCTCTTACACCTGTTCCATCAACAGTGTTGTAATCATCACCAAAGACACTTAAACAAGGAAGTTCTCCAGTAGCTACTTTAACAATATATGGCATTAAGTTATTAGGAATGCCATTAGGGTCTTCTCCAATAAGGCCTGATTTATGAGCTCCAATTGGATTAAAGTATCTAAGTATTACAATATTCCATTCATTATTAGATACATATAAGTCGCTTAAAATATGTTCAATAAATAATTTTGTTGTTCCATATGGATTCGTAGTTGATAAAGGGAAATCTTCTTTAATAGGAAGACTCTTAGGATTACCATAAACGGTTGCACTTGATGAGAAGACAATATTACGAACATTATTTTCTTCCATTACTTCAAGAAGTGTAAGAGTTGAATCAATATTATTACGATAATACATTAATGGTTTTAGTACACTTTCACCAACAGCTTTATAACCTGCAAAGTGAATAACAGCATCAATCTTGTTTTCTTTAAAGATTTTTCTTAAAGCTTCTCTATCACATACATCATCAATATATAATTTAATATCTTTACCAGTTATTTCTTTTAATTTATCAATTACTTCTTTTTTAGAATTTGATAAATTATCAATAATAACTACTTCATCTCCATTATTAATTAATTCTACTACGGTATGACTTCCGATATATCCTAAGCCTCCTGTTACTAATACTCTCATTTAAGCCTCCTCATATACTCTAACATTAGTATATTCACTATTTAATTTATCTTTTTCACTGCTTGGTATAACAATTCTTTCTTTATTACCATCTGAAATATATCTATTCTTTTCTAAGTTTTTAAAGACCATTTCAATATCAAACTCTTTACCATTATTATCATATGCTCGACATCTTTTTAAGAACGTTGGATCAAAACTCTTATTATATGGTGATACTTCAGGTTCCCATCCTACTCGAAGAGCAGCTTCTGTATTATATTTATATCCTTCAAATATTCCCGAAAGAATCGCACTATAATTAGCATGATCTTTTTTATAAGGAGAACCAAATGGAAGAGCTACAATATTTACATATTTGTCACCTAGTAAACGGTCTAATGTCTTATACATTTTACCAACTTCCTTGACACTTTGTTCACGAGTTATCTTTGTAAAGTCAGGATGGCTAACAGTATGATTACCAATATCATATCCATTGTCAACTAAGTAATTAACAATATCTTGATTATATTTACTTTGATTAAATATACCATTCATTACAAAGAATGTTGCAGTAACATTAAAGTCTGGATATTTCTTTTTAAATTCTTCCATAATACCAACTGCTGAGTTTGGATCAATCTGTAAAGTACCATCATCGTTTTTACTTAACACTTTACAATTGTCAGCATCACCATCATCAAAGGTAAGAATAATTGGACTATAACCTATTGGAACATCTATTATTCCATGAATGTAATCTTCTAATCTTATCATTCGATAACCACTTTTATAATAGAATTCTAAATCCTCACGGAAAGCTTTAGCAGTTCTTTTATAACCATTCTTATCAACATTACCACCTGTATATTGATTATCCTCAGTATCAATAATTCCATGATACATCATTATAGGTACTTTACCCATTTCATTTACTTTCTTTTCTCTATAATAATCATCATCATAATCACCTTTAGATATAACGATATTTATTTCATTATTCTCTTCTTTAACACTTATGATGTTATCCTTAGATACATTTAAATTATATTCATATTTCTCATTTACTTTTTTATTATTCTCATCACCATAAGCTTTTATTTCTTCTTTAGTCATTGTATTAAGATCTACTTTAACAACTTCATCTTCTTCTTTACTCTTTGGTAATATAATGATAATAAAAACAACAAGAACGACGATAATTAATAAATTTTTAATTTTAAGTTTCTTTTTATGTTTTTTAGCCATAACATTCTCCATATAAATTATATCATAAATAATTATAAAAAAGAGATGATTATGTCATCTCTTTAATATTTTAGTAACAAGACCTTTACTATAAACTGCATACATAATAGTTAAAATAACCATGATACTTGCAATTATAATATATTTACTCATCTTACCTGTTATTGGAACAGGGATTGCTACTTCACTAAATTCAACTTCAATGTCAATATTTTCTTGAACATTTATGAAGTTTTCAAGAGTCATTCCTGCATGGTCATAAATATCATAAGATGCACCGTTAACAACAATCTTCTCTATTTCATAACCATCTCCTGGGGTAATAACGATATAGCCTTCTGTTGAATCTTCTCCATAGAAGATTTCTTCATTACCCGTAGCCTCTCCAACACCACCAATTACAGAAACTTGAATATTAAATTTAATCTTTTCATATTCATAAACAAGTTCTTGTTCACTTTCATTAAATACTAATGTTTCAATAGATGGTCTAGTTACAACTTTATATCCTTCAAAATCATGAGGATGACTAATAAATGTTTCCCCAACTAATCCTTCATTATATTCTTCAGGAATTAATTCTTCACCAGTTTCAATATCATAATGACGAACAATAATTGATCCAGGAACACTTATTTTTGTTGATAAGTTATTTGATTTCTCATCTGTATTATTAGATAACTTAATCTTAGCTGTAACTGTATTAATCATATTTCTTTCAGTAGGTTCAATACCAATATATTTTAAAGATACATACTTACTTAATTGAATTGTATCTCGATAATCATAAGTATCAAGACCTTCATGTTCATCATCACCATCTTCATCTTCAAATACAATTGTCCATTCAATAGTATTCTTATATTGATTATAGATACCACCATCTAAATTAGATGAACCTAAATCAATCTTATATGGTAATTTATCAGTGATTGTTACGGTTGCAGGTCCACGATAATTACGTACGTTTGCTTCGTAAATAATTTCGTATTCGACATTACTATCAAGATCAGTTATCTCGCTAGTACCTACTTTTGTTATCTTTGTCGTTAAATCACTATTTACTTTACGATAGTAATAATATACATCTATTCTATCTTGACGAGCTACGCCTTCAAAGTTATCCGTCTTACGAACTAATTCATAATCTCTTGGGATAGCTCCTGGAAGATTAGTTGAATAATACTTACCTAAACCAACTTCTTGAGTTTGAGGTTCAGCAAGAACATTATTCGTACCTTCTTCAACATAATGAGATACGACTATAGCACGATGTCTTTCATAATAGTAAATTACTAAAATGTTTTCATCATTAGCAACACCATTTTCAGTACCATCAACCATTGAATAATCATAATCTTTTATATTTAATTTTTCAGTTTGATAACTATCACCAAATTTAAGGTTAGTTATAGTTGGACTATGTAATTCTTCTAATGATACTAAATCCATATATTTAACTGTTAATGTTGCATCTTTCTTCTTGTAGTAATAAATAATTATCTTATCATCATCAACAGTACTATTAGGTCTACCATCAATTCTTGTTAATTCATAGCCATCAAATTCTTTTTCATCAGTTGTATATTGTTCACCATAGTTCATAGTAGTATTTGATGTAGGATATAATTCATGTAAATCTGTTTCATCCAAGTATTTAACAATGATATTTCCAACTTTTCTTTCATAGTAATAAGTTACAAATGTATGATCTTTAGTAACTTTACCAGTAAGAGCTCCATCATGATCAACATATTCATAATTTTCGAATTCTCTTTCTTCAGTTGTATAAGTATCACCATAATTATATCCATCAGTTATTTGAAGGAATGGATTATTGATATCATTTCTATCAACATAAGTAATAACAACATCAGCATCTTTTCGATCATAGTAATATGTTACTTCAATATCACCATTTACAATACCATGGTCATTCGCTGGACTATGACTTGCATCCTTCTTATAACCTTCAATTTCCTTACTACTTGTATTATATGGTAAGCCATAGTAAACAACTTCTCGATCTTCATTAGCAAGGATTCTTTCGGTTCCAGTTTCTAAATGATGAACTACTAAGTTAGCTTGTTTTCTCTTGTAATAATAATTAATTACAACATTACCAGCTACTGTTCCTCTTTCTGGATCACCATCGCTTCTTACATAATTGAAGTTTTCAATACGGACATTATTGAATAAATAATCATCGCCCCACTTAACGTTATATACCTCAGTATCTTTTAAGTGGTTAGCTGGATTACCTTCTTCAACATAGTTAACAGTTATTGTTGCATCTTTTAAACGATAGTAATATCTAACAACAATATTTCCATTAATTACGCCTCTTTCACTTCCAGTGAAATTAACAAATTCATAATTTTCAAAAATCTCACGATGTGTTGAATAATTTGTTCCATAAGGATAATCAGTTACTGTTGGTTCTTTAAGATTTCTATTTGTTCCTTGTTCAAGATGTTCAATAGTTAATTTACCGACATTAATCTTATAGTAGTATATTACAACTATTTGATCTTCTCCAACTTCTCCACTAGCTACACCTGATACTCTACTTAATGTATAGTTATCAATAGGCTCAGCCGAAGTACTATAATGATCTCCATAATTATATCCAATTCTTGATGTTGGTAATAATTCTCTCTTGGTATCTTCATCTAAATATTTAGTTATTACAACACCTTTTAATTGATCATAATAATATTTTACATATATTGGTGTCGTTGATGTTACAGTACCAACATAAGCATCTGGCGTTGCAACTAATTCATAATTTGGAATCTCAATACTATGAGTTTCATAATGTTCATCTAATTTATATTCATCAACAATATCTTGACCAAATTGAGTATTATTTGTTCTATCAAAATGTTGGGTAATTACTTGTCCTTTTTTCTTTTGATAATAGTAAGTTACAGTTACTTCATCAGCTAACACTGTACCTGCTGGATTACCTTCAACTCTTACCATATCATATTTAGCTATATTCTTTTCGATTGTCGTATATGTTCCTTCATAAGGAACTGTTTGATCTTCACGATTTGCAATTTCTGTTTGATCATCGGTATCTCGATAATATGTTCTTACAATACCATTATTTCTTTGGTAAAAATAAGTAATTACTAATTGATTATAGATATAACCAGTAGTTGGTTTATCTGTTCTTACAAAGTGATAATAATCAAACTCTTTTTGAGTTGTTATATATTTATCACCATAAGTTTTATCTTGAGTAATTGGCTCTGATAATGCTCTATTCGTTTCAATATCAACATAATTAACAATTAATTGAACTGTATTTTTATTATAGTAATAAGTTACTTCAACATTTGCTGTTGGATTACCCATTACACCAGTTTCAGGTCCATCATGTAATCTTGCATATGTATAGTTATTAATTGAAATAATATATGGAATAGAACTATAATCTTCACCAAGTGTCCAGTTCATTTCCCTAGCAGTTGCTATTTCTTCACGAGTAACAGCATCTTTATAATAAACAGTTAATTTTCCAATTAATCTTCGATAATAATAAGTTACAGTAACGTTACCACTTATTGTACCAGTTTCATTTCCAGATACTCTTACAAATTCATAATATGGAATATTTAATTTATGAGGTCTTGCATCATAACTTTCTCCATAGTTAATAGCTTCTTGATATGGATTATTAACAACAGCATCAGATCCTTCTTCTAAATATCTAACAGTTAGTGAACCACTTTGTCTTACATAACAATATGTAACAACAATTTGATCACTTTCTATTGGACCTGTTGCATTTCCATTAACATGACTAAATAGATAGTTAGGGATTGTATGCTCAGATGTTGCATAATCGTCGCCCCATTTTAAACCGTTTTGAACTTCATCATTTATTAAGTTAGTATTGTTAGAACAATCTCTATGATGAACTGTTAATGTAGCTGTTTTTCGATTATAACAATATGTAATAGTTGGTGAATTATTATTTTCAACTATTGGTATCGTTACCGTTGCCGTTCCAGCCTCTTGATTAAGAGTAGCTCCAGCAATATTACTTTCAACAGCTCCATATGAATAATTAGGAACATCTATTTTAGAAGATGTATATGTCGTTAAATATGGTCTAGTTACCCTAGTTGGTTGAATACCAATTGATTGTTTTGAATCACAATCAACATAGTTAATGATAATGTCATAATCATTAGGTTCATAATAAATAATTACTGTTACATTACCTTCTATTGTACCTGAAGGATTACCTTCTACTCTTGATTTATGATAACCATTAATTGTATATTCTGTTGCTGTATACGGATCTGTTCTCTTATAAGTTTCAACTAAATCTTCATGAAGTTTATTAGTATAAGGAGATTTATCTTCGATATACTTAACTGTTAAAGTAAATGATTTACGATATTTATAAACAACATGTAATACTCCATTTGCATCAACATTAGATGCATTGATAAAGCCTCTATCAGTACCATCAATACCTAATAAAGTATAATCAGTGAAGGTCTTTTCAACAGTTGTATAACTATCACCATCTTCTTTATCAAATAAGTCACTATCTAATTCTTCATTAGTATCATTATCAATATATTTAACATCTAATTTATATTGTTTTTTGTAACAGTAATCAACACGATAATCAAGTTTATTTACTGTTCCTGATGCAGGATCTCCTTTATTAGGATCATCAGGTTTTAAAGCATTTCTAACACCTTTATAGTTATAACCTGTAATTGTTTTTTGAACACCATTATATGGATCACCATATCTAAAGTATTCTGTTACACTACTTTGAATAATAGTATCTGTATCACAATCAATATATCTTGATTCAACAGACGCATATGATTCAATATAATAGAATT
>JAEEGJ010018461.1_pt1 | contig 15569 bp, 13 predicted proteins | sample 8958761 | NCBI WGS metagenome assembly JAEEGJ01 (sample SAMN16246546, study PRJNA631951) | gut metagenome | biome: gut microbiome; feature: rumen; material: RS-attached | host: Bos | place: Iran: Karaj | collected 2018-10
GGTCGTGGTTCCGGGCAACCTCGACGTTTCCGAAATCAAGCTCCGCAACTTGCTCAAGGCCAAGGAACTCTATCCGGCCGAAGGCAGCCTCATCAAGGCTTGCGGCATGGTTCCGGGCTTTGCTTCTCCCATCGGTTCTCACGACACCCGCATCATCGTCGATGAAGCCATCGCCGATTCCTTCGACCTCGTGACCGGCGCAAACGAAGAAGGCTACCACTTCAAGCATTGCAACCCGAAGCGCGACTTCCCGAAGTTCGAAGTGGCCGACATCGCCGAAGCATCCGAAGTCTGCAAGTGCCCCTGCTGCGGCGAACTCCTCACCGAGACCCGCGGCATTGAAATGGGTAACATCTTCAAGCTCGGCACCAAGTTCTCCGAATCCATGGGCGCCAAGTTCCTCACCGCCGAAAAGACCTCCGCTCCCGCCATCATGGGTTGCTACGGCATCGGCGTGGGCCGCTTGATGGCCTCCGTCGTCGAAAACAGCCACGATGACTTCGGACCGATTTGGCCCAAGTCCATCGCTCCGTTCCAGGTGGAAATCGTCCCGATCGGCAAGGAAGCCGAACTCATGGAACTCGCTGAAAAGTTCGAAAAGGAACTCGAAGCCGCCGGTATCGACGTGCTCGTGGACGACCGCGACGAACGTCCGGGCGTGAAGTTCAAGGACGCCGACCTGTGGGGTTCTCCGGTGCGTATCGCCATCGGCAAGAAGGGCCTCGCCAACGGCGAAGTCGAATGGAAGTTCCGCAACGAAAAGGAATTCACCATGGTCAAGGTGGAAGACGTTGTCGCCAAGGCCAAGGCTTACTTCGCTGAATAATATTACGTCATTATGCTTATAATCACCCTTGCTCCGGCAGGGGTGTTTTTTTTTAATTCTTTTTTGTATTTTTTATACAACTTAATGGAGGATTAAATGAAAAAGGTGTTACTTCTATCGACTGTCATATTTTGCTTGATCATTAATGCATGTAGTGATGATAACAGTGCTAGCACTTCTATTGAAGTGTTGTCTGAAGTATCTAGTTCTAGCATTTCGGATGATTCGTCTAGTTCCAGTACTTCTGAAGATCCTTTGCCTGGGGATACTTCTGCTCTTTTAAAAACATATGATTGTGAAAATATTTTTCAACGAATTCCGATTCAACCACCATCCCCCAATTATAATCTAACAGTCTTGGATACCGGCGTTGTAAAATGTGCAATTGTTTTTCCCGACGCAACGGACTCTTTAACGGTTTTGAACTATCTAAATGAATTAAGCATATATCACCACGCTTACAATAGGGATTCAACGATATTTGATTTAATGACAGATATAAGAATTACTTTTTATCTAGTCAAAGAAAAACCTAATCAGTTAAATTATGCCTTAAAGCGAGAATGCCGAAATGCAGCACATGTATTTAACCTCCTAGAAAAAGATTCTTTATGGATTGTACATGGTGATTATTGTTATATGCAACCAGAAAAAATACCAATCACTGATGAAGAGTTTGAAAATATTAAACAGGCTTTAACAGCTGATGGTTGGAAATATTTGGGGTGTAGAATGCATTTTGACAAAAGTCCGCTCTGGGTGGGTTGCGATTTTGTCAAAAAAATCGGTGATTTAATCAATGATTACACTATGACATTAATGTATGATCGAGATGGGTATGATCGAGATAAGGATAATCCAGATGGTATTAAAACGAGTGTGAGTTTTGTTCTCGAGGGTAGATATGTACATGGGTTATAGCCCACTACAGGGGATTTTGCTATATTTTTCCCCGAAAAAAATTTCTCTAAGGAGATTCAATATGGACATGAAGAAAATTGCTCTTGGTACAGCTGCTTTGGCTGCTTTTGGTCTTATGGCTTGCAATGGCGAAAAGGCTATTGAAAAGGCACCGGCCGCAATTACCGCAAATTCCACCGACGACCAGAAGTTCGCCTACATGTTAGGAGCCCAGTTCGGTGGCCAGAACTTTACGATCATTCCGCGCCAGATGGGCGAAGAAATTTATGAAGACGCTTTGATTCAGGCTATCCATGATAACATAAAGGCGAACAAGGACACCTCCTTTAAGGTCCAGATGATTACGGATTCTTTGCAGGCAATTAGTTCTCGTTATACAACGATTGCTCGTAAGCGTTACGAAGCTACTCGTCCGGATAGCACGTTGTTGGCCGAAGGCGACAACGAAAAAATTAAGGCTTACGTTGATTCTGTAGCAAATGCCTTGCCGTTTACCAAGGCTCCGGCCTCTACGGGTGCCAATGTGACGATTGCCGCCGATTCCCCGGACAACACCAAGTTCTCTTACTTGCTCGGCCTCCAGTTTGCGAACCAGTTTATTTCCATTGGAAACCAGTTCCAGACAGAATTTGATGAAGACTACTTTATTTTGGGCATCAAGGAATCTGTTGCAAAGATTGTAGATACCACCTTTAATCTGCAGCTTCCGCAGGACTCTTTGAACGCAATTGGCCAGCGCTACCAGCAGAAGATGCAAGACCTGCGCCAGGCTGCCATCAAGAAGCAGCAGGAAGAAGAAGCCAAGCTGAAAGAAGAAATCGCTCCGCTCCGTGGCGACACCCTTGCTAACGGTATGCCGCAGAAGTTCAACCTGAAGGTGAAGGCCACCAAGATTTCCGTAGATAAGACTATTGCAAAGGATCTCGAAAACCTCGAACCGTTTGCAAACAAGCCGCTCCTGGTTATGTATTTCTCTGCTACTTGCGGTCACTGTGCTCACGCAGCCCCCGAAGTTCTTGCCATGGCTAAGGAATTTGCCCCGAAGGGCTTGATTACGCTCGCTGTGGCAAGCGGTGGCAACCAGAAGGTGGGCATCCGCAAGTTTATGGATAACGCCAAGTGGGACGAAACCATCAACGTAGTTTGGGATGAATCCCGCCAGTTCGGTGAACTCTACAGCGACGGCTATGTTCCTAAGGTCTACGTTGTAAATCCGGACGGAACTTACAAGATGTACGGTGCATTCGAGAGCCAGAAGGAAGAAATGAAGAAGGATCTCGAAGCGCTCGTTTCTGGCCAGAAAATCGAATGGAATCCCGAAGCTCCGAAGACTGAAGAAAAGAAGTAGTTTTTTGATTGTCATCCTGGAGCATCCGTTAAGGATGCGACGGGATCCATTGCTTTGTGGATTCCCTCCCGTAGGTCGAGGATGACTCTTGTGTCAGGATGCCAATAATTTCGCAATTTGACGTAGTCGTTGTCGGTGGTGGGCACGCAGGTATTGAGGCGACCCACGCCGCTTGGAAACTCGGTGTAAAGACCGCCATGCTCACGATGGATATTAACGCCATCGGTCGTATGAGCTGCAACCCGGCCGTAGGCGGGGTGGCGAAGGGGCAGATAGTCCGCGACATTGATGCGCTCGGTGGCCTGATGGGGCTTTTGACCGACAAGGCGGGCATCCAGTTCCGCATGCTCAACATGAGCAAGGGGCCGGCCGTATGGGGCCCGCGTGCCCAGTGCGACATGAAGTACTACAGCGAAGTTGCCCGCGATGTCATCACAAGCCTTCCGGGGCTTTCTGTGATTCAGGGTGAACTCGCTGCTTTTACTCGCATGGCCGATGGTCGCTTGGAACTCACTCTCTTGAACGGCGAACGCTATATTACCCGTTCGCTCGTGATTACGAGCGGAACCTTCCTTGCCTCCAAGATGTTTACCGGTCTTGAAACGAGCATCGGTGGGCGAGTGGGCGAACCCAGCGCCGACAAACTGTCGGAATGCCTTGCCCGCGAAGGAATTGCGCTCCGTCGTTTAAAGACGGGTACGCCGAGCCGTTTGGATCCCGATTCCATCGACTTTAACGAATGTGATGTGCAGCGCGGAGACGATATTCCGTGGCCCATGAGCGATCGTCATGTGGCAAACACTGTTCCAGGCCGCGATGAAAATTATTTCTGGGGCGATGTTGCGAATAAATTCGTCCGCAATGACTGCGTATGCTGGATTACGCGCACGAACCTGAAAACCCACGACATCCTGCGTAGCGGTTTTAAGGACAGCCCCATGTTCAGCGGACGCATTCACGGCAAGGGTCCACGTTACTGCCCGAGTATCGAAGACAAGATTAACCGCTTTGGAGACCGCGACGGTCACCAATTGTTCCTTGAACCGGAACAGGCGGACATCGGTCGCGTGTACATTAACGGTTTCAGTTCGAGCTTGCCGGCAGACATTCAGTTGGCAGCCATCCACACGATTCCGGGACTTACCCGCGCCCGCGTGTTGCAGATTGGCTATGCGGTGGAATACGATTCCGTCGATGCCACGCAGCTTTACCCGACATTTGAATGCAAGAAGGTGCCTGGGCTCTATTTTGCAGGCCAGGTCTGTGGCACGAGCGGTTACGAAGAAGCCGCCGGTCAAGGACTCTTGGCTGGCATTAACGCCGCCCTCAAGATCAAGGGCGAAGAACCTTTGATTCTTGGTCGTTCAGATAGTTATCTGGGCGTGATGGCGGACGACCTGGTGAACATTCTGCTCGACGAACCTTACCGCATGTTCACGAGTCGCGCCGAATACAGGCTGTTCCTCCGTAGCGATAACGCAGAAACTCGCCTTAAGGAACGTGCCCACAAAATCGGCATGATTTCGGACAGCGACTACGCTGACTGGAAACGCCGTCAGGAATTAATGGCGACCGCCCGCACCCGCATGACCGAGGAATCGGCGACGCCCGACCAGGCCAACGAAATTCTGGCTGCCGGCGGTCAATCTCCGGCGACGGAGCGCACCCGCTGGATTAACGTGCTGCGCCGTCCAGGAATCGACCCTGAACAGTTGTTCCGGACCGCGCTGCCCGACCTGAATCTTACCCGCCGCGACCAGTGGTTCATGTACGCCGAAGAAATCTACGCAGGATTCTTCGACCGGCAGGCCCGCGAAATCGACGACCAGAAGAAGATGGAATCCGTGCGCCTGCCCGAAGATTTCGACTACATGCAGGTGACCGCCGTGAGTATCGAAAGCCGCCAGCGCCTAAACGCCCATAAGCCCTTGACGCTTGGCCAGGCTAGCCGTATCCCCGGCGTCCGCCCGGCCGACATTACGGTACTTGCCCATTGGCTCGAAAATAGGCGTTTTTAGCTTAAAAAAGCATAATTTTTAGTTGCAAAACCTAGGAACAGGCGAAAATTTTACTATTTTTGCGCCGTCAAATTAACAATATTTCCAAGAGGTCTATTATGTCAGAAGAAACTGAAGTCAAATCCACAGAAGAAGTCAAGCCTCAGGAAACAAAATCCCAAGAAAAGAAGGCCCCGGCCAAGAAGAAGCGCCCCCTGAACGCCAAGCGTAAGGGTCCTGCCGCTCCCAAGAAACCGGCTGTCTTTAGCGATTCCCTGGAAGAACGTTTCCCCGCCCTCGCCGCCAAGCTCAAGAAGCAGATTGAAGACGGTATCAAGCAGAAGATCAAGGATGCCCAGAACGACCCGAAGGTCAAGGCCGCCTCTAAGAAATTCGCTGATAAGTAATTCCGGATTTTCTTCGACAATTTAAAAGTACCGCAGATTTCACTCTGCGGTATTTTTTTATTCTGTCTAGCGAATTTGGCCGTTCATCTTCTTTATTTTTATAGTTGGGGTTCTTTTATAGACAAATAAAAAGAAAGATTGTACATTTGTAAAAAATTTTCAAGGAGAAATCTAATGCGTAAATTGTTTGCTATTCTCGCTCTCGGTTGCAGCCTCTGCATGGTCGCTTGCAGCAGCGGTGGCAAGACTGTCACTCGTATCGATACCAATTCTACGACCGACCTTTCGGGTAAGTGGAACGACACGGACTCCCGCCTGGTGGCTGACGAAATGATTCTCAGCTGCTTGCAGAGCCCGAAGATTGAAAAGATTATCGGCGAAATGGGCCGTACCCCGACCGTCGTGATTGGGAAGGTCCGTAACAAGAGCCACGAACACATCAGCGTCGAAACCTTTATCAAGGACATGGAACGCGCCCTCTTGAATTCCGGTGCAGCTGACTTCGTCGCCAACTCTGCCGAACGTGCCGAACTTCGCTCTGAAGTTGCTGACCAGCAGGGTAACGCTACCGAAGAAACCGCCAAGGAACTCCACCAGGAAACCGGTGCTGACTGGATGCTGACCGGCACCATCAACACCATCGTGGACCAGGAAGGCGGCCAGTCCGTTATCTTCTACCAGGTGGACCTCGAACTCACCGATTTGCAGAGCCACAAGAAGCTCTGGATGGGCGACAAGAAGATCAAGAAGTTCATCTCTAAGGATTCCGTGAAGCTTTAATCGCGACGCGACTCTTAACAGAGAAAGCTTTTAATAACCTCGGGCAACCGGGGTTATTTTTCTATCTTTAGGCCATTCCCAAAAAGATTTAGACTATGATCAGTATTACCAAGCTTTTGATGGATACGCCGAATTACGGCGACCAGCTGCGTTACGAACCCAAGGCCCATGAATGCAAGAACGGCGTTGCGCCGGGACGCGGCCCTGTGGTAGTGTGGAACTGCACCAAGACTTGCAACCTGAGCTGCGTGCACTGCTACGCCCGCTCCGAGGCAATCAAGTACCAGAACGAACTGACCCACGAAGAAGGCTTGGCTTTAATTGACCAGTTGGCCGATTTCAAGGTCCCGGTGATTTTGTTCAGCGGTGGAGAACCGTTACTCCGTCCGGATTTCTTTGAACTGGCGAATTATGCCGCCAGCAAGGGAATCCGTCCGACCATCAGCACGAACGGCACCTGCATTACTCCTGACGTGGCCCAAAAGCTTAAAGATATGGGCGTCGGCTATGTGGGCATTAGCCTGGACGGTTGCGAAACAACGCACGACAAGTTCCGCGGCAAGGAAGGCGCATACAAGCTCGCTTTGCGCGGCATCCGCAACTGTGTGGCAACGGGCCAGAAGGTGGGCCTGCGCTTTACCATTACGCGCTATAACGTGCAAGACCTGAATGCCATTTTTGACTTGCTCGAAGCCGAAAATATCGACCGCGTGTGCTTCTATCACTTGGTATACAGCGGTCGAGGTTCTGCCATGGTCGCAAACGACTTGAATCATGAAGAAAGCCGCAAGGCGATGGACTTGATTATCGACCGCACGCTCGACTTTAAGAAGCGTGGAATCGACAAGGAAATCTTGACGGTGGACAACCACGCTGATGCTGTCTACCTGTACCGCCGTATGTTGCGTGAAGATCCTGCCCGCGCTGAAAAGGTTCTGGAACTTATCCAGCGCAATGGCGGAAACCGCAGCGGTATGGCCTTCGGTAATATCGATAGCATCGGTAACGTTCATCCGGACCAGTTCACGCAATACATTACGCTGGGTAACGTGCGCGAACGTAGCTTTGGCGAAATCTGGAGTGATGAATCGAACCCGATTATGGCCGGCCTCAAGAACCGCAAGCCGATTCTGAAGGGACGTTGCCCCAAGTGCGCTTACCTGAACCTTTGCAACGGCAACTTCCGTACTCGCGCCGAAGCTGTAACCGGTGACTTCTGGGAACAGGATCCGGCCTGCTACTTGACCGACGAAGAAATTTCAAATGTGTAATGAGGAATGAGTTATTGATCATTTCACATCACTCATCGCACATTTCACATTCGTATGACCGAACTTGAACAAAACCTTCTCGCCATTATCCAAGACGCCTTTCCGCTGGAAGAGCGCCCGTACTTGGTGCTGGCAGAACAGCTTGGTTCCGATGAACAGTGCGTATTTGCCGCCGTTGAGAATTTGCGCCGGTCGGGTATAATCCGCCGTATTGGGGGAGTTTATGATTCCAAGGCGCTCGGTTTTATTTCGCGCCTGTGTGCGGGCAAGGTGCCGACGGCTACGACTGGGGCTGCCGACGATTCTGCTCTAGAAAAATTTGCTGCCGTTGTTAATGTGATTCCTGCCATTACCCACAATTACGTGCGCAGCCACGAATACAACGTATGGTTTACGGTCATTGCCCAGTCCGAAGAAGAAATTCAAAAGATTGTCGATGAAGTTTGTGCGAATACGGAACTGCACGATGTCCATATCCTAAATGCGACCGAGAAGTTCAAGATTAACACGGTCATGGGCGGCACTGCAGCACCGGTAATCCGTAAAAACTCCTGCGCAAGGTCGAAACCGCTTTCCGGCTCGGACCGCAACCGAATCCGCATTGCTTGCGAAGACATCCCGCATTCGCTTACCCCGTTCAAGGATTGGGGCGTATCGTGTGATGAACTCCGCGAAGACCTAGATTTAAGACGCATGCGCCGTTTTGGAGCGATTCTTCGCCATCAAGAAGCGGGCTTTGCCGACAACGCCATGGTCTGCTTTAATGCGACTAATGGCGGCGACATTCTTGCGCAAAAGCCCTATATTTCACATTGCTACGAGCGTCCGGCTTTCGAAGGATTCCCGTACACGCTCTACGCCATGATGCATGCCCAGTCAGTCGAGGAACTGGACCGCCAAATTAAAGAGGCTGCCGAATCCATCGGCAACCCAGATTACGTCGTTTTGCGTTCGGTGCGTGAACTCAAGAAAACGAGTTTTAAATTTTTCGTTTAAAAATTCCGTTTATCGGATTTTCATTTCAATTCCAATGCGGTGCCCGGTTTCAAAGCCGAATAGCGTACCTTCGTGAATTTCGTAATTCAGCCCGAATCCGGTAGAAATCCCAGCAATGTTGAAGTAGCGCATGGCGTCAAACTTCATTTTCATGCCGCGGTATTTGTCCTTCATGTTGCGATAGCGCTTGTCCAGGTTCCTGTTTTCAGACTCTTCGATTCGCGCTTGGTAAAGGAAGACTTCGCTAAATTCCCAAAGGCCCGGTTTCCAAACGAGTGATGCCTTGAACCCGATTTCGTCACCGGGCTTGAAGTTTTGGTCTTCGAGGAAGGTGTTGTATCGAAAAGCTGTGCCTATGGTTAGATTCTTGGAAACCTGCAGCAGGCTGAAGGGCTCTACATTCAGGCGGTGAAAGCGGTTCTTTTGGGAACCTTCGCCGGGCGGGAATTGCCAGCCGAGATTCAACCCCAAGTAGGGGAGAATTAGCCCTTTTGCGCCCACGTAGGTCTCGTTAAAGCCATTTACGTGCAGATTGCAGTAATTGTGAATGTAGCCTTCGGTGGAATATTCGTAGCTATAGCTTAAAAAACGGAACGCGCCGTCCACATAAAGGCTTAGGCGCGGGTGTACGGCGTATTCTGCCGAGACTTCCATGTCGCCGCTGTAAATGTCTTCGTCTAATTCGACAGTCCCTTGAACGCCAAAACTCGTCGACGGGGCTACAATCGGGTGCAGACTTTCTGTGGCAAAACTTGCCGCAAAAGCAATTGACAAAATGCACCCGAAGACTTTATTCATGTTCTGAAATATATAAAAGTTTGAATCAATCAATAAAACGGATTTCACGTTAGTGAAACTAAACAAATGCATAAGCCGAGTGTCGTGACAAGACTTGATTTGGCATGACCGAGGCGAGCATTTGCTACAGGAACGTAGTGACTGTGTATCCGTGTGGTAATTAAAAGAATTATATTTTTTGCGAATGATCTTGTCGACCACAAATAACATCGCTTTAAAGCTGCTTGCAGCATTTTTTTGCTGCATCTGCCTTGCAGCCTGTTATTGGGCCGAAACCGAAAGCAATCCCGAAAGTCTTCCCATAGACGATTCGATGTACCCTTATGCAGGGCTTCCGCGAATCGTGATTGAGATCAAGGACTTTGCCGGCATTCGAGACCGTGAAACCGAGATTCCCTCGCATTTGCAAATTTACGGCGAAAAAGCTCCCGAAAGCGAAGTCTACGAGCTCACCGTGCGTGGCCGAGGCAATTCCAGTTTTAAAATGCCCAAGTATGGCCTGAAATTGGAATTCAAAGACAAGGTGAAACTCTTTGGAATGCCCAAGAATCGCGACTGGGCGTTGATTGCAAATTACGGCGACAAGACCCATTTGCGCAATTACATGATTACGCGCCTTTCGGAATGGCTCGGTGCCAAGTATACGCCTCGAATGCAGTTTGTCGAGGTTTATCTTAACCGCAAGTACATGGGGCTTTATTTGCTCTCTGAAACAATCAAGGTCGCCAAGAATCGCGTGAACATTGACGAAAACGATACGACCTTCTTGGTCGAAAAAGAAGATTCTAAAAAGTTTGATCCGCCTTACGTTCAGAGTGATAACGATTATTATTACCACATCAAATCTCCGAAAAATCCGTCGCCTGAAACAGAACAGCTTTTGCTGGATCATATAAACGCATTCGAAAAATTTGCGATGCGCCCTTATAGATACAATAGCGATGAAATCGTAGATTGGATTGATCTTGATGACTACCTCCTTTTTTACTGGGTTCATGAATTTTCGAAGAACGAAGATGGCAACTTTGCCCGTAGCGTACACTTCACTTGGAAAAAAGGCGAACCGATTCACTTTGGTCCCTTGTGGGATTTTGACTTGGCATTTGGAAATGCCTCCCGTGAACAGAACAAGGCGCCCGAAGAATGGTACATTCGCAGGTACCGCTTGAATTACTACCTTCTCCAGAATTCCTTGATTGATAGCGCTGCCGTTGATTATTGGAAAGAACACCGCGAAACATTTAAGGAATTGATTGACAGTGTTCCGTTGTACCGCACCATTATTGACAAGGCTATTGAAAATGAATACCGTCGCTGGCCGGTCATGCAAAACACCGAAAACTGGGCTCTTAAAGATCCGTATGGTTCCTACGACGAAGCGGTTGAAACCATGATAGAATGGATGAATCAGCGCTACCGTTGGATTGACAACGAAATTGGCTATTGAGATTTTTCTAAATTTAGCGTATGCGCAAAATTTATATGGCAGGCATGAGCCACAAGGTGGCTGAGATCGCAATTCGCGAAAAGTTTTACATCCCGATGGATGTCAAAACCGAAGCGTTGAGCCATTCCCCGTTTGATGAACTTTTGATACTTGCCACTTGTAACCGTACTGAAGTTTACGTGGCGTCTGACCGCGAATTGAGTGATGTCGAATTGGTGAAGTACGTTTGTGGACTTGCCGGACAGAATTACGACGATTTTGCGAAATTCTTTTATTTTAAGTCGAGCGACGAGGTGGCGCACCACGTAATGAACGTGTGTGCGGGTCTTGATTCGGTGGCAATGGGTGAAGACCAAATCTTACACCAGATTGGCCGCGCCTACGAAACGGCGCACCAATTGCATGCAACGGGGAATACCCTGAACAAGCTCTTTCAGAGTGCCATTCATACCACCAAACGCATCAAGACCGAGACCAACTTGAGTAAGCTCAGCTGCAACATTCCGTTCTTGGCCATGAAACAGGTGCAGCACACTTTCGATGACCTCGAAAACCGCACTGTGTACATTGTGGGCCTCGGCGAAATGGGTTCCTTGATGCTCAAGTATGTGCAAGAAAATACCACCAAGATTTTTGCGAGCAGCAAGACCTTTGCAAATGCCGAAAAATTTGCAGACGTGCTCACGCCGGTCAAGTTTGAAGACCGCTACCAGGTGCTCGGCAAGTGTGACGTGGTGATTCTTTGCAGCGCTTGCCAAGAGCCTATCATTACGAAAGACGAATATGCGAAGGCAATTGGAGCCGTAGAGGCTCCCGACGGCAATAATACTCCTAAAGGCGTGCTCGATGTCGTATTCGAACGCCATTGCAGCAAGGTGGCTGAACACCCGGGCGTAAGCGCTAATGCCAAGCGCCTGGTGATTGATTTGGGCAGCCCGCGCAATGCGGAAGCTAGCGTTGGTGAACTCGCTGGTGTGCAATACGTTTGCGTCGATGATCTCGAGAAGGTGGTCTCTGAAAATCGCCGCCTGCGCATGATTGAGCTTGATGCTGCCCAGAAGATTTTGAAAGAAGGCATCGACGAATTCTTGCAGTGGATGCGCATGGACGAAGTCTCGAAGCAGATTAGTGTGCATGCAGAAAGAATGCTGAAGTCGGCGAACGAAGAATCTGAAAAATTGCTGCGCTCCATGCCTGACTTGTCGGAAGAAGATCGTCACCGCGTGCAAATGATGTACGAACGTTTTGCCAAAAAGATGGCCAACGATTTCTTGTACAAGGTGAAGGCTGAAAATTCGCCCGAAGATGTTCGTGTATTTCTTAATTGTTTGGACCAGACCCAATCATGTTATTCCGCACTTGATGCGGAATCTCCATTGAAGAAGGAGACTTTCTGTGGCTGATTTCAAACTCCGTGTTGCGACCCGCAAGAGTGCGCTTGCCTTGGCGCAAACGACCATGGCAGCCGATGCCATTGTGGCGGTGAATCCGGGTCTGACCTACGAACTTGTCTCAATGACGACCGAAGGCGACCGCCGTCTTGATAAATCTTTAGCTAGCTTTGGCGGCAAGGGCGTTTTTATTAAGGAACTTGAAGTTGCTCTTTTAGAAGGTCGCGCCGACATTGCCGTACACAGCTTAAAGGACATGCCGGCAGAAGTTTTGCCCGAATTCAAGCTTGCAGCGGTATTGAAACGCGAAGACCCGCGCGATGCATTTATTGCCCGTGGGGGAACCGCTGGCACCAAGTTCATGGATTTGCCCGCCGGGGCCCGCGTCGGCACCGGTAGCATTCGCCGTGTGGTGCAATTGAAGGCGCTTCGCCCGGATTTGGAATACGTACCTATTCGCGGAAACATCCAGACTCGCCTCGGCAAGCTTGCTGAATTGGACGCAATTGTGCTCGCCGCCGCTGGCCTCAAGCGCATGGGGCTTGTCGACCAGGTGACTGAATACTTTAGCACCGAGCAGATTCTCCCGGCTTCCGGCCAAGGCATCCTCGCCATCGAGACGCTTTGCTTGCCGTCCGACGAGCTTGCCGGCCTGCTAGCCCGTGTCAACGACGCCGAATCGTATGCCATCGCCGTCGCCGAAATGGCCTACCTTAAGGCGCTCAACGCCGGCTGTCAATTCCCGGTTGCAAGTTTCGCCGAATTTAGCGATGCAGGCACCCTCGCGCTTCACGGCATTTACTGGGATGAATCCAGCAAACGCCTGCTCCGCGTTCAAGTTTCGCGGCCCCTTGACGCCCGCGCCGCCGACTCTGTTGCACAGGCCCGCGCCGCCGGCTTCGCCCTCGCTCAAAAAATCCGCGAACAGCTTTAATCCGGTTGCCCCGTGAATCAGAATCCCTTCGAACTCGTCAAGACAAGCGACAAGAGCAAGGCCCGCCGCGGTCGGCTCCACACCGCCCACGGCGTGGTAGAAACGCCGATTTTTATGCCGGTGGGCACTCTTGCGAGCGTGAAGGGACTTTCTTCGCGGGACTTGCGCGAAATGCAGGCGCAGATTATTCTTGCGAACACATACCACTTGTATTTGCGCCCGGGCACGAAACTTGTGGCCAAGATGGGCGGCGTGCAGAAGTTTATGGGCTGGAACGGCCCGATGCTCACAGACAGCGGTGGATTCCAGGTTTGGAGCCTCAAAGAGCTCCGCCACATTACTGAAGAGGGCGTTGAATTCCGCAGTCATCTGGACGGCTCGCGCCACCTGTTCACGCCGGAATCGGTGATGAAGGCCCAGCGCGAAATCGGCGCGGACATCATCATGGCCTTCGACGAATGCACGCCTTACCCGAGCACCGTCGAAGAGGCGTCTCAATCGCTCGACTACACGCTCAAATGGACCCGCCGTGCGGTGAATTGGCTCCGCGAGAATCCGCCGGTCCACGATTACCCGCAGTATTTCTTCGGGATTGTGCAGGGCGGTATGCACAAGGAACTCCGGCAAAAATCCATCGATGCGCTCAAAGAAATCGCTCCCGATGGCTACGCGATGGGCGGCCTTTCCGTAGGCGAACCTGTGGAAACCATGTACGAAATTGCGGATTTCTGCACGAATTCGCTGCCTGCCGACCGCGCCCGCTACGTGATGGGGGTGGGCACTCCCTGGAATTTGTTGGAACTCATCAAGCGCGGGGTCGACATGTTCGACTGCATTCTGCCTGCGAAAAACGCGCAGGATGGCCTCGTTTACACCAGCAGGGGAGTGCTCCGCTACAAGAACGCCAAGTTCGCCGATGACGACCGTCCGCTCGACCCGGAATGCGACTGCCATTGCTGCCAGAACTACACCCGCGCCTACGTTCGCCACCTGTTCAAGACCAAGGAACCTCTCGGCTGGACACTTTCGACACTGCACAACCTGCATTTCTACCTGCATCTGATGCAACAGGCCCGCGACCACATCGAATCGGGTGATTTCGAGGACTGGTCAGATAAAATAATCCCGCAACTCCAGCGCGAAGCGGAATAAAATCATTAGTTTTACAATATCCGGTAACCGGTTTGCAGGAACAATTTTGAGTTCCAATCTCGGTCAAAATTCTTCTCGAATCGAACTCCGGTATCAATAAAGAGCTTGTCATAGCGGGTTACGCCTTTACATTGGGGGTAATCGCAAGCAGACTCAGTTTTCTTCAAGATGAATTCTAAGCGAAGTCCCAAATCGTCTTGAAATGTAATACTTTTCTTGTGCCAGCCCTTTGTGATTATCTCGGTCACAAACCGATGCTTGTTTACGATGCCTAGCCACCTTTGGGGTAATACCGGGAAATAAAGAGAACTGTGCCAAGCATAATTAACTCCCATAAAAAGTGGGTATCCGATGTCAAATAAAATTTGAGGCCCGCCTGCAAAGCCTATACTAAAGAGCATTGCATACGGTAAATAGCTAATAAAGCACCATAACGCTTCGTCAGAAACTCTTTGATTCCGGCCAACTGTTGAAATTTGGAAATGAAGGAAATCCATTCCTATTTCCATGTCGTAGAAGTCAAAAGGGAAAAATGAAATTGTGATCAGGTTCAGGTCGATGGTCGGTGCATTACCATTCAATCCTTGGGCATAGCCTATAAAGAATACGTCTGCTGTAGAAGAATTATGCTTTCCGTAAAAACTGTTTACGCGATACCCATCAGTCTCGCCAAAAACAACTGTAAAAAGAAATAATAAACAAATTAGGACAAATTTTCTCATTTTTTTTAATATAAAAAATCCCGGGCAACAAAGTCCGGGAAAATTTCTTTGATACTGCTCCTTCGAACCTAACTCAACTAAGGCAACAAGTTGCCAAGTTTCGTATATCGGCTTCGCCCAGGATGACACTTCGTGTCACTTAAACAGATTCTTCATCTTCTCAAGGAAACTTTCTTCCTGTGCGGTTTCCTTGTCGTGCCTGAGTTCCGCGAGTTTCTGGTAGAGTTCCTTCTCTTCGCGGCTCAAATCCTTCGGGATTTCCACGCCGATGTTCACGTAGAGGCTTCCACGGTCGCCGCGCTTGTTCAGCGGGTAAAGGCCCTGTTCGCGCAGGCGCAAGATGCTTCCGGCTTGAGTGCCAGCCGCAATCTTGATCTGCACTTCGCCACCGTCCAGCGTCGGGATGCGCTGCGTTCCGCCAAGCACCAGCTTGTGGACCGGCACCTTGATTTCGCAGTGCAAATCGTCGCCTTCGCGGGTGTAGAAGTCGTCGGGCTTTTCGGCAATAACCGCCAACAAGTCGCCGCAGGCACCGCCGCGAGGCCCGCAGTTGCCTTCGCCACGCAGGCTCAGGTCCTG
>JAEEGJ010018462.1_pt1 | contig 15567 bp, 13 predicted proteins | sample 8958761 | NCBI WGS metagenome assembly JAEEGJ01 (sample SAMN16246546, study PRJNA631951) | gut metagenome | biome: gut microbiome; feature: rumen; material: RS-attached | host: Bos | place: Iran: Karaj | collected 2018-10
GCGTCGTTCTGCTTTGTTTCAATATGTCAAATATCTGATGCAAAGGTAATCATTTTCCTCGAAATCACCAAATAATTCTTCAGTATTCTCATACAATGACATCTCACAAAACTGCTGTCCCACCTTATTATATTTATGGGACAGATATTTTGACCGCTGTCAATCGTGCCAATGTTAACGTGTCGTCAGACCTAAACTCGTAAAAAAACATAATTTTAGAAGAAAAACCAAGATATTTGGCAGAAAATGAAAAATTTTCATTATCTTTGTAGCATAAAAACTTTATCGTATGGAAGATGTAAACAGAATTAAATTGGTTCTTGTGGAGAAAAAACGTACCAGCAAATGGCTGGCAGAGCAGCTCGGTGTCAACCCCTCGACTGTCAGCAAGTGGTGTACGAACTCTTCCCAACCAGACCTTGCATGTATATTAAAGATTGCAGATTTACTGGAAGTTGACTTAAAAGAGCTCTTTGTGAGAGAGTACAAACAATATCTCCTTTCTCAGGAGTCAAAATGAATGGTGTGGAGTAATTATAGTGAGGGAATAGCTGGAAAAGGCAAAAGTGAAACAGAAAGTTTTTCATAGTGTTTCGGAATTACTAAAGCGGCTGAACACCGAAAGGCGCTTGATTAGTGAAATGTTCTACAATCGAAAGAAGTTGGAGTTCCACTATGATGATGCACGCGGGTTCGTGGAAAGTGAGAAGAATCTGGATTTGCTCATCCAATATGGAGTGATAAGGCTAGAAGGAGATTTGCTAGAGCTGGAAGAAGTGTACTTGCGATTCTTGGAAGAAATTCTTCAAGTGAACGAAGATATTAGCAATGCTTCTGTAGAAGAAAGCGTGTCACAGTTACGCGATAATATAGACTATTACCTAAAAGAACAAAACAATCCTGAAAGACAGCACCGCTATTTAAGGAAGGTAAAGCGTTCACTGAGAACGATTGCACTAATGGCAGAAAGAAACGTTGTGGATCTAAAGCGTAATGTGAACGATACCTATAAAAATGAGCGCAATTATGCTATCAAACGGACGAAGCTGGAAAAGTATCTGAATCAGATAGCAGGAATTTCAAGGCTGGTGAAAGAAACCGAGAATCTATTGGACGATGAACATGCTACGTTCAGCAACTTTGCTCCTGACGAGCAGTTGGTCTATATCATTATCGACGTGAGAACCCAATTAAAGGCAGCCTTCCACAGTCTGATAGACCTTGAGAAGACCATCCGTGACTATCTGCACCAGATAGATGCTATAGGCAAACTGGTGAAAAAGACCCGCTTGTTGAAACAGCGGAAAGATGACCTGACATGGGAGAGTTCTACCAACATACGCAACTTCTTATCCGGAAAAGATCACGTTTGGTTGGAACCACGTACTAATTATTCGATAAAGCCCTCGTTGACCTGGCTAAGCAATACGGATGATGGTCTCCTGGCGTTAATCGAGGCACAACAACAACTATCTCGCAGGCTGAAGCTAAGTCGAGAGCCGGATCCGTCTATTAAACCAGAGGAAATGCAGCCAGAACCAGTCATAGAGGATTTTGTGAATGTCGATGCGTTGGCCATTTCGTTTATGGCGTCTGGTCAAGACCTGTTCAACTTTGTGCTTAATTACAGGTATAGCACGCCACAAAGTCTGGATCAAAAAGTAGAATACTACACAGAGATTATACAAAACAATTTCAACGGGCTGACGTTTATGGATGAGTGGCATCAGCTTGGCGATATCAGTTATCCATTAGTTTATCCAAAGAGCAGAATATGAAGTATGTAAAGGAAACATTTGAACGGCTCAGCAGAGGAGGGTTTATCTCTTCTGATAGTTCACAGGAAAGAGACAAACACATCTTCATGGACATTGAAGACCACCTGACCGACTACCAGCAGTATTTCGCACAAATAGGATTCATGCTGGAGCAAGGCAATGGCTATTTCTATTTCAGCAGGAAAGAGAACAAGGTACAAGTAGTGGATAAACTACAACGCTTTGGGCACTGGATCGATATTCTGGACTTCCTGAAAGCATGGGAACCAGCCTTTGGTCCCGGTTTTACGTTCTCTGAGGCAGCTTTGACTATCAAGATTGAAGCAGATATTGACCTTCAGCAAAAAGCCTCCGAACTGTATGAGAAGAAAGATAAATATCCTGAGATAGTGGAAAAACTAGTGGATGAAATGCAAAAGATGGGCTTCCTGGAACTAGCCGACGAGAAGTCTGGACTCTACAAAGTGGTGGCAGCCTACAGCTATTTAGAAGAAATGGTTAATCTGATAACGATTGATGCAAGCGATGAAATATCTCAATAAAATCATTTTCGTAAACAGCGCACATATCCGCTATAGTGAGGTGATGCTCGATGGAAATGTGCATTTCACGGGAACGCAAGGCGTGGGTAAGAGCACACTATTGCGTGCCATCCTGTTTTTCTATAATGCCGACAAGATGCATTTGGGCATTCGTCAGCAGGGACAAAAGAAGTTTGACGAGTTCTATTTGCCCAAGCCTACGTCGTATATCATCTATGAGGTGAGCCGTGGTGAGACGGAACACCCATTCTCGGTCATTGTGTTCAAGCATAGGAACATTGCAGCCTTCCGCTTTGTTGATGCGGCATTCCAAAGTGAATGGCTGATGGATGAAAATCACAATGTGACGAGTGACCCTTTGATTGTCAGGCAACGTATTCAGGAACGCAGAATAGATGTTAGCAGTATCATTGACCGCTATGAACAGTATCGTGACATCATCTACGGGAACAGCCATGCTGGACTGTCGCGTGACTTGCGTAAGTACAGTATTCTGGAAAGCACGCAATATCAGAACATTCCCCGTATCATTCAGAATGTTTTTTTGAACGAACGGGTGGATGCAGATTTCATCAAGGACACCATTATTCGCTCTATGAGTGGCGATGAAGAGATGCGTATGGATTTACGTTTCTTCCGTACACAACTGGCTGATTTCCACCATGAATATGAGGACATCCAGAAATGGACGAAGAAAAATAGAAATGGCGAGATTGAAGTGCTGAACACAGCGAACAGCCTTATTGAGACATCGCACAATATCCGGGCTAAGGAAATACAACTACGTGAGGATTGCGGACACCTGAACTATGCCATGCAGGAGGCAGAGAAGAATATTCCGCTATTGCATAAAGAGATTGGGGATGTGAAGCTGGTTATTCAGTCTCTTGAAGACAAATTCCAAGCATTACAGACAGATTATAGCGACAAACGCGACAAACTGGTTGGTGAAATAAGAGTGCTGGACACCAAGATTCGTGATAGCCACAAGAAGCAGAAAGAGTACCAACAGATGGGCATTGAACAAATGCTCAAGTTGGCGGAGGAGGAATCTACACTTCTGAGCAGCAAAGAGCAGATTGAGAAGCAGATCGCTGAGTTGGAACGGCAGTATCAAGACATAGTGCAGAAATATCAGACGGCCATTGAACGTCAGAAGATGGAGTTACAGCAATATGAGCAAGACAGACAGGCACTCGTCAATAATAGGGAGCGTGAGTTCAACAATCACCAGACCCTACGTCTGCAAGAGCAGGCCAAGGCCCTGAAAGAGATAGATGATGAGTTTGCCGAACGTTTTGACATTATGGCAAGGCAGATGGCTGAACTGAAGGAAACAGAGCATAAGCTTGAGCTGAAAAAGAAAGATGCAGCCATCAGCGAACCATTCAAGAAAGAAATAGATGAGTGTCGTCAGAATATCGAGGCTCTCCAGAAAAAGGTCGAGACTCTTTCTAAGGAGAATGTTGAGAGGAAGCACCAGATGGAATCTCTGCGTAAAGAGGCTGAGATTGAGGTGCTAAAGCTTAAAGGCAGCTATTCAGAGCCATTGAAGGACATTCTGGCGACGATTGACGAACTGACGAAGCAGATTGCAGCCGAGAATGAACTATTGGAACGGGCGAAAGGCTCATTCTGCGAATGGCTTGATGAAAATGTACCTGACTGGGCTGAGACTATCGGTAAAGTGGCCGATGAGCGAAGAATCCTTTACCATACAGCACTCTCACCGCAACTTAGCAATCAAACTGATGGTAGTCTGTTCGGAGTGAACATAGATTTGTCGGAGATAGAAACAAGTGTACGCACGCCACAACAGATAGAAGCCGCTCGGAATGATTTGGCTAATCAGCAGAATCAAGCAAAGAAACAGTTATCTGAACTGTTGGCAAAACAGGACGAGGGAATACGTCAGATAGAAGGACACTATGCCGCCAAGATTAAGGAACTGCGTGAAACATTTGGTACAACAGAACAGTTGCTTCAGACTCTGCCCGGTCAACAGAAACGAGCAGAGTTGTTGTTGGAAGATTTGAACGAGAAACAGCAAAAGGAACGCGATAGATTAACAAAAGAATTGGAGCTTCAAAAGGGAGATGTGTTAGTAGCTCAAAGCGACCTCCAAAAGCAACAGGAGGCTCTGGCAGGTAAGAAGACAGCCCGCATCCGACAGATGGAGAAGAAATATCGTGACGAGGAGAAAGAAGAATGCACGGCATTAGAAACCTTCAAGACTGAGACATCTGCGGCCATCGAGCAGCAAACGAAAGAGACCAACCTGCGAATTGCATCGATAGAGGCAGCGCAGAATAAAGACTTGAAGGATGGCGGTGCAGACACCGAACTAATTAATAGCTGTAAGCAGCGCAAGCAAGGAATAGAGAGCTTGCTCAAGAAGATTAAGGAAAACAGCGAGACAATTGCAAATTATAAACTTCATCGTGAAGAGCTATTCCTCCGAGAGCCTGAGTTTCAACGAGACAAGCACAAGTTTGAGACAGAACGCGATAATCTGGAAACAAAATATCAGCAGAGGAAAGCGAAATATGAAGGAGAGAAAAAGCAGCAAGAATCGCATTTAGATCAGAAACGCAAACAAGTAGAGGACATGGAGAAGGGCCAGGAAGAAGCCCGCGACTTTATGGAAAGTGAGACTTGCCCTGCAATCATTCGCGAGGTAATGGCTATTCCCACCAAAGAAGGTTGCAGCGCAATTGTGGGGAGGCTGATGCGTACACAGAATGAGCTCGGACAGTCAGAAAACCGCCTGAAAGAAACGATTAACAGTTTCCGACGCAATTTCTCAGAGCGAAACACATTCAAGTTCCCACTACTGCTTGATTCGTCTGCCGACTATATGGCATACGCCCAAAGCGTGGATGATTTTGTTTCTAACAACAAAATCCTTGAGTTTGAACAGCTCACAAGCAATGTCTATATTGACATCTTGTCGAGAGTGTCACGCGATTTTGGCGACCTCGTTGTTCGTGAATCGGAGATACAGAAGGTCATTCGCGAGGTTAACTACGATTTCACGCAAAAGACCTTTGCTGGAGTTATTCGTGGCATAGAGTTGAAATTGGAACGAAGCAGCCAACCTATCATATTACAACTCCAGAACATCCATGAGTTTTGGAAAGAAAACCATTTGGAGTTAGGTCAACTCAATCTCATTTCTACCGACAACCGAACGGAAGCTAACAAAGCGGCCGTAAAGTATCTCGAACGGTTGACAGAAGAGTTGAACCACTCTGCAGAGTTGGACGAGCTGAAATTGTCGGACACTTTTATGCTGAAATTCAAGATTGAGGAGAACGACAATTCCACCGGATGGATAGACAACATCAAGATGGTAGGTTCTGATGGTACAGACATCCTCGTAAAAGCCATCATCAACATCCTGCTTATCAATGTGTTCAAACAGCGAGTGTCAAAGCGGACAGGCGATTTCCGCATCCATTGCATGATGGACGAGATTGGGAAATTGGCCGACGAGAACATTCAAGGCATACTCGACTTTGCCAACCAACGTAACATCTTTGTGGTCAACTCTTCTCCAAAATCACATCGCCCTTTGTCGTATCGAAGGCTCTATCTGCTGAGTAAGGATGAGGCTACCAGCAATACAATCATTCAACCCATATTATCCACCAAACAGGCAGAACTGCTATGAAACTGACTTTGGCGTTAGTACAGAAGTTGCAAAGGCTTGCGAACGGCGAGACCATTCCGGCAAGCCAGTTGCGCGGCGAATGGGTTGATGAGCTCATCCAGGAGCAGATTCTTCAACCAGAGACGCATGGAACGAAACGCAGTTACCGTGTGGACAATGTGACGGCTTTTCTGTTGGCGTTGACAAAATATCACGAAGCCTTGGCTGATTTGGACAAGGCAGAACAGCTATTCGCAGGTCATTCTGACAGGGCAGATCAGGCTGCTATAGGTGGGAACTCGAAACTGATGGCCCAACGTTCCTGTCCTGGGTTCCTGGTCAATAGCTATTCACCGATAGACTGCACGCTGCATGGCTCCAGATTCCGGGTGTGTCCACCCGAGGGTAGTTTCGTGTATATAGCCGACTGGCAATCGTTTGCCATACCCTCAGACACACTTGTTGTCATCATAGAAAACATGGAGAACTTCCGTAGCATCCGTCAGCAACAGGGGCTTTTTCAGACGCAAATGAGTAATGACGAGCATAAAATTCTGTTTGTGTCACGCTATCCACAATCTGCCGATTTGCGACTTTGGTTGTGCTCTATCCCTAACCGATGCCTGCATTTCGGTGATTTCGACTTGGCTGGAATTCATATTTTCCAAAGCGAGATACAGAAGTATCTGGGTAGCCGTTCATCTTTCCTCATACCAGATGATATTGAGAACAGATTGAAGTCCGGTTCCCGCCAGCGTTACGATGCTCAGTATCAGCGTTTCCACCATTTGGAGGCATTCAAGGATGATAGGTTACAATGGCTTATCAATCTTATACATAAGTACAGACGCGGCTATGATCAAGAGGGATATATTACTTGATAAATGTTACGTTTGAATTGGAGAGAAAAGAAGCAATAGCAACAGGAACAAAAACGTTATAAGACATATGAGACTACCAATTAACATAGAAGAATTGCTCGGCGGACGGGCTGTAGAGGGTGACCGCATTGAGTATAAGACCGGATGGAATCCGGATGCCATCTACCGTAGCGTGTGTGCTTTCGCCAACGACTTTGACGAGACGGGTGGCGGTTATATCGTGGTGGGCGTGCAAGAGGTGAATGGTCGCCCTGTCCGGCCCGTCATCGGCATCGATCCCAATCAGATTGAGCCTATTGAGAAAGATATGGTGGGATTCAACAACCTGATGCAGCCTTACTATCAGCCACGGTTGTATATCGAGGAGACTGATGGGAAGACGATTCTGGTCATCAAGGTGTCGGCTGGCGAGCGTCGCCCTTACAAGGTGCCAGACCAAATCACCGCCAAGCAGAAGACTTACAACTATTACATCCGATATAACAGTAGCAGCATTGTGCCCAAGGGTGAATATGAGCGCGAACTGATAAACCTGGCCAACCGTACACCGTTTGACGACCGAGGAAACGACCAGATAACGCTGAAGGACATCTCGCCGCTGTTATTGCACGACTATCTGGTGAAGGTGAAAAGCAGCCTTGCCAACGAGTCGTTGACGGACAATATGGAATCGGTGCTGGAGCAGATGGAACTGCTGGAGCCGACGCCCGAGGGATATAGCATCAAGAACGTGGCAGCAATGATGTTCGCAGAGCGTCCAGACCGTTTCTTCAAGCAGTCGCAGATAGACATTGTTGTTTTTCCCGAAGGACGAGAGAAGAATCCCAACAACATGATTGAAGTAGAGCCTATCAGGGGCAGTGTGCCAACGATGATAGAGAAGACATTGAGTTATTTGAGCACCAATGTCATCAAGAAACAGATACTGAAGCCCAAAGACCGCGAGGAGTCGGACAAGTTCTACAACTATCCGTATCAGGCATTGGAAGAGACTGTCGTTAATAGCCTGTATCACAGAGACTGGACGATTAGGGAGCCAGTAGAGATAACCATTGAGCCGGACAGAATATCGATTCTGAATTTCTCTGGACCTAACCACACCATTCCGATGGAGGCCATTCGAGAGGGTAAGTCTCTCCGTTCACGCAGGTATCGCAATCGTAGATTAGGTGAATTCCTGAAAGAACTGGATCTGACAGAAGGAAGGGCGACAGGAATCCCAACGGTACAGGAGGAACTAGAAGCCAATGGCTCGCCTAGAGCGACTATCGAGACTGACGAGGAGAGGACGTACTTCCTTATAGACATTCCTTGCCATCCTTATTTTGCCAAGAAAGAGGTTGAAATTGAGACCAGTGGCGTAAAAGAAGATGCCGAAAGTGGCGTAAAAAGTGGCGTAAAAGGTGGCGTAAAAGAACTGACTGATATTCAAGAGGTTATTGTGAAAGAAATGCTATTCGCCCCGTCTATTACGACCGGTGAAATGGCGCAAAAGACTGGCATAAAGTTCAGAACTCTCCAGCGACATATCTCTCAGCTTCAGGCGATGGGGGTTGTTGTCCGCAAAGATGGTCGAAAAGATGGTTATTGGGAGGTCGTAAAAAACAAATAGTCTTCTGATACTATGCCAGCAATCATTACAGACTCATTCGACTACGACGATATAGTCAGGGTGCTTGACCTTGATGAAGCGTTCGTGCATCATCAGATTGATGCGCTTCAGCCGAAGTATTGGCGCATTGTGATAAAGACGAAACCAAAGGGCTTGAAGATTTTCGCGCCTGTGATGGTTAGCGGCAATAGGGGCATCGACTATATGATATACATGCTGAGTCGCGACTGGCAGATAACAAAGAAGCAGCGATTGCTCGACTACATGTGTTTCGGGGTGTACCGACAGACGGACGGTTTCCACCTTGTAGGCTTCATGTATCTTGATTCCAATCCTTTGGCAAAGCCGGAGAAAGCATTCTTTACGCCTCACTTCTTTGACAGGTATAAGGAGAGAACGGGCTTACCTATGGATCTGCCAAAAATGGACGTGATGAAGGATTGGATCATGAAGAATCTGCATCTCAATTCGGATGCACAAGGCAATGAGAAATACCCCGATGGCATCTTCTGCGTTTATCCAAGTGGTGTCGCTTTAGGGAGAGAGCTGCCTGACGGTAATAGCGAGATGAAGACTTTTGTCACCTATGATATGCTGCGAGGAGAGCAAATTGAGAAAGGTGAAAACCAGAGCAGAGCTGCCAAAGTGCAGGAAGAGGAAGGTTTCAGAAACTATAAAGAGATAGTAGATAAACTTGTAAAATATGGCATACACCTATAAATATCCAAGACCAGCGGTAACGGCTGACTGTATAGTAATAACGAAGGATGCAGAGCCAAAGGTGCTGCTTATCCAGCGAGGCATTGACCCATTCAAGGGATGCTGGGCATTCCCAGGCGGATTCATGAATATGGATGAAACGACTGAACAGTGCGCAATCAGAGAGCTGGAGGAAGAGACAGGTCTAAGAGTTGCCACAACATATCAGCTTGGCGCATACTCAAAGGTTGACCGTGATCCAAGAGGGAGAACCGTAACTGTCGCTTATCTGGCCATAATCGATGAGCCGATTGCTGTTACTGGTCAGGATGATGCTTCCAAAGCCGAATGGTGGCCACTGTCTGATTTGCCACATCTCGCATTTGACCACTATGACATTATGCAGGATGCGATTAATAAGTTTTCTTCAATTATAAAATAAGTTTATTTATTCTTTTTACAGTTTGCGAACATAGAGTTCGCAAGGAGTATTTATCTTTGCACCAAAATTAAAAGCTATGCCAACAAATAAGAATGCTTTAATAAGGTATAAGTACTTAGACAAACTGTTGTCTGACTACCACCACTTCTATGATATTCATGATCTTACAGAGAAGGTGAATGACATGCTTTACGAGGATGGATTCCCTGAAGTGACGCAACGATGCATTGAGAAGGATATCAACACTCTAGAATATGCACCCTTTTCTGCTCCTATTGAGCGATTCAATAAGAATGGTAAGCGCTGCATACACTATGAGAATCGTTCTTTCTCGATATTCAAGAAAGAGATTAGTCGCGAAGAGCAAAACCTTCTTCGTGAGGTATTGAGTACGATTGGCCAATTTGGCGGACTGGACAATTTTGGTTGGCTTGAAGACTTCAAGATTGGACTACATATCGAGGAGCGCAGACAAATAATCAGCTTCGCCAATAACCCATACCTTCAGAATTCCAATCTCCTCGGCACTCTGTTTGATAACATTTCGAATGAGGTCGTTATACGTCTTTCATACCATACTTTTAATGATGAAACCATTAGGAGTATAGATTTTCATCCGTATCTTTTGAAGCAGTATAACGAAAGGTGGTTTCTGTTAGGTGCAGCAGACAGTGACCAAAAGATTCTTAACTTTGCCCTTGACAGAATTGACAAAGTAGAACCTCTTCCAGAGAAGAAATATATAGAGTGCCCAGATGACATTTACGAGCGTTTCGAGGATATAGTGGGTGTTACATTATATGAAGAACGGCAGGTAGAACATATCGTATGTTGGGTAAGTGAGGCCACCAAAGGGTACGTAAATACTAAGCCTATTCATGAAAGCTATACTCCGTTCAAGGGAGAGAAAGAATGCCAATTGCATGAGCAATACCCCAAATTGGATGGTGGTCTGTTCTTTAGCATCGACTGTATTCCCAATTTTGAGCTAATCAGGGAGTTGTGTTCTTTTGGTGGTAACCTCGTTGTTCTTTCGCCTGAGTCAATCAGAGAAGAAATTAAGAATCGTCTTAGCGCACATTTAGACCAATACCAAGATTAAATGGATATTAACTCGCAGGAACATATCAAGACAATTGCTCCGGTTGTGGCCAAAGCCTATCAGCTTGGCAAGGAGCAGAAATACGACGAAGCGTATCAAACCCTTTTGCCTCTTTTTGAAGCAAAAGAAATACCATCGTATTTTGAAGAGCCCTGCGGGTGGACTATCTATCGCTATCTGAAGAATAAAGAGAGCAGATTATCTTCAACGGATATCAGAAAAGCATTGTCATACTATCTGACTTTTGCTTCATGTAAGCCAAGTAATCTGCACTCATGCATTATGGTGCAAGCTGTAAATCTGGAGAAGAAACATGAGAATGACTTTAGGTTCATCGAGTTCTGCCAGATGTGGAAATTGGAGAACCTTAGAGATGAGGATTTCATTTCAGCAAAAGGAACTACTGAGAGTGGCAAGTCTATCGAGTTTCAGTCTCTGGCAGAAAACGTGGCCACACGTCTATACAAAGAGTTGAAGTCCCGTCATACGGAAGAATTCGTCAATGACTTATTCCCATTCTTCCTGACTATAAAAGAGAAGTGTCCTGGGAATCGCTTCGTTGGAATGTATATTGCACAATTGTACTATTGGCTAAACGACATTGAAAAGGCTATTGCTGAATACAAGAAAATACTCAGGACTGCACCCGAATGGTTTATCTGGAAGCACCTTGGCGATATATGTGAGGATACAGATGTCAAAATTTCCATGTATTGCAAGGCCATGACAATGATGGGCAAAGATGAATACATCGGTGAACTGCGAATGAACTTGGCAAGCCTGCTACTAGAACAGAATAAAGAACATGCTGCCTATGAGATAGAGCAGTACATGAAGACGTACAAAGAGAATGGCTGGAAGATCTCTGGTGACGTGTATTTGCTACAAAGCAAGGTCCAGGGCATTGTTCCATCTACTCAGGCAAAACAATTCTATCTGAATAACATAGAGAAGGCTGAAGACTTTGCCTATTCGGATATTTCTGTAGAGGAACAAACCTATAATGGTATCGTAACAAATCATGCAGGTAAAGAGAAAGCCAGTCTTGTGAATAAGCGAAAGAAAATATTTGTTCGCACCTCGCTCACCCCACAACTGAGGAAATCTGAAGTAGGTGATGTGTTCTTGGTTAGAGTATATGAACATCAGAAGCGAATAATTGCACTGACCATTCACCCTACCGATAAGAAGAATGTGCAATCGACAAATACACATTCAGCAAAGCAGGGGAATGAAGCAGATGTTACTGTCAGTGGTGTTGTGTCGTTTCCTGCACAGGGTGAATTCTGTTTTATTGATCACAAGTATTTTGTTTCAGAAAAGTTGACCAAGGCCAACAATCTGACAGCTGGTGATTCTGTAAAAGCCAAGGCAAAGAAGATGCCTGATGGAAGATGGCGTGTTGTTTCAATCATTAAAGAATGAACGGTATGGTGTTAACAAAACAGCAACAGGGAGTTTTAGATTCTATCAAGGTGTTCTTGAATAGTGAGGTGTCGGTGTTTATCCTAAAAGGATATGCCGGTACTGGTAAGACCACAATGATTAGCCATATCATAGAAGAGGTGGCCAAGATGGATATAGCGCCAGTTCTGATGGCGCCAACGGGAAGAGCTGCAAGGGTACTTGAGTCAAAGACAAAACATGGAGCATCTACCATTCATCGAAGAATATATGAATTGGACACCATCGAAACGCAGGAGGGTTCCGATGATATTAGATACATATTTCCTTTAAAAGACGAGGAAGATCAGGCACGAGACCACATCTGTATTGTGGATGAGTCTTCAATGATTGGTACACGCGAAGTTCAGAACGAGCTGTTTGAATTTGGGTCAGGCAGTTTGCTTAATGACTTACTCGCATTTGCAGCCCTCCATAGGGGAGGTAAGATTATCTTTATAGGTGACCCAATGCAGTTGCCACCAGTAGGTGACAACGTATCAAATGCCCTTGACGAGAATTTCTTTAAGGAAAACGGAATTAAGGTGATGGTTGCTGAACTGACTGATGTGGTCAGACAAGATGAAGGTAGCGCGATATTAGGCAATGCCATGAAGGTACGTACACTGCTGGAATCTGCACAAAGAAACAATCTTGTCTTTGATAGACAAGAAAATAAGGTAATAGATATAGAGGGGTATAATATGCCCAAACAACTACTTGAACTCTATCCGAAGCCGGAAATAGGACAATCCGTAATCATTACCTATAGCAATCGTCAGGCACGTGATTATAACTATGCCGTGCGAGAAATCTTATATCCAAAAGAAAAGCAGATTGTTATTGGTGATATCCTTCAGGTGGTTAGCAACAACTATCAACTGGATGTGATGAACGGAGACTTCGTTAAGGTTACAGATGTAGTTGGCGAAACAGAATATCAATCAGCTCCTGTATATGTGACTGTTGAAAGGGAGCGGGTTAGGCAGAATATCACTTTAGCATTTCGCAATGTTCGTGTACAGCTTGATAATGGAAAGGAGATTACCTGCAAAATCATCGAGAATATGCTTGATGATGCTGATGCTAATTTGACTTTTCTCCAAATACAGGCTCTCTACATTAACTTCTGTATGCGTTATCCTGGACTAAAAAGGAATTCGTTACAGTTCAAGGAACTGCTAAAAGGAGATCCATACTACAATGCATTGAGAGTAAAATACGGGTATGCAATTACTGGTCACAAATCACAAGGTGGAGAATGGGATACAGTTTTCGTAGACTATTCTGGCAGGACAGGTCTGAAGGATGACAGCCTTCGATGGACTTATACTGTTACGACACGTGCAAGCCATGTGCTGTACGGATGTAATATGCCAAACGTTACCCCGATGTCAAAATTGCGAGTGGCACCTATTATCAAGGTTGGCAAGCCTCGTGAGGAATACCTATCATTCGCTGATGTTCCTGAAACGCCATTTCATTCTACTGATGCGCCCAATTTTCTGAAAGCAAAATACTGGGCCGTATCAGACGAATTGAAAAAAGAAGGATGTATTGTGAAGAGCGTGGAAAGCAAGCAATATTGCGAATGGTACCGATTGAAAGACAATCAAGGCCAAGCACATTTGGTACAGTGCTACTACAATAAGGCGGGACTATTTACAAGATATATTGCAGGTGACAATCTTGATGGCATTGTAAATATTCTCTCCCTTATGCAGATTAACCTAATGCCGCTTTGCTCTTTCCGTTATACACCATCGAGCGATGCTCTCAGTACACTATATAATAATGTGGAATCCATCTGCTCAGATTTGGACGTAAAGATTACGAATATTGTTGAGCACTTGCCGAATTACTGTGTGTATTACTATCTACAGGGTGCTGGAAGCTTTTCCTGGATTCAGTTCTTCATTACCAAGGATGGCTTTATCAGTTATGCCCAGCCTTTTTCAGACGAAGGATTGGACGATGACATTCTAAGAAATGTAGTAGAAAGGCTAATTTCATAAATTCTATTGAATAACGAACATACAATTCGCACATAAATACTATCTTTGCCACAGAAAATAGAAACAATAAGATTATGGAAGAGTTAAGAGTAAAATCAAACAACTACGCAGAAGAGAATGTTAACACCGTTCTAAAAGAAGCTTTCGCAAAGGTTTATTCCGATGGTTACCGTGATGGTTATAAAGATTGTGAAGAAGAGATCTCTATTGAACTGAAAGACGGTGAGACGGAGTATATTGATCTTGGATTGCCAAGTGGAACAATGTGGTCAGCTGACTATGAAAAGAGTGATGATGATAACTATTTCTTTGTGCCATATGCTGATACGAAGAAATATAATATTCCTAACATAGAGCAATGGGAGGAGTTGGTAAATGTATGTAAATGGGAATATGATAAAAATGGTAGTTTCCATGAGGCCTATTGTATAGGCCCCAATGGTACAATTCTTAAGTTCTGTTTAACGGGAATGGTTCATGTTGAACATGTTGTAGAAAAAGGCAATGCGTACTTTTGGGTTTCTGACGAAAATGAAGGGGTTGAAAAAAGTGCAGTATGCATATGTGACCGCTCCATGAACGGACATAATTATACCGAAAAGGGGATAGAAAAGCATTTTTCTGGCTATAAATTGCCAGTTCGTCTTGTTAAGTCAAAGTAAATCAAGTGAGAAAACAATATATAATACGAGATTATGAAAGATATTATGGAAATTGCTGCCAACTATGCAGAAGGTAAAGCAAAAGATGCATTAGATAAGGCTATTGCCCAGGCGTATGCTGATGGTTATCGTGATGGTTATAAAGACCGTGAGGAGGAAACTCCCGTAGACCTTCGTGGCAACAAGACTGAATTCGTTGACCTTGGCTTACCAAGTGGAACTTTGTGGGCAAAGGACTTCGAGAAAGATGGTGGCAATACACTATTTGTGCCCTATACGCAGGCAAAGAGATACAATATTCCCACAAGAGAACAATGGGAAGAGCTTGTAAATTGTTGTGAGTGGGGTTTCTATGGTCAATTACTTCGTTGTACTGGAAAAAATGGTGAGACTTTAGATTTTCCCAAAACAGGTAGAATTCTGACAACCTATAGCGATGGAGACAAATCATATCTTTGGTTGCTAGAAGAAACTGTGGATGATAAAAATTCATTGGTATGTTTATATTCTCCATGGAATATAAAAATTGAAGAGAGTTTCATGGGATTTAAGTATCCAATAAGGTTGGTTAGGTAAATTATTTAGTCCAGCGAACATACAATTCGAAAATTGTTCGACCTGTACGGTTGAAAAGTTCCTATCAACTTGCCATCCGATAGCTAATTCTATGCTTTGTTATCCATCCGTCCAATTCTCCGTTGATCATAGTAGCGGTAATAACAGCAAGCGCCCCACTCCC
>JAEEGJ010018464.1_pt1 | contig 15566 bp, 16 predicted proteins | sample 8958761 | NCBI WGS metagenome assembly JAEEGJ01 (sample SAMN16246546, study PRJNA631951) | gut metagenome | biome: gut microbiome; feature: rumen; material: RS-attached | host: Bos | place: Iran: Karaj | collected 2018-10
TCCATATTTCTTCTCATACGTGGATTGCCACGTCGCTGCGCTCCTCGCAATGACAATCTTTGCTACGTCATTGCGAGCGTAGCGAAGCAATCCATTGTATTATACCATTCTCTTGTCTTTTGTGGTATAATAATATTCAGGAGGCACCTATGTATCTTGGTGGCATTGATATTTTTTATGTTCTTTTAGTTTTGCCTGCAGCACTTTTAAGTCTGCTTGCATCTGCAATGGTAAAATCGCGCTATGCCAAATATGATAAGGTGATGTGTACAAAAGGTATTTCTGGTGCACAGGCAGCGCAAATCCTGCTTCGTGCAAACGGCATCACAGACGTACGCATTGCTCACATTGGCGGAAAACTCACAGATAACTATAATCCGAGCAGCAAGGTCTTAAGCCTTAGCGATTCAACTTTTGCAAGCCGTTCAATTGCAGCAGTAGGTGTAGCCGCTCACGAAACTGGTCATGCCATTCAGCACAATGTTGGTTATGGTCCACTCATCTTACGCCGTATGCTTGTTCCTGTAGCAAACTTTGGTTCCCGCTTTGGACCAACTCTTGCAATATTAGGAATTGTTCTTAGCGCCGCTGCAAGCCTTGAGCAGTACTTCCCGATTTTTCAGCTTATAACATATATTGGTCTTTTGCTTTTTGGTGCTTCAATGATTTTTTATATAATCACTCTGCCGGTAGAATTTAACGCTTCCCGTCGTGCAATCCGCATATTAAAAGAAACCGGCACTCTCACTACAAAAGATGAAATAAAGGCCGTAAAAAAAGTCCTGACCGCTGCAGCGCTAACTTATGTTGCTTCAGCGCTTACAGCGATAGGTTCTTTCTTGAGATTGTTGCTGATAGCAAATAGTAGAAGGAATCGACGATAGTTCTGCGGCCCTTCGACCCCTTCGACAGGCTCAGGGACCCCGGGACCCCGCTATTTCTTTCTTTCCTGGATAGGTACGTAGTCGCGTTCTTTTGAAACGTTCTTGTATGCAGGGCGGTAGATGCGGCCTCCACTTACAATCTCTTCTATGCGGTGAGCAGACCATCCGGCAATACGAGAAATTGCAAAGATTGGAGTAAACAGCTCGCGCGGAATATTGAGCATGCTGTAAACAAGACCTGAATACATATCTACGTTGGCACAAATCTTTTTATCTGAATTGTGAACTTCCTGGATGATTGCAGGAGAAAGTTTTTCGATAAGTTCGTAAAGGGCAAGCTCTTCCATAAAGCCTTCGCCTTTTTCTTTAGCAAGCTTTTTTGCTTTTGCTTTGAGCAAAACTTCACGCGGATCATTAATTGTGTAAATTGCATGTCCCATTCCGTAAATAAGACCACTGCGGTCACCGGCTTCCTTAGTTGCAATTTTTTTAAGATAGTTGCCGACTTCTTTTTCGCTGGTCCAGTCCTTTACGTTTGCTTTGATGTCATCCATCATTTCCATAACCTTGATGTTGGCACCACCATGGCGGCGTCCTTTAAGAGAACCAACAGCAGCAGCCATAGCAGAATAAGTATCTGTATCGGCAGAAGAAACAACGTGAACTGTAAGAGAAGAGTTGTTACCACCACCATGCTCGGCGTGCAGAATCAAAGCAAGGTCAAGAGTTTCGGCTTCGAGCCTTGTATATGATTTATCTGAACGGATGAGGCGCAAAAAGTTTTCTGCAGTACTAAGCTCTGCCTTTGGATTATGAATGAACATACTCTTGTTGTCATAGTAGCGGCGTTTTGCCTGATAACCGTAAGCGGCAAGGGTAGAAAAACGTGCAATGAGCTGTACACATTGCTTTACAATATTTCCAACACTGCGGTCTTCCGGATCGTCATCATAAGAGTAACTTGCTAAAACTCCTCGGGCAATTTTATTCATAATATCGCTCGAAGGAGCCTTCATAATCATGTCTTCGGTAAAGTGTTCCGGGAGTGAACGGTACTCTCCAAGATATTCCTTAAAGTTGTCCAGTTTGGCTTGGGTTGGAAGCTCTCCGAACAAAAGGAGATATGCACACTGTTCGTATCCAAACTGCTTGTTTTTTTCGGCATCTTTAATTAAATCTTCTACATTGTAACCGCGGTAAATCAAACGTCCGGGAATAGCAATTTTCTGGTTATCCTTTATTTCGTAGCCGACAACGTCTCCAATACGTGTGAGACCTACCAGAACACCTGTGCCGTTTGCATTTCGTAAACCACGTTTTACATCATAAGTTTTGTACAAATCTGGGTTTATAGGATCATTGTGGACGGCAAGTTTTTCAAGACTCTTTAAGATTGCTGCATCTGATTTTTTAGAAAGCATATTAGTATCCTCCTCGCAATGATTCTTTGCATATATATGCACGATTCCTGCATAAATATACGCAAACACTCATACATTATTTAATAATATTAAATAATTATACAAATATTAAAGAGGATGTGCAATAGAAGGTATGTTTAAAAACCTATTGCCGCAGCAACTTTTCGCTGAAATAACGGGGCGCGCACCGTTTTACCATTAATTACCATACTGGTGGAGTGGCCTCCGTCAAACTGCATGGCCTGTGTACAGCCTAACTCGTGCAGGATGGCGGCACATTCGGGGTAGGAAAGTCCGTTTTTGTCGGTAAGAGAAAAGTCCGGTGTTACAGCAAAAAGATAGAGAATGTGACCGGTATTGTCGGTACCACAGGCAGTGCGGGAACGTCGGTTTTGTGCAAATTCTAAAATCTGCCCGTCCTTTAAGATTACAAAAAAACCGCCTGCTGCATAATCGTATTTTTCAATTTCTGAATAGTTTTGATTTTCAAGAATTGAACAGGTAAGAACACCATTCTCATCTGTAAAGATTGCAAGAGCACAATATTTTTGGATAGGCTCGGACAGAATACTGCCGTTGTCTTTGATAATGCCTTCTGCCTTTACAGAAGCTCCGTCAGTGGAAAATTGCGTTGTGTTTACGGCCACTGTTAAATCCTTCTGGCGGGCAAAGTCTTTTACGCTAAATGGTTTATCACTTGTGGTTATTACAGGGCCAGCTTCCAGCAAAGTCAAATCAATTTTTACGCATGTCCAGGAAACACCAAGCTCCCGTATTTTTTGATTTGTAATTTCAAAGCCTGGTTTGAGCTCGGTCCATTCGAGGGTGGCAGGGGGCAGAATGTCGGTATTTGAAAATGTTTTTGTTGTGGCGCAGGAGGTTAGGAAGATGATGATAAGAAAGAGGGCATTGTAAAGAAAAAGTCGTAGATTGCCACGTCGCTGGCGCAATATCATTTTCCTGTAAACCGTTGTGCGGGCGACAGTACCCAGATGGCATTTAATTCGCAGTCGCCTATGTTTTCTACGGTGTGTGGTGTAGCGGCAGAGTAAGAAACGCTGTCACCTTCTTCAAGAATATATTCTTTGTCTTCGTATATGAGCTTGGCGCGGCCCTTAAGAATAATTCCAAATTCCTGACCCATGTGTCCGTAAGAACCGCGGTGTGTATGGGTGTTGGCTGGAATCTTGAGCATATATGATTCAAACGAAACATCGCCTCTTGAATCCTTTGGATTTGCAAGCTCTTCGTAAATTATTTCATCTTCACGTACAGTCGGACGTTCTCCTGCATGAATTATTGTTACAGGACGAACCTTTCTGTATTCTTCAAAAAGAAATTCCAGGTTTATGTCCAGAACGTCTGCAAGGGCAAGCAGGGTATCAATTGCAGGTGAAACATGATTGCGTTCAATCTGAGAAACAAGACTTTCACTTACTCCGGCTTTTTGAGCAACAACCTTTAAGGTATATCCTTTTTTCTCTCTTACCTGACGAAGCTTTTCGCCAAAGTGGTATGGAACTTTTTTCTGTTTATCTTCCTCATTTGGATTTTGCGAAAGTATCATTGTTCTGCTTCTCCTTGTTTTGCTCCGTTACAAACTGAATAAAGTAATCTTCCAGTGTCTTATGAGGTCCGTTTAATTTGAGCCTTGTACGTGAGCGTGCATCATCGCGTCGAATTGTATATTTTGCATAAAAGTCTCGGTAGTCAAGACCCGCATCTGATTTTACGTGTTCGCCCAGAAACTTGCTTACTTCATCACGACCAATTGCAGGAATGCCTTTTTCCTTTAAGATTGTGCGGAGTGTATTTATCTGTTCAAACGAAATGCCAAAAAGGAATTCCTCCATTGCCTGCGAAACTCCGGGTTCACCAAGCTTCTGCTTTATAAATGCAATCCACTGGTCATCCATCTGCATGGAAATAAGCAGGAGCTCGCTTGTACCCATCATAGTTCCAAAAGCAGGAGCAAGGCGTCGACGTGCCATCCATACAGATTCCAATACGGGTGCAACCTGAGCACTTCCCTGGTCGTTCCAATGCTCCCAAAGCAACAGAAGTGACAGTGCCCATTCCCGACGGAATTCCATTGGCTGTGTGGTATCGCGGATTAAGTTTAAGTAAACGTCTTCGATGAGCAGCGAATACATGGAAGAAACAGTTTCTGTATCAAAGGCTTTGGAATATTTTTTGAGTTCTGCAATGTGATGTGTATATTTTGCAAAGCTTGAAAAGGTGTGCATTTTTGCAACAAGAAGTCCTTTTCCGAGCATTGCTTTAGACGGAAGCTGCAGCGTAGCATCTCCCGCATTCTGATGGTCTATGAGCGAATCAATTAAGGAAGTAGGGGTACGGGTACCGCCAATAAGCTCATGCTTTTCCAGAAGAGAAGGAAATTGAGCAACAGCCTGTGCCAGAGCCTCCAGAGATTTAAGCCTTTCCTCAAAGTTTTCGGCCTTTTCGGGATCTATGGCTTTTATCTGCGGCATTACTTCCTGTATGAGTTCTTTCTGTTTTGTAGTGAGCATCTCGGCTTTCTGGTCGTTGATGGGACTTTCGTCCTGTGAGTCAAAGAAAGTGCTGAGATCTACCTGTTCAAAATTGTTTTGCTGCATAGTCTAAAGAATTTAAGTATTTATAAAGTTTATTATAACGCATTTTTTGGATTTTTCAATGTATTTTCTCATCCACAATATCCAGAATTTGGCTTGAAAAAGCCTTGAGCTTCTTCTGATTATACTCATAAGCATCCTTCTGGGCGTTGTAAATATTGCCTTTCATAAAATGTACCAGGGGATTAAACTCCAATAAAGAGAAGGTCCAGAAGTCCAGTGTACAAAGTGACCATGCACTTACTGCAATTAGCGAACCGTTTAAAACAAATGCATTGAGTGCATCCAGCGGATCTCCTGCATAAAGCTGGCCAAGACCCGGAATAAATGAAAGATAACCTGCCAGAAGCTGCTTTTTTGGTTTATAAGCAAAGATACTTTGAAAGCTTGAGTTTATAGTTTGGGCCTGTTCCTGTGTAAACAGATCAGGGAACTCCCGCTGTGCAAAATCAAATTTGTCCTTTGCGTTTTGCCAGAGTTCCTGCTCTATGCAGTTCTTGAAATCTGCAAGAAAAGCGGCCTGCCGTACATCCGTCGAAAAGTCGGGAAAATTGATGTACGAAAAAATATAGAGGTTACTGCTAAGATGCGAAAGATACTGAATATGCCTGAGCCGTAGTAAATCTGTTTCTTCTGTCCTTTGTCCGTCGTTTATTGAGCTTTGAATTGCCTGGTTCATTGAATCTGCGGCCAGCTGCCACTGTTCCTTTTTAGCATAAAGCTGTGCAAGACTTGAAAAGGCTTGAGTCTGATGAACTCCCGCAGAATAATCCTGCAGAAAAATATAGCGCTTGTATTCAACCTCGGCTTCTTCCAGGGCACCTCCCTGTTCAAGTTTTTGAGCGTACAAAAAAACATCCTCGTAGACGTCTGCAGCAGGAACAGTGTCTATTGCAAAAACGGGAAACAAAAATACAGCTGTAATAAAAGCGGCTGTGCAAAACCTAATAAACTGCTTCATATATTTTTTCTGTTTCCTCGCATAGGTGACGGTAAAGTGCATCGTTATAGCGCTTTGCACTCTGGTATGAGCCGTATAAATCTACAATATATAAAACAAGTCCGCAGGCTCCAAAAACGTATGGCTGCCAGCTTTTCCATTGAGACTGGATTCCCGTAACTACAGTGCCCGCAACAAAAGAACCTACTGAAAGAAAGCTTCCTGTAAAAGCTGCAAACGAACCTGTGTACCATCTGCCGCTTCCTGGGATAAGCGAAGAAAGTAAAAGTGCAACGCCAGGTTTTTTAAGCTTATATGAATTGCTCAATTCTCCAAGACTTATGAAAAGTGAATTGTCTCCCTGCAGCTGGTTTATCTGTGTACAAAGCTTAGAAAGCTCATCAATATTTTTGTTAAGTACATAGTCCGATGCCTTTACAAGATTCGAAAAATCGGGAGTAAAGGAATCAAGGTCGAGCGGCTGGTAAAAGTCCTTAAAAGCCGGAGCATTTCTTTCCATAAAAATATATTTACCCTGCAAAAGCTTTAGCCTTTGTTTAGTTTGTTGCTGCGCATTCTTGTAAAAATTATACTCCAGCCAGTTGATGCCGGTTATATTCTGCTGTGCCCTGTAAATATTACACAGTGTGCTAAGCGAAGACTGAAAATCAAGGCTCTGTACTGCTTCCTCCTGCGAACTAAATTCCACAGAAAAAAGATAACGCTTGTATTCGCCTTCTGCCTGAGATAAAAAGCCCTGACTGTAAAGTGAATCTGCAAAAGCCTTTACAGTAGACGGTGCATAGGCAGAAACTTCCTGTGCAAAGATTTGGTTAGCCCCACCTGTAAACCAGCACAGAGTCAGTAAGCATAAAAATATATTTATTTTTTTCATTATTGTTCTCCCTTTGCTTTTTTTGCAGGAACCGGATCATAGTGCTTACCGTTACTGAGTGTAGGGTAGAGGTCTCTTTTGTGTTCTGCATTTGTACAGCGCTTGAGCCGCTCCAGTCCCTGAAATATTCCGAACAAACCGTTTTGACTTACAGCATCAACCATGTACTGCGAACACGAAGGATAAAAAGGACAGTTGGTCATATCCTGTTCAGTAATAAATCTTTTGTAAAATCTGAACGAGGTATTCAACAGTACAGACGGAATGGAAACATAATAAGTTTGTGCCTGAACTTCGGACGGCCTTGCGTAAGCAGTAAGAACGGAAGCATCCTTTAGCGGTTCTGTTGCTTCCATACTTGTGGCTCTGTTAAATTCAATATTATAAAAGCTTAGTTTTGTAATTAAAACCGGCTCGTTATTTTCATAAGAGGTAGAGGTTATCTGAACCGGAAAATTTCTTCCGTTATAATACTTATATTCGTTCAGCTGGGTTTGTGTAAGCAGTGTAGAAAAATCCATGTACATTTTGAGTGTACGGGTTTTACCGGTCATGTCGGTATAAACCATTACAGTATCTATGGGGTGGCTGTCCTGCTTTGAATAATTCCACTGGGTTACGACAAGACCGTTTTCCATTGCACGCTGTTGTGGAATAAAGGACGATTCTGTAAGTCCAAAATCCTCTTTGAACCAGTTTAAAAAATCCTTACAGATCTGTTCAAGGTATTCGGCACCTTCTTCAAGCTCATAGATTGCATCATCCTGAATTATAAAGGCTCCGTCCTCATTTATAAAAACCTCCTGCGGCTGTGGCAGGCTTGTTTTAAAAAGAAAGAAAAACGGAGAAGCGGTATAGAGTATGCTTCCTGTCATTGTTGAATCAGAAGCAATTTCTTCGGTGCGTGTAAAATCAAGAGAAAGAGAAGAAATAGACTTTGAAGTGGCTGTTAAAGGAAAAAGAGAAAATAAAAAAACTACGGTAAAAAAAAGCAGGCTTTTCTGCGATTTTTTATGGAATAAAGATTGGAATAATCTGTAATCCATTTCCAAAAATCGCTCCTATAGAAGCCTCGCTGCAGGTTACAGTACTTGAGTTGGAAGAGCAGGCACTCGATAATGACTCGCTGCAGGCCTGTTCCATACTCTGTTCACAGGCATCTCCACAGCCTTCGCCACAACCCTGAATAAAGCTGTCGGTAGCCTGTGCACAACATTCGCTGGACTGATTTGTAAAATAGTAGGTTCCGTAAATAACACCGGCAACTGCAACAAGACCAACGACAACACCGGTTACAATAAGGGCAGTATTCTTACCTTTGTTTACTGTAGGCTCGTCGCTATAATAGTCATCGTTATAATCATCATCGTCATCGTCTTCAATTATGATTTTTTTAGAGGTTGCTGTATCTGCACCTGCATAAGCAGAAGAAGGAAGTCCTCCTCCAAAACCAGAAAACGAATAGGTTACAGGCTTTGCAAATAAGGCGGTTGAGAAACCAAAAAATACTAAAATAACGATAAAAGCCTTGAATTTCATGCTCATATTGTACCCCCGTTGCTAAAAATTTGCAATTCCTAATATATAACCACCGAAAAGCCGATAAGTAACTATGTTTTTGTATAATAAAAAGAAAATTTTTGCTTATATTATTCCTGCTTTTTTGTTTGTTTTTACTCAGGCAGGGCTTTTTTCTCAAGATTCCACAGCGGGGAGTCAAAAAATTGAATATACTGCTAAACAGAAGGCTATGCGCATTACTGCAGATGACGTAAAGCTTATAGAAGAACGCGATGCAGACGGAAATATTGCAGGTTATCATCTTTATGTACGCAAGCTAGCTGGTGTAAATTCCATCCTGCTTACAGAAACTACACGCGATCCTACCGGAAAAGCAGATAACTATGCCTACCGCGCAACTGAATATAATCCTATAAACGGAGATGAAATACGCTATCTGGACGGACAGCAGCTGGTTTCGGAGGGTGCAAAATACAGCCTTATTGATTCTACTCCGGAAAAAACCGACTTTTTTGACCAGGCCTTTCATATTTTTATTCCGCCGGTGCTTCAGTATGGATACGAATGGAGCCGTAACGGTATTGTTGAAGTTGGAAAAGGAACTTTTATAAATATCCGCACCTTTGAAAAACCATATGCCGACTATACCGGAGACTATATGGACAGTCCGTTTATGTTCAATCTGGAAGCCCGCAAAAAGCCTAAGAAAAATCCGCCGGAACCGGAACCGGAGCCTGCAGTAATTTTGAGTGCAGATTATAATCCTCTTGCAAGCCAGAAATTTTCAGAGCTTTCTGATTTTGTAGTTTATTCCAAGGGACCCGAAACTATTGTAGCTGATATAATGGAGATTCTTGAGGATGAAGGCGCTCCTCTTGATGTTGTATTTGCAATTGATGCAACCGGCAGTATGAAAAACGATATAGAAACCTTAAAGACAGATTTGCTTCCTGCTTTGATGGAGCATTTTAAGAATATTGAAGAAGTGCGTTTTGGCCTTTTGTTCTACCGTGATTACGGAGATTCGTTTAACTACAAGGGCCTGCCTGTTAAATTCTTTGGCTTTACCGAAAACCTTCAGACTTTTAATAAGAATCTTAATTCAATAAAGATAATGGGTAAGGAAGGCGGCGATATTCCGGAAGCAGTTTACGAAGCAATTTTTGCTTCCTGCGAATATTACAACTGGCGGCTTGGAGATAATGTAAACCGTCAGATTATTCTGATTGGAGACGCAGAACCTCATCCAAAGCCACGAGGACTTGGTAAATATTCCAAAGACTTTGTAATGGAAAAAGCAGAGACAAAGAAAATTAATGTAAAAGCTATTTTACTGCCTAGCGACTAGAGTTCTGGAGCTCTTCCAGCTTTGCAGACGGAATCTTGTCCATTTCTATCTGAGCAAGCTTTTTATAAGCGGCCGGTAAGCTTCCTGCAATTGCATAATCATATAATTCAAGAATCTCTGACAGATTGTCATAGGCCTTGTCGTAGCGCCTTGTTTTTATATAAAGATGAGCAAGCTCGTATTTGGCTTCGATGTAAGTATCTGTGTCGTCACCATACTGTTCTATAGTTTTTAAGAAATATTTTTCGGCAGTTTTATAATCTGAATTATCAAGGCTTGCCTGACCTCTCTGCAAAAGCTGTGGAGCAGATAAATCATCAGGAATATTTTTTGTAGAATTACAGCTCGTAAATGCAAGAGTAAGGGCCAAAGTGAGAATTGCAGCAGCAATTATTGTTCTGTTTTTAATAGTCATATACATATTCATATAATACTAAAAATGCTCATAAAATAGCAAGTACATATTTGAATCTAACATAGAGTTATTGTATAATGATAGATATGAAAAAAGGTTTATCAATTTCAGGTCTTTTTTGCCTGCTTTTTGCAGCTTCCTTATTAATGCTTACAGGCTGTGCCTCTACAAATAAATCTGATTCCACTTTGCAAGAACAGGAGTTTTCTGTTGTCCGTTTTGATGACTGGCAGTACAGAGGCTTTGGAAAGGAATATCCTGAATGGGTAGAGCTTGTGCTTGATGAAAAACACGCAGAGCTTGAAGAATATTTTTCGGACATAAATAAGGACGGACTTGAGCTTTGTGTCGTTAAGGTAGAAGGAAGCGACAGTGATATGTGCAGACATAAAATTACAGAGCTTTCTTATTCCGAAGAAGAAGCCTGGATGATTGAAGAAACCTGGGTAAGACTAAACAGTGATTATTATGGACAGCTTGAAAATCCATATGTATATATACGAATATTTTTAATAGGCCAGAAGGAGTAGCGCTATGAAGGTATTGATTATTGGTGGAGCCGGTTATATCGGAAGTCACGTTGTAAAGGAAATGATGAAGGCAGGACACAAGGTAACTGTATTTGATAACCTGTCCAGCGGATTGCGCTGCAATCTTTTTCCACAGAATGATTTTATCTACGGAAATATCCTTATTCCTCAGGATCTGGAAAAGGCCTTTGAAAAGGGCTTTGATGCCTTTGTACACCTTGCCGCATTTAAAGCAGCGGGCGAAAGTATGATTGAGCCTGAAAAATACAGCGTGAACAATATTACAGGAACAATCAATATTATGAATGCTGCTGTAAAATACGGCTGCAAGAAAATGATTTTTTCTTCTTCTGCTGCTGTTTTTGGTGCACCTGAATATCTTCCTATTGATGAAGATCATCCAAAAAATCCGGAAAACTACTACGGCTTTACCAAGCTTGAAATTGAACGCTTTATGGCCTGGTACGACAAGCTTCGTGGAATGCGTTTTGCTGCTTTGCGTTATTTTAATGCAGCAGGCTATGACCCTGATGGAGAAATCCGCGGGCTGGAACAGAATCCTGCAAACCTGCTTCCTCGTGTAATGGAAGTTGCTGCCGGTATGAAGGACGGAATGAAGGTTTTTGGTACCGACTACGATACCCGCGACGGAACTTGTATCCGTGACTATGTTCATGTAACAGACCTTGCCCGCGCTCATGTAATGGCTCTGGATTACATTACTAAAAATGATAAGAGTGTTACTGTAAATCTTGGTACTGAAAAGGGAACTACAGTAAAAGAAATTATTGATGCTGCACGCCGCATTACCGGAAAGGAAATTCCTTCCGAAGATGTAGAGCGCCGCCCCGGAGACCCTGCCTGTCTGTATGCAACCTCTAAACGTGCAAAGGAGCTTTTGGGCTGGGAACCTAAATACAGCGATGTAGATACTCTGGTAAGCACAACATGGGAAGTATACAAGTAATGTCAGCACGCGAATATCTGGATGGGGCACGTGCCGACATCGTTGCCCTTCAAACCCTGCTCACAAGTATTCCTGCAATTGCGCCGGAGGGTGGTGGAGACGGGGAATCAAAAAAATGCGATGCACTCCAAGCCTGGCTCAAAGATAACGGCTTTGAAAATATAGAACGCTTTGAAGCTCCCGACAGCCGTGTAAGCTCCGGTGTTCGCCCTAGTCTTGTAGTAACAATTCCCGGACAGGATGACAGCCAGCGTGTCTGGGTTATGGCTCATATGGATGTTGTTCCTGTAGGAGACCCAAAGCTCTGGGATACAGACCCTTGGAAAGTGCTTGAAAAAGACGGACGACTTTATGGACGCGGAGTAGAGGATAACCAGCAGGGACTTTGTTCTGCGGTTTTTGCAGCCCTTTATTTTATACGTAATAGAATTGTTCCTGCTCACACCATCAAACTGCTTTTTGCAGCAGACGAAGAAAACGGCAGTACTTACGGGGCAATCTGGCTCATACATAATACAAGCCTGTTCCGTAAAAACGACCTCATCCTTATTCCAGATGGCGGAGACAGCCAGGGCCGCACAATAGAAATTGCAGAAAAAAATCTTTTGTGGTTAAGCGTTCATGTAATGGGTAAACAGACTCACGGTTCACGCCCGGACAGTGGTGCCAATGCCTGCCTTGCTGCCTGTGACCTTAGTGTACGTCTTCATAAACTGGAAAGCATTTTTGACAGACGAGACCCGCTTTTTGAACCGGACTATTCTACGTTCCAGCCTACTAAGCGCGAAAAAAATGTAGACAGTATAAACATAATTCCCGGGGAAGACCGCTTTTGTATGGACTGCCGCATTCTTCCGTGCTACAGCCTGCAGGAAGTTCTTGCGCGTGTAGACGAATGCTGTCGCCAGATAGAAATGGAATACGGAGTAAAGGTTGAATACACAACTCCGCAAAGGTCCGAAAGTCCTGCAACTCCTGTGGATGCTCCTGTTGCACAAAAGCTTGCAGAATCAATTAAGCGTGTACACGGCCTTGAACCAAAGTTTATAGGAATTGGCGGAGGAACCGTTGGTGCAGAATTCCGCCGCGAAGGTATAGACGCTGTTGTATGGAGCACGCTTGACGACCAGGCTCATCAGCCAAATGAGTATTGTGTTATAGACAATTTGATAAAAGATGCACAGACATTAATAGATTTGTGTATGCACTCTTAATGTGATTCCTGCGGTCCCTGAGCTTGTCGAAGGGTGCGCAGGCTTACCTTATCTTAAGGAATATTCCAAGAATTGCGCAGGTAATTAAAATCTGCATAATCATAAATTTGATTACAACCTGGGTTGGAGACCAGCCGCGGTTTTTTCTCATGTGGTCATGCAGAGGAAAGCGTATATTTTCAAAAATCTTAATCTTAAAGAAGCGCAGAAGGAAAACTTTTAAAAGTCCCATTCCGCCGTTTATAAAGATGATTGAGCTGGTTGCCAGAATAATGAAAGGGTTTCCGTTTATCATTACGCAAACACCAATAAAATATCCTATTGCACGGCTGCCGGCATCGCCCATAAGACACTTGCTTGGAAAAGCGTTGAGCCAGAGGTAGCCCATTATAACTCCCGCCATTGCAAAGACCATAATGGCCCAGTTTGCACCCATAGGAAGGTGAGGCAAAAGCAGGTAGGCGCTTATATCCTTGTGGCCAAGAACAACGTAGAAAAGAACTCCAAGCGTAAGAAGGGCAATCAAAACTAAGGTTGCAGAAAGTCCGTCTACACCGTCGGTACAGTTTGTTGTATTAATGCTTGCCCACAGCATGATTGTACACAAAATGATGTATACGGCAGGAGCAACTGCAATTTCGTTTGAAGTAAACGGAAGCCAGAAGCGTACAATTCCATCCGGAGAAACGCTCTTAAGTCCGTAGTAAAGAATAAAGGAGGTTGCAACGCTTATTATGAGGTCCAGCGCACCCTTAAGATATTCGCCCCAGGAGGTTGTGCTTCTGTCATCAAGAAAGCCTGTGAGCATTGTAAGCCAGGTGATTATAATTATAGAAGCACGTACCCAGTTCATTGGGACAAGCAGAAAACAGATGATTACAAAAATTGTGATAAAGACAACACCGGCTCCTGTAGGTTTTCCCTTGGCAGCTTCGGCATTTTCTTTAATTGTAAATTCTCTTCCACGGTCGTGCGGAAGCTTATCGTAAAATTTTGGTATGAGCTTGTAGGCTGAAAAAAAGCCTGTGTACAAAGCTACTGCAATTAAAACTGCATAAGAAGTTAGGAGTCGTGCCGGACCCCAGAATTGCTGCAAATACTGTCCAAGATAATAAATCATATAATCCTTCTTTTACAAAATCTATTTTAATTAATGGCTGATATGTGTCATGCCTGTAAAAATCATCGAAATTAAATGCTCATTGCAAAAATCAATAAGCTCGGCATCTGTGCTGGTTCCACCCGGCTGCAAAATTGCCTTAAGTCCCTCATCTGCAAGACGGCGCAGGGAATCGCAAAGATGAACCGGTGCATCACAGACAAGAACATCTGCCAGAGTTTCATCTTCCGGAGAATTCTGGGCCGGAGGGTTGTGCTGCTTGTAAAGAACTGCTTCTGAAAGAGCAACATCCAGCGAACGGATTGGAGACTTACAGGCCTGAGAAATTCCTACTACACAATTGTTCTTGAGCAGAACCGAACAGTAAGAGCGTGACCCCATTGCAAGAATTGTACCAAAGGCCATCTGGTCTACAAAGGACTGCCCCGGTCTGTTCTTGGTTTTGATATTCCATACATCAAAGAGGGTTTTATCCTTTGTCTGGAACAAAAGCCCTCCGCCCAAAAGCTCCATCTCGTAATCAGAAGTATTTATTTTAGAAACTGCAATAAGGTGAAGTCCCTTTACGCCCGAAAGAATTTCCTTTGCTTCCTTTGTAAAGCCCGGGGAAACAACGGCAACAAAATCACATTTAGCAATTTCGGTTGCAACTGCTTCATCAATTACGGAGCTGCTTGCAAAAGTTACGCGGTGAATTTCCTTTGTGTCGTAGGTGTAGGTTTTCTTAAAGGAGTCCAGTACGTTTGTACTGAGCGATGCACCCAGAATTGACTTGTTGTATACGGCAATTGTAAAAACTGTTCCCGTAAGCGGAGTAAACTGAGTAACAAATTTGTAGCCGTCGCAGTTTACGCTTTTTACCGAAAACTGATTTTTAAGGTTTGTAGCAAGCATACTAATCTGTTCCCAGGCAAAAGACATGTCCGAAACAGTATTGTAGCTAAGGTCTTTTCCCTGATGCTTCTGGAGCGTACTCATTGTTCCGCCACCACCAGGAAAGCGGTACAGGCACGAATGCTGGTGCTGGTTAGCGCCACCGTAAAGCATGAACTGTTTTTCAAACGGATAGGTAAGATAGTTCATAAAGTCGGTTTCGTCTTTGGAGGTCATAAGAAGTGAGCTTGCAATGCCTCCGTCAAAAGCCGATACCAGATTCAGAGCCTTGGCAGCAAGACGGATTTTAAACTCCTGAGTAACGCTGTTTGTGCGCAGCTGAATCATTGCTTCCTTGTAATCTGCAGGGTCGCTAAGAATAATGATGTTTTCGTAATTCAAAAAGGCGTTGCGCAGGATTGTCGAAATATAAAAGTTAAAAGGCCTCAAAACTGATTTAAGCTTTTTTTCGGAATTTATAGTATGAATAGCCGGGGATACGTTCATACATATAAGTCCAATATCCCCGCTTTTCTGTGAAGTTCCGGAAGGTTCGTCCAAAAAGGTTGAGGCCAGAATCCTTTGAATGAGGCCCGAGGTATCATTCAGGTAAAGATTGTTTTCTACAAGAGCCTGTTCCCGCTGAACAGGAACCTTTTCTTTTTTCAAGAGTTCTTCAGTTTTGTTTGCACTTAAAACTGTCCAGCCAAAGTCTGTAAGAAAGCGTGCAAATTCTACAACGCCTTCTGTGTTTTCAACATGAAATAAAGCCTGCTTTACCATATATATATTCTAACAGAAATTAATCATTGTGGGCAAGCAT
>JAEEGJ010018468.1_pt1 | contig 15565 bp, 9 predicted proteins | sample 8958761 | NCBI WGS metagenome assembly JAEEGJ01 (sample SAMN16246546, study PRJNA631951) | gut metagenome | biome: gut microbiome; feature: rumen; material: RS-attached | host: Bos | place: Iran: Karaj | collected 2018-10
ACATCGTCCGCAAGGGCAAGTCCGGCGCCGAGGAAATCCAGAAGATCATGGCCGACTACCGCGCCTGCCCGCCGAAGGAGATCGCCGGCAGCCCGCTCGCCAAGGTCATCGACTACAACAAGCCCGAAGAGACCGGACTCCCGAAATCCAACGTCCTCCAGTTCTTCAACGAGGCCGGTGACGTCGTGTCCGTCCGCCCGTCCGGCACCGAACCCAAGATCAAGTTCTACTTCGGCGCCCGCGGCGACGACGCCCCCGCCAAGATCGAACAGCTCAAGGCGCAGTTCATCTCATAAAATGAAAACCTGGATATTCACCTTCGCAGCGGCCGCCCTCCTGGCGGCCGGCTGCGCTTCCGCCCCCCGGTATGACGATCCCGACACCCAGGCCGCATCGGCCCTGGCGCACCGGCTCCTCGGCAAGACCGCGGACAAGATTGAATTCCGTCTCGCCGAAGCGGAATCCGCCGACGTCTTCCGTCTCGCCTCCGAGGGTTCCCGCATCGTCATCAGCGGCAACAACGCCAACTCGATGGCCGTGGGCCTGAACCACTACCTGAAGTACTACTGCCACGTAAACGTAGGCTGGTTCGCCGCGGACAAGTTCCAGATGCCCGCCCGGCTTCCGAAAGTGGAGACTCCGGTGGAAATCAAGGCCCGCGTCGAGGACCGGTTCTTCCTCAACTACTGCACCTTCGGCTACACGATGCCGTGGTGGCAGTGGAACGAATGGGAGCATTTCATCGACTGGATGGCCTTGCAGGGCATCAACCTGCCGCTGGCCATCACCGGCCAGGAGGCCATCTGGTACAAAATCTGGACGGAGATGGGCCTGACCGACGAGGAAGTACGGACCTACTTCACCGGCCCGGCACACCTCCCCTGGCACCGAATGCTGAACATCGACCACTGGGGCAGCCCGCTGCCGATGTCCTGGCTGGACGGCCAGGCCGAACTCCAGAAGAAGATCGTCGCCCGGGAACGGGAGCTGAACATGAAACCCGTGCTGCCCGCCTTCGCCGGCCACGTGCCGCCGGAGCTGAACCGGATTTATCCGGAGGCGCAGATCGAACGGATGAGCGACTGGGCGGGATTCGACCTGGAAGACTATCCGTACTTCCTGGACCCGATGGACCCGCTGTTCCCGGAAATCCAGAAGAAGTTCGTGGAGAAGGAGACCGAGATCTACGGCACCGACCACATCTACGGCATCGACCTCTTCAATGAGATGATTCCGAAGAGCTGGGAGCCGGACTATCTCTCCCGCGTGAGCCGCCAGTGCTATGAATCCCTCGCCGCCGTTGACCCGGACGCCGTCTGGCTGCAGATGACCTGGCTGTTCTGGAACGAACGGAAGTACTGGACGCAGGACAAGATCCAGCCGTACATCACCTCGTACCCGGCCGAGAAATCTCTCCTGCTGGACTACTACTGCGAGCGGCAGGAAGTCTGGCGCCAGACGCAGAGCTACTACGGCGTCCCGTTCATCTGGTGCTACCTGGGCAACTTCGGCGGAAACACCTATCTCGCCGGCAATTTCGCGGACATCGCCCAGCGCATCGAAGGCACTTTCGCAGAGGCCGGTCCCAGTTTCAAGGGCCTCGGCTCCACCCTCGAGGGCTTCGACTGCAACCCGTTCATGTATCAGTTCATCTTCGAGAAGGCCTGGGACTCCCCGCGCCACCAGGACCTCGCCGCCTACGGGGAGGCCCTCGCCGACGCCCGCGTGGGCAAGGTCAGCGAAGCGGGCCGGGAAGCCTGGAAGATTCTGCTCAACGACATCTACGTGGACCGCTCCGTCCCCGGCCACAGCCCCATCCTGAACCTGCGGCCCTCTTTCGGACGCTCCTCCTCCTACCACTCCAGCGTCAAGTTCACCTATGAGAACGAAAAGCTCCTGGAGGTCATCAAGAAGCTTCTGGAGGCCGACGGCCGGGGCAGCGCCTGGGAATTCGACATCGTGAACCTCACCCGCCAGTACCTCTCCAACCGCTTCGAGACCGTTTTCGCCGACTACAAGAAGGCCTATGAGGCCCGTGACCGCGAAACGATGGCGGCGAAGCAGGCGGACCTGCTGGCCACCTTCGACAGCCTGGAGGAACTCCTGTCCACGAACTCGTATTTCCTCGTGGGCAAGTGGATCGCCGACGCCCGCACCTGGGGCGCCACCCCGGAGGAGGCCGACTACTACGAGTCCAACGCCCGCAACCTCCTCACCACCTGGGGAGACCGCGGCAACATCCTCACGGACTATGCCGACCGCACCTGGGCCGGACTGGTCAGCACCTATTACAAGGGCCGCTGGGAGATGTTCTTCCAGGCGGTGAACGCCGCCCTGGACGCCGGCGCCGAGTTCGACGAGGAGGCGCTCAAGGAGCGGCTGATGGACTTCGAGAAGGCGTGGTGGGCCGAACGCCCGGGCACCTTCGACAAAACGCCGCACGGCGACCCGAAGGCCGCCGTGGAAAAAGTGCTGGCAGGATTGTAACCCTACATCCGGTCCGGAAGCGCAATCCCCAGGATGCCCATGGCGCTGCGGAGCGTCCGGGCCATCACGGAAATCAGTTCCAGACGGAACTTCAGGACGCCCTGGTTCTCCTCGCGGAGAATCGGGGTGTCGTGATAATACTGGTTGAACTCCTTCGCCAGGTCATAGGCGTAGTTCGCGATGACGGCGGGGCTGAGGGCCGCGCCGGCCTCGGCGACCTTGGCCGGGAAGGTACCCAGCAGCTTGATCAGCCGGATCTCCTTCGCGGAAGGAACCAGGGAGGTGGTGATGTCGGCGGGACCGAACGCCACCGTGGCCTTCCGGAGGATCGAGCAGATGCGGGCGTGCGTGTACTGGATGAAAGGGCCCGTGTTGCCGTTGAAGTCGATGGACTCCTTCGGGTTGAAGAGCATCGTCTTCTTGGGGTCGACCTTGATGATGAAGTACTTGAGGGCGCCGAGGCCGATGATGTGGTACAGGCGCTCCTTCTCCTCCTCCGTCAGGTCGGCGAGTTTGCCGCTTTCCTCGGAGGTCTTCTTCGCCTCTTCGTACATGCTCTGGATGAGGTCGTCGGCGTCGACGACGGTTCCTTCGCGGGACTTCATCTTGCCTTCCGGGAGCTCCACCATGCCGTAGGAGAGATGGAAGATCTGGTCCGCCCAGGCGAAGCCGAGCTTCTTGAGGATGAGCTTCAGGACCTGGAAATGGTAGTCCTGCTCGTTGCCCACGACATACACATGGGAATCGAGGTCGTACCTGGAGAAACGGCGCTCGGCGGTGCCGAGGTCCTGGGTGATGTACACCGAGGTGCCGTCGCCGCGAAGGACGAGCTTGCGGTCCAGGCCGTCGGCCGTGAGGTCGCACCACACGGAGCCGTCGGCTTCACGCACGAACACGCCTTCGTCCAGACCCTTCTGCACGAGTTCCTTGCCCAGCAGATAGGTCTCGGATTCGTGGTCCACCTGGTCGAAGGTGATGCCGAGAGCGGCATATGTCTCGTCGAAACCGGCGTACACCCATCCGTTCATCATGGACCAGAGGGCGCGGACTTCCGGATCCTCCTTTTCCCACTTGACGAGCATCTCATGGGCCTCCTTCAGGGAAGGCGCGGCCTTCTTGGCCTCGTCCTCGGACATGCCCTGCGCCATCAGTTCCTTGACCTCGGCCTTGTACATCTTGTCGAAGGCCACGTAGCAGTCGCCCACGAGGTGGTCGCCCTTGATGCCGGTGGATTCCGGGGTCTTTCCCTGGAACTCCTTCTGCCAGGCCAGCATGGACTTGCAGATGTGGACGCCGCGGTCATTGACGATCGTGGACTTGATGACCTCGTTTCCGCAGGCCTTCAGCAGGCGGGAGACGCTGTCACCGAGGAGGTTGTTGCGGATATGGCCCAGATGGAGGGGCTTGTTCGTATTGGGCGAGGAAAACTCGACCATGATGCGCTTTCCGGTGGGGGCGAGCTGGCCGAAAGCCTCGTCCGCGGCGATCTCGGCGAAGGTTTCGTCCCAGTAGACGGCGGAGAAGGAAAGGTTCAGGAAACCCTTCACGGAGTTGAAGGCAGCGATCTCGGGGACGTTGTCCACGAGCCAGCGGCCGATGGCGTTCCCCGTCACGTCGGGGGCGCTGTGGGTGATCTTCAGGAGGGGGAAGGTGACGAGGGTGTAGTCGCCCTCGAATTCCTTCCGGGTCACGGCGACCTGGAGGCTTTCAGCCTGGACATCCGCCCCGTACAGGGCTTTGATGGCTTCGGCGGCCTTGTTCTGGATGAATCTTTCCGGGGCCATTATCCGAGGTATCCTTTGAGTAGTTTGCTCCGGGACGGGCTCTTGAGGCGGCGGATGGCCTTCTCTTTGATCTGGCGGACGCGCTCACGGGTGAGGCCGAAACGCTCGCCGATCTCTTCGAGGGTCATCTCCTGGCAGCCGATGCCGAAGAAAGACTTGACGATTTCGCGCTCGCGGTCCGTCAGGGTGGACAGGGCGCGCTCAATCTCGGTGTTCAGGGACTCGTTCACGAGGCCGCGGTCGGCCATCGGGGAGTCGTCGTTGGGCAGGACGTCCAGCAGGCTGTTGTCCTCACCCTCCACGAACGGAGCGTCCACGGAGACGTGGCGGCCGCTCACGCGGAGCGTATCGGAAATCTTGTCCTTCGGGACATCGATCATTTCGGACAGTTCCTCATTGGAAGGCTGGCGCTCATTCTCCTGCTCGAACTTGGAGAGGGCCTTGTTGATCTTGTTCAGGGAACCCACCTGGTTCAGCGGCAGACGCACGATGCGGCTCTGCTCGGCGAGGGCCTGGAGGATGCTCTGGCGGATCCACCAGACGGCGTAGGAGATGAACTTGAAGCCGCGGGTCTCGTCAAATTTCTCGGCGGCCTTGATCAGACCGAGGTTGCCCTCGTTGATCAGGTCCGGAAGGCTGAGTCCCTGGTTCTGGTACTGCTTCGCGACGGACACCACGAAACGGAGGTTCGCACGGGTGAGTTTCTCCAGGGCGACGGGGTCTCCCTTGCGGATGCGCTGGGCGAGTTCCACTTCCTCTTCCGGGGTCACCAACTCTTCCCTGCCGATCTCCTGGAGGTACTTGTCCAGGGACGCGCTCTCGCGGTTGGTGATGGATTTTGTAATCTTTAACTGTCTCATTTATAATTTAATAAAAATACGGTCAGTTCGCAGGAACTGAAAAAAATCCGGTCAGCTCGCAGGAACTGACCGGATTTCTATTAAGAAATCAATCAAGCCTTCGGCAGTTCCTACTTGCCAAAGCCGTAGTAGAAGGACTTGCCGTTCGCGTCCACACCTTCGATGTAGATGCCGCGCTGGGCCTTCTTCGCCTTGGCGATCACGTCTTCGGGCTTCGAAACCAGTTCGTCGTTCACATACAGGATGACGGAACCTGCGGTGGCGCCGGCCTCGGCCATCTTTCCCTGGCCTACGGAGACGATCTTGACACCGGCACGGAGTCCCATCGACCGCAGTTCTTCGGCGGTCAGCGCTTTCAGCCGGGCGCCGTAGAAGGCGACGGAGCCGTCCACATCCGTCTCGCCGTTCTGCGAGGCGGCGGCGTGGAAGGTCACCTCCACGGTATTCTCCTTTCCATCACGGATATATGTGATGACGGCCTTGTCGCCAGGATGGTAATTGTTCACCCTTTCCTGGACGGAGGCGCCGTCGGTAATTCTCTGACCGTCAATGGCGGTGATCACATCGCCCTGGCGCAGGCCAGCCTCTTCCGCAGCACTCCCCTTCGAAACCTCAACTATATATACGCCGTTCATTGAATTAAGTTTCAAATCTTCTTGAATTTTTTTATCAAGGGTGGAAACGGGCTGCATGGTGATGCCGAGCATGGCACGCTTGACGGCACCGAAGTCAATCAGGTCGCCGGCGACGCGCTTGACGATGTTCACCGGGACGGCGAAGGAGTAGCCGGTATAGGAGCCGGTCTGGGAGACGATGGCGGTGTTGATGCCCACCAGCTCGCCCTTCTTGTTGACGAGGGCGCCGCCGGAGTTGCCGGGGTTCACGGCCGCATCGGTCTGGATGAAGGATTCAATCTTGAATTCGCCGCTGCCGTCGGGCATGGAACGGCCCTTGGCGCTGACGATGCCGGCGGTGATGGTGCTTCGGAGCTGCTCGCCCAGCGGGGAGCCGATGGCGAGGACCCATTCGCCGAGACGGAGCTGGTCGCTGTCGCCCAGGGGGATGGTGGGAAGATCGGTCGCATCGACCTTGATGATGGCGACGTCCGTGGCGGGATCGGTGCCCACGACGGTGGCGTCGAACTGCCGGTTGTCGTTCGTGGTGACGGAAATCTTGGTGGCACCGGAGACGACGTGGTTGTTGGTGACGATATAGCCGTCAGGGCGGATGATCACGCCGGAACCGCTGCCCTTCGCCTCGCGGGACTGCGGCTGGCCGAAGCCGTAGCCGTCACCGAAGCCGAAGAAATACTCGAAGGGGTCGATGCCCCGGGAGCGGGCGGTCTGCTGGACGGTCACCTCCACGTAGACGACCGCCTGGACGGCGGATTCCGCCGCGTATGTGAAGTCGGGATAATCCGAATCTGCCAGATTGACAGTCCTGTATTCGACGCTTCCGTTTTCACCCGTGAGACGGGCGGGGTCCAGGTTCTTTTCATTGGCTTTCACGACGCCGTAGGCGGTCAGTCCGCCGGCGAGAATGGAAAGCAGTACGGTTAAAAATCCTTTTTTCATATAGTACACTTTTGATTTGCCGGACTAAAATTTTCAAGATTTATGCCATTTGCGAGATTTTTGTTATATTTGTCAGTTGAGCGGCCGCAAGAAGCCGCTTTTCGCACGGAAACATAAAAAACGCAAGATATGAAACTGAACATTTCCAGTACCGACCTGCTGAAAGGGCTTCTGGACGTCTCGAAGGCCATCCCGTCCAAATCGGCCCTTCCGATCCTCGAGAACTTCCTGTTCGTGCTGAAAGGCAACAAGCTCGAAGTGACCGCGTCGGACTCCGAACTGACGCTCCGCACCGCCATCGAGGTGGACGGCGCCGAAGAGGACGGCAGCATCGCCGTTCCGGCCCGTCACATGATCGACCTGCTGAAGGAGCTCCCGGACCAGCCGGTCCGCATCCGCACCGTGAACGACAGTTCCTTCGAATGCGGCTGGGCGAGCGGCAACTCCGTCCTCCCCTATTTCCCGGCGGACGACTATCCGGAGATCAAGGGCACCGGCGAGGACGCCCAGAAGGTGGTGTTCCCGGCCGCCAGCCTGGTGGAAGGCATCCAGGGCACCGTCTATGCCACGGCCGACGATGAAATCCGTCCCGCGATGAACGGTATCTTCTTCGACATCGACACCGCCTCCACCACCCTCGTCGCCTCCGACTCGCACAAGCTCATCTGCTACACCACCACTGACGTGAAGGCCGCCGAGAAGGCCTCCTTCATCCTCCACAAGAAGCCCGCCGCCGTGCTGCGCAGCATCATCGGCAAGGACGTGGAGAACGTGGACGTGGAATTCGACGGCGGCACCGCCCAGTTCCACTTCGGCAACACGACGATGATCTGCCGCCTGGTCGTGGGCAAGTATCCGAAATACCGCGACGTCATCCCGCAGAACAACGCCAACGTCCTCAAGATCGACCGCACCCTCCTGCTGAACACGGTCCGCCGCGTGGCGGTCTGCTCCAACAAGGCGTCGAACCACATCAAGTTCACCCTCAAGGAAGGCCAGCTGGAGATTTCCGCACAGGATCTGGGCTTCGCCCTCGCCGCCTATGAGAAGATCAACTGCGATTACTCCGGCGACGAACTCACCATCGGCTTCAAGTCCACCTTCCTGACGGAGATCCTCGCCAACATGGGCTGCAACGGGGTTGTCATCAAGTTCGCCGACGCCCGCCGCGCCGCCCTCATCCTCCCCGCCGAGGAAGAGGCTGAAAGCGAAAAGATCTGCGGCATCCTGATGCCGATCATGATTTCATAGGAAAGACCATGGAGCTGAAACTGACAAGGCCGCTGCTCTTCTTCGACATCGAGAGCACCGGCCTTAACATCGCGACGGACGGCATCATCGAACTGAGTTTCGTGAAAGTGCTGCCCGAGGGCGGCGAGCCGCTCGTCCGGACCTGGAAGATCAAGCCCTGGGACTACCGCAACCACCGCGTCATCCCCATCAATCCGAGCGCCTCGGAAGTGAACGGCGTGAAGGACGAGGACCTCGTGAACTGCCCCAAGTTCATCGAGGTGCTGCCGGAAGTGGCCGAGTGGCTGGAAGGCAGCGACCTGGCGGGCTTCAACTCCGTCAAGTTCGACCTCCCCATGCTCGCCGAGGAAATCGAGCGCGTGCGGGAATACAGCAACACCCGCCTCGCGGATGCGAAGGCCGGCGAGGAGGTCAAAAAGAAGGCGCAGGCGATGCTCGACTGCATTGACAAAATCGATCTCCACAACTGCAAAATGGTCGATGTCCAGAACATCTACCACCATATGGAACCGCGCAACCTGCGGGCCGCCTACCGCTTCTACTGCGGCGGCGAAGACTTTGACAACGCCCACACGGCCGAGGCGGACACCCTCGCCACCTACGAAGTGCTCAAGGCCCAGCTGGACCGCTACCAGGAGGCCACCAAATATCAGGAAGCGCTCAAGAACGACGTGGATTCCCTCGCGAAGATCAGCGGACGCGTCCGCAACGTGGACTTCGCCGGAAGGCTGTACCTGAACGACGACGACGAACCTACGATCAGTTTCGGCAAATACAAGGGCTGCACCGCGCGTTCTGTGTGGAATAAAGAGCCGGCCTACTTCGCCTGGATCGAGAACGGAGAATTCACCCTGGACACCAAGCGCCAGTTCGCCCGCCTCAAGCAGCAGTTCCAGCACGAGCGCAAGGAATCCCTGAACCGCCCCGCCACCGCCGACGAACTCGCAGGCCTCCGCACCAAATGGGGCGGGAAGCTGTTCTGACCCCTCCCTGTCATTTCGAGCGAATCCACTCCCTGTCATTTCGAGCGAAGTCGAGAAATCTATTCCACAGGAAGATAGTAATGCATCGGGACCTCCGCACCGTCAAAGATGGCGCGGAGGTCTTCCAGTATGAGGTCCGGATGAGCAGGCCCAGTTTCCCAGAAAGCATTGCCGCCGCCGGGCGTGCTTTGTTTCGTGTTGTTCCAAACCGCCTTGTTGAGAACGGGGAAATCGGCGAAGAGCGGGTGGACGCTGCGGAGCTGCTCCTTGGTGACGCACCAGCCGGGATTCAGCCAGAAATCGGCCTCCTGCGCCAGTGAAAAGGCTGTTTCCACAGAGATGACGGACGATTCGAAGCGGCCGGGAACGGCGCCCAGAACTTCCCCGCCAGCATCATGGATGAGCCGCGTCATGTAGTTGTCACCGCCCGGGATGTACCATTGGTCGGCATAAGGAATGTTCACCAGGACTTTCGCGGGCGTGTCGGTCTCGTCCACCAACGCCAGGTAACGGTCCCGCACATCGGCGAAGAGGCTGTCCGCAAGCGCGGTCCGGCCAGTCAGGAGGCCGAAAAACTTGATATATTCGGCGCGGGCCAGCGGATGGCTCTCCAGATGCTCGTGGATGACGGCGGTACGGATGCCCAGGTCCCGCAGTTTCTGCAGATACGGGGGCTCCGCCGCGGATACCGCATACGTCAATACCAGGTCCGGACGGAGTTTCAGGATGGTCTCGTAATCCAGCGCGGCGTCATAGCCGACATCCACGGCACGCGCCCGGACTTCCGGATCCGAAACATAGGCCAGGCCCGATACGGCCGTCGCGACCGAATCACACCCCAGCGCATCCAGATAGCCGATATAGGACGATGACATGCATACGATGCTCCGCAGCGGCCGGTCCGTCCGAAGCGTGTCCGCCGCACTGCCGTAGGGCGAAAAAATCACGGCTGCGCCGTCCTGCACATCAAACCACTGCGCGTACTCCATCCCGCCGGACCCTGCAACCTTCGAGTGCGAGCTGCAGGCGGCCAGCAGCCAAAGGACTGATATGACGAAGAATGGGTGTCTCATCTGTTTTCATTTCAAAATTACGGAAAACTCCTTGTTTTTGCAAAAACGGCAGGCGGAATTGTTTGGATTCCAAAAATAATTCCTATATTTGCAGTCCCGATTCACCGTAATCGGCCAGGCCACTTTAGCTCAGTCGGTAGAGCAGCGCATTCGTAACGCGCAGGTCGGGAGTTCGAGCCTCCTGAGTGGCTCAAGCGAGCAGACGTCTGTCTGCTCGCTTTTTATATATATGTGCAAGTAGCCATGGACAATGAAGAAGAAAACGACACTTGACGAGACTCAGATGAGGGAAATGATTGCCGAGTCCGTAGAGCAAGTTCTGGAGGCACGGAAGAAACACATGCTGACGGAAATGGCGTTCCCAATGGGGATTTACAAACAGAAGATTGATAACATATTTCCGCAGATACTCACTCATTGGTGCTTAGTTCATTACTGCACAATTACGTGCGATCCGTTGTCAAAGGAACAGTGGAAGGAAGAACTGAGGGGACATCTCGCAACCACGGCAAAGTACTCCATAAAGAGAAATGACGCACCCGACAAGAGGCTGAAGGTGTTCCATGAAGTTTGGGAAGAAAACGACTTCTCACTGCCGAATACCATCAACCTTACTGTATACAATAAGTTCTTCGAAGAAGGAATTGATGTGAGGTCCGATGACTATGCCACTACGTTGATCGATTGCATTAGCAGCGCACAGGGCATATTTGATGCCATCTTGTCAAGAAACACGGATACCATCAGACAATATGTAGAAACAGTTTAAGCCGTTCACGAAACCGGCAAGCAGCGCCGGGCGCTACCAGGCTTTCACCCTGGCGGCTTGTCGGGTGACCGAGCAAGGTCTGCGTCGTTTTCGGGCATGGTCTGCTCTGTTTCCGGGCACGGTCTGTTTTTGCGCTGCAGACCGTGCCCGCCTGATTGTGCCCCCAGACCCTTGCATATCACGTTGGACGGGCATGGTCTGCGCCCTGAAATCAGACCGTGCCCAAAATGCTCCCAGTCCTTGCCCAATTATCTGCCAGACCCTGCCCTCCTGTGCCCGACGTTACGGCGAGCAGGCATTTCTCAAATCAGGCGCACGTCGAAATGCCCCTTATTGCATATATGCCTTCCTCACGTGCTTTTGGCCCTTTCTCAAAGACGGGGAAAAGCACACTGACGTGCCCTGGAGACCTTGCAGGGAGGTTGAGCGTGCGCTTGATTTTTATGTGGGAAGGTCGCATCGGGCGGCGGAGGGGTGACGGCGAAATTCGGGTTTCAGCGAACGCGAGCCGCGAGGGAAGGCGCGGTCCCGGCAGGGATGACGGCGTTTGTTTGAGCGCTAGTTAGGCCGGCTCGCCGGACTAACTGAGCGAGTTCGCCGTCAAGCGCCTTCCCGACACCGTGCGAGCCCGCAGAAACCCGCATGCAGCCGGCGCCCCTCCGCTGACCGCAAAACCTTCCCTGCCTGGCTCCTTTCAAGGTGCGGGTAACGTCCCGAAAACAGGGACATTACCCGCAAAAAAGGCCCAAAACGCAGGTGACGTCCGTTTTTTAGGGACGTTACCCGCAGTGAACGGATGGATGGTGACGATAACCGTCGAATCTTCTCATGGAGACCGAGGTCCCGGTTGCAAAACTATCGTTGTACGTAATAAATCGCGCTATACCCTTCTTTGTGAAGAGGCATATGTTGCGAAGCTTCGCTCAGATGGCCGTTTTTGCAACCCGACGTTCGGAACTACGGGCTCGGGAGATTCCGAGGCCGGCCCGGAATGAGGGGGCTGGAGATGATCAGTCTTACAGCTTCACCGAGACTGGCTTTCCATCGTACTGCACCGCCACACCGGGGGCATCAGGATCGTAGGGCCACGGGTGGGCCGGGTCGACCAAGACGACGCGGAAGGTGCGGGTTTGGAGCATGCCGTCGAAGGAGCCCTTGCGCTCGCCGATGGTGAGGGTGCGGGTGGCTTCATCCCAGGTGATGGGGATGTTGGCGTAGAAACCCTTCTCGTAGTTGTAGTTCACGTTCTCGTCCTCATACAGGTTGAACGAGGCGTCCTTACCGGCATAGACGGCGAGAAGGATGTCGTCCGCGGGCTTCTCGTCGGACCACTGCATGGCGGGTCCCAGGGGAATAATGGAGCCGGCGCGCACGTAGAGGGGCATTCGAGAGTAGGGGGCATCAACCGTTTTTCGTCCGCCATCAACCAAATAGGCCCCTGTATAGAAGTCATACCAGCCTCCGGCCGGGAAATAGACGCTGCGGCTGCGGGCCTTGTACTCATAGACCGGGCAGGGCATCAGGGCCGGGCCGAAGAGCCACTGGTCGGACAGGTCACGGACCTCGGGATCGCCCGGGAAGTCCATCGGCAGGCCGCGCATGATCGTGTAGTCGTCAAAGTGGACAGCGCCGGCGAGGGAATAGATGTACGGCATCAGGCGGTAGCGCAGGCGCATGTACCAGAGGATGGACTCGTAGGCCTCGCTGCCCTCGTCGGCGATGTTCCAGAGCTCGCGCTGCGGCCACTGTCCATGGGTGCGGAACAGCGGGACGAAGGCGCCGAACTGGTGCCAGCGGGTCTGGAGCTCCTGCCACTCCGGCCGGTTCGCCGGATCGTTGAACTTGCCCATCACCGAGAAGCCGCCGATGTCCATGCCCCACATCGGAAGGCCGGACATCGAATAGCCGAGGCCTGCGGCCATCTGCATGCGCATGTCGTACCAGGATGTGCCGATATCGCCGCTCCAGGAAGCCGTGGAATACCGCTGCAGGCCGGCGAAGCCGTTGCGGGTGAGCAGGAACACGCGGGTGTCCGGATTGACCTCGCGCTGGCCGTTATAGATGGCGTCGGCGTTCACGAGGGAATAGGCCGTGAAGTACTCCGTGGACGGGCCGAGGGCCGTCGGGGTGAGCAGCCACTTGAAATAGTCCCAGGGGAGGCAGTCGCGTAGATTCGGCTCCGAAGCGTCCATCCACCAGGCGTCGATCTTCTTGCCGTAGCGGCTGTACAGCGTTTCGTCCATCTGGCGCCAGAACATCTTGCGTCCGCCTTCGGCGTAGGCGTCATAGAAGGACTGGGGGTGGTTCAGCCAGTCCACGAGGCCCGTGTCCTCGGCGTGCGTGTAGGCATAGCCCGCCGCCTTGAGTTCCTTATAATGATCCGTATTCGTGTAGAACTTGGGCCAGACGCTGATCATGAAACGGCCGTGCATCGCATGGACGTCGTCCAGCATCTTTTCCGGATCCGGATAGCGGGCGGCCTCGAACTCGTGGCTCCCCCACTGGTCCTCCTTCCAGTAATGCCAGTCCTGGACGATGTTGTCGACCGGAATCTCCCGGCGGCGCATCTCCGCCAGGGTGCCCACCAGCTCCTCCTGCGTGGAATACCGCTCCCGGCTCTGCCAGAAGCCGAAGGACCACTTCGGATACAGGGAGGCCTTGCCGGTGAGGGTGCGGTAACCGCTGATGACCTCGTCGTAATTCTCTCCGGCGATGAAATAGAAGTCCGCCTCCGGCTCAAATTCGGACCAGAAGCTCAGGCGGGACTGCTCCTCCTCGCTCCGGGGGACCGCCACCTTCAGGCTGAAGTAGGAAACGCCGCCGTCCGGCTCCCAGAAGACCTCGATGGGCTTGCGTTCGCCCGCCTTGAAATGGACCTTGTAGCGGAAGCTGTTGGGGTTCCAGGCCGGACGCCAGCGGCGGGACATGACCTCCTCCCCGTCGATCTTCGTCCCCTGGAAACCGGCATAATACTGAGTGAAATAATAGTCCCCCTCCACAGGGGCTTCGATTTCGCCTTCATACTTCACGAAGGCTCCGGCCAGCGGAAGCTTGGGGAGGTTCCCGATCAGGCGTTCGTCCCCGTAGTCCAACGTTTCCTCCCGCTGGACGAGAGCCTGGGAGCGGGTTTGGTAGGTGCCCGTGAGGGCTCCCTCGTTGCCATCCTTGTCATAGAGCTTGAACACGTCGCCTAAGTGCTGGAACGGCTCGGGGTTGCCCCAGCGGCTCCAGGAATAAGCGTCAAACAGGAGGCCGTAGCCCTTGGAAGAAACGATGAACGGAATGCTGATCTTGGTGTTATACTGGTACAGTTCCTCGTTGAGGCCCTTGTGGTCAAATTCACCCGTCTGCTGCTGGCCCAGACCGTAGAAGGCCTCGTCGGCAGGGGAGTCGAAGACCACCTGCGTGGAGAACGCCTTCTTGCCTTCGACCTCGATCGGAGAAAAAACGATCCGGCCGCCTTCTCCGGAGGCCAGGAGGGTCTTGCCGTCAGCGTCCCGGAAGTCCATTTTGCCGGTGGCCGGGTCCACGATGACCGTGACGGCCGATGTGGCCACTTTCACGAGGCCGTCCTCCGCCGTAACGCCCAGGGAGAAGGGCGTCTTTTCCGTCCGGGGAAGCACGACAAGGCTTTTCCGGTCATGGAACTTGCCGTCCGGCGTCGCGGAGACGCGGATGAGTTTCTCGCCCAGCACCTGGAGCCGGATCTGGCTCGGCGCCATCTTTTCCCCGCCGGCCTGGCCCGTCTGAAGATTGACAGTCACGGAATTGCCTTTGACGGTATAGTCCTTTTTCGCGCAGGACAGCGGAAGGAGGCCGATGGTAGCGGCCGCCGCAAGGAGGATGAAGTTGTAGAATCGCATAGGGCTTTCGATTGGTCCAATTCCAAAAATACGGTTTTTCCCGAAGAAAGCCAACGGAAAAGGGGCATAGATTGCCGAAAAAACACTATCTTCGTAAAAATCTGACCTTTATGAAAAAGACTCTCGTCGCCGCCGTGGCCCTCTTGATCGCGTTCGCCCCGGCCTCCCTCGCCCAGCGTCCCGGCAACCGCCCCGCCGCCAAACCCGACTCGGAAAAGAAAGAGGAAGCGGAGAAACCCGCCCCCGAACTGACGGTGACCGCCGGCCTCGTCGGCGTCGCCCAGCACGAGAAGGACTGGTACTTCGACATTCCCGACAGCCTGCTGGGCCGCCGGATCCTCGCCGTGACGCGGTTCGTCAGCCACACCCCGGGCGCCTCGGAGTACGGCGGCGAAATGATCGCCAGCCGGATGATCTACTGGGAGAAAGCCTCCAACGGCAACATCCTCCTCCGCATCGACCCGAACACCATCCATGCCGATGAAGGCGAGGATATCGGCCTGGCCGTCCGCGCCAGTTCCGAGAACCCGATCGTCGCCTCCCTGAAGCCGGAGAAGAAGGCCTCCGACGGCTGCACCCGCGTGAAAGTGACCTCCCTGTTCGAGGGTGACAACCAGCCGTTCTCATTGACCGCCGCCACCAAGCGGTCCTACAACCTGGGCGGCATCAAGAGCGACGCCTCCTTCATCGAGAGCATCCGCACCTATCCCATCAACACGGAGGTGACCACCACCAAGACTTTTACGTATAACGCCCCCGCATCCACCGCGCCGGGTCCCGCCGCCCGGGCCAACACGCTGCCCGCAGGCACCCAGGCCGGCGTCGTGACGCTGGTGCTCAACACGTCGATGGTCCTGCTCCCCGAAAAGCCCATGCAGCCGCGCTGGTTCGACCCGCGCGTAGGTTATTTCGCCGACGGCT
>JAEEGJ010018469.1_pt1 | contig 15563 bp, 7 predicted proteins | sample 8958761 | NCBI WGS metagenome assembly JAEEGJ01 (sample SAMN16246546, study PRJNA631951) | gut metagenome | biome: gut microbiome; feature: rumen; material: RS-attached | host: Bos | place: Iran: Karaj | collected 2018-10
CCCTTCATATTCAGGTTGTTCAGGAACTTCGACATAGCCTTGGCGGTATTGAACTCACCGATAGAGTCGAAGCCCGTGTCAGCACCCAGCTGGTTGTACATCTTCGTGTTGTTGTTACGGATAGCACCGTAGTGGAACTGCTGTGTCCAGTCGGCGTCGGCATCCATCTCTGCCATCACGGTCAGGAAGCAGTGCTTATACTGGCGAATCTCCAAGTTTGAAAGCTGCTGGCCGCGCATAGCCTTCTCGAAGATGGTCTCTATCTGCGAGTCGGTATATTCCTCATCGTAGAACTCCTCAATGCCGTGGTCAGAGAGCTTACAGCCATTGGCGGTGAAGAAGTCGTGACGCTTCTTCAGCGCATCAACCATGTCGGCAAACTTGGTGATGGTAACACCGCTCACCTGCTCCAGCTGGTTCACATAGGCAGCAAACTCGGGAGCCTCGATGTTCATGGCCTTGTCAGGACGCCAAGCGGGAATCATCATGGGGTCGTCGGCAGCCTTGTGCTTGGCATACTCGATGTGGTTGTGCAGGTCGTCAACAGGATCGTCGGTCGTGCAGACGCACTCCACATTGTAGTGCTTCATCAGACCACGGGCAGAGAACTCGGGACTCTTCAGCTTTTCGTTACACTCGTCGAAAATCTCGCGGGCGGTCTTGGGACTCAACAGCTTGTCAATACCGAAGGCAGTCTTCAGCTCCAGGTGGGTCCAGTGGTACAGCGGGTTACGCAGCGTGTAGGGAACTGTCTCTGCCCACTTCTCGAACTTCTCCCAGTCGGTAGTGTCCTTACCCGTGCAGTACTTCTCATCAACACCGTTGGTACGCATGGCACGCCACTTGTAGTGGTCGCCACCCAGCCACAGCTCGGTGATGCTCTTGAAACGGTGGTCGTTGGCCACCATCTCTGGAATCAGGTGACAGTGATAGTCGATGATGGGCATCTTAGCCGCATGGTTGTGGAACAGGTCCTGTGCTACCTCGTTGTCGAGCACGAAGTTCTTGTCATTGAATTGCTTCATAGTCATTATGATTGTTTGTTGTTTTAGTGATACTCGTAATTGTTGTGCAAAATTAGCAAATATTTTTCACTTTAGAGACGACTTCAGACATTTTTTACAGAAAATCTACGTAAACGTTTCCTTATATCACTTTTTCTTCTTATCTTTGCCACATGCAAACACGCGTATTACTTATCTACACAGGTGGAACAATCGGTATGAACCGCAATCCACAGACGGGCGCACTGGAGCCGTTCGACTTCGAGCACCTGCTGCAAAATGTTCCTGAACTGAAACAGTTTGACACGGAGATAGCAACCTACCAATTCTCACCACCCATAGACTCGAGCGACATGTCACCAAGGATGTGGACAGACCTCAGTCACGTCATCGCCGACCACTACAACGACTACGATGGTTTCGTGGTATTGCATGGTACGGACACGATGGCTTATACAGCCTCTGCCCTCTCCTACATGTTGGAAAACCTGACGAAGCCTGTCATTTTTACGGGTTCACAGTTGCCCATCGGTCAGTTGCGCACGGACGGTAAGGAGAACCTCATCACCTCTATTGAGATTGCAGCAGCCAAGGATACCAACGGCCATGCGATGGTACCGGAGGTTGGCATTTATTTCAACAGTCACCTGCTGCGTGGCAACCGTACCACGAAGCAGTCGGCAGAGGAGTTCAACGCTTTCGAGTCGTTCAACTATCCGCACCTGGTGGATGCCGGCGTCAATATCGTCTATCATCGCAACCGCATGTTGCAGCCCGACTGGGAGAAGCCCATGGTTCCCCACTTTCGGTTAGATAACAACGTCATCATCTTCTCGTTGTTTCCTGGCATCCGCGAAGACCTGATTCGTCACATTATCCATACGCCCAATCTCAAGGCAATCGTCATGCGCACCTTCGGCAGTGGCAATGCCCCACAAAGTCCGTGGTTGCTAAACGCACTGAAGGAAGGCACCCGCAACGGTAAAGTGATTGTCAACATCAGCCAGTGCCTGCAAGGCTGTGTAGAGATGAGCCGATACGATACGGGCTATCACTTGCAGGAGGCAGGTGTGGTCAGTGGCTACGACTCCACGGTGGAGAGTGCTGTCACCAAACTGATGTTCCTCCAGTCACACTACGACGACCCAGAAAAAGTGCGGATGCTCATGAATCAGAGCATCCGCGGCGAAATATCACTATAGAGTTGTCAGCGGTTTACCCGCTGACACTTATTTCATATTTTCTTTCAAAAAGTTCACGCACTGTCGGAACAGATGGTTACGGGTGTTACCACCATAGATGCTGTGGTTACGGTCGGCATAGATCTGCTGGCGGAAGTCCTTGTCAGCCTGTATCAGTGCCTCGCAATACTCAGCGGTGTTACGGTAGTGCACATTGTCGTCAGCCAGACCATGGACAATCATCAATGCTCCCTGCAGGCTGTTCACACGGGTCAATGGATTGTCGTCATAGCCTGAAGGATTCTCCTGAGGAGTACGCATGTAGCGCTCAGTATAGATGGTGTCATAGTAGCGCCAGGTGGTTGGTGGTGCAATGGCAATACCGGCACAGAAGACACCACGACCCTCGGACATCGACATCAGTGTATTGAAACCGCCGAAACTCCAGCCCCAGATGGCAATGTGTTTTTTGTCAACATACGACTGCTGACCCAGCCACAGGGCAGCTTCTACCTGGTCAGCAGCCTCCAACTGCCCTAACTTCAGATAGGTGCATTTCTCAAAGTCTGCACCACGGCCACCTGTACCACGGTTGTCGATGCACACGCAGATAAAACCCTGCTGACAGAGATATTGCTCCAAGGCTGCACCCTGACCAGCCATACCAACATTCCAAGTGTTCTTGACCGACTGACTGCCAGGACCACCATATTGGTACATCACCACGGGGTATTGTTTCTGGGGGGTGAAGTCGGCAGGCTTCAACATCCAGCCATTCAGCGTCACACCTTCCGAGGTGGTCAGGGTAAACAGCTCACGCGTTCCCAACTGATAGTTCTTCAGCTGGTCTGACAGCGTTTTATTGTCAACGAGGGTCTCCACTTTCTTACCTTTGTTGGTATGGATGGCGCAAACAGACGGGGTATTGATATCACTCCAAGTATTAATAAAATACTGGTAGTTCTTGCTGAACACGGCACTGTTCCAGCCGGCTGTCTTAGTCAGGCACTCGCGTTTGCCGTTCTCATAGGCCACCCATACGCGCTGGTCTGTTGCACCGTTCTCATGAGATGCATAATAGACTGCACCCGTCTTTTCATCATAGCCATAGACGTCACTGACCTCATAGTTTCCCTGCTCCACCTGACGAAGTAGCTGACCATTGAAGTTATAGAGGTAGAGGTGCATATTGCCATCGCGGTCGCTGGGCAACAAGATGTGGCGGCTGCTAATGATTGCTTTGCCATAGGTCTCCTCACGGACATATTTGTTGACCTTGTCTTCTACAGCCAACTTGCTGACGGTAGTCAGCGGATTGGCCATATAGATACGCAGACAGTCCTGATGGCGGTTCAGTGTGAAGACGGCCACCTTCGAAGAGTCGGCAGTGGCTACCAAACGAGACACATAGCCATCCTTCTCGATAGGCACCTGCAACTGGCGGGTCTGGCGACTGGGCACATCGTAGCTCCAAACAGAAACGGTCGAGTTCTGTTCACCGGCAACAGGATACTTATAACTATAGCCGCCTTTGGTCATAGGAATGAAACACTCGTTGACGGCACTCTCATCATAGCGCACCCAAACAATCTGACGACTGTCAGCACTGAATACCATGGCACGGTTCTGGGAGAACTCTTCCTCGTTGACCCAGTCAGGGATACCATTAATCACCTGGTTCTTCTTGCCATCCTTGGTAACCTGCATCTCGGCATTGTCGTACAACAGCTTGACAATGAAGATGTTGCCATCTCTCACAAAGGCTATCTGCACGCCATCAGGCGAAAACAGCGGGGTCTGCTGAGGACCATTCTTCGACAATGGTATGATGCGGTTGTTACGAATGGTATAAATGTAGTATTGGGCCGTAAACGAATGACGATAGATGCGCTGTGTCTTGGTCTGAATCAAGATGCGCTTACCGTCGGGACTCATAATGTAGCCATCAATATTGTCGAGCTTATCACCCTTGACAGTTGCCACATCAAACAGCGTAGCCACCTCCTTGCCAGTCTTGAACGAATACTGCACAATGCGACGACCGTCATTGCTGAGCTGGGCGTATGTCTCACCGTCGTTCAGCGGCTGTACGTCACTAACGGTCTCACCACGGAACATACCGCGGGTAATCTCTTTCAACTCCAGTTTCTTAGCGCCAACAGACACCACCGCCAGCAGTGCCAACGCCATGAATAATACTTTCTTCATACCTTATTATTATAATAATAGCGCAAAGTTACGAAGAATTGAGTGAATCACAAAAAGAATATACATTTTTTATACTTTAATGCATAAATAGTGGGCGCCACCTCTCAGCAGCGCCCACAACTTAATTACTAGTATAGCATTGGGATTCCTAATTACTTTACCACGACCTTACGTCCGCTCTGTATCAAAATTCCCTTCTGTGGAGCACTGACACGCTGGCCCGTAAGGTTATAGACAGGAGCCGAGCTATCGAACATGGCTGATGGAACAGCACTGATAGTCTGGATACCTGTTTCGGTCGGTTTCCAACCGATACCATAGATGAGAGTCTGGCTCTTCTCAGACTGAGTCTCCTCAGGAGCCCTGTTGGCAGCAACTCTCTTCATATTCTTCAGGCCAGCACCCTTCTTCAGCATCTTGGCAGTAGCATAGGCACGGGCATAGGCACGAGCAGTAGCGACATCATCTGCGAGCTCTTCCACGGAATAGATGTAGATGTGGGTTGCGACCTCAGTAGCGTACGGAACCTCTAACTCATCCCTGGTGACCTGCTTGAAGGCGCTGGCAGCCTGATTGCCAACCTTTACGGCCAGCATGCGGTTACCGGTAGTTTTGAAAGTAACGGTGACGATACCGCTACCTGCAGGAACCTCAAAGAGGATACCATTGAAGTTGTTCATCACGGCGTCAGTAGAGGCCTGGGTAGACTCAACGAAATCTATCTTCGACTCATCGGCAACGGTAGAGTTGAGGACGATGGCCTGTTCCTCAGCATCATAGACATCGTTGGTCTCAGCATCGTCGTTATTGGTGCTCAACGTGATAAAGAGATTGTCAACGATAGTTGCAGACAGGTCAGTCTCCTCAGTGATTTCGGTAGAACCAGCAAAGCTGGTGGTAGTCTCCTCCTTCATGGGCTCAGCATCCTCAACAACGACGGGCTTCTCCTCGACAATGTTCTGGAAGCGGCCCCACTCGGCATCGGCCTGGTACTTCTCCTTGGTACCGGCGGGCACGTAGAGAGTGGCTTTTTTATAGGTCTCGTCAGACTCTTCCCAATAGTCATTCTGCTTCATGAAGGCATTCTGCTCGAGTACGCCGGCAGGTTCCTCGATGCTGGAGACTATCTTGCTGAACGTAGCTCCTCGCTGCATGAAAGCATCAGCAAAAGCATAGCTCTCAATTTTTTTAATGCGTGCAGGCAGCGTCAACGTTTTCATGCAAGGATCGGAATAGCTGTTAGCTGCAATGACTTCCAAGGTGCTGGGCAACTTGGAGATGGCTTTGGCCATATACAGGGTATTGGTAGCCGTAAGGATAACTGCATTGCAGTCCTCACGCGAATCGTAGATGGGATTGCCCTCGGCAACACTGATACGACGCAGTGAAGAAGAACCGTCGCCATCCATTTGCTGGTGGCCAGTGGAAAGGAAGCCTTCGCCTATTTCTACCAACGTACTGGGAATGACCAGTTCTTCTACAGGACAGCCTGTGAACACCATTGGATCCAGTTTGACAAGGCCCTCGGGCAAATTAGCCTTCTTCAGTCTCGGACAACTTGAGATACCGGCATAGGCGATGGCGCGCAGACCGGTGGGGAGCTCCAGTTCTTCCAATTCGAACATAAAGAATATCGACTGGTCACTGATGGAATCGAGACGGGAACCCTCGGCAAACGACAGCTTGGTAATATGTGTGTTGCGGAAGATTGCACCCTCGAGTACCTGCACATTGGCAGGAACAACGAACTCGCCCTCCAAGCCGGACTCGGCAAAGCAGTTCTGGCCGATATAACTTACGTTATTAGGCAAGTCGAGGTGTTTAAGTTGTGACAGATCACTGAAAGCCTGATAACCGATGGTATCAATGGTCTCGGGGAGAATAACCTCTTCCAAATAGGGATCGTTCTCGAAAGCCTGAGCCTGAACGCCACAAACGACAAAAGTTTCTCCGCTGGGGTCTTTAACGGTTTCCGGAATAAGCAGGCGCTTCTCATAATAAGGATAATGATACACCCAAATGTTACCAGCAGGCTGTCCTGCAACACTGGTGACACGCACGTATCCAGGACGATAGGCGTCATAGCTATACCATATTTTTACACCTTCAGCATTGTAAGCGCCAAAGTCTGGCCAGGCATCATCATAGAGGTTACCCTTGTCATAGACGGTGAACTCATACTGCTCTTCGGCAGTCATCTCGCGCATTTTAGTAAACTGTCCCCATACAGGATGAGCCCTATAAGTCTCGAACGAATATTTTGGCACCAATACACTGACATTACTCTTATCGACTCCCTCAAAAACACTGGCGTCACAGTCAACAGGTGTCGTGCTTTGAAGACGGATGGTCTGCAGACCTGTGCAGTTGGCAAACATACCTGCAGGTAGCTCGGTCACAAAATCATTGATTCTGACGTCGGTCAGCGTCGTGACACCATCAAAGACCTTACAGCCAGCAGGGACTTCCAAGTTACGGCCCAGCACTAAACTGGTCAATGGAGCGTCAGAGAAACTGTTCTTTCCCGTCTCGCTGTTATAGGTAAGAGTAAGCGGGAGGTAAGCCTGAAGGTCATAGTCCCAGCTGCCTTCCTGAATGACCAGCTTGGTCACACCGGTATTGTTGAAAAGCTGGTCGCCCAAAGTACTAATACCAGAAGAGATTTCCAAACTACTCATGTAGGGCGCATACCAGTAGGCATGGTCACCAATAGCTCTCACAGACCAATACTTGTCAATTCCTTGGGCTTCGTCCACCTCACGCATACCGTCTACAGCACGGACGTTTCCACTGTAATAGCCTGCTTCCGGACCATCTTCCGTAGCGTTCAACTTGTAGGTAATGGTAGCATAGCCTTTGGCATCGTCAAGAATGTACCAGGCATAACCAGAATAGGAATCACCATACTCCACTCGCTTCTGCGACCAGGCTGTGGTAGTCAGCAGCATCGCGATTAGTGACACAATGTAACGTAAGTAATACTTTTTCATCATAATTCTAATTTTAGGTTACACAAATAATATTTTTGCAAAGTTAGTTACATTTTCAGTATTTGATAATGCAAAAATGCAAATTGTTGTCGCAAAATTGCAAAATATTACTCCACAAATTGCAATTATCTGGAAAACACTTGTTTATTAGAAGGCTATTACGTAACTTTGCAAGTAATATGATTTACGAAATATTCACTTCTCTGCCGCTGATGGTCTGCGTGGTGATGGTTATCCAGCTAACCCTCACCTACAGAAAACGTATGGATAAGGCTATACGCTGGTTGCTACGATGGGCTATAGCTACACTGCTATTATATAGCTGCCACTTCATTTTCTTCAACCATCATATCGACCTATTGCCATTCAGCGACACCATCTATGTGGTACAGAACCTGACGGTATATCCCCTATTCCTATTATATATAAGTGAAATTACCGACCGCATACCACTGTCGCAACAGAAGAGTTTTCTCTGGTCTGTATTCACTCCACCGATAATGGCTGGTATTGTTGTAGGTTGCCTATATGGTGTCATGGACGCAGGAGAGACCAAGGCATTCATCACAAACTATCTCTACCACGGCCACGAAACGTCACTTAGCGGACTACCACTCGTTCAGGGTTGGGTACACATCATCTGTCACATCATCTTTGCCATACAAGTCATCATTGTTATTGTCAAGGGATTCCGTCGCATCCACCGATTCAACAAGACTGTACAACAGTTATATGCCGATACAGAGAATAGGGAAATTCAGTCTATTCCCACTATTCTTATTTTGTTCATTGCTACTTCACTGGTGTCCACCATTGTTAACGTAATAGGACGACAGATGTTTGTCGACAACATCATCATAGCATTACCTTCAGTGGTCTTCTCAGCGCTTATCTTCGCCTTATCATGGGTAGGTATGCAGCAGAACTTCTCTATGCGAGACATCCCTGAAGAGCAAGAGAAAGAGGCCGAAGATACAGAGCAAATAGCTGACACCCCCAGTAGCACCAGCATTCTCATTTATGAGAGACTGGAGACCATGATGAATGAACAACAGGTTTTCCTCCAAAAGGACTTGCTACTCAATGATGTTGCTAAACAGTTAGGAACAAACCGCACCTATCTGCTGCAGGCACTTAGCAGTTGTGCACACATGACCTTCAAAGAATACATCAACCATAAACGTATCGCATATGCTGAACAGCTAATGGAAGAGAACCCGCTCACTCCCAAGACAGAGATTGCAGCACGCTCTGGCTACAACAGCATGTCGTCCTTCTACCGTAATCTCGGTCTCTACCATTCCTGACACATCCTCTTATAAAAAGTTAAGCCCACTTTTTTAGTGGTGAGCTCAACTATATTGTATTTAATTCTCCTATTTGGTCACTAAACGGCCATTGACGATATAGAGTCCCTTAGGAGCATTTTCGAATTGTTGAGGAGTCAGCCGCATGCCACCAATAGTGTAGATGCTTTGCTTGGCGGGTGCTGATGCATTGCTCAGCGTTTGGATGCCTGATGGGTCTTCAGCAGGAATCTCCACGTTATAGCCGTAAAGTACGCCATAACGTCTGTTGTCACCCAATTCAATGAATTGACCCTGAGTCTTATAGACAACGACAAACCAGTATGTACCATCAGATGCCAGTGGCATGTCACAGTAGACTACTGTAGACTGACCAGAGGCCAAAGTGACCGGTTTGAGTTTTGCCAACTGAACATAGTAGTAACCACTACCGTCATCACTCTTCTTGAGGCTGTAGACCTTGATATCGTTGTCGTAAGTATTACCGCCCGTATTCTTCACGGTGAAACGTAGTGATGCCTGATTGTCATATATTTTCTTTTCACTGGCATTGGTCACCGCACCATTACTGAAGGCAAGTGTGTACGACTTGGCAGCAGCGATAGAAACAGTCTTCGAAGCTACCACATTGAATTTCTCTTCTCGCTTCTGGGTAGTTTCGTTATACGGATAGGTCATATACCCCAGTTCAATCTTCTTGGTGCCAGCCTCTGTGGGCGAGAAGCTGATGTCTACAATACCACTCTCCTGACTGTCAAGATCCAGATAGCGGCCACCGACATCCTCACCGTCAACTCTCAGATAGAACTGTTTGTTGAAGTATGTACCATCGTTGGTAATCTGCGTCGATGTCTGCACATTGCCGCCCACCTCCAGATTGCCGCTGACCGTCATAATGCCACTCATCGCCGTCGTGGGATTCTTCAGCGTCATGACGTTGCCCTTGATGGTTGCCTCCAGGTAATAGTAGTCGCTGTTCATATTCTTCAACCATTCGGTAGTACCGCTCTTACGACTAATCATCATAATCTTATAGGTGCCAGACCATGACGAAGGAACGCTTACAGTGACAGAGTAATCCTTGTATCCATAATTCTGCTCAAAGGTCCTAGTGGAAGGGGAAGTGGTACTGCATAGTTCCCCTTGCTCATTATAAACTCCTGAACAGAAATCAAAACTATTGCTCTCACCTGTCCAATTATAGAAAGAGACCTTGAAAGAGAACGTGAACTTGTTGTCTGCAGCATTAATAGTAGTGGTCTCCGCATAGATATTCTGAGTCGTCATAACCACTGTCTTCTGGGGTACTACACCCGTATTGCGCTGGGCACCTATGACAGCACCCTGATTCAGGCTATAACCGTCAGAAGTAGAACTGGCTCCAGTCCCAGAATTATTGCCCGGGGCGAGTATTGACAGCACAAAGTAGTCGTCGCTCGAACCGTTCCATCCCCAATTGACGTGGTAGAGACCATCGCCGTCATAGCCGTCAACAATGAAGGCATGGCCGCCACCTATCGACGAGCCAAAATAGTACACAGGGCGCTTCTGGGCCAGCTCCTCATAAACCATGTCTTCCCAGTCGGCGGCTCTGTAGTCGTCGCGATAGACTGCCTCTGTGGCAGCATCGTAGTCGAAATATGTCTGGAGCGCATCCGCCACATAGGAAGAATAGGCACCACTATTATAACTGGTATAGTCCATCTCCACACTGGCACCACATAGCCGCATCAGCAGGGCTACGGCCTCTCTCTGAGTGTCAGTCTCTCCACCAGTATAGGTCTTCTGCATGTCATTCCAGGGAATTGTCGTCACACCGATCTCGTCTATATCCATAGAGTTCGTTTCGGTTGTATAGGCAGGGATAGGCATCGTGGTCTGCGCGGGGTACTGATGGTAATACATCAGCTGCGCCATGGCTGTAGCCACACAGCCTGTCACACTCCTTCTATCGCCATCCATCGGGCAGAACAGATTGTAAGGATCATCCTGTCCCCAATGGGTCTGAATCAGTGGTCTGATGACATTCTGTGAACGTCGCGTAGCCTTTGTGGCCACTGGCGTCTCAGGATGTGCGTTCAACCATTCTATCTGGTCGACATAGCCCTGCAGCCATGCCTTCATATTCTCAGGCATGTTGTCGATATCAAACGAACCATTTTCGCCATAGCCTAGGATAGGCACTGTACGGTCGTCACCACTCACCACCACAAAGCCCTTATCCTGTTCCACATTGAACACGTAATAAGCTGTGGGGGCACCTGCTCTGCGCGATGTCGTCCGATGCTGAACCATGTTCAGCCGTGCTGCGGACTGCGATTTTGTAGTCAGACGATGACTATTCAAAAACTGCTGGGCAACCTGCTCCGCCTGTTCCGGTGTTACGTTGCCAGCCATCAGCAGGCTACTCACGACAATGCTAACAATTAGTAGTAAATATCTTTTCATACGTTATTGATTTAGACTCTGTTGCAAATTTACACATTTTTGTTAAATCCACCAAACGAATTTGGTCTTATCTGAGAAAAAAACTGTTTATTAAAAGAAAAGCAAAACACTACTATAAAGAAAAATGCTTTCACTTTCACAGTCTATCCTGAAAGTCCCTGTAAATAAAGGTTCGCGGGCGTTCCTTGCATGCGCGAAGCGTTGCGGACGTTTCACATTGCTTTCACAAAATCGGTGAAACGTGAAACGTTCGTGAAACGTCAAAAACGAGAAAATGGCCTTGAAAGCCCTGTACACAGGCCACTGTGAAAGTGAAAGCAATTTTTCGAAAATTACTCACGCGCGACGCAGGCGAGCGCGCACAGGCGCGATACGGCCTCCTCACGCCTCCGTATCAGCCTGTCTCATCTCCGTATCAGCTCATCCCATCGCTGTATTAGCTTGTCCCAGCAACGGGACAGCTGTTCCCGCGCGCGGGAACAGCTAATACACGAAAAAGTGGTACGACTTTCTGAAAAGCCGTACCACTTTTCGAAAACTCCTACCACTTTTCCACCGCTACAGCTGTCTCATCACTGGGATAGCCTGTCCCGTCACTGGCTACAGCTATCTCGCGTTCGTATAACATACTAATTAGAGTGCAAAATTACTAATTAGTGAGCAAAAAGCAAAAGATTTTTATGTTTTTTTAAATCCCTGCATATCACCATTTGTCTTTGGTCTGTATATCGTCAGCCCAACGATGATCCTTGGGGAAGGGCTGACCATTCCATGCTTTGACCTGTGTCCAGGGCTGTGGCGCATCCGTCCAGAAAGGATGATCAGCAGGCAGACCTAAGGGCATGAAGGCAAGGCTGGTCATATAGAGTGAGCCATTGTTGGTATACCAGTCAGCCGTCTCGGGCTGTGAGCCACAGAAGCCAATGGTAAGGTAGCCTGCATCATTGAAGTTCTGCTGGTGGTCGAACATGCGGTGCATGACCTGTGTCAATGCAGCACGTACCTGTCCGTTGCTGAGGTCGGATGGCAGCTTCTGATACCAAGCCATCAGCGCCAAGGGCTGCATGGCAGCCATACGGTAAGGTGTAGAACGTCCGATAACGGGGAACGTACCTTCTGGAGAGATGAAACGCTCAAGGATGATGGCAAACTTCTGGGCGCGCTTCAGGGCACGGTCGTAGTATTTCCTGTAGTCGAGACGGGAATTATATCTGGAATCGACCATCGCCTGCAGAGTTTCCAGATACATGGCATGGAACACATAGCTGCTGTAATAGTCAAAGGCAAAGACGGGACCGTCGGCATACCAACCGTCACCCATATACCACTCTTCAACCTTACGGCAGGCGGTGTTTACACGGAACTCGTCAAAAGGAGCTTTGGCTTTAGCCAACAGACTCTCGATTGTCGACGAGAAAAGGAACCAGTTGGTATAGGGCGGATCTATCTTGCGCATGCCCTGGAACTCCTTGATATAGCGTTGTTTGGTAACATCGTCAAGTGGTACCCACAGCACATCCCAAGCACGGAGGAACGACTCGGCAATATAGGCGGCATCGACAAGATTCTGGCCTGCCCTACCCCAACAGAGATAGTCTGGGGAATTGGGGTCAACAGAGTTCTTATAGGATGCCAATGCCCATTGGCGGAGCTGGCGGCGCTGCTGCCCCTCAGCGGTGTCATCATCAGGCAGTGTGAGCCACGGGGCAATGCCAGCCATCAGACGCCCGAAGGTCTCCATATAGACCACGCTACGGTCGCGGTTGTCGAACGAGGGCGAGAACTCGGTCTTCATATTCTTCTGTAACTCGCCTTTCGCCATATTCTCCAGCACAGGCTGAGCCATCTTGTAGGCCAGTGCGCACCAGTATTCGCGGTCTGACTGTTGGACTTGTTTCTTTTTGGCTGCCTGAAGGGGCAGAAGCAGCATGACGGCTGCTGTCATCATGATGAATCTTTTCATTGAATAGTGTATTTGATAGGTGTACGTGCCATAAACTCATCAATGGTCAGTTGCCATTGTGCCTGCGAGCGGATGTCATACCGACTCCATGCAGAACCGAAATAGTAGGTATAGGGAGTTCCCTGATAGTTGTTGACGATACCGATGCCGTGATTCAACCCGCCCTCCAACAGGCGGGTCTCGTTGACACCTTCAGGAAACAAGACTGCAACATACACCTGAGACTGATGGAGTTTGGGATTGTCGGTTGGGTCGGCATATTGCACATAATTCTTGCCCAACACGAGGTTGTCATTGTCATGCAGTACGACACCAGCAGCTAACGCCATAGGTTTCTTAATACCATCATACCAGACCGTCATGCGGTTGAAGTGTGAGCCACGGTCGAGACTGATGATGCGATATTCGGTGATGCCGTCGGCATTAGGAGCGTAGGTCAGCTCAACAGTAAAGCGCAAGGGACCATTGTCGTGAATCTGATAGGTCTCATAGCAGTAGGGAAACACCAGCTTGCCGTCTTTCAATAAGGCTGGTGCACCGCAGCCCAACGAAGGACCAACGCCGTAGGCATCCATCCCATAGCCATGATCCAAATGGAATGACGTGTTGCGGTCGATAACGTTAAGCGCCACCTTCTGGCCGGCTTTTCTCAGCGAGTCTTCCATCATATTGCCATAATAATCCTTCTGATAGCGGTCTTCCACTACCAATTCCGGAGTGTTTTTAACCCACACATCAGTGCCAAACGAGCGTTCACCCGTCTTTTGAAGTGCAGGACCATAGACGCGATAGATACCGAGGTCGTTCTCCCAGGCCAAATCATCTTTGCGGATGGGGTACACCTTTCCAGTAACGTATGTCTTAGGCGTTGCAGGCTTGCCTTTCGTGATGGTATAGACGGCTTTCCCATGAGGATGCAACGATGTATAAACCAGCAGCTTGCCGTCGTAAGTCTTCTGATAAGACACCTCCTGTCCTGCAGCATTCTCAATGACAATCAGCTCTTCTGTGCTAATGCCTAAATGTTGGCAAACAGCCTGATAGTCAACCTCCACGACCTCTTGGCGTTGCTGATTGCTTTCGTTGCTGAAGGTCAACACCGCATTTTTCGTCTGAAGATATCTATAATACTCACAGGCTGCTAAGAGGAATGCACCGACTCCGAAGTTGGCCTCACTATTAGCATCTACACGCTGTCCGGGAATGGCTCGTTCACCAATGGGTTGCACGTAGCCCACCTTGCCACTGGGCTGCAAGGCGATAGTTGTCAGATAGTACCATGCCTTTTCGATGGCAGGCTCAAACTCCTTTTTGGGCAGATAGCCATTGTTGACACCCCAGAGGAGACCGTAACAGAAGAACGCTGTACCACTGGTCTCATAACCTGGCGCCTGATTGGGATCCATCATCGAGCGAGTCCAATGGCCTTCGGGTTGCTGAAGCTGTTTGACTGCTTGGGCCAAACGTTCATATTTTTCGACAAAGAACGGCTGATGACGGTAGGCCTTCGGCATGTCCTGTAACACCTTAGCCAGTCCTGCCAACACCCATCCGTCGCCACGAGCCCAGAAGTCTTTCTTACCATTGGCAGTTTTATGCTTAGGATAGACATACTTGCCGTCTCGGAAATAAAGTCCCGTCTCGTGGTCAAGCATAATGCTGTCGCTATAGCATATATTCTCGTAAAGCTTATCAAGGTACTTCTCATCACCCGTTAATTGATACATCTTGGTCATTACAGGCATCACCATATACAACGCATCAGCCCACCACCAATAGTCATGGGCCTTAGAATCGGCCTCATAGCCCATCACCTCCTTAGCACGGGCCACTTTCTTTTTGCTTGGTGCAAGATGATAGAGGTCAATGTAAGTCTGGAAACAAATCTGCCAATCACCGAAGAGCACGAAGTCCTGTCCTTCGCCATACTGCTTGTATTTCCATTTGGCTGGGTCTGTCTCTGTAGCGCCCTTCCATTTGTTATGCTCTGCCCAGCGTAATGAATAATCGAGAAAACGCTTGACGCTTAATTCGTCACGTTTATCTTCCGACAAAAGTCGGATAACCTCCATATTACCAGTATGATAAGCTGCATTATCCCAAAAGGCTCTGACCTCGGCAGGTTTATTGGTCTGCCAATAGGTATTCACCTTATTAATAATATCCTTTACCTCTTCACGTGTCCACTGTTTAGCTTGCAATGTAACAAATGAGAAAAGGCAGATTATAGTAAGTAGTTTTTTCATTTTCATTGATTTTCCTGCAAAGGTAATCATTTTTAGCCAATTAAACGAGAAAAAACATTATAAAATGAAGAAGCCCTGCTATCGTGATGATAACAGGGCTTCTCTCTGAAAAGTGGCGGCCTCCTACTCTCCCGCATTGCATTGCAGTACCATCGGCGCAAGCGGGCTTAACTTCTCTGTTCGGAATGGGAAGAGGTGGGACCCCGCCGCAATAAC
>JAEEGJ010018470.1_pt1 | contig 15561 bp, 17 predicted proteins | sample 8958761 | NCBI WGS metagenome assembly JAEEGJ01 (sample SAMN16246546, study PRJNA631951) | gut metagenome | biome: gut microbiome; feature: rumen; material: RS-attached | host: Bos | place: Iran: Karaj | collected 2018-10
GAAGTTATTGACCATCATTGTTCTCATCTTGGTGCAAAGATGTAGAGAAAAAATTTAAAAAGCAAATAAATTTTTAAAATTTTGCAAGAAGGGGTGCGGTCCACTCGTGGGAGGCCGTGACGAAGTTGGCCTCGACATAGGCGTTGACCGCGGTGCAGAGGAACAGGAGGATGATCAGGGTGCTCACGATGACACCGATGACCCGCAGGCGGGGCAGCCACTTCTTGTTGTTCCAGCCGATGGACTGGAACATGGACCAGAAACCGTGGTTGAGGTGGAACCAGATGGCGACGAACCATACGATGTACAGGGCCAGGACCCACCAGTTGCGGAAGGTGGTGAGGAGGAGGTAGTACGGATTCTCAGCCTCGCCGCCCATGAACTCCCGGAGCTGCATCTTGGCCCAGAAGTGGGTGAGGTGGAACGCGAGGAAGCCGAGGATGATGATGCCGAGGACGGCCATGTTCTTGGCGGACCAGGAATCGTTCTTCGCCTTGGAGGCAACCTCATAGCGCTTCATGCCGCCACGCTTCTTGATGTTCTCATAGCTGAGCCAGCATCCGTAGACGATGTGGATGAGGAAGCCCAGGGCCAGGATCGGGACCATGATATCGATGAACGGGGTGCTCATGAAGTCGCAGCCGATCTGGAACCAACCGTCACCGGTGGAGAAACGGACCGCGTCTTCGGCCACTTTGCCGAACTTCCCGTTCAGGGAGTCGATCACGGAGAAGAAATTGATGGTTCCATGCAGGATCAGGAAGATGATCAGGAACGCGCCGGAGATGCTCTGGATGAACTTCTTGCCGATGGAGGAGGTGAGGAAATTAGCCATTATAAGTCGGTTGTTTCGTTAGTCTTGCAAGTATGCAAATATACGGTCTTTCTTGCATCTTTCATAATATTTCAATACTTTTGTTTCAAATCCAAACCCAAAGACCATGTACAAGAGAGTCCTTCTCAAGCTCAGCGGCGAAAGCCTCGGCGGCCCTGCCGGAAAGGGCCTGGACACGGAAAGCCTGTCCGCCTACGCAAAAGAAATCGCGGCCGCCGCGAAAGCCGGCCTCCAGATTGCCATCGTCAACGGCGGCGGCAACATCTTCCGCGGCCTGCAAGGCGTCGGGAAGGGCTTCGACCGCGTGGACGGCGACAAGATGGGCATGCTCGCCACGGTCATCAACTCCCTCGCCCTCTCCATGTTCATCAAGGAAGAAGGCGTTGACGCACAGGTCTTTACGGCTACGCCCATGGAACCCGTCGCCAAGTACTACATGCGCGATGACGCCGTGAAGGTGCTCGAGCGCGGCGGCGTCGCCCTCATCGCCGGCGGCACCGGCAACCCCTTCTTCACCACCGACTCCGGCGCCGCCCTGCGCGCCCTCGAAATCGGCGCGGACGCCCTCCTCAAGGGCACCCGCGTGGACGGTGTCTACACCGCCGACCCGGAGAAGGACCCCACCGCCGTCAAGTACGACGAACTCACCTTCGACGAGGCCATCTCCAAGCACCTCAAAGTGATGGACCAGACCGCCTACGCCCTCTGCTCCGACGGCAATATGCCCATCATCGTCTTCGACATGAACGCCACCGGCAACCTCACCAAGCTCATCAAGGGCGAAAAGGTCGGCACCCTCGTGCATCCGTAACAGATTCTTTTACAGTGTTTTACACATTGAGAGGTGCACCCTGGGGTGCACCTCTCAAATGTTATTCTACCATGAATCAATCCTTTAGATCGCCCGGGTCTTTTCGCGGAGCCAGGCGGCGATGTCGGCGGGGAGGCGGGGGGAGAGGGTGCGGTAGACACGTTCGTTGTAGGCGTTGAGCCAGGCGATTTCGTCGGGAGTCATGAGGTCGCGGACAAGCACCGAGGTGTCGTAGTGGCAGAGGGTCAATGTCTCGAAAGAATACCACGTACCAAAATCGTTCGTTCCGTCTTCGCGCACGAGGACCACGTTCTCGTGCCGGACGCCGTGCATGCCTTCGCGGTAGAGGCCCGGTTCGATGGTGTTGATGATGCCCGGGACGTAGGGGTAGGCGTTGAAGTTCTGGCGGAATTCCTGCGGGCCTTCATGGACATTGAGGAAGAAGCCGATGCCGTGGCCGGTGCCGTGGCCGAAGTTGCGCTTGGTCTGCCAGAGGGGGTTGCGGGCCAGGATGTCCAGGTGGCAGCCGCAGGTGCCCACCGGGAAGACGGCCATGGACAGGTCGATGTGGCATTTCATCACGAGCGTGTAATCCTCCTTCTCCAGGGCCGTGCAGGGGCCCATGGGAACGGTGCGCGTGATGTCCGTCGTACCGAAGAGGTACTGGCCGCCGGAGTCCACGAGGTAGAGCCCGCGCGGCTCCAGGACCGGCGCGCCGGTGCGCGGCGTCACGTAGTGCGGCAGCGCGGCGCCGGGCCCGTAGGCCGAGATGGTCTCGAAACTGTCACCCCGGTAACCCGGAATCTTCGCCCGGAGGGACTGCAGATAGCAGGCGGCTTCCCATTCGTCCACCTGTCCGGCCTGGCCTTCCAGCCAATAAAGGAACTGTTCCATGGCAAGGCCATCCTCCAGATGCGCCTCCCGCATGCCTTCGATCTCCACCCGGTTCTTGATTGACTTGCGGAGCGGAACAGGAGACAGGCCTTCCACCACGTCGTAGCCGCTTTCTTCCAGGCATTCGCGGAAATGGATGTTCAAGGTGGACGGGTCCACATAGATCCGGTCCACGTCCTGGTCCACGAAGGTGGACAGCGCAGCCGTGGCTTCGGCATAATCGCAGAGGGTGATCTCGTCAGCCGCCAGTTCGTCGAAACTGGCCAGCGTTTCCTCATCCGGTTCTCCGAAGGCATCCTTCCGGACGAACCAGTACACCTGGTCCATGGTCACGAGCAGGTAGGAAATCACGACCGGATTGTAGTCCACGTCGGATCCGCGCACATTCAGCAGCCAGACGATTTCGTCCAGGGCGGTCAGGAAGATGGCATCGACCTCTTGCCGCATCATCCAGAGGCGTAGCCAGTGGATCTTGGATTCGCGGGACTCGCCCGTCAGGTCCTCACCCAGCGTGATGATCGGGGTCGACGGAATCGCGGGGCGGTCCGTCCACAGCGGAGAGAGCATATCCGGCACGGAGACGACGCGCACGGCGCCGCCGAACGCGGCCTTCAGGCCCGCGACGGCGGCCACCGTCTGGCACAGCCCGTCCACCGCCACGACCGGCTCCTCGAAGCCGCGGGAGGCGAGCCACTGCGGGATGGGCACCTGCTCCGGTACACGCATCTTATGCAGTTCGATACCCGTTCCGGCGAGCTGCTTCACCGCCTGGATGAAATACCGCGTATCGGTCCAAAGGCCGGCGTGGTCCAGGGTGATGCACAGGTCCCCTGCCTCGCCCGTAAAGCCGGACACCCATTCCACCTGCTTCCAGCGCCGGGCCGGATATTCGCTCGCATGGGGGTCGCTGCCCGTCAGGATGACGGCGTCCCAGCCATTCTCGCGCATCAGGGAGCGGATGGCTTCCACGCGCTGTGCAAAGACGTTTTCCATGGTATGATTATTGACAATTTTCACAAATATAAATATATTTGCAGATATTTAAAACGAAAAGCACCATGACTGAAGATCCCCTCGAGAGAATCGAACGCGAAGAGCGTGAGAAGAAAAACCGCAACGGATCCCTGAAGACCGCGACCATCATCCTGGCCGTCGCTGCGCTGGCCCTGGGCGGCGCCCTGGCCTGGATCTGGGGCCAGAAAAGCAGCCTCGTGAACGAGCTCGAAGGCGAAAAGGCCGAACTGACCCAGCAGCTCCTCAACCTGCAGTCCGACTTCGAAACCCTGAACTCCGACTACGAAAGCATCAACAGCCAGCTGGACACCTCCCGCGAGCAGGTGGCCCTCCTCATCGACAAACTTTCGAAGACAGAGGCCACGAACCGCGCGAAGATCCGCCAGTACGAGAAGGAACTGGGCACCCTGCGTTCCATCATGCGCGGCTACATCGTCCAGATCGACTCCCTGAATACCTTGAACAAGCAGCTTACCGCCGATGCCGCCGCAGCGCGGAGGGAAGCCGCCGAGAGCCGTCAGGCCAATGAAAACCTGACCCGCCAGGTGGAGAACCTCTCCGGCCAGGTGGCCGCCGGTTCCGTCGTGAAGGCCCGCGGCCTGCACCTCGCGGCTTATAACAGCTCCGACCGGGTAACTGACCGCTCCAGCCGCGTCACATACTTCGTCGCGACGCTCTCCCTCGTGGCGAACGAGATTGCCGAGCATGGTCCCATCCGCGTGTACGTCCGTGTCAAGGACCCGAACGGCGTCATCCTCCTGAACAGCGCCTCCACGGACTTCACCGTGGGCGGCGAGTCCATGACCGCCTCCGCCTCCCGTGAGGTCGACTATGAAGGCGAGGATGTGGAGATGAGCATCTACATCAAGGACATGAGCGAGCTCGGCAAGGGCATCTACACCGCCGAGGCCTACACGGAAAAGACCTTCCTCGGCCGCTGCGAACTGATGCTGCGCTAGCCCATGATCTACGTCCACGTCCCCTTCTGCAAGAAGTTCTGCACCTACTGCGATTTCTATTCGGAGATTGCGGAGGACGGCTGTTTCAAGGCCTATGCCGACGGCGTCTGTGCGGAAATCCGCCAGCGGGCGAAGGAGATGGACGACGATCCCAAGACTCTGTATTTCGGTGGCGGCACCCCCTCGGTGCTGCCGCTTTCCGTCTTGACCCGCATCCTCATCACCCTGGACGAGGTCGGGCACGGCGGGCCTTACCGGGAGTTCACGATGGAAGTGAACCCGGAAGACATCGTTGAAAAGGGAAAGGGCTATGTGGAAAGCCTCCTTTCCCTTGGCGTGAACCGCCTGAGCATCGGCGTCCAGTCTTTCGACGACGGGATGCTGCAGTGGATGAACCGCCGGCACGACGCCGCCCGGGCGAAGGAAGCCTTCCGCCTCGCGCGCGAAGCCGGGGCTGAGAACATCAGCCTGGACCTCATCTTCGGCATCTCCCACCTGGAGGACGCCGTATGGGCCGATACCATCGACCAGGCCATCGCTCTGGGTCCGGAACATATCTCCTGCTACCAGCTTACCGTCGAAGGCGAGAGCGCCCTCGCGGACCTCGTCGCCGAAGGACGCTACACCGAGGCCGATGACACCCTCTGCCGCCGCCAATATGACATGCTCTGTCAGAAACTCGCCGCTGCCGGATACCACCACTACGAAATCTCCAATTTCGCCAAGGAAGGCTTCGAAGCGGTCCATAACGGCGGCTACTGGGCACGCCGTCCGTACGTGGGAATCGGCCCTGGAGCGCATTCTTTCCACGGAAACTACCGTTCCTGGAACAGCAAGGTCCTCCGCGGCTGGAAGTCGACGAAGGAAATCCTCTCCCCCGAAGACACCCTCGTCGAAACCATCATGCTGGCCCTCCGGACTGACAAGGGCATCGACGCGGACTTCCTGCACGGAAATTGCAGCAAGGAGGACATCGGACGACTCCTGGAAAGCGGAGCGCTGGTCCGCACGGGCGACCGCTACCGGATCCCCGAGGACCACTTCTTCGTTTCCGACGAAATCATCCGCGAATTGATTTAAAACCACATCATTATGGCAAGCTCGAAATCTTTCTTCTCCCTCCTGGCGGGCCTCGCTGCAGGCGCCGCATTCGGTATCCTCTACGCGCCGGACAAGGGCTGGAAAACCCGCGCCCGCGTGAAGAAAGCCGCGGAGAACGGCTACGAGGACCTCAAGGAAAACCTCGGCGACCTGGGTACCAAGGTCGATGCGAAGGCCGCCCAGGCCAAGGCCTCCCTCAAGGACATCCGGGAGACCCTCCGTTCGAAGGGCGCCGAAATCAAGGAAGACACCCGCGACATGCTCCTGCGCCAGCTGGAGCGCCTGGAGAACGCCCTCAAGCAGGCCGAGGAAACCGCCGAGGAAGCCGTCTCCGAGCAGCCTGACGAGCAGGCTCCCGAGGCATGACCCGCTTCACCGAGCCGGCCGAAGACCTCTCCCGGAAAGCCAAGGAATACATCGACCTCCGCCTGGACGACGTGAAGCTCCGGACGGCGAAAGGCCTGTCCATCACCGCGTCCAAGCTGGTGGCGTTCTTCCTCATCATCGGGGTGGGGACGAGCCTCATCCTGGCCCTGTCCTTCGGCCTGATCCTGCTGATCGGCGAACTCATCGGCAGCTACGCCTGGTCGGCCTTCGGGGTGTCGGCCCTGCTGGCCCTCGGCCTCTGGATCCTCATCCGCCGGCGCGACCACCTGTTCAAGGATACCTTCGTTCCCCTGTTCATCAACCTCTTCTTTAATGACGACGACGATGAGCAAGAAGAATAACTATCTGGATATCAAGACGCTGGACGAACTCAATGCCGCCATCCACAGCAACCATGCGCGGATCGAGGCAAAGGGAGAGTCCGTCCAGACGGGCCTGACACGCGTCCAGGATTTCTACACCCCCCAGAACCTCGCGCTCAACGGCGTGCGGAGATTCGCGCTGAACCATCATCTGTACACCATCGGCATCAACGCCGTCCGTTCCCTCCGAAGACTCCTCAAGAAATGACACACCTTCGCCGCTCCCTCAAGTATTTCATCCAGATCTGCCTTCTTTTCGGACTCATCATCGCTATCCTGATGCTCAGCGGCATGGTGTCCAAGGACATCTCCGTCGCCTTCCAGCATGGATGGACGTCCGTCTGGTGGATCCTCGCCCTGTTCGCCGTCATGGCCATCGTCTATCCTTTCTTCGGCTACCAGAAGCGGAAAATCAACGTGAACGGCGACCCGGCCCTCATGCGGGACGGCATCGTCGAGGCCCTCAAGCCCCGCGGCTACGTCCTGGAAAGCGAGGATGACGGCGTCCTGAAGTTCCACCTTGCCTCCCCCGTGAACCGGGCCTTCCGGTTCTGGGAAGACACCATCACCCTCTCCCCCGTCCTCGGTGGCTGGCAGGCCGAAGGCCTCTCCCGCGACCTCGTCCGGGTCGTGGGCTCCATCCAGTACTATTTCAGGAACCGGGAGAACGGCTGATTATCCGTCTCCTTATTGCTGCTGACTCCCGCCGGCGAGATCCAGGATTTCCGAGGTGATCTTCTGCTGGCGGGATTTGTTATACTGCAGGGTGAGCTCCTGCAGGAGGTCTTCGCCGTTGTCGGTGGCCGTCTGCATGGCCACGGTGCGCGCGGCGTGCTCGGACGCGTTGCTGTCCAGGAGGGCGGTGTAGAACTTGAGGCGCAGGGACTTCGGGAGAAGGTCCGCCAGAAGGGCGGAGGCGGAGGGTTCGAGGATGTAGTCGAGATCCCCGGTCAAGCCGGGGATGACGTTTTCCTGCCCGTCGACCCGCTCGTCATGGCCGGCCTGACCGGCCATCTGAATCTCCCCCATCGGCAGGAGGGTTTCCCGGACGGCGACCTGCTTGCCGGAGGAAACGAAGTGGTTGTATACCAGGTCGATGCGGTCCAGGCGGCCAGCGAGGAAGTCTTCCATCAGTTTTTCTGCCAGTTCGGCGGCAGGGGCATAGGAGGGCTTGTCGGCGAGTTTCTGGTAATCCGCGGGCGAGGGCTTTCCAACCTTCCGCATCGCATCGGCTATCTTGCGGCCGATGCTGTACACGGTGACATCGGCATCGCCGTAGGAACGGATCGTTTCCAGCGTAAGGCGTACCGCATTGGCATTGAACGCGCCGCAAAGGGAAGAATTGGAAGCGAAGGCCACGAGGGCGATGCGCTGTTTGGGAGCTCCTTCGGCTGGAGTCCGGGTATACTCCCCGCTTACCTTAGCGCCGGAGGCCACGAGGTGGTCCAACATGCCCTGCAGCTTCCGTTCGTAGGGACGCATCCCCTCGATGGTCTGCTGGGCCTTGCGGAGCTTGGCGGAGGCCACGAGCTTCATCGCGGAAGTGATCTTCAGCGTGCTCTGGACGGAGCCGATACGGCCCTTGATTTCCTTTAATGACGGCATATATCAGATTTCTCGACTTCGCTCGAAATGACAATGGACTTCGCTCGAAATGACAAAGGAATTATAACATTCCGGCGATGATGGAGGTGGCTTCGACGCGGATGATGTCGCCGATCTCGTCGGTCATCTTGCCGGCGGCGAGCGGCGCGAGGACATCCTCCTTGTGCAGGGCGCGGATGCGGTCCAGGAACAGGTCCTGGAACTCGCGGACGCGGTCCACGGGGATGTCGCGCATGAGGGCGTTCGTGCCGCAGTACAGGACGGCGATCTGCTCGCCGACGGGCATCGGGCTGTACTGGGGCTGGATGAGGAGCTGGTTGTTCTTGCGGCCCTTGTCCAGGGCCATCGCCGTGACCTTGTCCATGTCCGACGAGAACTTGGAGAAGGCCTCGAGTTCGGCGTACTGGGCCTGGTCGATCTTCAGGGTACCGGCAACCTTCTTCATGGACTTGACCTGCGCGCTACCACCCACACGGGAAACGCTGATACCTACGTTGATAGCCGGGCGGATGCCCTGGTTGAACAAGCCGGACTCCAGGTAGATCTGACCATCGGTGATGGAAATCACGTTGGTCGGGATGTAGGCCGATACGTCACCGGCCTGGGTCTCGATAATCGGGAGGGCGGTGAGGGAACCGCCGCCCCGGACCTTGCCCTTGAGGGCTTCCGGCAGGTCGTTCATCTGTTCGGCCACTTCCTGCTGGCCGATGATCTTCGCGGCCCGCTCGAGGAGACGGGAATGCAGGTAGAAGATATCGCCCGGATACGCCTCACGGCCGGAAGGACGGCGGAGGATCAGGGACACTTCACGATATGCGACGGCCTGCTTCGAGAGGTCGTCATACACGACGAGGGCGTGGCGGCCCGTGTCACGGAAGTACTCGCCGATGGCAGCACCGGCGAAAGGCGCATAATACTGCAAGGCAGCCGGATCCGCAGCGGTGGCGGCGACGACGATGGTGTAATCCATCGCGCCGTGGTCACGGAGGGTCTTGACGATGCTGGCGACGGTGGAGCCCTTCTGGCCGACGGCTACATAGATGCAGTAGACCGGATCCCCCTTCAGGAAATTGTCCCGCTGGTTGATGATGGTATCGATCGCCAGGGCCGTCTTGCCGGTCTGGCGGTCGCCGATGATGAGCTCACGCTGGCCGCGGCCGATCGGAATCATCGCGTCGATGGCCTTGAGGCCCGTCTGCAGCGGCTCGTTCACGGGCTGGCGGTAGATGACGCCCGGCGCCTTGCGCTCCAAGGGCATGTCCACTTTCTCTCCGCCGATGTTGCCCAGGCCGTCCAGCGGATTGCCGAGCGGGTCCACGACGCGGCCCACCAGGGCCTCGCCCACCGGAATGGAGGCGATGCGGCGGGTGCGCCGGACCACGGCCCCTTCCTTCAGCAGGTCCGTCGGACCCATCAGGACGGCTCCCACGTTGTCGGGCTCCAGGTTCATCACGACGGCCATCACGCCGTTCCCGCAGTCCAGCAGCTCGCCGGCTTCGGCATGGTCCAGTCCGTAGATACGGACGACACCGTCGCTGACCTGCAGGACTTTGCCGATCTCCTCGAACTGGAGATCGCTCTTGATATCCCGGAGCTGGCTGAGCAGCACTTCGGAAATCTCGCTGGGTTTTATCGCATTGGGCATAAGCTACACGATTCTTCTGTTTTTCTCAATGAACTGGAGCTTGATCAGTTCCAGCTTGCGGGCGACGCTCTTGTCGATGATCGCGTCGTCGATGTCGAAGACGAACCCGCCGATCAGGTCCGGGTCCACTTCCACTTCGATGTCAGCCTCGTCTCCCGTACGCTCCTTGACAAGGGCCTTGAGCCGCGCCACGAGCTCCTCGGGCGGTGGTACGGCTACCTTCAGGTGCGCTTTCCGGAACCCGAGGCTCCGGTGGTACCGCTCCTTGAAATCCAGGAGGATCATCCGGAGGGAACCGATCCGGCCGTTCTCGATCAAAAGGTCCACGAACCGCGCAAGTTCCGGCTCCATCGGCTCGCCGAGGGCCGCCTGCAACAGCTCCCGCTTCTTCGCGTCGGACACCACGTCCTTCGCGGCCATCATCCGGGTCAGGTCAGGCACCTCGCCGAGCACACGGGAGAGGCGTTCCGCCTGTGCGCAGACGGAATTGCCGTTCCCGGTTTCCTGGACGTATTTCACCAGGGCGTCGGCATACCTGGTCCGGATGATGCTGTCGTTCATGAACGGGCTTCTTCGCGGACGGTCTCTTCGACCATCCTGTCAATGTATTCGCGCTGTTCCCCGTCCTTGGCGAGCTCCTTGCGGAGGATCTTCTCGGCGATGGACACGGAGAGCACGGCCACTTCCTTGCGGACGTCGCGCAGGGCGGCTTCCTTCTCGGCCTCGATCTCGGTGCGGGCGTCGGCCAGGATCTTGGCGGCCTCCTCGCGGGCCTGCTCCTTCGCATCCGCAATCAGCTTGCTGCGGGTGTCGGCCGCTTCCCGGAGGATCTGTGCCTGCTCCTTGCGGGCGTCTTCCAACATCTGGGCGTGCTCCGCCAGCATACCGGCCATCTGCGCCTCGATCTGGTGGGCGTCCTTCAGCGACTGCTTGATGGTGGCGTTCCGCTTCTCGACCATATCGGTGATGATCGGGAACCCGAACTTCCACAACAGGAAGAACAGGAGGCCGAAGATGACGACCATCCAGAACAGGAGGCCGGCGTCGGGCGTAATCAGTTGCATCGGTTAACGGAAAACGACCAACAGACAGACGATGATGGCGAACAGGGCCGCGCCCTCGATCATACCGGCGGCGATGATCATGGTCGTCCGCATGTTGCCCGCGCTTTCGGGCTGGCGGGCGATGGACTCCATGGTGCTCTTACCGATCTTGGCGATGCCATAGGCACCGGCAAACGCCGCAAGGGCCGCGCCGACGGCGGCTCCGACCTTTCCAAGGACCGCTCCGGCGGCCGCCTGAAGAATCATGGTAACAAGTAACATAGTCTTTATGGTTTTAAATGTTTATTCTCCATGGGCCCTGGCGAGCCCGATATAGATCGACGACAGGGTCGTGAACACGTACGCCTGGATGAACGCCACCAGACATTCCAGGGCATCCAGGAACAGCCCGAACAGCACCGACACGACGCTCATGGACCCGGTCAGGACCGGTCCGTATTTGGCCATGATGAAGATGACGCAGACGACGCTCAGGATCATGATATGGCCGGCGAGCATGTTGGCGAAGAGTCGGATGGTCAGGGACACCGGTTTCATCAGGGCGCTGAAGACCTCGATGACCGGCATGATGGGCTTCAGGAACAACGGAACGTCCGGATTGAAAATCTCCTTGTAATAGTGCCGGGTTCCGGTCAGGTTCACCGTGAAGAAGGTGCACAGGGCCAGCACCAGGGTGATGGCGATGTTGCCCGTCAGGTTCGCCCCGCCCGGGAAGAACGGCAGGATGCCCATGAAATTGTTCAGCAGGATGAACAGGAAGGCCATGCACAGGTAGGGGGAATACTTGCGGTAATCTTCCTCGCCGATGTTCTCGCGGGCCATGTCGTGGACCATCATCACAAGCGGTTCCACCAGGGCGGCGATGCCCGTCGGGGCCTCATTCAGCACGTCGTGTTTCTTGTACCACCGGGCCGTGCAAAGGATGATGACAAGCAGCAGGAGGCTGGATATCATCAGCGAAAGCACATTCTTGGTGATGGATATGTCGAAGGGGCGCTTCCCGCTGTCCACCTCCATGATCTTCCCCTTTTCCGGGTCGATTACCAGGCCTTCATAGGATTCGCCGTGCTCCAAATGCTTGGACGAGAACACATGCCAGCCTGTGGAACTGTGCACGATGACCGGCAAATGCAGGATCACGTGCTTGTCGCCCCAGGTAAGGATATGCCACTCGTATTCATCGCCGATATGCTCGAAGATAATCCCGGCGACGTCCACTTCCTCCTCCTGCTGAGATTCCATCGCTTCGCTCGGAATGACAGGGTCCGTGTCATTCCGAACCTGCGCAGCAGGTGAAGGAATCTGCCAGAAGAGCAGCAGCGATATGAGCAGGCTCCAGATCATACTTCCACACAGACGTCTACTTGGTTGTCACGCACTTCCACGAAGCCTTCGCGGATGGGAAGCCGGGATTCCTTGCCCTCGGAAACGTACACGATCTCGCCCTTCTCCAGGGAAGAGATGATGGGCGCGTGATTTTTCAGGACCATGAACGGGCCGATGGTCCCCGGCAGCGTCACGGAGGACACCGCCTGCTCCACGAGCGTCCGCTCGGGCGATACGATATGCAACTTGATCACGTCTGTCATTTCGAGCTTGTCGAGAAATCTCTATTCCTTCGCCGCGGCCAGCAGTTTCTCACCCTTGGCGATCGCGTCCTCGATCGTGCCCACGTTCAGGAAAGCCTGCTCCGGGAGGTAGTCCACCTCGCCGTCCAGGATCATGTTGAAACCGCGGATGGTGTCCTCGATGGAGACCATCACGCCCGGGACGCCGGTGAACTGGCCGGCGACATGGAACGGCTGCGACAGGAAACGCTGGACGCGGCGGGCGCGGTTGACCGTGGTCTTGTCCTCGTCCGAGAGTTCGTCCATACCGAGGATGGCGATGATGTCCTGGAGTTCCTGGTTGCGTTGGAGGATCTGCTTCACGCGCTGGGCCGTGTTGTAATGGGCTTCGCCCACGATGTTCGGGTCCAGGATGCGGGAGGTGGATTCCAGCGGGTCCACGGCCGGGTAGATGCCGAGGGCCGTGATCTTACGGCTCAAGACCGTCGTGGCATCCAGGTGCGAGAAGGTGGTCGCCGGGGCCGGGTCCGTGAGGTCATCGGCCGGGACATAAACCGCCTGCACCGAGGTGATGGAACCGTTCTTGGTGGAGGTGATGCGCTCCTGCATCTGGCCCATTTCCGTGGCGAGCGTAGGCTGGTAGCCCACGGCGGACGGCATGCGGCCGAGCAGGGCGGACACCTCGGAGCCCGCCTGGGTGAATCGGAAGATGTTGTCGATGAAGAAGAGGATGTCGCGGGGGCCTTCGCCCGAATCGCTATCACGGAAGGATTCCGCGAGCGTCAGGCCGCTCAGGGCCACGCTGGAACGGGCGCCCGGGGGTTCGTTCATCTGGCCGAAGACCATGGACACCTGGGACTTCTTGAGTTCCTCCTTGTCCACGAGGGAGAGGTCCCACTTGCCTTCCTCCATCGCCTTGTTGAAGGCCTCGCCATAACGGATGACGTTGGATTCGATCATCTCGCGGAGGAGGTCGTTGCCCTCGCGGGTACGTTCGCCCACGCCGGCGAAGATGGAGAAGCCGTTATGAGCCTTCGCGATGTTGTTGATGAGCTCCTTGATGAGGACGGTCTTGCCCACGCCGGCGCCACCGAACAGGCCGATCTTGCCGCCCTTGAGGTAGGGTTCCAGCAGGTCGATGACCTTGATACCCGTGAACAGGACCTCCTGCGAGGTGGTCAGGTCCTCGAATTTCGGGGGTTCGCGGTGGATTGGGAGGGCTTCCGCCCGGGAAAGGGTGTCCAGGCCGTCGATGGTCTCGCCCACAACGTTCATCACGCGGCCGCGGATCTGCGCGCCGACCGGCATCGCGATGGGCTGGCCCGTGGGGACCGCCGCCATTCCGCGGCTTAAGCCGTCGGTAGAGTCCATGGCCACGCAGCGGACCGTGTCCTCGCCGATGTGCTGCTGCACCTCCACGACGAGCGTCCGACCGCTTTCCCGCTTGATTTCCAACGCTTCATGGATGCGGGGAAGTTCCGCATCCCCGATGCTGAAATGCACATCCACCACCGGCCCCACGACCTGGGTAATGATTCCTGTTCCGTTTGCCATACGGTTCGTGTTTTGTCTATCTACAAAGATAACAAATTAATTTCAATTTTCGGCCTCCGACGGATTATCTTCCACCGGCCGGAAGGTGCTCCAGCCAGTATTTGAGCATGGTCCGGTACAGGTGCATCGTGGTATTCTCGCGCTCGCTGATCCCATGCGTCCGCATCGGATAGGCCATCATCGAGAACATCTTCCCGTGCTTAACCAGCTCGTTCACAAGCATCTCCAGGCTTTGGTAATGGACATTGTCATCCCCGGTTCCATGGATCAGGAGCAGGTCGCCCCGGAGTCCGGCCGCATGGGTGATTGGAGAACCCTCCCGATAGCCGTCCGGATTCGTGGAAGGAAGGCCCATGTAGCGTTCCTGGTATATGGAATCGTACAGCCGCTGCGAATAGACGCCCGCGACGGCGATACCCACGGAATAGATGTCCGGATACTCGAACATCAGGTGCGCGGTCGAAGAACCGCCGCCGCTCCAGCCCCAGACGCCGATGCGCTCCGGGTCCATGAAGGGAAACATCTCCTCCGCGAGCCGGACGGCCTTCGCATGGTCTGCCATCGCAAGAATGCCCACTTTCCCGTAAATGCATTTACGCCATTCCCGTCCCTTGGGGTTGTTGGTCCCCCGCGGGTCGATGCTTGCGACGATATAGCCTTGCTGAGCCAGGAGCTGGTTCCAATAGTCGCCCGTCCAGGAATCCTGCACGGTCGAGGAGGCAGGCTCGCCGTAGACGTTGAAGATGACGGGGTATTTCTTCGCCGGGTCGAAGTCCCGGGGCTTGATCATCCAGCCGTCCAGGACCGCCTCCCCGATGTCCACCTGGAAGTACTCCCGGGGCCGGAAGCCATAGGAATCGTACACGGCCTTGAGGGCGGCATTGTCCTCCAGGCGGCGGACCGTCCCATGGTCCGGCAGGGAAACCATTTCATACACCCGCGGCGTCGCATGGTTGCTGTAACCGCACAAGGCATACTTCGCGCCGGGGGAAATGTTGTAGGAATAGGTTCCTGTAAAGCCCTGAGGCGTCACGCGCTCCGCGGCGCCTTTCCCGTCCAGCCGGCTGCGGTAGAGATACTGCTCCACCGCACTTTCCGGCGAGGCCATGTAATAGACATAACCGCCCTGGGGATCGATCCGGAGGACGTTGATGACATCGAAATCGCCCTTCGTCAGGAGCGTTTCCTTCTTTCCGTCCCGGGTCACCCGGTACAGGTGGCGCCAGCCGTCCTTCTCGCTGGTCCAGGTGAAATACTTGTTTCCCTCCAGCCAGACGATGTTGTCATGGACATTCAGGAAAGCCTCGTCGTGGTCCTCATAGAAGGGCTTCAACGCCAGCGTATTCACGTTGCCGTAATACACCGTATTCGTGTTCTGGAGACGGTTCAACTGCTGGATCATCACCTCGTCGGTCCCGGGAACGAACTCCATCCGGGCGATGTAGTTCTCCCGCGGGTCGCCTGGGACGGGGAACCACCCGGTCCGGGCGGTCTCCACGTCCACGACCCCTACTTTGACAGCCGAGTTCGTCGTCCCGGCCTTCGGGTATGGCAGGGGGATGGTGAAGGAATAGAGCGAGTCGATGTTGTCGATCATCAGGAAGGTACCCGTGCCGCCGGTATCGGAATGCCAATAGGCAATCTTCTTTCCGTCGGGGCTCCAGCGCCAGCCGTCGTAGCAGCTCAGTTCCTCCTCGTACACCCAGTCGAAATTGCCGTTGATGAAGACCTCGCTGCCGTCGAAGGTCAACTGGCGGCGCTC
>JAEEGJ010018472.1_pt1 | contig 15559 bp, 17 predicted proteins | sample 8958761 | NCBI WGS metagenome assembly JAEEGJ01 (sample SAMN16246546, study PRJNA631951) | gut metagenome | biome: gut microbiome; feature: rumen; material: RS-attached | host: Bos | place: Iran: Karaj | collected 2018-10
TACTCGGCTGGCAACGGCCCGGGAAGATAGATTGCTGCCGGATTATATAAGTCCCTTCGCGAATAAACGCGGAGGGACTTTTCTTTTGCATTTTTTCTGTAAAATAAGCTCCATAAAAATGTAATATTACAATTTACATAAAATCGATTATTGGTACAATAAAGAAGTAAATTAGAATTTACTCAATTAGGTGAGGTGTATATATGGCGAAGATCCTGATAATCGATGACGATAAGGCGGTTGTAGATTCAACAGCCGACATGCTTAAATCGTTTGAATTTAACGTAATTACCGCTACCGATGGCAAAAAGGGATTTGAGCTTGCAGACCTCGAGAGACCTGACGTTATTATCCTCGACTGGATGATGCCCGGATACAGCGGAATGCAGTTCATTAAGGACTACAGAGACCAGGGTTACAAGACACCCGTTTTGTTCCTTACAGGTAAGGGTGATCTCTCACAGTACCAGGTAGAAGCACTCCGCGCAGGCGCAGATGACTATGTTTCCAAGCCTTATGAACCCATGATCCTGGTTGAAAAACTCAGAGCCATGATCAGACGTTCCGAGTACAGCAGCAAGGCTCGCGGTGCCGAAGGCAACAGACATGAGTATTGCGGCGGTGAGCTCATCATCGACGGCGATGTAATGCAGGCATTCAAATATGAGGAATCCTGTGATCTTACAAACAGAGAATTCCAGTTATTGCAGTATCTTGAACAGAACATGGGCAGAGTATGCTCCAGATCAGAGCTTTTGAAGCAGGTCTGGAAGTTTGATTTCCTTGGCGATGAGAGAACTGTCGACGTTACCATTAAGCGTACAAGACAGAAGATCGAACCCGACCAGAAGAATTTCAAATATATTCTTACAAGAAGAGGCTTCGGCTACTTCTTCCCTAATGATTTAGTTTGATTTTGGACTTTTTAGCTCTTTCAATATTTGATCAGATATTCAAGAACCCGATTATTATCGTGGTTCTTGCTTTGATTTTGATTCTTTTAGGTGTTTTTGCCGGTTATCTTATCGGTAATACGACACTGCAGAAATCCGTAACCGGAAACATCAGCAACCTTGAGCGTGACAAGATGATCCAAAAGGCCGTTCTCGACACTGTCGGTCTTGGCATTGCCGTTTACGATTCTCAGGGCGCGCTCTTTTGCAATGAGACGATCTTCAGACTTCCTGATTTCCTGAAGGGCGGACTTCCCAAGGATCTCAACGGTTTTCTTGAGACTTTCGATAACGGCAACCAGCTGAAATCGAACTATATCTTGAGCCTTGAGAACGGCGTAAATCTTATAAGAGTCAACTACATCAACAACCGCAGGATCTACGAGATCAAGATAATCAGAAGACCTGCCCAGCCTGATTCAAAGTTCTTCGGCAATGAAGAGCTTAATATCGTTATTGTTGATGACATCACTCAGATCAAGGACGACGAGAGACGTCAGAAGGATCTGGCTGCGAACGTTTCACACGAGCTTAAGACTCCTCTTACTTCTATTAAGAGTTCAGTATTCTCGATCAGAAAGTCCTGCCAGGACGGTGGTCCGACAATGGACGAGCTCATCACATGGAGCGGAAGAATCGAGGAAAATACTGTAAGAATGCAGGATATCGTAAACGACTTCCTCGTCCTTTCGCAATGCTCACATACAAGCCGCATGGAGATCTTCGACATCAGGGATGCAGTCAATTCAGCATACATGAATGTTCAGGATTATCCCGGAGCTTCCAATGTCAGATTCACGATGCCCGACGATGCAGCATATCCGCTGCTCTATGGTAATTCGAAGCTGATCGTAAGAACCATCGTCAACCTCCTGACCAACGCCATCAAGTACATCGGTTTTGAAGGCAAGACCGTTCAGGATCAGGTTCATATCAGCATCGCCCTGATCGATGACAGAGTCGCAGTTCAGGTAGACGATAACGGCAGAGGCATCCCGGCAAAGGACATCGAGCATCTTTTCGAGAGATTCTACAGAGTTGATAACTCAGGCAACAGGGAAGTAGGCGGTTCCGGAATCGGCCTTGCCATCGCGAAAGAGATCGCTGACATGCACGACGGCGTTATCAGCGTTACTTCAACATACGGCCAGGGCGCCACTTTCGTATTGAGCCTTCCTACAGGAAAGACTGTTTTCGACGGTGCATACAGCGATGCTAAGGCTGGAATAATCAGTGACAAGCCTCTCCACAGAGCTGCCGCATATTTCCTTGGACTTCAGGAGTGCGAGGCGGTAAGATCTTTGGGCTACAAGGATCTTGAGAATCTGGTTGACGAGTACGAGCTGATCCCGGATGCTGAAGTTACTGCAAGAGACAAGGCTCTGGCTAAGCTCCTGGCATCTTTCGGTGATGAGAGATTCGAAGAACTCGAGGACGAGCTTCTTTATGTTGAAGATTTCGACGAAGAGGATGGTCCGGTCACAGGATTAGAGCAGGAGATCGCAAGAGAGACGACTTTCGAAGAGCCGCTGACTCCGGTATCACAGCCTGTGATGCCCATGGTTGAGCAGATCGTGAATCAGCCCGAACCTGCGGTTATTCCTGAACCCGTTCAGGCAGTCCAGCCCGTTCAGGCTGCACCTGAAGCAGAACCCGCAGTCAGTGAACCTGTTCATTCTGCAGAGCCGGTTAACCAGATACATCCCCAGATTCCTCAGGCAGACACTGCAATACTGACAAGAGAGGAAGAAGAGGCGAGATTACAGGCAAAAGAAGAGGCAAGAAAGCTCTTGACACAGCCTGTTGTTCAGATAAGTGCCGAACAAAGGAAGACTGTATCGCAATTAAATCGTGAATCTCGCGAAAAACGAGTAATTCACCCAATTGAACCGCAGAAAAGGTATAATAGTAAGAGTGCTGTTAATAAAGAACAGGCAGAGTCAGATGAAGCTGCCCGTTCCGAAAAGAATGAGGTCGCGGTAAAATCATCACTCAAGAAGATTCTTGATGATTCTAACCCGCATAAATAAATGGAGTGCTGATGGAGCAGGTGGAAAATAGCGTAGGTAAAAACTATGCTTATGAGATAGTGGGCGGTAAGCCCCTTAAGGGTGACATAGAGATAAGCGGCAGTAAGAATGCCGCTCTTGGTGTCATAGCCGCTTCGATCATGGTCGACGGTGCATGTACATTGGAGAACGTCCCCGATATTCTGGACGTTCATGTCATGTTTGACCTGCTCAGATCTCTCGGCGCACAGGTTGACGCGATCGACGATCACACATACAGAATCGATCCTACTTCCATTAACACATATAAGGCATCAGGTCCGCTCGTTTCCAGGATCCGCGCTTCCTACTATCTTATGGGCGCGCTTTTGGGCAGATGCGGCAAGGCTTCGATCAGACTTCCCGGCGGATGCAATTTCGGCCAGCGTCCTATCGACCTCCACCTCAAGGCTTTCCAGCTTATGGGCGCGAAAGGTGCCAGACCGTCAGATATCAACAGCGGTATTGTAAATCTCGAAGCAGAACCTCTGCACGGTGCAAGGATCTACCTTGATATCGTAAGCGTAGGCGCAACGATCAACGCAATGCTTGCTGCATGCAAGGCTCAGGGCAAAACCGAGATCATCAACGCAGCCAAAGAGCCCCACATCGTAGACGTTGCAAACTTCCTTAACTCAATGGGTGCGCACATCAAGGGCGCAGGTACCGACGTAATCAAGATTACCGGCGTTCCGGTCCTTCCGGGTAATTTCACATACTCGATCATTCCTGACCAGATCGAAGCCGGCACCTACATGATCGCTGCAGCAGTTACAAACGGCGACGTTACAATTCATAATCTGATTCCTACCCACATGGAGCCCCTGTCCGCAAAGATGCGCGAAATGGGTTACCAGATCGAAGAGGGCGACGAATCGATCAGAGTTTTCAGATATAACTACGACGAAGAAATCTACCCGACAAGCGTTAAGACTTCACCTTATCCGGGATTCCCGACAGATCTCCAGCCTCAGACTGTTGTCCTTCTCTGTTCAGCAGAAGGTCAGAGCCGTATGCACGAGAATGTCTGGCAGAACCGTTTCCAGTATGTTCCGGAGCTCGCAAAGATGGGCGCCAACATCAATGTTTACGAGCGTATTGCCTGGGTAAACGGCAAGACAGATTTCAGAGGTGCCACAGTTGAGGCAACTGACTTGAGAGCCGGTGCGGCACTCGTCTGTGCAGCACTCGAAGCTGACGGCACCACATACATAATGAATGCCCAGAGAATCGACAGAGGTTACGAGCATATCGTAAAGAAACTCACAGATCTGGGCGCTACCATCAAGAGAGTCAATCACACACCTGAATACGGCGAAGAGGATACCGAAGCATGACGGGACCCGACAGGATCGTCCCTCTCTATTCATCTTCCAGTGGCAATGCGACACTTATCAAGTGCCGTGGTACGTACATTCTCGTTGACTGCGGAATGTCATGCAAAATGATGACAAAAGCCCTTGTCGACAGCGGTGTTTATCCCGACGACGTAGCTGCAATTTTCCTTACTCACAGACATACGGATCACGTTAATGGCGTGCCTGTTTTCTCCCGAAAGTATCACACCCCGATTTACGGAACAAAGGCAACTCTGGCTGTTCTTGACGGACTTGCTTCGGAGGTTACCGAGATCGAAGAAAACGATATCGTCACGCTCGAGAACGGTCCGGAGGTAAGGGCATTCCCGACGCCGCATGATGTTAACGGTTCAGTCTGCTACCGCATCTTCAACCAGGATACGGGTAATTCAATTGCGGTTATGACCGACCTCGGCAGAATGAATGACGGCATGAAGGGCTTCGCAAGAGCTTGCGATGTCATCCTTCTCGAATCAAATTACGATCCTTATATGCTCGAGAACGGTCCGTATCCCTGGCCTCTTAAGAAAAGGATCTCCGGTGGACACGGCCACATCAGCAATCCCGAATCTGCTGACAGCGCTGAGTTTTTCATCAAGAACGGAACAAAGAAATTCATCCTGGGACACTTATCGCCCCATAACAATACGCCTGATCTGGCGAGAAAGACATTCACGACACTGCTTGCTGACAGAGGCTTTGTCGAAGGCATCGACTACGAAGTTAAGATCGCCAAAAAGGACGAACCGACAGAAGGATACGTCTTATGAAGATCACTGTCGTCTGCCCCGGAAAGCTTAAAGACAAATGGCTCAAGGACGGTATCGATGAGTATAAAAAGAGACTGTCCCGTTTTGCCACTCTGGAATTCATCGAAGTAGCAGACTGTCCCGATTCAGTTCCCATGAACGAAGCATTGAAGCGCGAAGGCGAACTCATTCTGTCCCACATCAAGCCTGCGGACATTGTTTGGGCAATGGACCTTGGCGGCGAGAATGTATCTTCCGAGAAGCTGTCTGAATACCTCGTTTCCGACATTGAGAAGGGCGGAGGCTCACTTAAGATCGTCATCGGCGGCAGCAACGGAATTTCACCCGAAGTCCGCTCACGCGCCAACCGCAGAATGTGCTTCGGCAACATCACTCTTACTCATTTAATGACCCGCCTTGTTTTAGCCGAGCAGTTATACCGTGGCTTCAAGATCGCCAAAGGCGAGAAGTACCATAAGTAATCATTATCTGAAGTGTTTCTCGATCAATTCATCGAGAAGCCTTATATCCAATGGCGTTTCAGAGCTTTCGAGAGTAAAGAAAAGCCTGTCACCGAGATAAATATCCGCAGTAGAATACAGATTGATTCTATTAACCATATCTTTTGCATAATTGGGATCATCCATCATTCCACAATGCTCGTGATAGATTATTTTGCGGTCGCTTAATCTTAAGATCGTGAAATCTGGATGGATTATTCTATTCCCGATCTGGAGCGGACATTCATACTTATAAGGAATACCTTTAGCATAAAGCCTGTCCGCTATTATCACCTCGGATTTGGATCTGACATGTTCTCCATTTAGAGTATAGAATTCCGTTTCTATACTGATCAGATTTCTTCCGGAGTTTGGTGTAGCCAGCCATTTATTTGCTGATTCAGCATCCCCTGGAATGATTGGACTTGCGTATTCTTTGCGTTCATCGGATAGGGTAGAGTAAATGTCTTCGAGAGTTATTACAGGGTAATTATTTGCAAGCTTATCTATAGCGCGCAACTCTTCTTTTGCAACCTTAAGCGTGGTTTTAAGATAGCTTTTTTGAACAAGCTGCTTTATAAGTTCGTTGTCATCATAAGACAGGTAGCGCACCTCTTTTTCACCAAGACAGAAGCAGTAATAAACATTATGGTTTATCTTTCTGATCTTGATTGACCCCTCTGGAAATTCCTGAATTCTTTTCTCGAGCGCGTCTGCAGTTTTAATCAGCAATTCACGTCGTGCTTTAAGTTCTTTGCTGATCCTATCTGCCATTTCTGCCTCCTTTTTGATCATTATATTGGGAGGAACACTTGAAATAATAGTGTTTGGAAGCAAGTTGAGACTTTTACCCCCTAATTGAGACTAAATGTCAAAGCTGATGGCTGGTGTGTTTTACACATACCTGCGAAAAAACAGTGGGTATGTGTAAGAAAATGGCGCTTTTATTACACATACCCCTCGAAAGAAGGGCACTATGTGTAAGCATTTGCCACCAAAGTGGTGCATAGGTGGAGAATTCAGCCCCAAGCAGCCAACATATCACAAAACGTTCTTTATTCGACTAAAGAAAATGCTTGACTTATACCAGATGTCCAATTATAATCCTTTAGTCAACTAAAGAAATGTCAAAAATGACATGCTATCGTCATTTGCCCTCTATATATAAGGCAAGTACAATATGGACTATAAGTAAAAATGGAGTGTTTTTATGGGAAATAAGTTCTACACACCGGATGGATTTAACGATCAGTTTCCGGGTATCTGCGGAGTAAAAAGGGAGCTTGAGTCTAAGCTCCGTAATCTCTTCCTGCTCAACGGTTATGAGGAGATCGAGACTCCCGGCGTTGAGTATTTTGATGTTTATAAGGAGTTCGTAAAAGAAGAAGAACTCTATAAGTTCACTGACAGCAAGGGCAGCCTTCTGTGCAACCGCTACGACGGCACGATCCCTACAGTAAGATTCTGCGCAGGCAGAAATTACACGCTTCCTGTCAGATTCTCTTATATCGAGAACATGTACCGTTCAGGCAAGGCCGGCGGCGGTAAGCTGTCCGGATTTACACAGGGCGGCATTGAGCTCCTCGGTGCAAGCGGCGCCAAGTCAGATGCTGAGGTTCTCGCAATCGCTATCAAGTCAGCACTCGAGATCGGCATCACTGACCTTCAGGTTTCCATCGGTCAGGTCAAGTTCTTCAAGGGCCTTATGAAGCAGCTCGGCATCGATGAAGAAGGCCAGCTCAAGATCAGAAACGCAATCGCAAACAGAGATTCAGTTACAATCGAGAAGCTTGATATCAGCAAGGAAGACAAAGAAACTCTCCTTATGCTCACTGAGTCAGGCGGAACTTACGATACGATCGAACAGATCCAGCCGAGGATCACTGACGAGGGTGCAAAGGAAGCACTCGACAACCTCAAAGAGATCCTGGACATCATGGAAAGATACGATTTCCTCAAGTATGTTTCAGTTGATTTAAGCCTCATCGAGAGCATCGACTATTACACAGGAATGGTATTCAAGGGCTACACATACGAGGTAGGTTTCCCGATCATTTCCGGCGGAAGATACGACGATGTTGCCAAGTCTTTCGGCAAGGAGATCCAGGCAGTAGGTTTCTCAATCTCACTTACACTTGCAATCACAGCTCTCATGAGACAGGACAAGTTCGTTCCCGCAAAGTGCGCGAGCGTTATCGTCGGAGGTGACTTCGAATCAGCAACTGCAACAGCAGAAGCACTCAGAGCTGAAGGCACACCTGCCATCCTCGATACAACGGGAATGGATGAGGAAGCTCTCGAGAACTACGCGAAAGAAATGGGAATCGAAACAGTTATGTATATGGATGGAGGTGAAGTCTGATGCTTACTATTGCTTTACCCAAGGGCAGACTCGCCGATCAGACATTAGATATCATGGAGAAGGCAGGATACGACGTATCCGCAGCAAGAGACAAATCCAGAAAGCTCATTCTTGAGGACAAGGATGCAGGTTTAAGATTCATTCTTTCAAAGCCTTCAGACGTTCCTACATATGTTGAATACGGCGCCGCAGACATCGGCGTTGTCGGTAAGGATACACTCCTCGAAGAGGGAAGACAGCTCTATGAAGTTCTTGACCTCGGCCTCGGCAAGTGCAGAATGTGCGTTGCAGGTCCTGCAGAACTTAAGGATAAGTTCGATGAGATCCCTAACAAGAGAGTCGGAACAAAGTATCCCAACATCACGAGAAATTATTTCGAGGGAGTAAGAGGCGAGAGCGTTGAGATCATTAAGCTTAACGGTTCCGTAGAACTCGCCCCTCTCACGGGACTTGCAGAAGTCATCGTTGATATCGTTGAGTCCGGCAGAACACTTTACGAGAACGGACTTGATGTATTGGAAACCGTTGCTGACATTTCTGCAAGACTTGTAGTTAACCGCGTTTCAATGAAGATGAAAGAAGAAGAGATAAAGCCGATGATCGCCAAGCTCAAAGAAGCTTTGGCTGATGAAGAGTAAACGCAAAGGGGGATAATCATGCGCTGTAAGTTAGTTGAAGGTACTAAGGAAAACCTGAAGGCAACAGTCGAGAGCCTCGGCGTAAGAGGCAAGATGGACTTAAAGCCCGTCATCGAGACAGTTCAGAATGTCATCGATGACATCAGAGAGAACGGCGACGCTGCACTTCTCAAGTACACAGAGAAGTTCGACGGCGTTAAGCTCACAGCAGACCAGTTAAGAGTATCCGAGCAGGAGATCGAAGATGCGATCAATTCCATTGATCCTGATCTTCTGACAGTAATGAAGAAGGCAGCTGCCAACATCAGAAGCTTCCACGAGGAGCAGAAGGAGCACGGCTTCATGATGGATGTCGGCAAGGGCGCAAAGATCGGTGTCCGCGTAAGACCCATCTCCATCGCAGGCGTTTATGTACCGGGCGGTACGGCACCTCTCCCGTCAACAGTATTGATGGATGTTATTCCTGCTTCCGTTGCAGGTGTTGAGAGAATCGTTTTCGCAACACCCCCTCGAAAGGACGGAACGATCGCACCCGTCATCCTCGCTGCAGCTTCCATCGCAGGAGCTACCGAGATCTACAGAATGGGCGGCTCACAGGCAATCGCTGCAATGGCTTACGGTACAGAGACAGTTCCGAGAGTAGACAAGATCTGCGGCCCCGGAAACATCTATGTAAATACAGCTAAGCGTCTGGTCTTCGGTCAGGTCGACATCGATATGTTTGCAGGTCCTTCAGAGATCCTCATCATCGCTGACAAGACAGCAAATCCGGATTTCGTAGCTGCAGACATGCTCTCACAGGCAGAGCACGACAAGATGGCTTCCGCGATCGTTCTTACAGATTCAAGAGAACTCGCAGAGAAGGTATTAGAGCTCGCTGACCAAAGATCCGAGAAGGCAGAGCGTAAGGATATCCTTGCCAAGTCAATGGAAGATTATTGCGCCATCATCGTTTGCGACAACCTTGATACAGCGATCAACTTCTCAGAAGAGATCGCACCCGAACACCTTGAGATCTGCGTTGAGAACCCTGAAGTTCTCGCAGCAAAGATCAAGAACTGCGGCGCAATGTTCTTAGGCAACTATTCACCGGAGCCTCTTGGAGATTACTTCGCAGGACCGAACCACACACTTCCGACATCAGGAACTGCAAGGTTCTTCTCACCTCTTAACACAGGTGATTTCTATAAGAAGATGAGTGTCATCAACTATAACGAAGAGACACTTAAGGACGTATACAAAGACGTAGCGGCATTTGCTGACAGCGAAGGACTTGGTTGTCACGCAGCTGCCGTAAGAGCAAGATTCGAGGACTGATTATCTTGAGTAAATATTGGAACAAACTGATCAATGACATAGAGCCTTATGTGGCAGGCGAGCAGCCGAAGCCGGGGCAGAAGGTGATAAAGCTCAACACAAATGAGAACCCTTATCCGCCGACTCCGAAGGTAAAGGAAGCTCTCGATAAATTCGACCTGTCCACATTGAGACTCTATCCTGATACGAATTCAACTGATGTAATCAAGGCGGCTGCAAAATTCGACGGCGTGTCCGAAGAAAACATCTTCTGCGGCAACGGATCTGACGAAGTTCTGGCTATCGCTTTCCAGACCTTCTTTGAGAAAAAGGCACTCACAGGTCTTCCGGTTCTGATGCCTGATTACAGCTACAGTTTTTATCCTGTTTTCTCTGAGTTTTACGACATCAGAAGACAGACCATCGCTCTCAAGGAAGACTTCAGACTCGATCCTGACGACTACATCGGAGTTCCCAACTGCGGAATCGTTTTCGCGAATCCGAACGCTCCGACATCAAGGGCGATCGCTGTTGAGGACTGTGCGAGGATCGCTGCGGCAAATCCCGATTCAGTAGTCATCGTCGATGAAGCATACGTTGCTTTCGAGGAGAATTACGAATCAGCAGTATCTCTTATTAATGAATATAAAAATGTATGCGTTATCAGGACCCTCTCGAAAGCATTCTCCCTCGCGGGAATCAGACTGGGTTATGCGGTAGGTTCCGCTGAACTCATCGAGGGCTTAAGAAGGGCAAGGGATTCATTCAACTCATATCCCGTTGACCGCCTCGCGCAGAAGGTCGCAGAAGCAGCACTTCTCGACAAGGATTACTACAACGAGACGCGCGCGAAGATCATTGCAACCAGAAAGAAGTTTATAAGCGACATTGAAGAGATGGGATTTACGATGCCGCCGTCATCAGCGAACTTCGTATATGCCAAGCCGCCCAAGGAAATCGCGGCTGCGACACTGTACCAAAATCTCCGCAATAAAGGTATACTTGTAAGATATTTCAATAAACCCGTATTGTGCGATTATCTGAGAATATCAATTGGTACGGATGAAGAGATGCAGGCGTTGACTGACGCCATCAGACAGGAGGTCCAAAATGCCGAGAACAGCTGAGATCGCAAGACAGACAAAAGAGACTGACATCAAGGTTAAGGTTAACCTCGACGGCAAGGGCGAGAACAACATCGATACAGGTATCGGTTTCTTCGACCACATGCTCACAGCTCTTTCGAAGCACTCAGGCATCGACATGGATATCGTCTGCAAGGGTGACCTCAACGTTGATGCTCATCACTCAGTAGAGGATGTCGGAATCGTTCTGGGTCAGGCATTCAGCCAGGCCATAGGTGACAAGGTCGGCATCAGACGTTACGGCTCAGCTTCCATCCCGATGGATGAGGCACTGGGCACATGCTCACTGGACATTTCCGGCAGAGCTTTTCTGGTATTTAACTGCGATTTTGCAGCTGACATGTGCGGTGCCATGGACACGCAGCTTTTCGAGGAATTTTTCAGAAGCTTCGCATTCAACGCAGGCATCACACTGCACATCGCCTGCCCCTATGGTGCTAACGATCACCACAAGGCAGAGGCTATGTTCAAGGCTCTCGCAAGAGCATTGAGACAGGCAACAGAGATCGACCCGAGATTCGAAGGCCAGGTCGTCTCAACAAAAGGCGCATTATAATTTTTGGAGGATACAAAAATGCTTATTAAGGATACTGATTTTATCGATCAGCCTATGCTCTCTAAGGGTAAGGTTAGAAACATCTACGATCTGGGTGATTCACTTCTTCTCGTCGTTACAGACAGAATCTCAGCTTTCGACGTTATTTTCGACGAGCTGATCCCTGACAAGGGAAGAGTGCTCTCTTCCATTTCCGAGTTCTGGTTTGATTTCACAAAGGACATCATTCCGAACCACGTAATCACAACTGATGTTTCAAAGTATCCTATGGGATTCGATAAGTACAAGGAAGAGCTCCAGGGCAGATCAATGCTCGTTAAGAAGGCAGAGATGCTTCCTGCAGAGTGCATCGTAAGAGGTTACCTCGAAGGTTCAGCTCTTAAGGAATACAAGCAGTCCGGCACAGTCGGCGGCATCAAGATGCCTGCGGGAATGCTCCAGGGCGACAAGCTCCCTGAGCCTTTGTTCACACCTTCAACAAAGGCTGACGAAGGTCACGACATCAACATCACATATGAGCAGTTAGTAGACCTCATCGGCGAAGCTGATGCTTCCGCATTAAGAGATGCATCTCTTGCTCTCTACAAGAAGGTTTCAGAGTTCGCACTCACAAAGGGTCTCATCCTCGCTGATACAAAGTTCGAGTTCGGTAAGATCGACGGCGTTCTCACAGTATGCGATGAGATGTTCACACCTGACTCTTCAAGATTCTGGGATGCAGCTGAGTATGAACCCGGACACGCTCAGAAGAGCTTCGACAAGCAGTTCCTCAGAGAGTGGCTTGAGACACTCGACTGGGATAAGACATATCCTGCTCCGACACTTCCTGAGGATATCATCGAGAAGACGGCAGCTAAGTACCGTGAGTGCTACTCACGCATAACAGGAAAGGAAATCTGATCCTTTGATTGCAATAGTAGATTATGGAATGGGCAACCTCGGCTCAGTCGAGAAAGCGTTAAGACACATCGGCGAAGACTGTGTCATTACTTCGAATGCCGATGATCTCATAAATGCATCGGGAGTAATCCTTCCCGGTGTAGGTGCTTTCGCTCCGGCGATGGACCAGCTTAACGACAGGGATCTCGTAAACCCGATCATCGACTGCGTTTATTCAGGCAAGCCCTTCCTCGGAATCTGCCTCGGCATGCAGCTTATGCTCGAAGGTTCTGAAGAGAACAGTGTCGAGAGAAGAGAGACAAAGGGCCTCGTATCAGGCCTCGGAATCATTCCGGGTTTTGTAAGACGTTTCCCTGATAACGGTCTCAAGGTTCCCCAGATGGGCTGGAACAGGTTAACTGACGTAACGGGAAGACTTCTTACAGAAGGCGACTACGTTTACTTCGTTCACTCTTATTACTGCCAGCCTGTTGATGCGAATGACATCGCAGCGAAAACAGAATACGGCATCACCTACTGTGCTTCTTTCGAGCGTGACAACATCTTCGGAATGCAGTTCCACCCCGAAAAGAGCGGCGAAGCCGGACTTAAAATATTATCTAAATTTGTAGCGGAGACCAAAGCATGATCATCTTACCCGCAATTGACCTTATCGGCGGTAAATGCGTCAGATTAAGACAGGGCAGATACGATGACGTTACTGTCTATAACGATTCACCCATTGACCAGGCATTTATGTTCAAGGAAGCAGGCGCGACATGGATCCATGTCGTAGACCTCGACGCAGCTAAGAGCGGCGTTCCCGAGAACCACGAGATCATCAAGGAGATCTCGGTCAAGACAGGCCTCAAGGTCGACACGGGCGGCGGAATCCGCAACATGGACACTCTCGCAAAGTGGATCGAGGAGTACGGCGTATCAAGAGCAGTTCTCGGTACGGCAGCAGTTAAGGATCCCGAATTTACGAGAAAAGCTCTCGAAAGGTTCGGCGACAAAGTCGCCATCGGCATTGACGCACACGACGGATATGTTTCAGTTGACGGCTGGACAGCAGATTCCGAGCTCAAGGCAGTCGACTTCGCACTTAAGTGCAAAGAGGCAGGCGCAACAACAGTAGTATTTACCGACATCGCAAGAGACGGAATGCTCACGGGCCCTGCAGTTGAACAGACAAAGGAAATGGTAGAGGCTACTGGCCTTAACGTTATCGCTTCAGGCGGAATCGGTTCCAACGAAGACGTTGAGCTCATCAAGACTTCGGGCTGCGCAGGCGTCATCATCGGTAAGGCCATTTACGAAGGAAAGGTAGACCTGGCAAAATGCTTACAAAACGTATAATCCCCTGTCTGGACGTAAAGGACGGCAGAGTCGTAAAGGGCGTTAACTTCGTATCTTTAAGAGACGCCGGCGATCCGGTTGAGTGTGCAAAGACATACAATCTCTCCGGTGCTGATGAGCTGGTCTTCCTTGACATAACCGCAACTCTTGAATCAAGAGGTACTACGGTCGAGATGGCAAGAAGAGTTGCCAATGAAGTATTCATTCCTTTTACGATCGGAGGCGGTATCAGAACCGTTGAAGACATAAGAGAACTTCTTAACGCAGGTGCCGACAAGGTTTCCCTGAACTCCGCAGCTGTTAAGAATCCTGACTTCGTTAAGGAAGCTGCCGAGATGTTCGGATCACAGTGCATTGTATGTGCTATTGATGTTAAGGCCAGGGAAACAGGTTTCCCTTCAGGCTATGAGGTAGTAATCGCAGGCGGCACAAAGCCTACGGGCCTTGATGCTCTCGAATGGGCAAAGAAGGCTGTAGCCCTCGGAGCAGGTGAGATCCTTCTCACATCAATGGACAAAGACGGTACAAAATCCGGTTACGATAATCAGATCACATCTCTCATTTCCGAGAATGTCGGTGTTCCGGTAATCGCTTCAGGCGGAGCAGGAACAATGAAGGATTTTGCCGATGCGATCAATGTCGGCAAGGCCGATGCGGTTCTCGCAGCAAGCCTTTTCCACTTCGGAGAGATCCAGATCAATGACCTCAAGGATTACCTCGAGAATGAAGGAATCCCGGTAAGGAGAAGTTTATGAGCGACAACGCCCTGACCCCGCATGAGATGTGGGCACGCATGAAGAAGAATTCCGACGGTCTGGTTCCTGCCATCACGCAGGATTATGAGACAGGCGACGTTCTCATGATGGCTTATATGAATGAGGAATCTTTTGCCCTTACATGTGAGACAGGTTATATGTATTATTATTCGAGGTCGAGAAACACCCTTTGGAAGAAGGGTGAGACCTCAGGTCATGTGCAGAAGGTAATGTCCTGCTGCATCGATTGCGACAGAGACACTCTTTTGTATAAAATTGACCAGACCGGCGCTGCCTGCCATACAGGCAACAGGACATGTTTTTATACAGAACTTAACGACTGGGATCCTTCCCAGGACAAGGAGGAATAACTGATGGATATTATGAGAGAGCTTTACAGCGTAATTATGGACCGTAAGGAGCACCCGGTTGAGGGTTCTTATACTAATTACCTTTTCGAGAAGGGAACAGACAAGATCTCCAAAAAGCTCGGTGAAGAGGCTGTTGAGGTAGTTATCGCAGCTTCACAGAGAGACCGCAAGGCTACGATCCAGGAGATCGCTGATCTCGAGTACCATCTGCTGGTCCTCATGGCTGACCGCGGAATCACACTTGATGATGTTGAGACAGAATTGAGATCCCGCAGAAGCTGATTTTTGCTCCGCCGTGCCCGCACGGCACGAAAAAAGGCACATCCTGCATATTTTTGTTGACTTTTACCCCTGGCCCGTGATACAATCTTCGCGCTAGACCGTTCAGGTCTTGTTTTTAGTTGCGCGGAAATTGGCGCTCAGGGACCGTGAAAAGCCCTGAAACACAACGTTTGGAGGTATTTGGACTATGGCAAAGGCCGGAGCTCGCGATAAGTTAACTCTCGCATGCACAGAGTGCAAGCAGAGAAACTATCAGACATACAAGAACAAGAAGAACAATACAGAGAGATTAGAGCTCAAGAAGTATT
>JAEEGJ010018477.1_pt1 | contig 15557 bp, 16 predicted proteins | sample 8958761 | NCBI WGS metagenome assembly JAEEGJ01 (sample SAMN16246546, study PRJNA631951) | gut metagenome | biome: gut microbiome; feature: rumen; material: RS-attached | host: Bos | place: Iran: Karaj | collected 2018-10
CGGTGCCCCCGACGTGGCGGGCGCGCCGGCATCTCTTGCCACGAGTGCGACAAAGCACAGGTTCGCGTTCGGATTTGCAGCTGCGCAGGGCTACCACAACAGAGACGACCAGTATATCTACCCTGACGGAAGATATAAGGATCTGCCTGTCGTAGTCCTGGTCAACTCCCAGTGCGTAAGCGCGGGCGACGGCATGGCCAAGTTCCTGAGCGACTGCGATAACGTGACGCTGATGGGCATTACGGCAAGCGGCGGCGTTAACCAGAACAACGGCGCCTGCATCTATCTGACGAATAACATCAGTGTCTATTACCCGGCATTCCTGACGCTTTCTTATGAAGGCGTTCCGCTGATCGATACGGACAACACAAGGCAGACCAGGGTTCCGCTCGACGAGAAGATCCTGATGACCAAAGAATTTGCATTAAGGTTTTTCGATCCGGAGAAGCTGCGTAATCCTGAAGCCGGTGACCCGCAGCTTGACTACGCTGTCGACTATATGGCAAAAAAGACGGCATCCGGAAATTAACAAAGGAGGCATGAGCATGGAGATCAGACCCGCTAAAGAATACAAAAAGCCCCTGTACGCGCTCGGAGTCGCAACCGCGATAATGGCATCGTCTCTGACAGGCTGTGCCGATTTCCTTTTCGGCCGCCGTAAACCGGACGTTGTCAATTACGGCAGCGAGACCACAGTTTTGATCTCGAAAGAGACGATCAAGAATCCTGAATATAATATCAAGCCCTTCAGGATCCAGAATAAGTCTCTGTACAGAGAACCCGGTGTGACCGTCTATCAAAGAGAGCTGTACACATTTGCCGAGTCCAAATTGGAGACGATCACATATTCGAACAACAAGTTTATCGTCGGAATCTATCAGGGGTACGAATTCACGATCATCGGAGTTGATAAGTTCCTCGACTGGATGAACTACATGGAATACGATGATTCATACTCGGATCAGGGAGGATTATGCCTCCGGTATCATGAGACAGCCGCCCAGTCCAAACTGATCGATTTCTATAAGGACCAGTCGGAAAAATTCATTGTCGTGACGGAGTGCGATGACTATGAAGTCATCCATAATTTTTTTCACTACGGGAAAAAGCTGCTGAAAGATTCCGGATCCAAGAAGAGTGAAGAGACCTCGGAAAGCCAGTAAAATAAGCATGTTACCAATACGGTGCGCGAAAAAACACAGGTGGTGCTTTATATTTTCCGCCAATGATGACACACTGAAGTCATCAAGCAGATGCGGAGGGTGACGGTAATGGATTTCGGTGAAAAGATAAAAGAGTTAAGAGAAGCGAAGGGCATGACCCAGCAGAATCTCGCCGACCTTCTTTTCGTGACGAGACAGACAGTCTCAAGATGGGAGGGCGGCTCACGCTACCCCGATCTCGTCACTGCCAAGAACTTGGCCGACGTTCTCGACACGACAGTCGATACCCTGATGGCCGACGATGACGCGATGAAGATCGAGCAGAGGGCCAAGTCCTACGGAAGACTCGCCGGCAAGATCGAGACGATGGTCATAGCTCTTTGTGTCGCGATCAGTCTCGGCTCATGGTTCCTGTCATGCTGGTGGCTCAGGGACTGCTTTGTCGAAGAGCTGTTCACCGTAGATCACTGGTATTTCCCGTTCCTTTCGATTATCGATATCTTTGTCAACGGATTTATCTCCATCACATTGATATCGTGCATGATCAAGACGATCCATAACGAGCTCCCGATCGCGAAAACGGGTGTCTTGGGTGTCGTTTTCTTCATCTACAGGGGACTTGCAAGCCTCATCCTCGTACTTCTCGGTTTTGAGAGCCGCATCGCTTCTGACCCGGTCACCAAGCCCTTAAACTCAGGATACGGGATAATGTTTGCCCTCTGCTCCATGGTTTGCGCGGGCCTCTCATTCCTTCTCGCATACTATGTATACAGATTCCTTATCTCAGGCAGGATGGTCAGCCTGTTCATGTACATCCTGGCAGCAGGCGTTCTCTTGGTACTCGGCATGATCGCGTACCTGATCTTCGGAGGAGCATATAAGGAAGCGTTCGTAATACCTGAGATGATGCTTTTCGCGATGCCGCTCAACGAGGCGCTCTGCGTTTTCTACGGGATCGTGATCGCGATCGGAACACGCAAGAGAAAAGTCTCACAGGCAAAAGAATAAGAATTCAGCAACAACATACTTTTTCGAAGGCAGGCATGACACCTGCCAGGGTTCATTCGGCTTTTTTTTTAGGGGAGGCGGCATATGGAAAACACGATTCAGGAACGTAAGCTTAAGGTGTGGAAGACAGTGATCATCATCCACGGGGTCCTTTGTTTCCTTTTGGTCTATTTGAGCCTGATACAGATGATCATGATGCAGATCACCCCATGGGAGTTTTATATAGAGCTGGTCAGAGAGATTATTACGGATCCGAGCGACCTGATTTTTTTTGTGGCCGTCTCACTGTGCTTCAATCTTTTCACCATTCCGAGACTCTTAGCACTTTACAGTTATATCAAATCGAAAATCATGGGAAAAATAAAGCTTCTGCCCGTGCTCCTTTATGTTGTTTTCCTGCTTTTCGGATGCGCACTGCTCTGGTATTCATTTGGCACTTATCTGTCCAGGGCCCATAAGCCTGTTATCTACCTGTATCCGGAGACTAAGACTGAAGTCAATGTAAAGCTCGAGTTGGACGGCAAGCTGACGGTCGTATATCCGAATTACGACGAGACCTCCGGGTGGACCGTTACGGCAGAGCCCGACGGAACGCTCACCGACAAGAAGGGAAGACAGTACTCCTATCTGTACTGGGAAGGCGATATCAAAATCAGGCCTGACATGAGCGCAGGATTCTGCGTTAAGGGCGAGGACACCGCAGAGTTCCTCGAAAATGCGCTGAAGCAGCTCGGCCTTAATGACAAGGAAGCAGACGATTTCATCACATACTGGCTTCCGCTGATGCAGGACAACAAATATAACGTCATCACTTTCCAGACGAAGGCCTACGAAGACGTCGCAGCTCTTCATGTCTCACCCAAGCCCGATACTGTCATCAGGGTCAACATGCTCTGGTACTCCTCAAACGTTCCGGTAGGCATCAAGCCGCAGGATCTGGGTTCTATCAATCCCGCTGAGCGAAAAGGCTTCACGGTCGTTGAGTGGGGCGGCGAGGAATACAAGTGGGGCGCAATGCGCATGGAATCGATGACGTGAGACGGTTAGAATGATGTTAAGGAGGCGGAACTGATGGGTGATGAAAGAGAGATAAATCCGTTTTTCTTACCTGCGTTGATTCTGGCGGCTTTCTTACCGGTCGGTTTCCTGTGCGGAGGAATTGTTACATTCTTTGATGTGTACCCTTTGATAGTGATCACTTCGTTGGCAGCTCTTGTTTTTTCGATCGTGGGATTAGTCATCGCAAGAAAAACGGATGCGCCGGGCACAGGATGTTCTTTCTGTCTCGTCTTATCTCTTATTGACGTATTGTTGGTTGTAAGTTTGTCGGTCTATTTTTCCAGACCTTTACATTATCATGATTATGAACATATGGGTACGATAGTGCCTCACACACTCAGTTCCGAACAGATTGCTGAGAGAGAAAGCATTAATGAAATAATAAACCACAGCATAAGAAGCAACACTGTCACGAGGACTACAAAATGAATGATGAAAGCGAAAGGAAGAATCCGTTTTTCTTGCCTGCGCTGATCGCGGTGGTTGTCCCGATCGTTTCTTTCATTTTTGGGCTTTTGACGCTGTTTATCACTCCGTTTGTGGCGCTTATTCTTTCGGCTTCCGGATTAGTATTTGCTGCAGTATATCCGCAAAAACGCTTCGCGGGTTGTGTTTTATGTCTCTTCGTATCTCTTGCTGAAGTATTGTTCGTTCTATGTGTACCGACAAAGGCCAAGTCAACACCTCCTGATTACACGATAGCGCCTCACACACTCAGCTCCGAACAGATTGCTGAGAGAGAAAGTATCAATGAAAAAATAAACCACAGCATAAGAAGCAACACGGAAAGGGGAACTTGAATATGACTGCCGGCTATAGCGAGAACGGAATTTCAGGCAAGACGATATTGGCTTTAATTCTGCTCATCGTCGATGTTGCGTTGTTTTTCCTTTGCGGACATAGTGCTGCAGTCAGTTCTGCAAGTCACGGTCCCATACAGTTTCCTGCGATTCCTGAAGGGATGCATATCACTTTCATAAAAGATATGGACCTAAAAAAATATGGCCGCGACACGGTACACTTTTCTTCCGGAACGGTTGTCACACCATGCGATATCCATAACCGCGGTGTTTATTTCTTTTATTCAGAAAACAAAGAGGTTCTAGAGAGATTCGAAAGACTAAATGCTGGGGATAAGTTAATGAAAGCGAATGATATGGGAGTGATTATGTTTGATGCGGGTTTGGACTGCTTTGCCGAGCAAGAGCAGCTTGAAGCAATATATAATGAAGCACAAGAAAAGACCAAAGCAATGCATGAGAGCGCTTTCAAAGAAGAGTTTGAGCCTGTGATCATCAAAGGCGTGATCCTTCTCGCGATAGGTTTATTCCTTACATATGCGTTTTCAATGATGAAATGGCACTCATTTTTATACGTCGTGGATATAATCGGTTTTTTTGTCATCTTATTTGGTTTTATCAGCTAAATCTGTCGTTAATCTGAAGGGCTCAAGCAGCGGGTGAAAACATGAACGATATGAATAATTTTAAAGAAAAGAATCCGTTTTTCTTACCGGCACTGATCGCGGCGCTTATCCCGGCCGTTATTTTCGCTGTCACTTTGGCAGGCGCTTATCTGCCCAGCGGTGTTATACGTTTTTTTGGACCGATGGTTAATCTGCTTTTCTTTCTGATGTTTGCCGGTCCGTTTGTATCAATTATCCTTTCTGTCGCGGGATTAGTTGACGCAAGAAAACTGCAAGAACCATTCATAGGGTGTTTTCTCTGCCTCGTTCTGTCTCTTCTTGAATTATGCTCCTATATTTGGGTGCCGATGTATCTGAACAATCATCATACTGATCCACCGATAGAGATGACCCGCAGTCTTACTCCTGAAGAGAGCGCTTCGTTAGAAAGTATCAATGAAGAGATAAACCGAGCCATGGGTATCACGGAGACCTCAAAATGAATATTAACGGCAAGACGATAGCAGCATATATACTCCTTTTGATCGACGTTGCGTTCTTTTTTTGGGCCGGACATATGGTCGCCGAAAACCAGGCAGCGCATCATGCGGCATTTCCTCAGATACCTGAAGGGATGCATCTCACTTTCAGCAAAGATGTAGACTTAAAAGAATATAGCGACGACACGGTACACATTTCTTCCGGAACGGTTATCACACTTTGCGAAATGCATTTCGACAAAATTCATTTCTATTATTCAGAAAACAAAGAAAACTTCGAGATATTCAAAAGGCTTGACAGTCTGGACAGGCTGAGCAGATCGAAGGAACTGGGAGTGATGTACCTTCATGCGGACTTTGACTGCTTTGCCGAGCAAAAGCAGCTTGAGCAGATCTATGATAAAGCTATAAATGAGGCCAGATCAAAGCAACGCGAAGTTTTCTGGGAGAACTTCACTCCCGTGATCCCACTCGGTCTTTGCATTTTTGTGGTTGGATTCTTCTTTACGCGGTTGTTGATAAAGAAACAATGGTATGTACTCCTATACGTCGTGGATATTGTCGGGATGGGAGTTATCTTTTTTGGCCTTCCTTTCTTCCTGTGCCATTAATCTGAAGAACTCAAGCAGCGGGTGAGACCATGAATGATTCAAAGCAGCGAAAAATATGTTTAACTCATATTGTCATAAATGCCATCTTTGCATTTTTGCTCTGCGGCATGCCCAAATACTATAAGAACGAGAACAACCTGACACATAAATCTTTTCCCAAATACAGTGAGGGATACCGCATATTTATTGCTCAAACTGATATGGTCTTAAAGGACAAAGATGGTAACGATGTTCCTGTTCAAAAAGACTCAAAGATAGTCAGAATGAGTGAAGCTAATGAGGCGGTCATCAGAGCGATCGATGAGATAAAAGACGAAAACGTAGTACCAATCAGTGTCCGTACTGAATTGTACGCAGATGCTTATATCATGAGATTAGACCTTGAAGATCACGCAAAGTTCAATGAGATAACCGAACAGGTCATGAAAGAACAAAATGACCGGATAGCAAAAGAACGGGAAGAAGGCCACAAAGAGTATTGTCTCTACGTGCTGAAGCAGAGGTTCTGGTTTGTGGTGTTCCCGCTATATCCGCTTCACTGTCTGGTCGGACTGATCGCCTTTTTCGTCTCGCGGAAGATAATGAAGGCCATTTATGGCTCGAGCAAACTTGCAGATACGATTGCAATAACCGTGCTGCTGATAGTGGTAAAGATCGTAGCGATAATCTATTTTGACCTGCGCCCGTTTCTTGACTATTCTCCTTTTGGGACGATACCGCTCCCAAGCATGGCAGATATTTTTAGGACGCTGTTCGGGTGATATGAACCGTTCATTCCCAGTTGCTTCTTCAATTCTGATAAAAAGTGAAGAGGAAAGTGGGAATACGGTTCCAAAAGGCGGTCTATTCCCTGTTGGTTCTTCACTTTAGATTCATTTTGAAGAGGAAACTGGGAATGGAGGTCACAGACCGGCTCCGGCTTACATCAAGCAGCTAGATTACCTGTCATGCGCTCTGTTTCAGATAAAACAGAGCGTGAAACAGGTAATACTCACGGATCGAAGCACGGGATGCAGCGGAACCCCGCCCGCAGCCCCGCCGGAACACTTGCCCAATTAACTACTATCGCAAATAATTTAACGATTATCGTTAAAAAGTTGTTGACAAAGATAAAATGCGGGCGTATTATCCAATCATCAGGAACGAGGGATCCCGACACATAACAACCTGAAGAAATGGAGTAAGTATATATGGAAGAGAATGAAAAGATCGCCAAGATCAAGAAGAGCTGCAGTGTAGGAAAGAAAGTATCCGCAATTCTTTCCATCGTTGCGATCGTCGGCTGCGTCTGCGCCATTGTCGCATCGTTTGCGATCTTCGGTATGGGCAAGGAGTTCGATGCTAAGGTCCAGCAGGGCATTGAGGCCGGTGTCATAAGCACTGAGAATGAGTTCGGTTCCGTAAAGATCATCGACTTCAATGTAGGAGAGATCAAGAAGATCCATACTGACGTTCCCGCTCTGCAGAAGATACTGGACGAACAGCCGTACAGCATCACATACGGGATCTACTGCTTTTTAGTAAGCTGGCTTTGCGCGGTATGCATTGTTATCCTGAAGCTCACGGGCAGTGTTTTCGATCTGATAATCAAGGAGAATACGCCCTTTACGGACAAGGTCATCAAGAGAGTGGTCATCGTCATGATCGTCCTAAGTGCAGTGATGCTCTTCACCGTGAGCGCCGGATTTGCAGCCATGGGAGGCATCGTTACCTGGGTCGTCTACACCATCATGGATTACGGCAAGACTCTCCAGATCCAGTCTGACGAGACTCTGTAAGGAGGAAATATGGGACAGATAATATTGAGACTGGACAGGGTGATGGCGGACAGGAAGATCTCGCTCAACGAATTGTCCGAGAAGGTGGGAGTGTCGAACGTCAACCTCTCCAAGATGAAGAACGGCAAGATATCGGCGATAAGGTTTTCGACGCTCGAGGCGATATGCGAGGCGCTGGACTGCCAGCCGGGCGACATCTTAGAGTACGAGAAATAAAAAACACAGCGGCCGCGGTCTTTCAGGACCGCGGTTTCTTGTTCGGAATTCATAGTGTATAATGCGCGGATATGAAAAGAAGACTTATCAATCTAATAAGCGTTATCGTCATGTCCTGCTTCGTTGCGGGATGCGCGGTAACAGCACCTGAGACAGAACAGCAGCCCGTAACCTCACAGTCTGTAACAACGACCGAAGCGACTACCGAAGAGACTACCGAAGCGCGCGGTCACTACGAATTCAAACCGGTCGTCATCTCTTCCATCTTCCGCGGAATAATGGGCGAAGACATGTGCACCGCGTACAACAACTATGTGCATGCGGTTATGAACGGCGAGGATTATTTCGACTGCAAGGACACGGAGACTTACGATTGGATGATCGGGCAGTTCCCGAGCCAGCTCCATCCCTTATACTTCGAATACACGGAATCTTTCTATGCCGACGCATGGAAGAACGGCAGGGCAAAGTTCCAGTATAAGATCCCCAAGGAAGAGCTCGCCGCCAAGGAAAAGGACTTCGAAAAACTCGTCACGGATATCTTGAACGAGAACTTAAGAGACGATTATTCGGATTTCGAGAAGGCCCTGGCGCTCTATCTTTACATCTCCAACAACTATTCCTACGATTACGATTCATACTCCAAGATGAACGACGACCCGTTCATGCATTTCTCCGGGTACAGATTCCTTACGCGAAAGACGGGGATCTGCTCCGAATGTGCTGTTGCATATTCATACCTTCTTTTGCAGTCGGGTGTTGATGCGACCGTTGCAGGCGGGACCGGCAATGACGGCGAAGGACACGAGTGGTCTTACGTGACGATAAACGGAAAGAACTATCACGTCGATCCGACATTCGCGATGAATACGCCAAACGGCCTGAACTACTTCATGATGACCGATGCAAAGCGCGAGAGCGAGAACGGCTACACCAAGAAAAAGACAAGCGTCGCCTGCCATTACAGGGAAGACTATAACGGTGAGAAATACGATGCTAGTGATGACTTTTTCGCGCCGCTCTGGGGAGGCACGTTCAAGTCCTGGGACCGCAAGAAAAAGATCATCTACTACGATGACGCAGACGGCAACCCCAAGACGTTCGACTATTCTTCGGTAGGCTGATGCCCTCCAGAAGATCTCCTGACAGACAGGTTCTATTATCACATTCTCTTACGGTTACGCAGTTAAAATGCATATGGTCTGCATGCTATAATGACTGTATCTGACTAAATAAAGAGGAAAAGCAAGATGAAGCACAAACTGAAAAAGAACGGTACCTGTCTGCTTTCGATCATACTCGGTCTTGTCATCTGTATAACTGCTTTTCCCGCACTGACTTCATATGCTGAAGGCCAAAGCACGACCGTGCGTGTCGGATACTATGAGAATGAAGTTTTCCAGGAAGGCGCGCAGGAAGGGTCGGTAAAGACCGGATACGCGTATGAATACTACCAGAAGCTTTCGGAATATACAGGCTGGCGCTACGAATACGTTTACGGCGAATTCGGCGATCTCTACCAGATGCTCTTGGACGGCAAGATAGATTTTCTCGCGGGACTTGCATACAGGGAAGACCGCAAGGATCTCATCGGCTATCCTGACGCCGCGATGGGAAATGAGACGTACAGCCTGGTCAAGCACGATGCGGACACCGATATCACGATCAGCTTTTCGAGCCTGAACGGAAGGAAGATCGGCGTGCTTGACAGCGCGATGGTCCAGGTGCTGGAGTCATTCCTGAATGAACACAAGATCAAGGCCGAAGTGGTCAAGTTCAGGGATTACGAGCCGTTGTTCCAGGCTTTCGACAAGCATGAGATCGATATACTGGCGGCCGAAGGCGACGGCGCGCACGGAAGAGATCACGCGGAGCTCCTGTGTCCTTTCGGTTCATCGGATTACTTTCTCTGCGTAAGTAAGAAAAGGCCCGATCTTCTGGCGGAACTCAATGCCGCGCAGACCGAGCTTTCAGTCAACGAGCCCAACTATATCAATACGCTCAAGAACAAGTTCTATCCCGTAAGCATTTCGAGCAGAGCCTTCTCGGACGCCGAGAAGAAGTGGCTTAAAGAGCACAGCCAGCTCAAGGTCGGATATCTGAAGAACTACCTTCCGTATAGTGACACCGATAAGAACGGCAACGTGACGGGACTTATCAAGGACCTGATCCCCAGGATGCTCGAAGAGCTCGGGATCGGCAATATCGAAGTGGTTTATACGGGCTACGACAGCTACGATGTCATGATCGACGATCTCGATAAGGGCAGCATCGACACGGCTTTCCCGGTCGGCGGAGGATTTTACTATTCCGAAGAAAACGGCATCTTCCAGTCCGCGCCGGTAATATCTGCTTCCACCGAGCTGGTCTATTCGGGCGAGTATAACGACAATACGACAAAGCATTTCGCCGTCAACAAGAACAACAGTATGCAGTATTACTTCGTCGTGACCTACTATCCCGACGCAAAGATAACTTTCTATCAGTCGACCGACGAGTGCCTTAAAGCCATTAAGGACGGCAGGGCCGGATGCACCACGCTCAACGGTCTGAGGGCGAGCGACATCTTGAGAAACAGGCGCTATAAGGGGCTGTCGATGCTCCAGACATCTTATGAGGACGGCAGGTGCTTCGGCGTGCAGATCGGAGACGAGGGTCTGTTAAGGCTGATCAACCGCGGAGTCAGCGTGACCGGCACGGACTATGCGCAGAACCTCGCTTTCAGATATACGGACCAGCTTTTCACGTATTCGATATCAGATGCCCTCCGCGACAACATGGCTTTCTTCGGAACGGTGAGCCTTCTTGTCGCGGCGGCGGTCATCGCGCTGCTCATAAGAGACCAGAACAGGTCCAGGCGCGAGATCACCAACAAAGAGAATGCAAGGCTCGAGCTCGAAAAAGCGAACAAAGAACTGGTCGAACAGTATAACCACAGGGAACAGCAGGACAAGATGATCACCGCGCTCGCATCGGATTACAGGTGCGTTTACCACATCGATCTCGATAAGGACGATGCCGTGTGCTACAGAGCAGATCCCGCGGATACGGACCAGCCGGCAGAAGGCGAGCATTTCAAGTACTACGAGCATTTCTCAAACTACGCAAGGGAATGCGTGACGGCAAGTTACCGCGAGGGTTTCTTAAAGTTCATAGACCCTGAGAATGTCCGCAATGCACTGGCCGAAAACCTCATAATCGTTTACCGCTATCTTGCCAGAAGAGACGGCAGGGAATACTACGAGATGATCCGCATGGCGGGCGAGCGCCACCCCGAGGAGCGTGACGACCATATCGTTCACACGGTCGGATTAGGCCTTACGGTAATCGATGAGGAAATGCGCGACACGATGGCAAAGAATAAGACCCTTGCTGAAGCGCTCGATGCGGCTGAGCAGGCGAACAAGGCGAAGACGGCCTTCCTTTCGAGCATGAGCCACGAGATCCGCACCCCGATGAACGCCATAATCGGACTCAACAGTCTGGCACTTAGAGACGATACGCTGACAGAGGATACCAGGGAATACCTTGAGAAGATCGGAGGCAGCGCAAGGCATCTGCTTGGCCTCATCAACGACATCTTAGACATGAGCCGAATCGAATCGGGCAGGCTCGTGGTACGCAAGGAAGAGTTCTCTTTCAGCAACATGTTGGAGCAGATAAACACGATGGTCATGTCGCAGTGCAAGGAGAAGGGCCTCACATACGAATGCCACGTTACGGGCGGCGTCAGCGATTACTATATCGGTGACGACATGAAGCTCAAGCAGGTCCTGATAAATATCCTTTCCAACGCCATCAAGTTCACGGATGCGCCCGGAAGCGTCAGCCTTTCAGTCGAGCGCACCGCCGTTTACGGGGACCATTCGACTCTGAGGCTGACCGTAAAGGATACGGGCATCGGCATGGACAAATCCTTCCTGCCGAAGATCTTCGATACCTTTACACAGGAAGACAGCAGCCGCAACAACAAATACGGCAGCACCGGCCTCGGAATGGCCATCACAAAGAACATCGTCGAACTGATGAACGGCACGATCTCCGTCGATTCCGAGAAGGGAGTGGGTACGGAATTCAACGTGGTGGTAACCCTCACGAACTGCGACCACCAGTATTCTGCTGCGTCCTGCATCAATCCGAAGGATATGAAGATCCTCGTTGTAGACGACGAAGAAGTCGCGGCCGAGCACGCGCGCATCGTCCTTGACGAGGCAGGCATCAATGCCGACACATGCCACAGCGGCAAAGAGGCGCTCAACATGCTCGAGGTATGCCATGCAAAGCATGAGCCGTACAACCTCGTTCTCCTTGACTGGAAGATGCCCGAAATGGACGGCATAGACGTCGCAAGGCAGATACGTCAGCGCTACGACAAGGAGACCACGGTCATAATCCTCACATCGTTCAACTGGGACGAGATAATGGACGAAGCCTTGCATGCGGGCGTAGACAGCTTCCTTGCAAAACCGCTTTTCGCGTCGAACGTTATTGACGAGTTCGAGAGGATCGCAAGAAAGAACAGCATGAGCCTTTTCAAAGCAAAGGAACGCACGGACCTCAAGGGCAGGCGCATCCTGATGGCCGAAGACGTTGAGATCAACGCGGAGATAATGGAACAGATAATCCTGGTGCGCGGCGCAGAGATCGATCATGCGGTCAACGGAAAGGTCGCTGTCGAAATGTTTTCGGGAAGCGAAGAAGGCTACTACGATGCCATCCTGATGGACGTCAGGATGCCCGAGATGGACGGTCTTGCCGCAACGGAAGCCATCCGCGCGCTGGACAGGCCCGACGCAAAAAAGATCCCCATCATTGCCATGACCGCGAACGCATTTGACGAAGACGTACAAAGGTCACTGCAGGTCGGCATGAACGCGCATCTGTCCAAGCCCGTGGAGCCCGACCGCCTTTATCAGACGCTCGAAGAACTCATTTGGGAATACCGTGATAAAAATTGAAGTGCTGTGATATAATGCACGTGCTAAAAAAGGAGGAATAAGCATGTTTTGTCCTAATTGTGGAACTCAGAATCCTGACGGCACGAGCTTTTGCGCTTACTGCGGCGCGCCCCTTGCAGCCAATGCAAATCCCGCACCCGCACCGATACCCGTAGCACCCGTAGCACCTGTTGCTCCCGTCGCTCCGGCACCCCAGCCCGCACCGTCATATACACCTAATCAGCAGCCTGTCACTGCAATTCCGCCTCAGACCAACGGAACAAACGGCCTTTGCATCGCCGGCTTCATCATTTCGCTGGTATCTATAGTCCTCGGCGGATCGCTCTCTCTTATCAGCTTGATCCTGTGCATCATCGGCGTTAACTCCGCCGGCAAGAAGAATCAGAAGGGCAAGGGCCAGGCCATTGCAGGTATCATCATTTCTGCAGTGTTGATCATTGTTTGGATCTTCGCCCTCATTTTCGGTATCGGCAGGTACATGGATGCGGCCGAAAGAGCAAGAGAAAGATTTGAACCCACCGAGAGGATTACCGAATACGAGGAGACTACCCGCAGAACTACGAGGGAGACTACCGAAGAGACAACCAGAGAGACTACGGAAGAGACAACAAGAGCAACAACCGAAGAGACTTCTGCAGATACATCTGCAACAGAGTCCAAGAGCGGTCTCTACCTCACATCCGTAGGTAACTCCCAGACCGGTACGGTTCCTCTTAAGTCAGGCAAGTGGGTCACATTCATCGAGGCAGGCGGATTCTCAAGCCAGGTAGTTGCGCATGAGCAGGCTAAGGATGTAAGCACCGGCGCCATCATCGGTCTGTTTGTACTCAATATCGAGCAGGACGCTGAAACTGCCGCTAAAGCACAGATGGCTGCAATGGAGCAGCAGGGTGCCAAAAAGGTTACCGGCGCACGCGTTAAGCTCGGCGGCTACGATGCGATCCAGTGCTATGGTACTTATCCTGACGGAACGATCCTTGTAGTATGGCACTTCAGGGGCGATGATGGTCAGATGAGAAAGATCACCGTTGAATTCCCTTCAAATGATTCCAGCGCATTCCACACTGTTGAGAACGGTTATAAGCTCGACAGATAAGGCGCGGACGCAAGTTAAGTGATCACGGCAAGCGGCAGGTTTTGAGCCTGCCGCTTTTTTGTGCTTTTCGGGCGGCATTCCACACTTCGTTCCACGTTTTAGAGTAAAAGTGGAAGCAAACGTGGAATGAGACGGCTTTTCGGGCTTCATTCCACACTTCGTTCCACGTTTTAGAGTAAAAGTGGAAGCAAACGTGGAATGAGACGGCTTTTCGGGCGGCATTCCACACTTCATTCCACGTTTTAGAGTAAAAGTGGAAGCAAACGTGGAATGAGACGGCGGCGCAAGCGCAGACCGGCGGCAGTACAAAATGATATAATCCTTTAAGATAAGACATCCGGGAGGAGCTGCTATGAAAAGAATACTTTGCTTCGGCGATTCGCTCACGTGGGGTTTTGATCCCGCGACCCGCACCAGATTTGATGAGGACAGCAGGTGGCCCTGCGTTATGCAGCAGGCTTTGGGCGGTGACTACAAGGTCATCGAGGAGGGCCAGAACGGCAGGACGATCGCCACGGAGGATCCGGCCGAGGGCGAAAAGAACGGACTCAAGTATCTCGGTCCGTGCCTCGAGAGTCATACTCCGCTCGACTATGTCATCGTCATGCTGGGTTCCAACGACTGCAAAAGGAAGTTCGCTTATTCTTCGATGGACATCGCGGGCGAGATGCAGATAATGCTCGAAAAGATCCAGGCATACAACCGTTTCAGATGTAATGACAGGTTCAAAGTAATCTTAGTCTCGCCTCCGCACATCGCTGAATCCATGAAGGATTCGTGGCTCGGCGACAGCTTCGGCTATGAGAATTCAGTCAAGCTTTCAAAAGAACTCGCACCGTGGTACAAGCAGCTTGCGGACATGTACGGATGCATTTTCGTTGATGCGGCAGAACATGTGAAAGCGAGCGACATCGATGGCGCGCACATGGAAAGCGAAGATCAGAGAAAGCTCGGCAAGGTCCTGGCTGACGTCGTCCTGAAGAACGGCTGAGTTTATAAGACGGATAAATAAAAGAGGTGCACTATGAAAAGCAGAGTGTCTTTAGTATCAGTTCTGATAGTGATCAGTATCCTGCTCTGCTCGTGCGCCAATGCAAACGGGTATAAGAAGAAGGACCTCGTTCCGGTAAACGAGACCCGCGGCACGGACAACATCATTGCCTTTGTCGTCGACCATAACGAAGGCAGGGACATTACCGTGAAGATAAAGAACCTCTCGGACAGCACCTTCACCTTCGGAGAATACTATTCGGTCCAGGTCTTTGAAGGCGGTGCCTGGTATTATGTCCCGATTGTATCCGATAACGCGGTCCACGATCTGGCACATGTATTAGAGCCCGGCGCAAGCATTGCCATGACATACAGCCTGTCGCCCTACGGCAAGCTCTATCCCGGTCATTACAGAATTGCCTGCTGCGACGGAGGCAACAAAAAGAACATCTATTACGCTGAATTCAACGTAATGGCAGACGGTCAGTATCAGTGGGAGATCGTTGAGCCTACCGGAGAATAATCGACCGTTTTATTTCGGAGTGTTGGCAGCCGAGATCTTTGCTTCAGGCTTTTGAGGTACGGGATCCATAGCCATGAACTCTTTTACGAGATCTTTATATCTGGTGTGAGACTGAGCTGCTTCAGCTTTCTTTGCCACGTGCTGCGCGTCCAGTTCCTCGATCTTCTTTTCGTAAGGAGCCATCCTCTTAAGAAGGTTCTTGCCGACCAGGAACTTTATCAGGTGGTAAATGCCGATCGCTAATACGGCC
>JAEEGJ010018479.1_pt1 | contig 15557 bp, 13 predicted proteins | sample 8958761 | NCBI WGS metagenome assembly JAEEGJ01 (sample SAMN16246546, study PRJNA631951) | gut metagenome | biome: gut microbiome; feature: rumen; material: RS-attached | host: Bos | place: Iran: Karaj | collected 2018-10
TGGCCGCTCGCTGGATATCCCGGGGACCAGAATATGGGGCAGCGGGGCTGCTCCTGGGCATCACCGTGTCCGAATTTGTAGCGCTGCTGGTGGTTATGGCCTTCCGCATCCGGAATCGGCGGCTGTACATGCCTATCGACGCCAGCCGCACCCCGGCGGACGACAGGCCCGTGATCCCCGAGCTCCTTCGGATCGCCATCCCCATCACCCTTGGCGCGTCCATCATCCCCATCACCAGCATGCTGGACGTGAAGATGATCTTCGCCTGCATGGGCCGGTATATGGACGAGGCCGCCGTCAACCAGCGGTACGTGGCCCTTTCCACCAACGTCCGTTCCCTGATCAATCTGCCCGCCTCCCTGACCACGGCCCTCGCCATGTCCATCGTGCCCGCCATCTCCGGCGCTCGGGCCAGAAGGGACCGGGAGGGGATGCACCATTTCGCGGGCCTCGGCCTCAAGCTCTCCATGGCCATCGGCATGCCCTGCGCTGTGGGCCTGTTCGTACTGGGCGGCCCCATCATCCAGATGCTTTTCCGCAGCATCCAGCCCGAATCCCTGGCTATCGCCACCAGCATCATGCGGGTGGCGTCCCTCAGCGTCATCTTCATCTCCCTGGTCCAGACCATGACGGGAGCCCTGCAGGGCATGGGGCGGCAGAGCTGGCCCGTGTGGAGCCTGCTGGCGGGCGGCATATTGAAGGTAGTCTCCAACTATATCTTTCTGTCCATGCCGAAGGTAAACATCCTGGGCGCCTCCATCTCCAACGTGGTCTGCTACGGGGTGGCGGGCATCCTCGACATGGTGCTGGTCCTGCGGCTGACCGGCCTCAGGGTCCGGGTCTGGAATATGTTCCTCAAGCCCCTGGTCTGTTCGCTGGCTATGGGCGCGGCCGTGCATTTTGCCTATTTGGGTTTGCATGCCATCCGACCCGGCATGATCACCACCATCGCCTCCGTCCTGGTGGGCGTGGGCGTATTCTTCCTCATGGCCATGATGACGGAGCTCTTTACGGCGGAGGAGCTGGACAGCATCCCCGGCGGCGGCCGCATCAAACGATTCTTGCGCAAGGATTGACGATATGAAAAAAACATTGACCATTGCTCCCTTGAGTACCCCCGACACGCTGACGCTCTCTGCCTGGAAAGCTGTGGAATCGGCGACCAAGCTGTATCTGCAGACCCAGGAGCACCCTTCAGCCCGCCCCGTGCTGGAGGCAGGGCTGCCCTTCGTTTCCATGGACGATCTCTATGCGGGGGCGTCCGATTACGACGAACTCAACGCTGCCATCGCGGACAGGCTCACCTCCGGCGGCTCTGCCGTCTACGCCGTCATGGGCGGGGGGTGCTTCAGCCAGCTGCCCAGCATAGAAAAGGCCTGTGCGCAAAAGGGATTCGAGCTGATCCAGCTGCCCGGCGTCCCGTACTATACGGCGGCGTTCCCGGAGGCAGCGGAGGGGCAGGTGTACACAGCCAACGACCTGCCGCAGAACATGGACACGGATGCAGCGCTGTACGTTTCGGAGCTGGACAACCCGCTGCTGGCCGGAGAGGTCAAGCTAAAGCTGCAGCGGTTCTATCCGGACGAGCATCCCGTCACCCTGGCCATACAGCAGCCCTCCGGGGCCTATATCAGGCGCACCTTGCCCCTGTATGCCCTGGACCGGGAGAAGGGCTTCTTCGCGTCCACCGTGCTGTACGTGCCCGCTTTGCCCTTCGACAAGAAGCAGACCTATGGGTATGAGGACCTGTTGACCGTGATGCGGCGCCTTCGGGCGCCCGACGGCTGTCCCTGGGATCGGGAACAGACCCACGAAAGCCTGAAGAAGGACCTTCGGGAGGAGTGCTACGAGCTCATGGACGCCATCGACGAGGGCAGCGACGAGCACATGGTGGAGGAATGCGGCGACTTGCTGATGAATGTGCTGTTCCATCCCATCATCGGCGAGGAACAGGGGCGGTATGACGACAGGGACGTGACCACCGAGATCGTCCGCAAGCTGATCTATCGCCATCCTCACGTCTTCGGCTCCGTTCACGTCAGTTCCAGCGAGGAGGTCCTGAAGAATTGGGACGCCCTCAAACAGAAGGAGAAGGGACAGCAGACCGTGACCGCCTCCCTCAAGAGCGTGCCCAGGAGCTTCCCGGCCCTGCTGCGCTGCGAGAAGGTGCAGAAGAAGGCGCGGAAGGTGGGCTTCGATTTCGATACGGCTGCCGACGCGTTCTACAAGATCGGGGAGGAGACGGAGGAGCTCAAGGTCGCTATGGCCCAGGGCAAAGACGTGGAAAAGGAGATGGGAGACCTGCTCTTTGCCGCCATGAACGTCTGCCGGCTGCTGGGTTTCGATGGGGAGGAGACCCTTCATAAGGCCACGGACAAGTTCATCTCTCGGTTCGAACAGATGGAAAAAAACATAGAGGCTGCGGGGAAAAAGCTGTCGGAAATGACGCTTGCGGAAATGGACGAATACTGGAACGCTGCAAAAACAACGGAATTCCATTAATTTTTCTCAAATAGGGTCTTGATTTTGTCTGCCATCACTGTTAAAATAAGACCCGTTCGAAAAAAAGAAAATGGGAGGAACACTCATGAACAAGGCTGAACTTATTGCTGTCGTAGCTGAAAAAACCGCCGTTTCCCGCAAGGATGTGGACAAGGTCGTCAACGGCGTTCTGGATACCATTATGGAAACCCTGAAGAATGGCGAGAAGGTCTCTCTGGTGGGCTTCGGCGCCTTCGAGGCGAAGGATCGTCCTGCCCGCAAGGGCCACAACCCCATGACCGGGGAAGTCATCAGCATCAACGCTTCCAAGGCCCCCTCCTTCAAGGCCGGCAAGTCCCTCAAGGAGATCCTGAACTAACGAAGGATCTTAGGCATCCTCAGGATGCAACAGCATATATCGACCCCGTCGTCCTATGGCTTCGGGGTCTTGCTTTTTTGGAACGGCAACGAAATATTTGACACAGGAACAAGTTTCACCCTTTTTTTCTGAGGTACGGCATGGTATACTATAAAAAGGATTATGTGTGCTTTATGAAAGGAACCCCATGAGCATCAGTCTCTTCGACATTATCGGGCCGCGGATGATCGGCCCTTCCAGCTCCCATACGGCCGGCGCGGTGCGCATCGGCCAGGTGGCGAACCGCCTGGTGAACGGCAAGGTGAAGGCCGCCCGGGTGACCCTCTACGGCTCCTTTGCCGAGACAGGCCGGGGCCACGGCACGGACACCGCCATCGTGGCGGGCATCCTGGGTGTGAACCCGGACCAGGGCACCATTCGATACGCTAAGCTCCTGGCGAAGGAAGCGGACGTGGACATCCCCGTGTTCTTCAGCAGCGAGGAGCCGGAGCATCCCAACACCGCCAGGGTCTACGTACAGGGGGAGGACGGGAAGGAGTATACCTACATCGGCACCTCCATCGGCGGCGGCCGCATCCGGGTCACCTCCATCAACGGCATGGAGGTCAGCTTTTCCGGCGAATATCCGACCCTCGTCTGCTTCCATCAGGACGCGCCGGGGATCATCTCCAAGGTCACCTCCATCCTGGCGCTGGAAAAGATCAACGTGGCCTTCATGAAGGTCTTCCGGTCCGAACGGCGGCAGGGGGCCTGCATGGTCATCGAGACGGACACGCCTGTGGATGAAGCCACCCGTCGGCGGATCGTGAACAATGTGGACGGCATCACGGAGGCTTGCACCCTATGAGGGATCATACCTTTACGAACGGCCAGGAGCTGTTGAACATTTGTCAAGAAGAGCAGATCCCCATCAGCGAAGCGGCCATTTTGGCGGAGCTGTCTCGGGAGGAGATGGACCGGGACGGGATCATGTCCGAGATGCGGCTCGATCTGGAGGTCATGCGGGAGAGCATCCGGGTGGGTCTCGAGGAGCAGCAGATCTCCATCACCGGCCTCATGGGCGAGGACGCTGACAAGCTCATGGCCTTCACGGACAGCGCGGTCATGGGCCGGGAGATGACCCGGATCGTGGCCTCTGCCATGGCCGTGACGGAGGTGAACGCCTCCATGGGTCGGATCGTGGCGGCGCCCACGGCAGGGGCCAGCGGCATCCTGCCCGCCGTGCTCATCCAGTACGGCGACGCCCATGACCTCAGCGAAGAGCAGCTGATCGCAGGCCTGTGCAACGCAGGCGCCATCGGCATGATCATCGCCCGCAACGCCAGCATCGCCGGAGCCTCCGGCGGCTGCCAGGCGGAGACCGGTTCCGCGGCAGCCATGGCGGCCAGCGCTCTGACGGAGCTTCGGGGCGGCACGCCGGAGATGTGCATGCACGCGGCGGCCATTGCTCTAAAGAATGTGATGGGCCTGGTATGCGACCCGGTGGCCGGACTGGTGGAGTGCCCCTGCATCAAGCGCAACGCCATCGGCGCGGCCAACGCCGTGCTGTGCAGCGACATGGTCATGGCGGGGATAGAGAGCATCATCCCCTTCGACGAGGTGGTCACGGCCATGCGCAACGTGGGCCGCATGATGCACCCGGATCTTAGGGAGACGGCCCGGGGCGGCATAGCCGCCACGCCCACGGCCCAAAGGATCGCGGAAAAGATCAGGAGTTTTGAGTAAGGATATCTATGAAAGAGGAGGACGAGACATGTATCGTATCGTGAGGAAGGAGCCCTTGAACCCTTCCGTGACGCGCATGAGCATCGAAGCGCCCCTGGTGGCCAGGAAGGTCCAGCCGGGCCAGTTCATCATCCTTCGGGTGGAGGAGAGCGGGGAGCGGATCCCCCTGACCGTGGCCGGATACGACCGGGATGCGGGCACCGTGGACATCATCTTCCAGATCGTCGGCGCCACCACCGAGAAGCTGAACCATAAGCAGCAGGGGGAGAGCATCCCCGATTTCGTAGGGCCTCTCGGCAAGCCCACGGAGACGGAGGGCTTACAGCGTGTGGCCGTCATCGGCGGCGGCGTGGGCTGCGCCATCGCTTTCCCCGTGGCCAAAAAGCTCTTCGAGCAGGGCTGCGAGGTGGACGCCGTGGCCGGGTTCCGGTCTAAGGACCTGGTCATCCTGGAGAACGAGTTCCGGGCTAATAGCACCAATTTCGTCCCTGTCAGCGACGACGGCTCCTGGGGCGAAAAGGGTCTGGTGACGGACGCCCTGAAAAAGCTGATCGACAGCGGCAGGGAATACGACCAGGTCATCGCCATCGGGCCCCTCATCATGATGAAGTTCGTCTGCCGCCTCACCAAGGAGTACGGGATCAAGACCGTGGTCTCCATGAATCCCATCATGATCGACGGCACGGGCATGTGCGGCTGCTGCCGGTTGACCGTAGACGGCAAGATGAAGTTCGCCTGCGTGGACGGCCCTGACTTCGACGGTCATCAGGTGGACTTCGACGAAGCCATGGCCCGCTGCGCCGCCTATAAACCCTTCGAAGCTAAGGCCCGTGAAGCGGCCTGTAACCTGTTCTCCATGGAGGTGAAGTAAAATGGCCAACATGCGGAAGGAAAAGAATCCTATGCCCAGCCAGGCCCCTCAGGTGCGGGCTCACAACTTCGACGAGGTGGCGCTGGGGTACAGCGAGGAGCAGGCACTGGACGAAGCACAACGGTGTCTCAACTGCAGGAACTTTCCCTGCGTCCAGGGTTGCCCCGTGAACATCCATATCCCGGAGTTCATCGCCAAGATCCGGGAGGGTGATTTCGAGGGCGCCTATCAGGTCATCGCCGCGGACAGCGCTCTGCCCGCTGTGTGCGGCCGGGTCTGTCCCCAGGAGAGCCAGTGTGAGAAATACTGCGTACGGGGTATCAAGGGCGAGCCCGTGGGCATCGGGCGGCTGGAACGGTTCGTGGCCGATTACCACAACGCCCACGCCGAAGGCGCTGCCTTCGTGCCGGAAAAGAACGGGCACAAGGTAGCCGTGGTGGGGTCCGGCCCGGCAGGGCTTACCTGCGCGGGGGATCTGGCCAGGAAGGGCTATGATGTGACCGTGTATGAAGCCCTCCATGTGGCGGGCGGCGTGCTGAGCTATGGCATCCCCGAGTTTCGTCTGCCGAAAGCCATCGTGAAGCGGGAGATCGAAGGCCTGCAGCAGATGGGCGTGAAGGTGCTCACCAACATGGTCATCGGCCGGGTGCTGTCCGTTCAGGAGCTCATGGAGCAGGAGGGATATGAAGCGGTGTTCATCGGCTCCGGAGCCGGCCTCCCCAAGTTTATGAACATCCCCGGGGAGAACCTGAAGGGCGTCTATTCCGCCAACGAGTTTTTGACCCGGGTGAACCTGATGAAAGCTTATGAGCCCGACGCCAACACCCCCATCCAGCACGCCAAAAACGTGACCGTGGTGGGCGGCGGGAACGTGGCCATGGACGCGGCCCGCTGCGCCTTGCGGCTGGGGGCGGAAACGGTGACCATCGTCTATCGCCGTTCCCTGGAGGAGCTTCCTGCCCGGAAGGAGGAGGTGGAGCACGCCATGGAGGAGGGCATCATCTTCAAGCTGTTGAACAATCCCGTGGAGCTGATCGGCGACAGCAACCGCAATGTGGTCATCATGCGCTGCATCCGCATGGAGCTGGGCGAGCCGGACGCCTCCGGCCGCCGCCGTCCCGTGGAGATCCCGGGCAGTGAATTCGAGCTGGAGACGGACTGCGTCATCATGGCCCTGGGTACCAGCCCCAACCCGCTGATCAAGTCCACCACGGCAGGCTTGGCCACCCAGCGCTGGGGCGGCATCATCACCGACGAGGACGGCCTCACCTCCTGCGAAGGCATCTACGCCGGGGGCGACGCCGTCACGGGGGCGGCCACGGTCATCCTGGCCATGGGCGCGGGGAAGAAAGCCGCCGCCGCCATGGACCTGTATATACAAAACAAACAAAAGATGGAATAAATCATATATTTTTCTTGACATCAGGTGCGGATTACGGTATTTTATAATCTGTTTTTTGCCAAAGAAAAGGAGAAATAAGCTATGGCAGGTACGATCTCACGGGGCATTCGGGCCCCCATCATTCGTCAGGGAGACGACATCGTTTCCATCGTTGTGGATTCTGTGCTGCAGGCGGCAGAAAAGGAGCACTTCGTGCTCCATGATCGGGACGTGGTGGCGGTGACCGAGGCCGTCGTGGCCCGGGCCGACGGCAACTATTGCACCACGGACAACATCGCTAACGACGTGCAGAGGAAGCTGGGCGACACCGTGGGTGTGGTCTTTCCCATCCTGAGCCGCAACCGCTTCGCCATCTGCCTGAGGGGCATCGCCCGCGGCGCTAAGAAGGTCGTGGTGCTGCTGTCCTATCCGGCGGATGAAGAGGGGAACCACCTGATCGACGAGGACGCTCTGCTAGATTCCGGCCTGAATCCCTATTCCGATACCCTGTCCGTGCCGGAATTCGTCAAGCTGTTCGGTGAGCCCAAGCACACCTTCACCGGCGTCAACTACGTGGAGTACTACCGGAGCCTCATCGAGGAGGAAGGGGCGGAGGCTCAGATCCTCTTCGCCAACGATCCGGCGGCGGTCCTGGCGTATACGGATACGGTGCTCTGCGCCAACATCCATGAGCGGGAGCGGACCAAGAAACGTTTGTTGAAGGCCGGGGCCAAGAAGGTCCTGACCCTGTGCGACATCATGAACGAGCCTGTGGACGGCAGCGGCTGCCAGCCGGAGTATGGCCTCCTGGGCTCCAACAAGGCCACGGAGAACACCGTCAAGCTCTTCCCCAAGAACGCCCAGGAGGTGGCGGAGGCCATCCAGGCGGAGTTCATCGCCCGCACCGGCGTCCATGTGGAAGCCATGGTCTACGGCGACGGCGCTTTCAAGGACCCGGTGGGCAAGATCTGGGAACTGGCGGACCCGGTGGTATCGCCTGGCTTCACCGCGGGGCTCAACGGCCTGCCCAACGAGCTGAAGCTCAAGTATCTGGCCGACAACGACTTCAAAGGCCTCAGCGGCGCAGAGCTCCGTGAAGCCATCCAGCAGCGTATCCGGGAGAAGAACGCCAGCTTGAAGGGCCAGATGGTGTCCCAGGGGACCACGCCTCGGCGGCTCACCGACCTCATCGGCTCCCTGTGCGATCTCACCAGCGGCAGCGGCGACAAGGGAACGCCCATCGTGCTGGTCCAGAACTACTTCAACAACTACGCTGACGAGTAAACCTTGTAATGAGAAAAGCCCGCTGCTTTCAGCGGGCTTTCTTTTTACTTTGCAATGCGCATCGGTCGTGGTATAATGATAAAAAACAAGAAGGCGGTCGCCTATGAATTACGAAGAAACCATAGCCTATATACACAGCGCCTACTGGAAGGGCACCAAGGACGGCCTTGCCCGCACCCGTGAGCTGCTGGCCCTGTTAGGGGACCCGCAAAAGGAACTGCGGTTCGTCCATGTGGCGGGGACCAACGGCAAGGGTTCCACCTGCGCCATGCTGGCCTCCATCCTGCAGGCCGCGGGATACAGGACGGGCCTGTACACGTCCCCTTTCGTCAATCGCTTCAACGAACGCATCGCCCTGAACGGAAACCCAATCTCCGACCAGGACCTGGTGGACATCTTTGAACGCATCCGGCCTATCGTGGACACTATGCCCCGTCAGCCCTCCGAATTCGAGCTCATCACCTGCGCGGCTATGCTGTATTACAGGGAGCAGCGCTGCGACGTGGTGGTCCTGGAGGTTGGTATGGGAGGAGAATTCGACTCCACCAACGTGATCGATACGCCCCTGCTCACCATCATCACCGCCATGGGCTTCGACCACATGAAGTACCTGGGCAACACCATGACCGAGATCGCCTCCGCCAAGGCCGGCATCATCAAGCCCGGCGGCACCACGCTGATCTATGGGCAAAACCCGGAGGCGGACCGAGTGTTTTCCGATACCTGCCAGCGGATCGGCTCCCGGCTGGTGGTCACCGATCACAGCCGCATCACGGACCACGCGCATACGCTGAAGGGCCACGACCTGTCCTTCGGCCCCTACAGCCATATCCATCTGCCTTTGATCGGCAGCCATCAGGTCAAAAACGCCGCGCTGGTTCTTACGGCGGTGGAGGAATTGCAGAGAGCGGGCCTTTCCATCCCCGACGAGGCGGTATATGAGGGCATGGCTGCGGTCCGCTGGCCGGCTCGGATGGAGCTGCTGTCCGAACAGCCGGTGTTCCTGCTGGACGGGGGCCACAATCCCCACGGCTTCCATGCTGCGGCGGAGACGCTGAAGGAGCTGTTCCCGGATCGGAAGGTAAAGGTGATGATAGGCGTCATGGCGGACAAGGACCACGGGGATATGATCCTGCAGCTGCTGCCCCAGGCCAAATGCTTCGTCACCGTAAGGCCCGATTCGCCTCGGGCCATGGACGCGGAAGCGCTGGCAGAGGAGATACGTGCCTTGGGCGGTCAGGCGGAATCGGCAGGCTCGGTACAGGACGGCGTCGAGAGGATGCTCCGGGAGGCGGAGCCTGAGGACGTGCTGCTGGCTATCGGTTCCCTGTATATGGCCGGGGACGTGCGCAACGCCATGGGGAAAGGAGCGTAACAGATGAGCATTCGATTGGTGGCATTGGATATTGACGATACCCTGGTGGACCATTCCTCCATCATACCACAGCGGTCATTGGACGCCCTGCGTAAGGCCCAGGCTAAGGGCGTGGAGATCGTGCTGGCCACGGGCCGCGGATATCTGGGTACAGAGACCATCCGTCGGCAGCTGGGGGAGGGGTTCCACTACATCATCTGCTTCGGCGGCGCTCTGGTGGCGGATTACGCCACCGGTTCCCCACGCATCCATAGGTTCCTGACCGAGGAGGACGTGGCCAGCTGCATCCGCATCGCCAACGATCTGGACCTTCATGTGCAGATATATCAGGGGGATGAGGTGATTTTCCAGCATATGACGGACTTTGCCAAGGAGTACTGCGCATATCAAAAGCTTCCCTGGCGGACGGACGAAAAGCTGCTGGAGCATGATCTGTCCCGGGTGCCCAAGGTGCTGATCTACGCGCCTCCGGAGCAGGAGGAGGCCTGCAAGCGCCTCGTGGCGGAGCGGCTGCCCAAGCACCTGCATGCCCTCGGTTCCAAACCGGGGTTCATCGAGATCGGCGATATCGGGGTTACGAAGGGATCGGCCGTGAAGGCCCTTGCAGAGCAGCTGGGTATCGACAGGGCGGAGACGTCCGCCATCGGCGACAACACCTTGGATCAGGACATGATCGAGTGGGCGGGCGTGGGCTGCTGTGTGAAGAACGGCAAGGTGAGCGTACAGGCGGTGGCCGATATGATCATACCGGCTCAAAGCGAAGAGGGCGTGGCCTGGTTCCTGGAGCGGTACGTACTGCAGGATCAGGCCTGAACGCTGACCTCGTTCGAAAAGTCCGGCGTATACGCGAAGGTGGCGGACAACGCGTCCTGGATGTATCCGCGGGTGAAGCCCATGTCGAGGCAAGCGTTCACGGCGCTTTCGTATTCCCGCTTGGTCAGCCGCCGATTGAGGGGCGCTTGTCCATCCGGCTGGGGCGTGAACTGATGCATCAGGGAAAGATAGGTGTCCGTTCCGAAATGGGTCTTGATGGCGGACAGCACGTCGCGGGTATCGAATACACAGGCGGGCAACACAAGGTGTCGGATCAGGACACCTTTTTTTGCGCGGCCAGATTCGTCCAAGTCCAATTGTCCACTGACTTCCAGCATGCGGCCGATGGCAGCCAGCGCGGTTTCGAAATAGCGAGGGGCGCTGGAGAACCGGTCCGCCAGCCGCTGATCGTGGTATTTGAAGTCCGGAAGCCAGATATCCACATGATTTTTTAACTTATCCACAGTATCCACAGACAGATATCCGTTTGTATTGTAGACGATGGGGAGGGACAGACCGTCGTTCCTGGCCATATCCAACGCGCGCAAGATGCCGTTCACATGGGGCGTAGGCGTGACCAGATTGATGTTCTGGGCGCCGATGCGCTCCAATTCCAGCATAGCCGCCGCCAAGGCTTCCGGCGTGAAGGCCTGACCGACCTTGCCGGTTTGAAGCACTTTGTTTTGACAGAATACGCACCGAAGATTGCAGCCGGAGAAAAAGACGGCCCCAGAACCGCCGTCCCCGCAGATGCAGGGTTCCTCATAGCGGTGCAGCCCGATCCGGGCGATGCGCATGGTATCGTCGCAGCCGCAGAAGCCGCGCTGCACGTGCCTGTCTATATGGCAGAGACGGGGACAAAGGTCGCAGCTCATGGACGCCTGCCGCAAACGAAATTGCGCTCCCAGTAGGCCTGATGGAGGCTGCTGCGGGCCACCTGCCCCTTGGAGGAGGAGGCATGGATCATGGTGCTGCTGCTGATGCAGATGCCGGTATGGTTCACCTTATCACTGGAATCGCTCTTAAAGAACACCAGATCCCCGGCTTGCAGGTCGCTCATGGAGGTGATCAGCTTCCAGTTGCCGTTTTGCGAGTAACCCCTGGCGCTTTGACGGCTGGCATAATGGCCGCTTTGCCGGAGGCAATAATACACGAGGCCGGAGCAATCGAAGGAATCCGGGCCCTCCGCACTCCATACGTAGGGCTTGCCCAACTGGTCCTGGGCGGCGGCCACGATGCTGGAATAGGTCTTTTTGCCGGAGGAGGAAGCTTTCGTGGCGGCAGGTTTGGGCGTGGAAGGATCCTTTTTCGAAGTGGCCTTCGCGGTGGCTCTGGTGGTCTCTTTCGACGATTGACCGGAGGAGGTGCGCTTCGCTGTAGGCCTGGGCGTGGGGGTATCCGTAGGCAGGGCCGGAAGGGGCATGGCGTCTTCGGAATACAGGACGCTCCATGCGTCGTAGTTAAGCTCTCCGCGAACGTCCAACCCGTTGATAGCCTGGAAGAGCATGACCGCCTGTTCCGTATTTGGGCCAAAATAGCCGTTGATCCGGTCGGAATAATACCCTAGCTCCGACAGCCGCTGCTGCAATTTCAGCACGTCGGCACCGATATCCGGCCGCTTGATCCGGTAGGTCTGGGCATCGTCCGCATAGAGGGAGGTTTGGGTGTTGCCGTCGGCGATGCCGGTCTGAGCCATGTTGCAGGCGCGCTGGAACAGAACGACGGCGCTTTCGATGGATTCGTTATACTGGGAGCCGGGCATGTCGGAGTCCAGGTACCCAAGATCGGTCAATCGCTGCTGCAGGGTGATGACGGATGCGTTGTCGTCCCCCAGGCGGAGCGTGGTATAGACGGAGAGGGTGACCACGTCGGATGCAGGCGTGGCGGATACCTCCGAAGGCGTCTCCGTGGGCAGGGCGGTGGCTGTGGGCGTGGGGGAAAAGCTGGAGGCAGAGGGGATCGCCGTATCCGTCGGCACAGGGGAGGCAGCGTCTGCCAAGGAGCTGACGGACAGGATGTTTCGGGAGATCATGGGCACATACAGCAGCGCCAGGAGCACACCGAATAAAAGGACCCCGATTAGGATCCGCGGCAATATATGCACATAGGGGAGTTTTCGACGTTTCATGGTCATCCTTTGCCTCCATATCAGTATACATGACTCGACCATTTTCGTCATGTCCAAAGTTTGAATTTTTTGCAAAAGGTTCCCATAACCATCATTGTGTGCTATACTGCATATGGAAAAGTATGGCTATCATGAATGTTGTACAGGTACGGAAAGAGTTTGCTGACAGGCTTCTGTTTTCCGATATATCGTTTGAGGTTGGGCCGAAGGATCATATCGGCCTTATCGGCGTCAACGGCTGCGGGAAATCCACGCTGATCCAGATGATGTTGGGCACCGTCCGCCCGGACGGCGGATATATCTCCGTCAGCCCTCAGTGCACCGTGGCCTGCGTGGAACAGCTGCCCAAGCTGCCGGAGGACGTGACCCTCTATGACTTTGTCCTGATGGCCCATGAGGAGCTTTTGTCCTGTGAGCGGGAGCTCGGCAATATCGCCGCGCGCATCGAAACAGCCCAGGACGAAGAGCGTCGCCGCCTCATCGACCGGCAGTTCAGGCTCATGGAGCGCTTCCAGCAGGAGGGCGGGCTGACCTTTCGGAGCATGACCCGCTCCGCTTTGATGGGCCTGGGCTTTGCGGAGGAGGAGCTAGCAAGGCCCGTGGTCCAGTTCAGCGGCGGTCAGATCGCCAAAGCCATGCTGGCCAAGGCCATCCTGAAGAAGGCTGACCTGCTGCTATTGGACGAGCCCACCAACAACCTGGACGTGGCCGCCATCTGCTACCTGCAGGAGTATTTGAGCGCCTATAAAGGGGCCTACGTGTTGGTTTCCCACGACCGTGCGTTTCTGGACGCCTCGGTGAACCGGGTGTTGGAGCTGGAGAACGGCCATTTGATCGCCACGCGGGGCAACTATACCCGGCATGTGGAGCTGAAGATGGACGAGCGGCAGATCGCGGCTCGCCGGTATCAGCAGACCATGAAGGAGATAAAGCGGATCGAAGGCATCATCGCCCAGCAGCGTCGCTGGAACCAGGAACGGAATTATGTGACCATCGCCTCCAAGGAGAAGCAGATCGAGCGGCTGAAGGAGGGGCTGGTGCCTCCGGAGAAGGACCCGGCCGCCATCCACTTCCATTTTCGAGGCGCGGAGCCCTCGGGGAACGAGATCATCGACGTGCGGGATCTGGGCGTGTCCTACGGGGATAAAAAGGTTTTCGAGCACGGGGACCTGCTCATCTGGAAGGGGCAGACGGTGTGCCTGGTAGGCGCCAACGGCTGCGGCAAATCTACCTTCCTGAAGGTGCTGACGGGACAGAAGATGCCCACGGAGGGCCATTTCCGCCTGGGTGCCGGGGTACGACTGGGGTATTTCCAGCAGAACACCGATAGCCTGGACCCGAACTGCACCATATTGGAGGAGATGCAGAACGCCTTTCCCCACGCGCTGGAAGGGGAGCTGCGCAACTATTTAGGCGCGTTCCTGTTCCGTGGGGACGACATCTATAAGCGCGTCGGCGCCTTGTCCGGCGGGGAACGGGCCAGGATCAAGCTCCTGCAGCTGGTGATGGGCGGGGCCAACGTGCTGCTGCTGGACGAGCCCACCAACCATTTCGACATCGCCAGCTGCGAGGTGTTGGAGCGGGCGCTGGAGGCTTTTGGCGGCACAATTCTGATTGTGACGCACGATCGATATCTGGTGGAACGTTTGGCGGATCGGGTGGTGCTGCTGGAACAAAACGGGTTCATGGAGCAGGAGGAGGACCAGGAGAGCATTTTTGAACGCCTCCGGGCCCGGCCCATGCAGCAGAAACAGGAGAAGCAGCCATCTGAGAACCGAAACAATTACTACCTGAAGCAGAAGGAATACAAGGCGGCGCTGGCAGCGGCCCGGCAGGAGATCACCAAGCAGGAAAGGGCCATCGAGGAGAACGAGAGGGCCCAGGCACGGACCGAATCGGACATCGCCCAGGCGGAGGCTCGAGGGGATTTTGAAGCGATGCAGCGGCTCTGCGTGGCGTTGGGCCAGCTCCAAAGCGAGGAGAGCCAGCTCTATGAAGCGCTGGAGCGAGCCGAAAAAGAGAGGGCACAGTTGGAGAAGGAGGGCGAAGCATGAACTGGGGCGGTTTTCCCATCGGATTTCGATTTCCGGTGGACGATTTTTCTGTAGAGACCAAGAAGCGGTGCTGGTCCTATGTGTTGCCAGCCCTCCGCTATGCCGATCTTATGGACAGCACCCTGCTGGAGGCAGAATCGGCGGAACTGTTCGACCCGGATCGGCTGATCTATATGGCCATCATCGCTCCGAAGAGCATCACTCCCAGCCGGAAAAACAGCCTGCTTTGGCGAAAGGACGGACGGCTCATGAGCGCGGTGGCACTCCATGTGCCGGTGGTGCAGGAGAATTATTTGGAGTTGTACGTCGAACCGAAGCTGTTGGCCGAAATAGCACCGGATCGAAGCATCGTTCCACAGGAGGGGGCGGAAGACCTGCTCCCTGATCGCATCGAAACGCGGCAGAAAGCGCCGTTCCATACTCGGGCTCTGATCCTGCCGAAGGGGGAGCTGGCCTTCCGGGAACGGGATGCCCTATGCCGGGAGACCATGCGGCAGCTGTACGAGAAGGATGAAGGGCTGTATCTGAAGATGCTACCCCTGAGCCTCGGCGGAGAAGGAGTAGTCTATACGGCTGTCGCCTTCCAGCATGGGCGTCTTTTCTCGGAGATGATACAGGATGCGTCTGGAACAAAACGCCGCTGCCTCTTTGGCGTGCTGCCGGGGTATCGGCTGTTGATCGACGGATTTACCGTGCCGGATATTTCCGCTCCCCTTGATGATGGATACGGTCTGGGCAAAGCTATCCGCATCGCGAAGGACAGGGGATTCACCAGCATACATCTTTGCGCCCGGGGGCTGAATCCGCCGGACAGCGAAGCGGAGCCCATGGAGGACGTAGAGGTATTGTACGATCTTTCTCGGCAGCTGCGCTTATACGACAAGGTGATTCTGACCGAATACGATGCTGACGGATGGATAAAGACCGAGGAAGTCAAAATAGACAGGAGGGACAAAGGATGCGTATCGTCGATATTATCGAGAAGAAGCGCGACGGCGGAGAATTGACCCGCGAGGAGATCGAAGCGCTGATCCTGGGATATGTGAAGGAGCAGGTCCCCGACTAC